>OFMM01000010.1_pt1 | contig 182356 bp, 165 predicted proteins | sample 1541811 | NCBI WGS metagenome assembly OFMM01 (sample SAMN04209246, study PRJEB22552) | human gut metagenome | biome: gut; material: feces | host: Homo sapiens | place: USA: Oklahoma
CAACCCCTCAGTCAAACCTTCGGTTTGCCAGCTCCCCGTAAAGGGGAGCCTTATGGTGAACGGATTTCACCGCGCACGTCAGCCCGCCGTGTGACGCAGAATTTATCGTCACACCTTGCGTCACACAAAAAACGTAGACAATTAGCCTGTTTGTGACGATGTGACGCAAGTGACGATAGTGTGTAGGGGGGAGTAAAACGAACAAAGGGAACGGCTCGAAGCTGCCAGGCAGTATTAAAGCATCATAAATAAAACTCCCCCACGTTTTATTTTCCCCCTTGACAAACAAAATATTATTAGTATAATAAGATTAAGAATTGATGTTAATCTTATTCATGGAGGTTTGAAAGAATATGGAACTCAGGTTTTTCGTTTGCGAGCATTGCGGCAACATGGTTGAAATGGTAAAGAGCAGCGGCGTGCCTATGATGTGCTGCGGGCAGAAAATGACAGAAATTATCCCCGGCACGGTGGACGCCGCGCGGGAAAAGCACGTTCCGGTATACGAAGTGAACGGCAATGCCGTGCTGGTACGCGTTGGCGCGGTTGAGCATCCCATGCAGGATGTGCATTACATTGAATGGATAGCGCTGCAAACCAGGCAGGGCGTGCAGCGTAAGGCGCTCAAGCCCGGCGAAAAGCCCGAAGCAAGCTTTGCCCTTTGCGAAGGGGACGAGGTGGTTGCCGCGTACGCATACTGCAATCTGCATGGGCTTTGGAAGGCGTAATACAAAAGAAAATGGCGGCTCAGGCCGCCTTTTTTGCTATTTTGATAGTGTAAAAATGATGCACGGTATAAGGAACAGCACCGCCGCAATGAGATTTGCAACAAAGCTTGCCGCCGTGCGCTCGTCGTCGTCCAGTTCTTCAAAGGAGACCACCTTTTCGTCAACGTAGTCTATCATGTCCCCCATTTTGCGCTTTGGCGGCTTTTTGAAAAGCTTCTTTTTGAATATCTCCGGCGCGTTAACGCCATCCAGGCTGAGGTAATTGAGCCACGACAGCGCGGCGTATATCAGTCCCACCACCATAAACGCATGGCCGTATACGTTCAGCCTGCCGCCGCTGTTTAGGAACCTGTCCCACAAAAAGCAGATGAGCAGCCCTATCACCACGCGCGGAAAAGTTTTTTGCAGCGCGGCGTGGCGAACATCCTTATTCCTTATGAACTGAAAGAACCGTTTCATATTATATCCTCATAAACAGCTGCGCCGGAGGCTTTTTGCTGCCCCCGGCGCGTAAGGCCATGGCTTTGATTTATGCTTTCTTTGCCAGCTCCTCGCGGTAGCCGTCCAGCTCCTTTTCATTACCGTACACAAAGTGTCCGGGAATGATTTCAACCCACTGGGGCTTATCGGTGCTGTAATCATGTATGCTGGGATCGTATACAACCAGCTTCTTGTTGCGCTCTATCGCCGGATCGGGATTGGGCACAGCGGAAAGCAGGCTCTTCGTATACGGATGCAGCGGGTGGCGGAAAAGTTCTTCCGCTTCGCTCAGCTCCACTATGCGGCCCTTATGTATAACCGCGATGCGGTCGGATATGAAGCGAACCACGCTCAGATCGTGAGCGATGAACAGATAGGTCAGTCCGCGGCTCTTCTTCAGATCGTTGAGCAGATTGAGCACCTGCGCACGGATGGAAACATCCAGCGCGCTTATCGGTTCGTCCGCAACTATGAACTCGGGCTGCATTATCAGCGCGCGGGCTATGCCTATGCGCTGGCGCTGTCCGCCGCTGAACTCATGCGGGAAGCGGGACGCAAACTCTGGCAGAAGGCCAACTTCCTTGAGTGCCTGCTGAACCTTATCCTCGCGGTCCTGCTCGTCCTTATAAAGATGATGGTTCAGTATACCTTCGCTGACTATATAGTCTACCTTTGCGCGCTCGTTGAGCGAAGCAAGCGGGTCCTGGAATATCATCTGGCAGCCCTTTATGACCTCAAGGTCAAGCTCCTTGGATATTTTTCCGCTTATCTTGCGGCCCTTGTAGAGTATTTCGCCGGCGGTGGTCGGGTTTATCCTGGTTATGGCGCGGCCTATGGTGGTTTTGCCGGAACCGGATTCGCCAACCAGCGAGAAGGTCTCTCCGCGGTAGATCTCGAAGTTTACGTTGTCTACGGCAACGAACTTTTTGCGGCCCGTGCCGAACGTTACCTGAAGGTCCTTGACCTGTATAACGGCTTCCCTGTTGGGATCCTCGTGAGGATGCTTCAGGCTGGAGCCGAAGTCCTCGTTCATGCGCTGCGCAAGCCTCTTTATGGATTCGGGCTGCGTCACCTTGGGCGCGCGGGGGTCAAGATACCAGGTTTTTGCCTTATGCGTGGGCGAAACATCAAAGAACGGGGGTTCCTTTTTGAAGTCTATCGCCAGCGCCTGCCTGTTGCGGGGAGCAAAAGCATCGCCCGTTATTTTGTTGAACAGGTTCGGCGGGGTGCCGTCTATCGTGGGCAGCTTTTCGCCCTTTATACCAAGCTGCGGCAGGGCCGAAAGCAGAGCCCATGTATAGGGATGCCACGCATCATAGAATATTTCCTCAGCCATGCCTATTTCGACTATCTGGCCGGCATACATAACCGCTACCCTGTCCGCAACGTTTGCAACAACGCCAAGGTCGTGCGTTATGTATATTATGGTCATGCCCAGATTCTTCTGCAACTTGCGTATCAGGTCCAGTATCTGTGCCTGAATGGTAACGTCAAGCGCGGTGGTGGGCTCGTCGCAAATAAGAATGTCCGGATGGCAGGCAACGGCAATGGCTATAACGGCCCTTTGCCGCATACCGCCGGAAAACTCATGCGGATATTGATTATAGCGTACCTCGGGATTGGGGATACCGACTATGTCCAGCATCCTTATGGCTTCCGCCTTTGCGGCCGCCTTATCCAGCCCCTGATGCAGCTCTATGGATTCCTGTATCTGCATGCCGACCTTTTTGAGCGGGTTAAGGCTCGTCATCGGGTCCTGCATTACCATGGATATCTTCTTGCCGCGGATGGTGCGCCATTCCTTCTCAGTGGTGTACTTGGCAAGGTCGTTGCCTTCATACATTATGCTGCCGCCGGTTATGGAACCGTTCTGGTCAAGCATGCCCAGGAAGGATTTGGTGAAAACGGACTTGCCGGAGCCGGATTCGCCAACTATGGCAAGCGTCTCGCCCTCGTAAAGGTCAAGTGAGCAGCCGCGTATGGCCGTCAGCTTGTCTCCGCGCAGGCTGAACTGTATTTCCACGTCCCTGGCGCTGAGGATAGTTTTTTTGTTCAATGCTTCCATTTATGCTATCCTCCGCTTAAACATGGTTTCTCGGGTCGGCCGCGTCGCTGAAGGCGTTGCCGGCGAGATAGAAAGTGATAGTTACCAGCGAAACTATTACCGCCGGGAATATCAGAAGATACGGGTAATCAAGGAAGAACGTCCTTGAATTGCGCAGCAGTATGCCAAGGCTGGGCGTGTTCACGTCAAGACCAAGGCCAAGATAACTCAGCGTGGTTTCGAGCGCTATGGTGCTCGGTATGCTCAGCGCCACCCTAAGTATTATAACGCTTATAAGATAGGGCAGAATATTCTTGGTCAGTATACGGAACAGCTTGGTGCCCAGGCAGCGGGAAGCAAGGTTATACTCCCTGTCGCGATACATGAACACCAGATTACGCACGTTCTTGGCCATATACATCCAATGGAACAGTATTATGCTTGCGCACATTATCCAGAAGGTCTGGCCGATGAACAGCGCGATAAGCGTCATGTAAATCATGGTAGGCACGCTGTCGAATATGTTGTAAAGTTCGGTGAAGAACCTGTCCGCCTTGCGCACATAACCCCATATGCAGCCGATGGTAACGCCCATAAGGCATTCGCCCAGGGCAACTATAGCCGCCAGCTTTATGGAAGTCTGCGTGGCGTACCAAACCTGGCACCAGTAGTCGCGGCCAAGGTTATCGGTACCGAACCAATATTCACTATTGGGGCTTTGGAAGCACAGATTCGTATCCGGTATCAGATGCTGATAGTCATATTTGCCTATCCACAGCGCCACGAAGGAGAATATGAATATTGCAAAGAAAACGATTATCATGACCACGGCGGCCTTATTCTTGAGGAAGTTGCGGAAAACGCTCTTCCAATATGAATATTCGCTGTAGCCTATTCTTTCGGCATCCTCGGCATGATACTCAACGAATGAAAACAGTTCCTGTTCGCTCATGCCAAGCTCTTTTTCAAGCTCCGCCGTGGTATTTACAGCTTTGGTTTCCATTATCGAGTGTCACCGCCCTTTCCGGTAAGTCTGATTCTCGGATCGCATACGGTCATAAGCACGTCGCCCAGGAACAGGCCGAATATGCCAAGCAGGGCATAAAGCAGCACCAGTCCGCGGACCATGTTTAAGTCGTATCGGGTAATCGAGTCTGTGAGCAGCGGGCCCATGCCGGGAATGGAGAAGAAACGCTCCACCAGCAGAGAACCGCCGATAGTAAGCATGAAAGAAGTGGGCAGATTCTGTACCATAGGCACGAATGCGTTCCTGAGAACATGCTTAAACATTATTTGGCGGGTGGAAAGGCCCTTTATACGGGCGAGCTTTATATAGTCCTTCGTAAGCTCGTCAACCATATAACGGCGCATCCACAGCGCGTAACTTGCAGTAGAACCCATCGCAAGGCATATTATCGGCAATATGCTGGAACGCGCGGCATGTCGCGTGGAATACATGGTAGGCAAACCAAAAAGCTTTACGCCGATCACCAGCACCAGCGAATATGATACCAAACGCGGTACTGCGTTTACGAATATCGTATATGCGGCGCCGATATGATCGAACAGATGGTCCTTATGTCTTGCCTGAAGTATGCCCATAGGCACGCCAAGTATCAGCGAAATGACCAAAGCGATACAGCCCAATCTCATTGAGATAGCGAACTTGTCTCCTATTACCTTAATTACAGGCACGCCGGCCTGTATTCTGCGTGAGGTTCCAAGATCGAATTTAAGAATTACGTTTTCTAGGAAGTGGAATAATTGTACGATTGGGCTGTCCAGCAGCCCAGCTGCTGCCAACTGATCTTCCTTCTGCTTATCGGTCAGCTTTATAAGCTGTTCCTCGGTGAAGTAATAATCAGTCGGCATCAGGCTGAGCAGCAATGACACGATAGATACCACGATGAGCACGGTCCCTAAGGACTGAAGTACTCTTTTTATGGTATACTTAAACATTTAATCTTACTTACCTTTAACCTTATTTGCCAGCGCCGGCGGCATAAGCTTCGGCCAGCTTTGCATAGTCCTCGGTGGTGTAAGGATCAACAGAGGTTTCCCAGTTCTTGAACTTTTCGCCCTGTATGCCGTAAGGAGCATAGATCTTGGAATAGTCGTTAACATGGGTTACCTGCCACAGAACGTTCTTGTACCAGGGGATTACGAGCGCATGCTCAAGCATGTACTTTTCAGCCTCGGCATAGGCTTCGTAACGGGCGTCCATATCGTCTACGATGGCGTTAGCCGCGTTGACCATATTGGTGAACTCCTCGTAAACGGCAATCAGGTTTTCGTCGGTGATGCCGGCAGTCTTGGAGTAGGATACGCTGTAGTAAGCGTTGTCCATGCCGTAGGTTTCCTGACCCAGGTAGTTCTGAGGATCGGCGTAGTCAGCGCCCCAACCATTAATGTAGAAGGAGGCGAGCTGAGGATTACGGACTTCCTTGTTCACAGAAGAGATATAGGTCTTGATGTTCAGGGTTACGAAGTCGTCGCCCAGGCAGTCAGAGAACATCTGCTTGAGAACGTTCGCGGTGTCCAGAGCGGTCTGGCTGGAACCCTGAATGTAATAGTCAACAACCACGGGGAAGGTCACGCCCTGAGCGGTGAGCTCTTCCATGGCCTTGGCCTTGTACTCGGCAGCCTTGGCGGCGTCTACGCGGGCATAGTTCTCGCCATTGGGGCTGATGCCCAGCTTCTCCATAACGCGATCGGTATAATCGGTACCGTCGGAGAAGGAGACCAGGTTGGACATGGTGTAGCAATAGTTAGCGCAGTGCTGCGGATAGATGAAGTTCGTACGGGCAAGGTAGGCGGTGGCGTCAAGGCCATAGTACCAAGCCAGACGGAAATTCTCGTTAGCAATGGCGGTATTCCAGTTCACGTCGGGATCGCCGTTCTCGTCGCGCTTATCCCAGCAAAGATGCAGCTGATAGGAATACTTGGTGGGGCGGGCTTCAACGATGTAATCATGGAACTCGTTGGACTCGCTGTTGTAGATGGTGCGCAGGTTGGATTCGGTCAGCTCGATGTAATCAAGCTCGCCGGCCTGGAACATCTGGAACGCAACATCGCCGGATTCGACCATCTTGTAGGTGACGGTATCGAACAGGGTGCAGTCGGTATCCCAGTACAGGGGGTTCTTGGTCAGAACCTTTTCATTGCCGTTGATGTAATGGGTGATGGTGTAGCAGCCATTGTACCACATGTTTTCGTTGGTGCAGGCATAGAAGCCATCAACGCCCAGCTGGTCTATCAGGGCCTGGGGCGCGGGATAGAGGCAGTTGTAGGTAGCAACGGTGGCAAAGTAGGGCAGCTCGGCTACGCAGTGATAAATCAGGGTGTAGTCATCGGGAGCTTCGATGCCGACCATCTGCTTGAATACGGTCAGATCCATGCTCTTGGCTTCGTCAGCGGTCAGACGGACGGGTTCGAGGCCGTACTTTTCGCAGATGGCTTCGAACTTAGCCTTGGCTTTCTCGTAATCCTTGGTCAGCTTTTCCTTGGTGGCGGCGTCGGCATCCGCGGGGATTTCAAGATCCTGATAGCCGGCCACATAGGCATAGTAATCGGCGGCGCCTTCGATCATTTCGGTAGGCATGGAGGTGTTGGCGGCTTCGTTCTTATGGAAGTTCAGTACCCATTCAAGACCAACCAGCCAGTCCTCGGCCTTAACTTCCTGCATGGGTTCGCCGTTCATGTTTACCCACTGAACGCCCTTGCGGAGGTTGAAGGTCCAGGTCTTGCCGCCGTCCTCGGTGCCCCAGGTTTCCGCGATGGCGGGAACGAGGTTACCACGATTGTCGTTGGACAGCAGGCCGTCTATGCAGCTGGTCAAAACACGCAGTTCCTTGTTGTTCTGGCTATAGAGAATGTTGAAAGTCTCCATTTCGTTAGCCAGGGTGAGGTAAGTTACCCAATCCTTTTTGGGCTCTTTGCTCACGCTCAGGTCAAGACCTTCAGACACCGGGGTGTTGGTCTGGGTCTGTCCGGGGTTCTCATTGTTGTTGTTGCTCGCCGGCTCATTGGTGTTGGCAGGCGTGTTGTCGTTTGTGCATGCGGCAAATACGCCAAGCATGAAGCATACGGTCAACAGAATAGCAAGCAGCTTTTTCATTGTACTCCTCCTTATTATTTGGTTTTCTGAGACAACTGTGCGCACGATCTTGCGCAGATATTGGTTATACTATAAAAGAATATGGCTCAAATGTCAAATAATATGTTCATAATTCGGGATTATATATAATACTGCAGGACGGCAAAGCGCGCCGCCCTGCTTGTTTATAATTTACTTATTGCATATCCCGCGTAATAACTATGTCCACGCCCGTTCCCGCCGCGTTTTTAAGTGCAATATCGCCTATATGCACGGGTGCCGCTACGCTCACGCGGCTCAATTCCTTCATGCAGTCAAGCATTTTGCCCTTGGGTATTTCCCGTGCCGAACGCACCGGAGCAACGGCCGCGCCCGTTGCGCTTCCCGTGAGCCCAACGGTGCTGGTCAGCGTGCGCACAGGGTTCGAAAGTTCCGATTTTGCGTACTTTTCTCCCCTTGGGCAGGAGTTGCCGCGCACGCTTAAAACATGGTTTCCTTCAAGCTCGGCCTCTATCGTGCAGCCTATCGGGCAGCATATGCAGGTAAGCGTTTTTCTCTCCATTTCACATATCCTCCGTGGTTATAAGTATGCTTTCAACTTTTGCATACTTATCCAGCATATCCTTCATTATGACCACCTGCTCCATCTCCCCCGGGGCCATCACCGGGCGCAGACGGCTAATTATTTTCTCCCCGTTAATAATTACATTCAGTCGTTTATTTTTCATAACGCTTCCTACACGCATACGTATTGTAAGACTATTCTGTATCCTGTCCGGCGCAATGGCGGAAGGAACGGCATAGCGTATGCCGCCGGAGAGCTCTATGCATATTCTTTGCGTGCATACTTCATTTGCATTTCCTGCAAGAGCGAATTGCGCGGCGTTGTGCCCGGCGGCAGCAGCCTCTTCGCTTACATAGTCCACCAAGTCATGCACATGCAGCGCATTTCCCGCGCTGAACACGCCCGCTATATCCGTTTCAAGCGATTCGTTTACCATCGGCCCGCCCGTTACGGGGTGTATGCCCACGCCCATGCCGCGGGAAAGCTCGTTTTCCGGTATCAGCCCGCAGGATAAAAGCAGCGTGTCGCACGGATAATATTCTTCCGTGCCCGCTATGGGCTTCAAATCGGCGCCCACTTCGGCTATCGTAACGCCTTCCACCCTTTCGCGCCCGTGTATATCCACAACCGTATGGCTTAGCTTCAGCGGTATGCCGAAATCGTCAAGGCACTGCACAATGTTGCGCTTCAGCCCGCCCGAATACGGCATCAGCTCCGCCACAAGCTTAACGTGCGCGCCTTCAAGCGTCATCCGCCGAGCCATTATAAGGCCTATGTCCCCGCTGCCCAGTATCACAACCTCGCGCCCGGGCATGTATCCCATTATGTTCACAAGCTTCTGCGCCGTGCCCGCCGAATATATGCCCGCGGGGCGGAAGCCGGGTATGTTCAGCGCGCCGCGGCTCCTTTCGCGGCAGCCCATGCAAAGCACAATCGCCTTGGGCCGGATTGTAAACACGCCCTGTGTGCGGTTCATGGCGGTAATTGTCTTATCCCGCGCAATGCTCAGCACCATTGTGGAAAGCAGCATATCTATGCCCCGCTCCTTCACCCGCGCAATGAAGCGCGCCGCGTATTCGGGGCCCGTCAGCTCCTCGTTAAACGTATGCAGGCCGAAGCCGGCGTGTATGCATTGGTTCAGTATGCCGCCCGGTGCGTCTTCCCTTTCTATTATAATAATGCTCTTCGCACCCGCGTCGTATGCGGCGGCCGCCGCGGCAAGTCCCGCTGGGCCAGCGCCGATTATCGCAATATCATATTGTTTCATATTTTTCCGCCTCCTGCTTGGCAAGGCCGGTTATAAGCTTCGCCTCTCCGCCGCTTTTCGTTATGTCCGCAAGGCTCGCTTTCAGCTCCCGCGCCAGTATCTCCATCACCCTTGTGCTGCAAAATCCGCCCTGGCAGCGCCCCATGCCCGCACGCACGCGCCGTTTTACCCCGTCCAGGCTCCTTGCGCCCACTGGACGGCGTATCGCGTCCACAATCTCGCCCTCGGTTATGCTTTCGCAGCGGCAAACTATGCGCCCGTATGCGCTGTTTTGCCTGATGAGCGCGTTCTGCTCATCCATGCTCAGCTTTTTCAGCTCCGTTATGCCCTTGCGCGTGGGGATAAACGCAGCGTTCTTCTCAAGCTTCAATTCCTCCGCCACTATTTCGGATATCATTCTGCCTATTGCCGGTGCGCTTGAAAGCCCGGGTGATTCTATGCCCGCGCAGTCGAAGAAATTCTCTGTCCCTTCGGCCCTGCCTATTATGAATTCGTGCCCGTCCTCGTGCGCGCGAAGGCCGGCAAAGCTGGTTATCACCTGCTTTAGCGGCAAGCCCTCAACCGCAATATCCGCCCTTGCCCTAACCGCGTCAAGCCCCGCCTGCGTGGTATTCACGCCGTCGCGGTCGAATATATCCTCCGCCGTGGGGCCAACTATTATGTTCCCGTGTACCGTGGGGCTCACAAGCACGCCCTTGCCCAGCTTAGTCGGCAGCTGGAACACGGTACGCTTTACAAAGCCGCCCGCCTCGCGGTCAAGCAGCATGTATTCGCCCTTTCGCGGGGTTATGTGTATCTTTTTTGTGCTTACCATGTTGTGCAGCACGTCCGCATATGTTCCCGCCGCGTTTATAACGGCATTTGCGCGTATCAGCCCCTTATCCGTCTGCACGCTCCATGCGCCCTGCTCGTGCCTGAGCGCGGTAACGGCGGTATTGAATATGAACTCAACTCCGTTTGCCGCCGCGTTTTCCGCAAGCGCAACAGTAAGCCCAAACGGGCATATTATGGCACCCGTGGGCGCCCACAGCGCGGCATAGGCTTCCCTGCGCACGGCGGGCTCTATCTCCCTAAGCCTTTCCCCGCGCACTATTTCAAGTCCCTCAACGCCGTTTTTAAGCCCGTTTTGATAAAGCCGCTCCAGCTTAGCGTAATCGGCTTCATCCATGCATACAACAAGGCTGCCGTTGTTCATATAGCTGAAGTCAAGTTCCTTTGCAAGCTTGGGCATAATGCGGCTGCCCTCAACGTTCAGCTTTGCCATAAGGCTGCCCGTGGGCGCATCGAACCCGGCATGGACGATTGCGCTGTTAGCCTTGCTCGCGCCCGCCGCGCATACATCCTCCGCCCGCTCTATCACCGCCGCATGCACATTATAGCGGCTCAGGTATCTTGCCGCGGCGCAGCCCGTAACGCCCGCGCCTATTATCACAACGTCGTATTGCTTCATCATTTTGTCATTCATCCTCCCTTGCCCAGCCGTAGGCGCACTTTACCGCGCGGTTCCAGCCCGCTGTTCTTGCGCTACGCTCCGCTTCGCTTATTGATGGATAGAACTCACGCTCCGTTTCGCGGCTGTGCTTTATTTCCTCCGTATCGGCCCAGTATTTTACCGCAAGCCCCGCTAAGAACGCCGCGCCCATTGCCGTTGTTTCAACGCAGCGCGGCCGCGCGACCGGTGCGTTTATAATGTCCGCCTGGGTCTGCATAAGGTAATTGTTTGCGCTCGCCCCGCCGTCCACGCGCAGCGTGTTCAGCGGAATACCCGAATCCGCCTGCATGGCGGCAAGAACATCGTTCACCTGATAGCATATGCTGTCAAGCGTGGCGCGGATAATGTGATATTTATTGCAGCCGCGGCTGAGGCCAACTATCGTACCGCGCGCGTACTGGTCCCAATGCGGCGCGCCAAGCCCCGTGAACGCCGGAACAACATAGCAGCCGTTGGTATCGCGCACCTTCTGCGCCATGTATTCCGAATCCGCCGCGCTTTCTATCAGCTTCATCTCGTCCCTGAGCCACTGTATTGCCGCGCCCGCAACGAATATGCTGCCCTCAAGCGCGTAGTTCACCTTTCCGTTTCTGCCCCATGCAACGGTGGTAACAAGTCCGTTATTTGAAAACACCGGCCTTTCGCCCGTATTCATCAAAAGGAAGCAGCCCGTGCCGTATGTGTTCTTCGCCTCCCCAGCCTCAAAGCAGGTCTGCCCGAACAATGCCGACTGCTGATCCCCCGCAACGCCCGCAATGGGTATCTCCCCGCCCAAAAACTTCGCGTCCGCATGGCCGAATATTCCGCTTGAGGGCTTCACCTCCGGCAGCATGCACGCGGGGATATCAAGCTCCTTCAATATATCTTCGTCCCATTTGAGCGTATTTATGTTAAAAAGCATCGTGCGGGATGCGTTGGAATAATCCGTTGCAAATATTCTGCCGCCGGAAAGCTTCCACATGAGCCATGTGTCCACCGTGCCGAAGCACAGCTCCCCGCGCTCCGCCTTCTCCCGCGCGCCGGATACGTTATCCAGTATCCATTTCAGCTTTGTGGCCGAAAAATATGCGTCTATAACAAGGCCGGTCTTTTGCCGTATCGTCTCCGCAAGGCCGCGCGCCTTCAATTCGTCGCAGAATTTGCTCGTGCGGCGGCATTGCCATACTATCGCGTTATATACCGGCTCCCCCGTTTGCCTGTCCCATACTATTGTTGTCTCGCGCTGGTTTGTTATGCCTATGGCGGCTATGTCCTCCGCCCCTATGCCAAGCTTCTGCATCGCTTCCACCGCAACGCTCAGCTGCGTGGCCCATATTTCGTTGGCATTGTGCTCAACATAGCCGCTTTTGGGGTATATCTGCGTAAACTCCTTCTGCGCTACGGCGCACACGCGCGCATAGCGGTCAAACAATATGCAGCGGTTGGACGTTGTGCCCGCGTCCAGCGCCATAATATATTCTGCCATGGCAAATACCCTCCTTAACTTGTGCTGCTTTATTATATCAGATATGTTCATTTCATAAAAGATGCCACGCAAAAAGCGTCTACTTCTGCCGAACATAATTCGTTCATTTGACGCATAAGGCTAAGTTTGGTAGAATGTTGCATAATAATTTTCTCCAAGGAGGTCATGCATGAAGCCAAAGCTTAGAACGGCGCTGTATTTTGCGGGCGCCATAATAATAGCGGCGCTTATATCCGCCGGCGTTACCATGCAGCTATATAATCAAAACCGAAAGGACGCGGTGATGCTTTCAACCGATGAATACGCCGCCCTTACGGACATACTGGCGCTTGACGAAATAATAAGCGATATACAGAGCGATTATTATTACGACGCACCCTCGCGCGAAGCGCTTATAACCGCGGCGGCCCGCGGCATGGTAAGCGAGCTTAATGACCCGTATGCCCAGTATTTTACGGATGAGGAATACCAAAAGTATCTTACCAGCATAAGCGGCTCATACGACGGCATAGGCGTGCTGCTGGGCCAGCCCACGGAGCAGGGCGCGGAGATACTGGACGTATACGAAAACACGCCCGCAAACGAAGCCGGCCTTAAAGCGGGAGACATTGTTACCGCCGTTGACGGCACGCCCACGGCCAACATGGAACTTGAAGAACTGAGCACGCTGGTTGTTAAAAGCGGGGAGGAAAGCACAGAACTCACGATTCACCGCGAAGGCGAGGACGATTTTACCGTTGAGCTCACATCCGCGCGCATAAACGTGAAGCACGTTGAGCATTTCCTATATAATCATCACACGGGGTACATACGCATAAGCATGTTCAGCGGCAACTGCGCGGAGGAATTCCGCGAGGCTATAAAGGACCTTACCGATAGGAACATGACAAGCCTTGTAATAGACCTTAGGAACAACCCCGGCGGACTGCTGAAGGACGTTGTAAGCGTTGCGGACACGCTGCTCGGCGAATGCACGATAGTGACCGTGCGCGACGGCAAGGGCGGCGAGGAAACATATACCTCCAATAAAAAAGGCGTAAGCGTGCCGGTCGCAATAATAGTTAATGAAAACAGCGCAAGCGCAAGCGAAATACTTGCCGCCGCCGTGCAGGACAACGAGGCCGGCGTTGTGGTCGGCATGACAACCTTCGGCAAGGGCGTTGTGCAGAACACAAAGCGCATCAGCTCAAACGGCGCATGGCTCAAAATGACCGTCAGCGCATATTACACGCCCGGCGGCGAAAGCATAAACGGCACGGGCGTTACGCCGGACATTGAAGTTGACCTGCCGGAGGAGATGAAGGGCACGCCCATAGACCAGCTTGACCAGGAGCAGGATTCGCAGCTTTGGGCCGCGCTGGACTACGTGCGCGAGCTGGCCGGCGAACAGTAATATATTCCCGCCGCGCCTTGACAAGCGAAACAGGCTAAAATATAATTACATCAATATGGGAGCATAGCGTTATTTTGCCGTGTTTTCATATAAGAATTATGAAAAATAATGCCGCACGCACGCGGCTTAACGAAGGAGAATGAACATGGCTGAAGTAAGGCTTACCGCCGAAGGCATGGAAAAGTATGAGAAAAGATTGGAGTACCTGAAAACCACAGCGCGCACCGAAATTGCGGAGCAGATAAAAACGGCAAGGGCCTTCGGCGACCTGAGCGAAAACGCGGAATATGACGCGGCAAAAATTGAGCAGGCGCGCATAGAATACGAAATAGTTGAAATAGAGGCCATGCTCAAGAATGTGGTGCTCATAGACGAGGACACGCTGAACACAAACGTTGTTGACGTTGGTTCAAACGTTACGGTAAAGATGCTGTCCGCCGGCGGCGAGGAGCGCACGTTCCAGATAGTCGGCAGTGCGGAGGCCAACCCCTACGAGAACCGCATTTCCAACGAATCTCCCGTCGGCAAGACCCTGCTTGGCCACAAGGTGGGTGAGCTTGTTGAAATTCAGACTCCCGACGGAGTGAGCGAATTTGAAATAACAGCCATAGGCAAATAATCTTCAAACGCAGGAGACAGGCGCATAAATGGAAGAAAACAACATTAAGGCTCCCGTGGAGGAGCGCGAACAAACCGCCGAGGAACTTAACGAGCTGCTCCAGATAAGGCGGGACAAGCTGAAGGCATTGCAGGAACGCGGCAAGGATCCCTTTGAAATAGTCAAGTTCGACCGCGATGCTTACAGCACAGAGATAATTGAAAATTACGACGCCATGGAAGGCAAAACCGTTACTGTTGCGGGCAGAATGATGTCCAAGCGAATAATGGGCAAGGCTTCCTTTGCGCACATTTTGGATTACAAGGGCGATATTCAGGTTTACATAAAGCGCGACGATGTTGGCGAAGAATCCTATGCCGACTTTAAGGCCATGGATATAGGCGACATAATCGGCGTTACAGGCATGGTATTCAAAACCCGCACGGGCGAGGTTTCAATCCATGCAACGAGCGTTACCCTGCTTTCAAAGTCCCTCCGTCCCCTGCCCGAAAAGTTCCACGGGCTGAAGGATCAGGAACTGAGATACCGCCAGCGCAGCGTTGACCTTATAGTAAATCCCGAGGTGCGAAACACCTTCATAAAGCGCGCCAAGATAGAGGCCGAGATACGCAGGAGGCTGAACGAGCTTGACTTTATAGAGGTCGAGACCCCCGTGCTCAACTCCGCCGCCTCCGGCGCGAGCGCAAGGCCGTTTATAACGCACCACAATACGCTGGATATAGACATGTATCTGCGCATCGCCACGGAGCTGCACCTCAAGCGCTGCATAGTTGGCGGACTTGAAAGAGTTTATGAAATAGGCCGCCTTTTCCGCAACGAGGGCATGGACGCTACGCATAACCCCGAGTTCACCACGATTGAGATATATCAGGCGTATACCGATTACCACGGAATGATGGAGCTGTGCGAGGATCTGTTCTCCCGCTGCTGCATGCTGGTAAACGGCACCACCAAGATAAAATACGGCGAGTACGACATAGACCTTACCCCGCCGTTTGCGCGGCTGAGCATGAACGACGCCGTGAAGAAATACGCAAATGCTGACTTCCTTGGCTGCGCAACGGACGAAGAGGCGCGCGAGCTTGCAAAGAAGATAAAGCTGCCCTTTGACGACAAAACAGCCACCAAGGGCAAGCTATTGGCGCTGGCGTTCGACGAATTCGTTGAGGATAAGCTTATCCAGCCCACGTTCATAATAGACTATCCCGTGGAAAACTCCCCGCTTTCCAAGCGCAAGAAGGGCGTAAGCGGCATAACGGAACGCTTTGAGTTGTTCATTGCCGGCCACGAATACGCAAACGCCTTCAGCGAGCTGAACGACCCCATAGACCAGCGCGGCCGCTTTGTGCAGCAGGCTATGGAGCGCGCCAAGGGCGACGACGAGGCCATGATGATAGACGAGGACTTCTGCCAGGCGCTTGAATACGGCATGCCCCCCACCGGCGGCATAGGCATAGGCATAGACCGCATGGTCATGCTGCTCACCGGAGAAACCAGCATACGCGACGTGCTGCTCTTCCCAACTATGAAGCCCATAAAATAAAGCATAAAAGAGCGGTTAGCGCCGCTCTTTTGAATTATAAAGGAGATATTCATGAAGTACGCATTCATCGGCACCGGCAGCATGGCTGCCGCAATAATCCGCGGCATGGTCGCGGGCGGCGTTGCACCCGGCGACATACTTGCCTTCAACCGCACGCGCGAAAAGGCAGACGCTTTGGCAAACGAGCTGGGCATAGTCGTGTGCGATACGCTTGAAGCCGCCGCGCAGGCGGGCGCGATAGTGCTTGCCACCACGCCGCAGTCCTTTGCAGATATTCTGCCCCGCGTAGGCCGCGCCATGCGCACCGACGCGCTTGTTATGTCCATAGCCGCAGGGTACAGTATTGCCGCCATACGCGAAGGGATAGGCCGCGACGCGGGCATAATACGCATAATGCCCAACGTTAACGCAAACGTTTGCGCATCCACCACAGGCTATGCCACCTCCGCAAGCATTACGGCGGCGCAGCTTGATGCGTTCCGCTTCGCCTTCGGCAAGATTGGCGAACTCATTGAGCTTGACGAGAGCGAATTTGAAACATTCTCCGCCATAGCCGGCTGCGGCGTGGCATATGTTTATATGTTTATCGACGCCATGGCACGCGCGGGCGTAAAAAACGGGCTTAGCAAGCAAAAGGCGCTCAGCATTGCCGCAAGCGCGGTAATGGGCAGCGCAAAGCTGGTGAGCGAAAGCGGCATGCATCCATATGCCCTTATCGATTCCGTCACCACCCCCAGCGGCACAACCATAGAAGGCGTGCTGACATTGCAGCGCTGCGGCTTTGAAAGCGCGGTGCACGCCGCCATTCAGGCCAGCATAGACAAAGAACTTGGCATGAAATAACGCCGCCAAAAAAGCTCCGTTTGCGGGCATATGCAAAAAAAGTAAAACTTGTCAAAAAAAATCCTTGCATATATCCGCATATGATAGTATAATATATCCCGTTGACGCGGTAAGCGCCATGAACGGTTCGCTGGTGTAGCTCAGTTGGTAGAGCGCGTCATTGGTAATGACGAGGTTCATGGGTCCGACTCCCATCACCAGCTCCACACAAAATACCATCCTTCACGGATGGTATTTTTGTATAGAAAGGTGACTCCATATGAAGCACATATTGATATGCGGCGCAAAAGGCGTTGGCAAGTCCACGTTGATACGCAGGCTGTGCATGGACGCAAACGCCCCCATATACGGGTACTGCACAAAGATGCTTTCAACCGCTGATGCGGACAGTCTTTTTCCCATATATATCCACCCCGCATGGCAGGCGGAAGCGGAGCGCGCATACGGCAGCGCCAATCTTATAGGCCGGTGCGACGGCAGGATGCACGACGTGCATACAAATGTGTTCGATAATCTCGGCGCAAACTACATAGCCGCGGCAAAGCCAGGCGGATACATAATAATGGATGAACTCGGCTTTATGGAAAAGAACGCGGAAGCGTTCAAGCGGGCCGTATTTAACGCGCTGGATGGGGATATACCCGTTATAGCCGCGGTAAAGGCAAGGTATGACGTGGACTTCCTGAACCGCATCCGCGCGCACGAAAAGGCGCAGCTTTATACCATAACGCCCGAAAACCGCGATGCGCTCTATGCCGAGCTTCTCGGCATCATAACTCGCTGATGTTGTCTATGCCTTCCGGTCCGTGCTCTATCGTTATAAGCCGCGCGGCGTAAACATATTCCTTCTTTTTGTATATAAGGCCCAGCGTGTCCCCGCTCATGTCCCCAACGGGCGGGCGCACGCGCTCGTATTCCCCCATGAATTCGGCTATTGCCTCCGCTGTCACGTTGCGCCTCAGCGCGGGTGAAAGATAGCCCATCGCCTCGTCAAACTTTCCCTGCATACTTGCCACGGCAAACGCCATGCCTCGTTCCAAATTGTTAATGGGCTGCTTCGCCCCCTGCGCGTCTGCGCCCGTCTGCCCCGCCTTTTCGCACTGTTTACCGGCCTTTGCGCATATGGCAATGGGCTTCATTGTTATTTCATTCACCCCGCCGGGCCAAAGGCACAATACGGCGTCTGGGTATCCTACTTGCTCCATAATTCCGTTTTCAAGCGAAAACCTGCGCGTAACGGGGCATAATGCCGCGCCGAACACATCGTGCGGCAATAACGGCTGCATGGTAACGTAATAATCCCCGTTTGCGCTCAGCGGCACGCTGATATAGCCCTCTCCGCCGCATTCTCCCGCCACGCGGCCGTTTATGGATATAAGCGCGGGGCACTTTGCGCGGACAACAAGCGTGGGTACGCCGGCATAATACATAATGCATGTCTCCTTATAGCAAAATATGATTTAGGAAATATATGCGCGATGCTTGCTAAAGATGCAAAATCGGAATATAATAGCTGAATAGTTTATATTTTATCCGGAGGTGGATTATGTTGAGATTGAGTGAGCTGGTGCGCAGCTACGAGGCGCATACCGGCGAGATCGAGGTTGTAGGATGGATCAAAACGGCGCGCGAAAGCAAGAACGTGGGCTTTATAGAGCTTGGCGACGGTTCCTGCTTCAAGAACGTGCAGGTGGTGTACGAAACCAATAATATCAATCCCAACATAACCAAGCAGCTCAATACCGGCACGGCGATAGGCGTTAAGGGCGAACTTGTGCTAACGCCCGAAATGCAGCAGCCGTTTGAAATAAGGGCGCGCGAAATAGAGATCTTAGGCGAGTGCGACGGGGACTATCCCCTTCAGAAAAAAAGGCACAGCCTTGAATATCTTCGCACCATTCAGCACCTTAGGCCCCGCACGAACATGTTCCAGGCGGCATTCAGGGTGCGCGGCGTTGTGGCGCAGGCCATACACCGCTTCTTTGACGAGCGCGGCTTCCTTTATGTGCATACCCCGCTCATCACCCCGAGCGACTGCGAAGGCGCGGGCGAAATGTTCCGCGTGACAACGCTTGACATGAATGACCTGCCCAAGACCGAGGACGGCAAGGTTGACGACAGCAAGGATTTCTTCGGCAGGGAAGCTAACCTGGCCGTGAGCGGACAGCTTTACGGCGAAGCGTTTGCAATGGCTTTCCGCGATATATATACCTTCGGCCCCACGTTCAGGGCGGAATATTCCTTCACGGCGCGCCATGCGGCGGAGTTTTGGATGATAGAGCCGGAAATGGCCTTCTGCGACCTGGCCGGAGACATGGAAGTTGCCGAGGCAATGGTAAAATACATAATACGCACCGTTATGGAGCGCTGCCCGGACGAGCTGAAGTTCTTCAACAGCTTTGTTGACAAGACTTTGCTTGACAGGCTTACAAACGTTGTTGAAAACGACTTTGCCCGCGTAACGTATACCGAGGCTGTGGAGCTGCTCAAAAAGTCCGGCGCGGAATTCAAATATCCCGTGGACTGGGGCTGCGACCTTCAAACCGAGCATGAACGTTACCTGACGGAGCAGATATTCAAGCGCCCCGTGTTCGTAACCAACTATCCCAAGGATATAAAGGCGTTCTATATGCGCCTGAACGACGACGGCAAGACCGTTGCGGCAGTGGACCTGCTGGTTCCCGGCGTTGGCGAAATAATCGGCGGCAGCCAGCGCGAGGAGCGCACGGATAAGCTCAAGCAGCGCATTGAGGAGCTTGGGCTTGATATGTCCCAGTACGATTGGTACATGGATCTTAGGCGCTTTGGCGGCGTGCAGCACGCGGGCTACGGCCTTGGGTTCGAGCGCATGGTAATGTACGTTACCGGCATTGCCAACATACGCGACGTTTTGCCCTTCCCGCGCACGGCGTCCAGCATGGATATATAATAATACTGCACACAAAAAGGGGCGGCAGCTGCCGCTCCTTTTTCATAGCCTTCAATAATGCCGCCCTTCGCAAAAGCCCGTATCGGCCGTCGGCGGTTTTTGCCGTTAGCAACGGCTCACCCCCTCCGCCTTTAATATATGTTCCCTAATCTCCGCCTCGTGCTCTTGGCAATAGGCATAGCTGTTTAGCATAAAATCCTCAATATTCCGACTTCTGTACATGGCGTCCAGCGTATCGAGAATAGGCTCCCCGCCTACCGTCATATCGAAGAAATACGGATAGACGCAGCCGCCGTTTTCCCTTGGGAAATACGGGTTTATGGAGCTGAGCCGTTCATCCCTCATTATTGACTCAACCACCATTTCGCTCAGTATCCATTTGAGAGAAGGACGTTCATATTCATCGTAATCATCTCCAAACAGTCTGTTCCATACATAGAACCAAACAAAGTGTATGATTTCATGTATTCCGCTGCCGATAGCGCCCTTTTCGCTGTTCAGATAGAATGTGTCGTAACGGCGTTCTTTAAGAAAACGCGGCTCAATTGGGTTCATGCTCAAATTGCAGCGCAGTTCATTAAACAAGCTCGCGCAATCCACGCCGAAGGCATCCGATAAGGCTGCCGTAATCTGCGGTTTGCAGGCGTTCCAATGGCGGGCATATAATACCGCCTTCTCATTTATCGTATCCTCCGCTTTAGCATAAACGGCTCTCATCGTGCGCTCGATATAGTTTTTTCTTTCTGCAAACGGCAAGCTTGCAGCGTATACCCTATCAAGCTGCGGATAGAAATGGTACAGCGGTTCATGCCAAAACTCCGCTTCCCCCTCCGTCTGGAAAAGCATAATGCTCCGAATCATATAATCTACACCGGGATTTACAAACGTAATATCCATAAGTCGCTCACCTCCGTCCGCGCTTAGCGTATATGCTCATAATAGCGCATAAACACGGGCTTTTTCAATAGGCTTTATGAAAAAATATCGCATTGACTTATAATCTTCCAGTAAAAGCAGACGACACCCAACCCAAGTTAGGTGTCGCCCGTGCTGTTGTCCGGCCCTGTTCGGCCGATGCCGATTTTGCAATTTGAATTACCGTGCTATCGGCACGCGGCGCTTTTGCCGCTCCTTTTTTCAGACCAATTTACCTGGACTTATAGCTGCCGCAAAGGCTTTCGTCGCAGGGTTCGCCGGTATGGCAGCCGCACTGGGGCTCTATCTCTATGCGGCTCAGTTCGCAGTCACAGCCGCTCATGTTGTGCTTGCAGCTGGTAACGCGGCAACCTATGGTCTGCTTTCCGTTCTTATCGGATGTCATAATCAAAATCCTCCTTTTCGTTGGTCGCTATTATTGTTGCCGGAAAAGGAGGATAGATTTACGCCAAATTATGGTTTTTTCAATTATGCAAGGAATGCGTATTTTTCATCGCCGTGCTTTTTGAACCAGGCGTCAAAGGCCATGCTTACCGCCGCGAATATTGCCGCCCACAGCGCCATGTACACAGCGGCAGATATGTATTCGGCCGCAAGCAGCGCGTACAGCAGCGCGGGTATTGCCAATATTGCCATTGAGCCGAACATGGCAAGCATTACGGACATTCCGCTTTTCACCGCGGCGGTCTCGTTTATCCAATCGAACCTATGGAACTTCAGGTTCAGTGCAACGCCAAAATACGCCGTGAATACCGTGAATGCAACAGCAAGCAGAGCGGCGGCTATGCAGTCAAGCGCGTTTGCTTCTAAAATTATGCCCATTGCAGCCGTACAGAGCACCGCTGCGGGCGCGGTTATCATTATGTGCATGGCGGCCTTAGCGCGCAGCACCGTTCCGCCGCGGATGGGCATTGTCTGCATCACCCAAAGGCTTTTGCCTTCAAGCGATATGCTCGGCGCGGATATGAACACCATGCTCGCAAGCGCGCATACTATCAGCCCAACAAGCACCCCGGCGTAGCCCGTGCCTACTTCGTTGATGAACATTACAATCTGCGCCCTTTTCACCGCCATGAATACCGCCACGGCAGCCATCATAACTATGCCCATGCCTGCGTTTATCATGTATCCCGCGCTGCTTACGAAGCGGGCAAGCTCCTTTTTAACAACGGCCATGAATGCGCTGCTTGTGCGCATTTCGCCGCCCTTATATACCTTCTTTGCGGCGGAGCGCCTTTCGGTGGCTATGCCTATGAATGTTTTGGACAGCACTGCATACAGTATGCCGAACGGCACAACGCAGCACAGCACGAACAGAATAAGCTTAACGAAGTCCCCGTCCGCCGCAGCCGCACCAAGCCAATAGAACGGCGGCAGGCTGCGCTCAAACGCATCCGCAATGTCCAGCCCGTCCACCATAAGCTGCTGGATATAGGTTTGCATATTTGTATAAAAATACATATACACGGCAAGAAACAGCAGTGAGAACACGAGCGATATTATATTCTTGTTCCGCATTCGCGCGGTTATGGCGGCGATTATGCCGCCAAGCAGGCAGCTGAGCGTGAGCGGCAGAAGCGGCAGAAGCAAAAAGCCGACCGCAGTGCAGATAACGTCGCCAACCGTTACCGGAAGCCCCGCCACTATCCACATGGCTAATGCGGGTATAACAACAAGCGCCTCGTAAAAATAATTGAGCAGCAGAAGCATTATCATGCGGCTGCCAAGTATTGCCGCGCTCGGTATGGGCATGGCGAGCAGCATTTCATTATCCCGCGCGTTATAAAGCTGCGTCTGTGCAGTGAATACCGAACCCATAAGGCAGAACGCCGCCGCCATTATGCCCGCCATTGCGAAATACAGCCAGCCTATGCCCTGCGCATGGTATGGCTCCGCAATGCTCATGAACAGCGCGGCAAACATGCCTATGAACACCACAATAACATATATCAGCAGCACGGCAATGCCTATGCTGCCAAGCTTTGACGGCTTTTTGCCGTTCTTTGCGCTGCGGGTGCGCGTATAGAAAGAAGCCCACAGCGCCGCAAGCCGCGTTTTAACAAGCGCCTTAAACATTTTCTTCCTCCAGTTCAAGGAACACGTTTTCAAGCGAAGCATCGCCCTTCACCTGCTCCATGGAGCCGGACTTGAGCAGCTTGCCGCCCTTTATTATGGCAACTTTGTCGCAAAGCTTTTCCGCAACCTCCAGCACATGGGTGGAAAAGAATATTGCGCCGCCCTCGTCGCAAAGCTCGCGCATTATGCCCTTGAGTTGGTGCGCGGCTATCGGATCAAGCCCCACGAACGGCTCGTCCATCAAAAGGAGCTTTGGCTTATGCATAAGCGCGCTTATTATGGCAAGCTTCTGCTTCATGCCGTGCGAATATGCGCTTACGGGCTGGGCAAGGTCCTTTGTTATTTCGAACATATCGGCGTATTCTGTTATGCGCTCCTCGCGCTCCGCCTTGGTCATGCCGTATATGTCCGCAACAAAGTTAAGGTACTTTATGCCCGACAGGAACTCGTACATATCCGGATTATCCGGAATGTAGGCCATTTCGCGCTTGCAGCCCACGGGATCGGCCTTTATTGATTTGCCGTTTATGAGTATTTCCCCCGCGTCAAAGCGCAGTATTCCTGCCACGGATTTGAGCGTGGTGGTTTTGCCGGCGCCGTTATGGCCTATAAAGCCATATATCTCGCCCGGGGCAATGTGCAGCGACAGATCGTCCACCGCCTTGTGACTTCCGTATATTTTGGTCAAATTTTCTATGCGCAGCATTTTTATCCTCCCTGCTTAGCATTTATATACTCACTAATACTGCGCTATTATACACCGCCAGCCTACCTAACGTCAATTAGTATTGTTATGATTTTAACTATTGTTCACAAATAAAATGGGGCGCTGCCGCCCCTGATGATGCTTTGCTTGTGTTATTCCGCGTCAACCTTAGCCATGTGGGCGATAAGGTCAACAACCTTGTTGCTGTAACCCCATTCGTTATCGTACCATGCGATAAGCTTCACGAAGTTGGGGTTCAGGCTTATGCCGGCGGTGGCGTCGAATATGCAGGTGTGCGGGTCGCTGTAAAAGTCGCTGGATACAACGGCCTGATCGGTATAGCCGATTATGCCCTTCCAGCGGTCGCTCTCGCTGGCTTCCTTCATGGCCTGCTTTATCTCCTCATAGGTGGCTGCCTTTTCAATGCGGCAGGTCAGGTCAACTATGGATACGTCCGGAGTGGGAACGCGGATGCTCAGGCCGGTCAGCTTGCCGTTAAGCTCGGGTATAACCTTGCCCACGGCCTTTGCAGCGCCGGTAGAGCTGGGGATAAGGTTATGCGCAGCCGCGCGGCCGCCGCGCCAGTCCTTCTTGGAAGGGCCGTCCACGGTTTTCTGCGTGGCGGTGATTGAATGCACGGTGGTCATAAGCCCTTCTATAATGCCGAAGTTCTCCTCAATAACCTTGGCAAGGGGAGCAAGGCAGTTGGTGGTGCAGCTGGCGTTGGACACAACGTTCATGTCCTTTGTGTATTCGTCGCTGTTTACGCCCATTACGAACATCTTAGCGTCGCTTGAGGGCGCGGTGATTATAACCTTCTTCGCGCCGCCCACAAAGTGCGCGGAAGCCTTTTCGGTGGTGGTATTTACGCCACTGGATTCAACTATGTATTCCGCGCCGCATTCCCTCCAGGGAACGTCGCAGGCGTTCATCTGCTGATAAACCTGAATCTCGTGACCGTTGACAACAAGCTTATCGTCATGCGCGCTCACCTCGCCCTTGAACATGCCGTGCACGGTGTCAAACTTGGTCATATATGCCATATAATCCGCATGGATAAAAGGATCGTTTATACCAACAACCTCCATCTCCGGATTCTCCGCGCAAACGCGCAGCACGAGCCTGCCTATGCGGCCAAAGCCGTTGATGCCGATTTTTACTGCCATAAAACAGTACCTCCATAACTACAAATTTTGAAAATATAAACGCGGCTTATGCAGCCGGTGTTGTCTCTCAGTGGCATAATATTAACAAAAACAGAGGGTATTATGCAATAGCATAATACCCAAAAAAGCATACGAATATGCAAGATTCACCATAAGTTCATGTTATATCGCCATATGTTCACATTTTTCAGCGGTCCAAATTTATTGTCTCCGCGGCTATATAAAGCGGGCGGCCGCGCACCTCGTCATATATGCGGTTTAGGTATGCGCCCTGCACGCCTATGGCGGCAAGCGTAAGCGCATTGATGAGCACCAGCCCATCCACGGCCCAAAGCCACGGCGCACAGCCGATAGTGGCGGCGATTATTATGAGCGCTATAAGCCCCAGCATACCTGTTACCCCAAGCGCAGCCCCGGCATAGAGCGCAAGCGACATGGGCTTATACGAAAAGCCCAGTATGCCGTCAAACGCCAAACGGAGCATCTTTTTGAGCGTATACTTGGTTTTGCCGGCCTGGCGCTCGTGCCGCACGTATTCAACGGGCACCGCATCAAAGCCCATCCAGCCGCTCATGCCGCGAAGGAAGCGGTTATGCTCCCGCATTTTAAGGAACACATCGGCAACCTTTTTATCCAGCAGGCGGAAGTCCCCCGTATCCAGCGGAATGGGATACGCGCTCATGGCGTTGAGCAGACGGTAATAACAGAAGGCCGTAAGCTTTTTGAAAACCGTTTCCCCTTCCCTTTTGAGCCGCTTGCCGTATGCTATGTCCGCGCCGTTTTCCCATGCCTTCACAAGCTCCGCAATAACCTCCGGCGGGTCCTGAAGGTCCGCGTCTATTATTATCAGCGCGTCTCCGCGGGCATTGTCCATGCCTGCCGTAACGGCAAGCTGATGCCCGAAATTGCGGGAAAAGCTTATCACCCGCACCTCCTTATGCTCCTTGGCTATGGCGCGGAGCTGCTTCATGGTGCCGTCGCGGCTGCCGTCGTTAACATATATTATTTCATAATCGTACCCTGTCAGCGCCTGCATTGCCGCGCTCATGCGCGCATAGGACACCGGCAGCACCTCTTCTTCATTAAATACCGGAACGATAAGCGAAAGCAATTTGTTCATTGTTCAAGCCTGCCTTTATTCATTAGTGGTACAGCTATTATAACCATTATTTGCCGCATTAACAACCAATGTTTACATTTTGCCGCATTGAGGGGAAAGGGATGCTGTGTTATACTATATAAAACTAAAATCAGCACGATGGTGACAATATATATGAAGCGACATCACAGAAGGCGGCATACCATCCGCCGCAGGCGCAGCCTTAAATCCACAATATGGGGCCCTATTCTGGCCCTGAGCGCAACGATAATAGGCATAGTGGGCATAATTGCCGCAATAGTATTCGTGGGCTTACCGCGGCTTCTGCCGCTTGTTGGGATAGATTACCGCGCGCCCTTCGCGCCCACGCCTACCCCAAGCCCCACCCCGCGCCCAACTCCCACGCCCAATCCAATGGACCTTTTTGATGCGGAAGGGGCGGAAACGGAGGTTGTGTTCGATGAAATTCGGGACTACAAATGGTTCGGCGATCCGTATTTTTACGGCGGCAAGCTTATGCTTGCCGGCGGCAAGCTGATAGACGGCAAGGCCATAATGTGCGACCTTTTATTATGGGACCCCGAGGGGCGCAGCGCGGAAAAGCTTAACATTCCGCTTGAGAACACGCATTTCATGTTCCCAAAGTTCAATGACGACTGGATAGTTTACCTGGACGCCAATTACGACGGCGGCGGCAAGCTTTGCGCCGTGGACAGGTCATCTTCCAGCCTGAAGCCGGTAACCATAAAAACCGTGTACACGGGCCAATGCGAGCCTATGCTTTATCAAAACTATGTCGCCTGGACGGAGCGCACGGGTACGCGCATGGACAAGCTGTTCCTTTGCGACCTTACAACAATGGAAACGACCACGCTGCATATGTTCAGCAACACATCATACGGGCAAAGCCTGCCTTCGCTTATGGATGGAGTGCTCGTGTGGGCGGATGCGGAGCGCACTGGCTCAACAGACGAGGAGGACGTGAGCGTTATATACTCCGTGCGCCTCGGCTCAACATCGATACAGAGCATACATACCGAAACCTATGCGCACGATCCGATATCAAACGGGCAATACACCGCCTGGCTCGATGCGCACCATTCGCTCCAAACAAAGCTGTACTGCATGGCGCAGGGCGCAAGCGAGCCTACGCTTGTTGCACAAGGGGTCGTACAGTTCGGCATGGGCAATAAGTTCATAGCCTATTCAAAGGACGAAGCAATTTACCTTTACAGGTTCGATAATAAAAAGACCTATAAGCTTTCCGGCGAATACGAAAAGGCGCAGTTTATGGGCGTGAGCGACGGCAAGGTGATATGGATGGACGTTACCAGCCGCGAAAGGGACATATTGAAATATTCGGAGGTACCCGACAGATAATGGCTAAAGGAGCAAAAACCGTGTTCGTCTGCGGCGAATGCGGCTACGAAAGCAGCAAATGGCTCGGCCGCTGCCCAAACTGCGAAAGCTGGAACACGTTCGTTGAATCCGCCCCAGTGCAGCAGATAAAAAAGGGCATATCGTCGCAGCGTGCACTCCCCCTGCGGGAGGTTCAGGCGGACGCGGCGCGGCGCATACCAAGCGGAATAGGGGAGCTTGACAGGGTGCTCGGCGGCGGCATAGTGGGCGGCAGCGCGGTGCTGCTGGGCGGGGACCCGGGCATAGGCAAATCCACGCTGCTTATGCAGATGGCAGGCTCGCTCACCAATCAGGGCAGCGTATTATATGTTACGGGCGAAGAATCCGCGGCTCAGCTCAAGCTGCGCGCACAAAGGCTGGGCGCGGGCGGGGACATGCTGCTGCTTGCGGAAACGGACATAACCGTAATAGAATCCGAGATAGAGCGCATTAAGCCCGCTTTTTTGATAATAGACTCCATACAGACAATGTATTGCCCCGATATAGCCTCCGCCCCCGGCAGCGTAAGCCAGGTGCGCGAGGCCACGTCCTTTTTGACCCGCGTTGCAAAGACCACGGGCACGGCCGTTTTCATAGTGGGCCATGTTACCAAGGAGGGCGCGATTGCGGGGCCAAGGGTGCTTGAGCACATGGTTGACACGGTGCTTTCCTTTGAAGGGGACAGGCACGACGCCTTCCGCCTTTTAAGGAGCGTTAAGAACCGCTACGGCTCCACGAACGAAATAGGCGTATTCGAAATGGGCGAGCGCGGCATGGAGGAAATACCCGACCCATCTGGAATGTTCCTCACCGGAACCGATGCGCCCGGCTGCGCGGTCACCTGCGCGCTGGAGGGCACGCGGCCAATGCTTGTGGAGGTGCAGTCGCTCATATCCAACACCCCCTTTTCAAACCCGCGGCGCATGAGCGCGGGGCTTGAGCTGAACAGGCTTATACTGCTGCTTGCCGTGCTTGAAAAAAAGGCGTATTTATCCCTTGCGGACAAGGACGTATACATAAACGTAGTAGGCGGTATGCGGCTTGAGGAGCGCTGCTGCGACTTAGCCGTTGCCATGTGCATAGCAAGCGCGCTTATTGATGCGCCCATGCCGAAGAACACCGTATGCCTTGGCGAAATATCCCTAACCGGTGAGGTTCGCGGCGCAGGCAGGATGGAGAAGCGCGCCGCCGAATGCGCCCGCCTTGGCTACGAGCGGCTCATAATCCCCCGCCACGCGGCCTTTAAGGCCCCGAGCGGCATAGAGCTTATCCGCGTGGGTACGCTGGCGGAGGCCGTGAAGGTGCTTACGCAGGGGAGGAGGGTTTAGACCGGTTTAACTATCCCTTCACCCTTATTGCGCATTCCAGCGCCACGTCAAGGTAGCCCTCGTAGGCGGTGGCGGGCTGCTTGCCCATTATGCGCGGGTCCCATTCAACGCTGTCCAGGCAGTCCTCCGCATACAGGAATTGATAAACGGCCTTTTTGCGGAATTGGCCCACGGCCATTAGGCTGGCGCACTCCATTTCAACCGTTATGCAGCCCTCCGCGCGGCGCTTGGCAAGGCCGTCGCGCGTTTCGCGGTATATGGCGTCGGTAGTCCATGTTTTGCCCTGCACATGGGGCATGCTTATCGCGTCAAACGCGGCGGAAAGCTCAGCTGCGGTGGGAATATCGATATAGTCGCTCGCGGGGGCGTAGTGATAGCTTGTGCCTTCGTCGCGGTATGCGGCGGTGGGCACTATAAAATGCCCCGCGGCAATGCTCCTGTCCAGCACCCCGCAGGAGCCGAAGAACAGCGCGCGCTTTGCTCCGGCGGCAAATATTTCCTCCAGCAGCCCTGCCGCCGCGCTCCCGCCAAGGCATGTCATATATATGCCAAGCCTCCTGCCCTTGTATTCAAAGGCGTATACCGGCACGGTGTAGCAGCAATGCATCTCCTTGAGCGGCGTCAGCTTGAAGCGCTTTGCCGCCGCTTCCAGCACCTTTTGGCTGAATGTCACAAGCACCGTGTCCGGAAAGCCCTCTATCGGCCTTGCCACGGCGCTCGGGTCGATTATCTGTTCGGATGTATTGAACGCATCTATAATGCTCATATGGCCCCTCTTTTCGCTTTAATTTGAATCATTATAACATAAGCCCAAATAAAATGCCGCGCGTGTTGCAAAATAAGCCCATGTTCGTATATAATTAGCATGTATTTGTATGTATTCGCACGGAAAGGGGGCGTTGAACATGCGGGAAAGCAAAAAGCAAAAGGCGGAGCGCATAAGGGCCGCGCTTGCGGCGCTGAAGGAGGCGTATCCGGACGCAAAGCCGGAGCTTAACTTCACTTCCCCGTTTGAGCTGCTCGTGGCGACCATGCTCAGCGCGCAATGCACGGACAAGCAGGTGAATAAAACCACAGCCGTGCTGTTTCCGCTTTACAATACGCCCGAGGCGTTTGCAAGTTTGAGCGAAGAAGAGCTTGCGCCGTATATACGAAGCTGCGGCTTTTACCAAACAAAGGGCAAAAACATAATCGCCGCCAGCAAAATAATAGTTGAGCAATACGGCGGAGAGGTCCCGCGCGGGCGTGACGAGCTGACAAAGCTGCCCGGCGTTGGGCGAAAGACCGCAAACGTAGTCGTATCCAATGCGTTCGGCGTGCCGGCAATAGCCGTGGATACGCATGTGTTCCGCGTTGCCAACCGCATTGGCCTTGCGGACGCAAAGGACGTGCTGAATACGGAAAAGCAGCTTATGCAGAACATACCTGAGGAGGATTGGTCTGCCGCGCATCATTGGATAATATTCCACGGGCGGCGCGTTTGCTCCGCGCGCAGTCCCAAATGCGGCATATGCACAATCAGGCCATACTGCTTGGAGTATATAAATAATCAAAAGAAAACGGAGAAAAACGATGCAGTTCGTTGATAAGGCAAGAATTGTTATAAAGGCGGGCGACGGCGGAGACGGCTGCGCCAGCTTCCACAGGGAAAAGTTCGTTACCCGCGGCGGGCCGGACGGAGGCGACGGCGGGCGCGGCGGCAACGTTGTGTTCGTGGCGGACAGCAACATGGATACGCTGCTGGACTTCAAGTTTGCGCGCTTTTACCGCGCGGAAAACGGCGAAAAGGGCCGCGCTGCACGCTCCAGCGGAAAAAACGGGCAGGATCTTATTATAAAGGTACCGGTGGGCACGCTTGTAAGGGACGTTGAAACCGGCGCGATAGCGGCCGACCTGAACGAACCCGGCAGGAGGAAAATAGTGCTGCACGGCGGGCGCGGCGGCAAGGGCAACAGCCGCTTTGCAACGCCATCCAAGCAAGCCCCCCGCTTTGCCCAGCCCGGACAGAAAACGCTTGAAAGGGAAGTTGAGCTGGAGCTTAAAACCATTGCGGACGTTGGGCTTATAGGTCTGCCTAACGTTGGCAAAAGCACCATTCTTTCCGTGCTGACCAGCGCCAAGCCCAAGATAGCCAACTATCACTTCACCACCCTTACGCCCAATTTAGGCGTTGTTAAGCGTTACGACAAAAGCTTTGTGCTTGCGGATATACCCGGCCTTATAGAGGGCGCGGCGGAGGGCGCTGGCCTTGGGCATGATTTCCTAAGGCATATTGAGCGCACCCGCGTATTGGTGCACGTTATCGATGTATCCGGCAGCGAAGGGCGCGACCCCGTTGACGATTACTTCAAAATAAAGGGCGAGCTTACACGGTACAGCCCCCGTTTGGGCGAGCTGAAGCAGGTTGTTGCCGCAAACAAGATGGACATAACCGGCGCGGAGGATAACCTTGCGCGGCTGAAGGAAGCGCTCAAGGACGAAGGAGTTGAGGTGTTCCCCGTATCCGCGGCTACCGTGACCGGGTTTGACGCGCTGATAGACTGCCTTGTGAGGACGCTTGCGACCCTGCCAAAGACCTATCAGTTTGAGGAAGAGGAGATAAACGTAGGCCACAAGTACGAGCCGGGCTTCAATATAGAGCGCGACGGCGACGTGTTCGTGGTAACAGGCGGCAGCGTGGATTATATACTCGATACCACCTATGCCGACGACGAAGGCTCCATGCGCCGCTTCCAGCAATACCTTATAAAGGAAGGCATAATAGACGCGCTCCGTGCCGCGGGGGCGAACGAAAACAGCGTTGTGCGCATGGGAGACTGGGAATTTGACTTTGTAGAATAAAAAGGAGACTGAATATTATGACAAGCAAGCAAAGGGCGCAGCTACGGTCAATGGCCAACACGCTGCAGCCGCTGTATCAAATAGGCAAGGCGGGCGTTACCCCCGCAGTGACGGAGCAGCTTGACGCGGCGCTTGAGGCGCGGGAGCTGATAAAGATAACGGTGCTCGAGACCGCGCCCGAAAGCCCCAAGGACACCATAGAGACACTTGCCGCGCGGCTCCATGCGGAGCCGGTGCAGTGCATAGGCAAAAAGCTTACGCTCTACCGCCGCAGCAAAGAAAACCCGAGGATAGAGCTGGATTAAGGCATGCTTACGCATGCGGTTAAATTGCGAAGATGGGGAACGGGAGACCGTTCCTCTTTGTTTACTCCCTCAGTCTCACTTCGTTCGCCAGCTCCCCGTAAATGGGAGCCTTTTTATGCTCTTCACAACCTCTCCCGCTCACACGCCTTTGGCGTATTTCACATTGCGAAGCAATATTTCACTGCGCGTAAGCGCAATTTCACCCTGCGTTAGCAGGATTTCACCGCGGACGAAAGTCCGCCTTACCCGCCCATTGCCAGCGCAAACTCCCCTGCGCCGACTGCGGCGCTTTTGTCGCAAAGAAAGCAGCGCGCATCCTTTACGCGGGCGCGGATACGCTCCGCCGTAAGGGCGCAAAGGCGCGGCTGGTGCAGCAGCGTGCCGCCCATCAGCGCAATGCTCGGCGCGCTCAACTCAAGCTTTTTTATTACCGCCGCCGCCATAAGGCTCAGTTCTTCTGCGGCGGTTGCCTCTATGCGCCCGGCAATCGCGTCCTCCGCGTGGCTGCTTATCAGCGGGGCAAGCGCGGCTATCTCGCTCTTTGGGCAGGTTGTGTAGCGCGCGGTTATGGCGGCAATGTCGTCCGTGCCGCACAGCTCAAATACGGCTTCGCTCAGCGCGGTAGGCTCTCCCCGGCCGTCCGATGCGCGTATAACGGCGCTGAGTATGTCCCGTCCTATTGCGTATGCGCTGCCCGCATCGTCCAGCACATGGCCGCGGCCGCCGCTGCGCGCCGTAATTCCGCCTTTTTGGGCATAGCATATGCTGCCCGTGCCCGATATAAGGGCAACGCCGTCGCGCTCCCCAAGGGCAGTATAGAGCGAATTTTCGCCATCCGTGCGGACGAATACAGGCCCTGCGAATATGCCATCCATCGCCCGTTTAACGCCCTCCGCCTTCGCCTTATCCGCCGCACCCGCACATGCAACGCATATTGCGGCGCAGTCCGCATCGATGAACCTTGCAAGCTCCTCTGCTATTTTTGCGGGGCTGTCGGGATAGCTTACGGGGTTGAGCGGGCCTAAGCGGCCCATGTATATCGTTTCCCCTTGGGCAGAAAGCATTGCTACTTCCGTTTTTGTGCCGCCGCCGTCAAGGCCTATTGCATACTTAGCCATTCTTTCGCCCCCGCTATGCGCCCAAGCGCAGCGTTGTGCTCAGGCATGTTCATCTCTCCCCGCTCAATGGCATGGCTTATCAGCTCCGCCGCACGCGCCGCTTCATTATAGTTATGGCTTATCAGCGGCATGTCTGCGCCCGCCTTTGCCGCCAGCAGCGCCGCCTCCGCCGCGCCGTAGCGCGAAGCTATCGCGCCCATCTCAAGGCAGTCTGTTATTATTATGCCGCCGTAGCGCATTTTGCCGCGCAGCAGAGCGCTCAGTACAGCGCCCGACAGCGTGCCGGGGTATTCCATATCAAGCGCGGGGAACATTATATGCGTTGTCATTATGCTCTTTACCCCCGCCTCTATCGCCGCGTAAAACGGCACAAGCGGACCGGCTTCAAGCTCCTCCATGCTGAGTGTTATCGTGGGCAGGGACTTATGCGTGTCCACGTTCGTGCCGCCGTGGCCGGGGAAATGCTTTGCGCAGGCCATAACTCCCGCCGCCTGTATCCCGCGCGCCATCTCCGTGCCGAAGCGCGCAACCGTTGCCGCATCCGTGCCGAAGCTGCGGCTGCCTATGGCAGGGTTGCCGCAAACGCTCTCCACGTCCACCACGGGCGCAAGGTCGTAATTCAGCCCCAGCTCCCGCATGGCCTCGCCTATTCTTTTGCCTGTCAAAAAGGCTTCCTCCGCGTTACCGCTTTGGGCAATCTCCCGCGCGGAGGGCGTATCTATAACGCTTTTGGGCAGCCGCTGCACGCGCCCGCCCTCCTGATCCGCGCTTATGAAGGGTATATGCCCCGTTTCGGATACGGCAATATCCTTCAATTCCTTGCACAGCGTTTTCAGCTGGGCGGCCGATTCTATGTTGTTTGAAAACAGTATATAATTGCCTATCTTGTATTGCTTCACCGCGTTTATAAAGCCGCGATCTGTCTTTGTTCCGGCAAGGCCGGTCATTATCCGCTGCCCTGCGGCTATGATTGCATCCGTCATGCTTCGCCCCGCTCAATCAGCCGTATAGCTGCGCCCGTGTCCATATTTGCAAGCTCAAGCGCGCGCCTTGCCCGCTCCGTATCAACGCTTGCCGCGCGCATAACTATGCCCACCGCGCGTTCCCTCAGCTTTTCGTTCGTGGCCACCATGTCCGTCATCAGCCCGCCGCGTATGCGCCCAAGCCGCGCCATGGCGCACGTTGATATCATGTTCAGCACCATTTTCTGCGCCGTGCCGCATTTCATTCGGGTGGAGCCCGCAACGGCCTCAGCGCCCGTTATTGCGGCTATCTCCGTTTCAGCCGCACGGCCGAGCGGCGTATTCGGGTTTGATGTTATGGCGGCGGTATACGCGCCCTTCTCCCGCGCCCGCTTAACGGCGGCTATAACGTAGCGTGCCCCGCCCGATGCGCTTATGCCTATAACGGTGTCGTCAGCATTCACGTCAAGGCTGTCTATCAGCTCCGCGCCGGCGTCTGCGTCGTCCTCCGCGCCTTCCGCCGCATGTATCAGCGCGCCGTAGCCGCCCGCAATATGCCCCTGCACGGTTTCGCAGCTTACGCCGAACGTGGGCGGGCATTCGCTTGCGTCCAGCACGCCCAGCCGTCCCGATGTTCCGGCTCCAACATATATGAGCCTTCCGCCATTGGCGATTCCCGCTGCCGCATGCTCCGCGGCAACCGCCGCCTGAGGTATGGTCAGCCTTACAGCCGCGGCAACCTTAGCGTCCTCGTCGTTTATGCGGTACATCAGTTCTTCCGTGCTGAGCGCATCCATGTCGCCAAAGCGGTCGTTTCGCTGTTCGGTTATGTTTGTCATGGTGTTGTTCCTTTCGGATTACTCCCTTACTTTTCTATCCTTGGCAGGGGTTCTTCGTCGTTATGCTTTACCATTACGCACTCGGCTACAGGCTCCGTGAACCGCTTAACAAGGTTAACAAGGTTTTCCCTTTGCAGCAGCGGCAGCATGTGCCGGTAGAACGCCATGCTCGATACGCCCACAAGGTCGAAAAGCATCTGCACGGTTTTGTCGAGCGCGGGGCGTTCGTCGAACGTAACGCTCATCTTCTGCGGAGCTATGTCAAGCGTGAGTATGCGGCTGTTCGGCGTTTCTATAAAGCCCGTCATTACCCACAGCCGTATCCTGTTCACGTCCAGTTTCCAGCGGCACCGCGTGGCGACAAGCTGCCTTTCCCCGCGCATGGTTGCCGCGCCGTATTCAAACGCGCCGTCGTGGCGAAGCACGAGCAGATTGCGCTCATCCTTTTCGTATATGTATAAATAAAGGTCCTTTTCCCGCTTTTCAAAGCGCAGCATTGTAACGCTGTCGGTCATGTTGCTGTGCACGGCCTGAAGCGTCTGCGGAAACAATCCGCCCGTGTTAGGCCCCGCGAAATACTCCCGCCCGTCAAGCCTGTACGCTATGCGCTCAAACTCCTCCGCATCCGTGCCGAGGTACTTGGGGTGCAACGGGGAATATTCAAGCGAATTAAGCGTGCTTTTAAGCGAAGCATACGCCTCATTGTCCGGTGCAAGCGGTTCATCCGCAAACGAAGTCAAAAGCTCATGCACCATGCCGCTTAAGCCCCCGTTTACGAACAGATTGCTGCTGCCGCTGTACATGGCTATTACGGTTTCCTGCTTTGGGAACACCAGCACGTATTGGCCGAACGCGCCGTTGAACTGATAGTCTCCATCGTCATCGCTCATCCAAATCTGGTAGCCGTAGCCGTGCTTCATTTCGCCGTTTGGCGTTTTTATCTGCACGGATGTGGCCTGGCGTATCCATTCCTCGCTCACTATCTGCCTGCCGTTCCAGCGGCCCATGTTCATGCAAAGCTGCCCAAGCTTCGCCGCGTCCTCCGCCGTGAGCGAAAGGCCCCAGCCGCCTTTTTCTATGCCCATGGGGCACTTTTCCCATTCGTGATAGCGTATGCCCAGCGGCTCGAACAGCCGCGGCGTAAGGAAGTCCACAAGGCTCATGCCTGTGCGCTTTACCACCGCCGCCGCAAGCACATATGAATTGAGCGAATTATAATCAAACTCAGTCCCCGCCTCGAACTTTGGCACGGACTGCATGAACATCTTCATCCAGTTTTCGTCAAGCCCGCTGCCAACCTCGTTGAACCTTATGCCTGAGGACATTGTGAGCAGGTGCCTGAGCGTATGCGCCTTGAGTATTTTTGCGTTTGAATTGGTAACGTACTCCGGGAAAATTTCAACAAGCCTTTCGTTTATGTCCAAATACCCTTCGTCGCTCGCAATGCCCACCGCAAGGCCCGTAACGCTTTTGCTCATGGAATAAAGCATGTGCGGAATTTCCAGCCTGTACGGCGCGTATGCCCCTTCCGCAATAACTTTGCCGTGGCGCAGTATCGTTATGGCATGGCAGGCGGTGGTATCCGCCTGATTCTCTATGGTTTTATAGAATCGCTCTATCGCTCCGCTCGGCACGCCCTCCGCCTCCGGCGTGGAACGCTCAAGCGGCGCTGTGTTCTCCTTCGGCACGAAGCGCTCCTTTTGCAGCATGAATCCGTAAAGCGGAATCTTTTCCGTATCGTGCCTGAGGAAGTTCATAAGCAGCTCCGCGCTTTTCATCTGCATTGTCAGGTCCATCCATGCGCCTCCTTTTCAATCAATATGCCCTGTTTTACAGCCTTTCGGGCCCGTCAACATTCGGATTCACCACGAACTCCGGTTCATCGCTCTTAGCGGTATAGCCGTTGTCCGCGCCGTCTGCGCCTATTCTTTCAAGATAGAACGCGCTCGTCGCCGCGCTTACATACGGATTGAGCCACAGATCGCCTATCCCCAGCGTAAGCGCGCTGAGCAGCCGCCAGCCGATGAAGCTGAGATGCAGGCAGAAGAGCCTGCCCTTATGCCCATCCATAAGCCGCTTTGATTCGTTCACGCATTCGGTAACGCTCATTTCCGGATTGTCGCACAGAACATAGAACGCAAGGCTGTAACGATACGTTGCTATTATGCCGGGTATGACCAGCAGCAGCGACCACAAAAACGTGAGCAGCGCCGTATAAAGATTGAGCAGCAGCGCCTTGCCGAAAAAGCCGAAGCGGGAGAAAAGCTCGCCTACCTGCGGCGTTTCGCCCTTTATAAGGCGGTTATAATAGCTGCAAAGCCCAAGCTGCGCCGCCCCGCCCACGATCAGGCGCGCAATGCCCACTGCCGAGGCTATCGCTGCCGATATGCTCAGCAGCGGCACAAGTATTCCCATATCCGTACCGAACAGGGAACGGAAAAGCGCAGCAAGGTTCACCGTTGCCCCGTCAAACAGTTCTCCGGTTGAGTCAACGGAGTAGCTTACCGTAAAATATGTTCCGTAGCAGCCAAAAAGCGCCGCCAGCAGCGAAACAACTAGGCTTGTGCCCCATTTGCCGTCAAGCCTTTGGCGGGCAAGCTGCCTTAACTCAGATGCTGTACGCATAAATATATACCTCCCCTAATCATTGCCTGATAATTATTTGCTCTATTATACTATATTTCCCCGCCCATAGGAACAGCCGCGATAGTTACATTTTTGTAACGTTGCGCATCAGCTATTATGTCAATTTATGCCGTTTTAGTTGCCCGCTTTGCCATATATGCCTGCCGATGCTGCCATAATATGCTGCTATACTCTTGCCATAACACAGAACGGGAGAGCGAACAGCATGGCAGCATACCGGCACGAATACAAGCATGAAATAAACAAAAGCGACTTTATAACCCTTCCCATGCGCCTTAACGCCGCGCTGAAGGCGGATGAATTTGCCCGCGCGGACGGCGCATACGAAATAACCAGCCTTTATTTTGACGATGTGTACGGCACCGCGCTTAAAGAGAAAATAAGCGGCGTAAACTGCCGCGACAAGTTCCGCCTGCGCCGCTATAACAACGATACCGAGCACATAAAGCTTGAAAAGAAAAGCAAGCGCGGCCATAACCTCCACACAGGCGCAAAGCATAATAGGCGGCGATATAGACTTCCTTGCCGCTCGGGGCGGCGTTATGGCGGAGCTGTACAGCCGCATGCGCGCGGGGCTTATTATGCCCGGTGCCGCATATACGGCTGACCCCATTTTATTTTAAGGAGGATTACCCACCATGAGCCCCGCAAGCATACTTGCATCCATAAGCTTCAGCGACATATTCAAATCCGGCTTTCTTGAAAATTTCGACAGCGTGTCCTATTTTGATATGGCGGTTGCGCTGCTTTTAAGCTTCGGTATAGGCATATTCATATTCATGATATACCGCAAAACCTTCAAGGGCGTTATGTATTCATCCACGTTCGGCGTAACGCTTATCGCCCTTACAATGATTTCCACTTTCGTCATATTGCGGTAATAGGCAGCCGGAGTCATAGGGCTTATGCTGGTTGTATTCGTTAACAAAAAGGCGCATACCGACCCGTATATAGTTGTAATAAGCTGCGCCGACGCCGAAAGCGAAAAGCGCGCGGGCGAATACCTTGCCGCCCATGCGGACAGGTGCGTTGTTAAGAGCAAAAGCGTTAAGGCGGGCCGGGTGGAGCTGAATATGGAAATCCGCTTAAAGAGCGGCGACACAGCCTTCATAAACGAGCTGAGCGCGCTTAACGGGGTTAACAGCGCCGTGCTTGTAAGCTACAACGGCGAATACATGGGCTGACAGCCATGAGCAACTCCAGACACACAACGCTTTTCTGCGGCATAATAGCCGCGCTCACGCTTGCGCTTACGCCGCGACACTTTCCCCGCACGCGGGGACAGCTTTTGGTTAGCGGTAACTTCAAAAAGGCTCCCATCAGGGAGCCTTTACAATATTCCTTATCTTCTTGGATAGTTGCTGCGGTAGGCGCGGCGTTTCTTTGCCCTGCGCCTGCGGCGGCGGGAGGAAAGCACCTTCGCTATCAGCACTATTATTACCAGCGCCGCTATCAGCAGCGCCCAGAACAGCCATCCGCTGCCGCCCTCTTTATCGTTCACATCGGGGCTTGATACTATAAGCGGGCTTGAATTGGGCGAGGCCGTGTCGCTCACAACCGTTGCCGCCTCCGCCACATTGCGCGAGGCTATAAGCGGCGCGGTGAACATCGTTACGCCGTTGTATTGGTACGATACCGTGCCAAGCTCCTCCCCGGCGGCTATGGGCGCTTCAAGCTTTCTTGAGGTAACATAGCTGCTTGTCAAAAGCGAGGGCGTAGCGGTAATCGCGTTTATGGTTTCCTTTAAGCCGGTAAGCTTCGCGGCGGAAAAATCTATGTTCGCGGTGAGCAGGCCGCCCTCCGCGTCCTCAAGGCTGGCGTTTGATACGGGCAGCTGCATCGTGCTTTCAAGGCCCAGCGTGCCCGCGTCCACGGATACGAAGTTTGCAAAGCCCCAGTCGAAGAACTTAGCCGCGTTTTCAAAGCGGTATTCGCCCTTCACCTTGTTTTCATAATCGCCGAACAGCACCAGTATCAGTTCCACGCCGTCCTTCTCCGCGCTTGCCACAAGGCAGCGGCCGGCGGCGGTTGTGTCGCCCGTCTTAACGCCGGTTGCGTATTTATATTTGTAATCCGCTTCGCCTTCCTTTGTATAAAGCAGGCGGTTGGAATTATACCACTGGTAGCCGTCGGAATCCTTGTTGGTCGGGGCGGCGTTATAGGTCGCGGTGGAAACTATCTTGCGGAACGTTTCGTTGCGCATGGCGTAGCGGGTAAGCACGGCCATGTCATACGCGGTTGAATAATGGTCCTCCTTATGGAGTCCGTTCGGCTTAACGAAGTGCGAGCCGGTCATGCCAAGCTCCGCAGCCTTTTTATTCATCATCTCCGCAAAGCCGGATTCGCTGCCGCCAATATGCTCGGCAATGGCCTTGGCGGCGTCGTTGCCGGAAAACATCATCATGCCGTACAGCATGTCTATAAGTGGCATTTCCTCGTTGCGGGAAAAGTGGCAGGTGGAGCCGCGCGTTTCAACGTTGCTGCCCGTGTTCACTATCTCGTTTATGTCCGCCGCGTTTTCAATGGCCAGTATGCAGGTCATTATCTTTGTGGTGCTGGCGGGGTATGCCTGCGCCTTGCTGTTCTTTTCATAAAGCACGGTGCCCGTCGCCGCATCCATAAGGCAGATATAGGGCGTGGATACGCTCTCCGGGTCAAATTCGTCCGCCGCGGCGCAAACGGGCAGCACGCCGAGCGCGAGTATAAATATAAGCACAAGCGAGATAATTCGTTTCAAATTCAAATTGGTCCTTTCCTTAAAACCGGCATATCCATATGCCGACATAGTACACTTTGGCTATTATAACAAAATTTATATGCATTTGTACATAGTTCAGCGGTTAATTTATTGTTAAATACACCGTTCGTTCAAATTATTCCCCTTTATGCGGGGCGCTTTTATGGTATAATAAATAAATATGGAAAGTTATAGCTGCGCGTAAAACCCCTGCGCGGCGAAAGGAGGACGCCATAATGGCAAGACGAATACTGCTTGTGGACGACGAGCCGCTTATGATAAAAGGGCTGAAACGCACGCTGGAGCAGGACGGTTACGAAACCGATTCCGCATCGGACGGCGAGGAGGCATTAAAAAAGCTGAACAGCGAGCATTATGATCTGGTGCTGCTGGACGTTATGCTGCCAAAGCTCAGCGGAATAGAGGTTTGCCAGATAGTACGCGAAACGAGCGACATTCCCATAATAATGCTCACCGCCAAGGGCGAGGATATGGACAAGATACTCGGCCTTGAATACGGCGCTGACGATTACATGACAAAGCCCTTCAACATACTGGAGGTAAAGGCCAGGATAAAGAGCATACTGCGCCGCGCTGGTGCGAACCGCGAAGCGCCCAAAATGGAACTGAGCGCAAACGGGCTGAGCATAAACATAGGCAGCCGCAGTGCAACGCTTGACGGCAAGAACGTTAGCCTTACCATGAAGGAATTTGATCTGCTTCAGCTTTTCATGAAAAACCCCGGCAAGGTATACAGCCGCGACGAGCTGCTTGAAACCATATGGGGTCAGGACTATCTGGGCGATTTCAGAACGGTGGACGTGCATATCCGTCGTCTTAGGGAAAAGATTGAGCGGGACCCCGCCAATCCCGAATATATTCTTACTAAGTGGGGAGTTGGCTATTACTTTGCGCAGTGAGCGAAAACAGTTTTTCGGCTCTATCAGGGTCAGGATGGTCGCCATATATTTGGCGGTAACCATCGTGGCCTTGCTTGCCATAAGCTTTACCGTGGCAATATTGGTCGAATCCTCGCTTGTCAATCAGCGCACAAAGCAGCAGCAGGAGGCTACCACCCGCCTTGCCCTTGAAATAAGCCAAAGCTTTAATTCCGATGCAGACACGCTGTATTCATTGGCGCTCACCCGCGCGCAGGAAATGGGCGGCAGGGTGCTTATAATGGATACGGATGCGGTGGTTCAGATAGACTCCGCCTCATACCAAACGGGCTTCATGCTGCCGTACAGAGAGGTGCGTGATGTGCTCATCGGCGGCAAGGAGGCGGCGTTCGGCTTCCATAGAATAAGCACAGGCGCGGACAAAAGCGCGCTGAAGCTTTCCGGCTCTGCCAACTGGGCCGTATACTACACCGCCCCAATAACTCAGGGCGGCAAATATTTGGGCGCGGTGCTTTTCAGCGCCATGATACAGGACGTTGAGGACAGCGTTGCGGACATAATTGCCGAGGTTGCCATAGTTTTCGGCATTGTTGCGGCGGTTATGGTGGCGCTTAGCTTTACGCTCAGCGGCTTTGTTACAAAGCCCATTGTGGAGCTGACCCACGCCATACGCCGCATGGGCAAGCAGGGCAGCGGCGTGCGCGTTAAGGTGCATGGGCAGGGCGAGGTTGCGGAGCTTGGCCGCGCGTTCAACCGAATGAGCGAGCAGATAGAGGCCCACGACCGCGTGAGGGACGAATTTGTATCCAATGCATCGCACGAGCTTAAAACACCCCTTGCCACAATGAAGCTTTTAAGCGAATCCATATTATATGAAGAAAATCCGGACCCTGCCGAAATGCGGGAGCTCTTCGAGGATGTTAACCACGAGGTAGACAGAATGTCCAACGTTATAACGGATCTTCTGCGCCTTGTGCAGTTCGATGAAGGTCAGCCGCTGCTGCACCGGGAAAACGTTGATTTGAAGGACATAGCGGAGCGCGTTGTTTCCCGATTGAAGCCGCTTGCAGAGAACAAGGGCATAGCGCTGAATTTCACCGGCAGCAGCGCAATGATATTTGGCGAGGAACGCCAGATAGAGCAGGCCGTTGTAAATCTTATAGAAAACGCAGTCAAGTATACAGACGCCGGGCATGTTGACGCGGCGGTGAAGCAGACCGGGAGCGAGGCGCAGCTTATTGTGAAGGATACGGGCATAGGCATACCGGAGGACGCTATACCGCACCTGTTTGAACGATTTTACCGCGTGGACAAGGCGCGTTCCCGCGGCACGGGCGGCACAGGACTTGGCCTTGCGATAGTGGAGCGGATAATTGCGCTTCACGGCGGATTTATAACGGTTGAAAGCGAGTTTGGGCACGGGTCAACGTTCACGGTGCATCTGCCGCTTGCGGACGGGGAGGAGTAAACGCATGAAGCATGGCAAAAACACACTGCGGCTCATGGCGCTGCTCGCGGCGGCGCTTATGCTGCTCATGCTTTGCGGCTGCTCCCGCGGCATGATAAAAGAGGACAGCGTGCATGAGGATTTGCCCGATATAGACCCCGAAGCGGGCATTGCAAAGGACATGCGCGCAAAGCTTTATTACAGGCTTACTGATGAAGCGTATCTCGTCGGCGTAACGGCGACAATAACCGTTTATGCAGGTGAGCGCGAGGAGCGCGCCATGATACGCACGCTTATGGAAGGCACGCCCCCGCTTAGCGGAAACATAAGCGCGGTCATTCCCGCGGGCACTGAAATAGTTGATGTTTCGCTTGAAGGGGCAATATTGTACGTTACCCTTTCGGCGGAGTTCTTCAATACAAATATTGTGGACGAAGCCGTTGCGGACGGCTCCAGACTGATGGAAAACGGGCTGCTTTCCCGCGCGGAATACGAAGCGCGCGTGGAAAACGCAAGGGAGGAAATGTACCTTGCGCGAAGGCTTGCCGCGCAGTCCATAGTGAACACTATAACCGCGAACAGGCCGGACGTGAGCGTGCAGCTTTTGTTTGAGCTTAACGGTTCGGCCGCGCGCGTGCGCAGGACGGAGCTGGGCCTTGAAACATTCGGCAGCGGTAGCCACGATCTGCTGGAGCCTATGGGGTTTGACGATTCGTATGTTATAACCGCGCCGGGCGTGGTAGCATGCCTGCTTGAGCATATACAGAACGGCGAATACGATAAGGCGTATCCGCTGATAGTGGAGCTTGAGCAGGGCGGCGCGCAGAAGCCGGATTACGCCAGCTTTGAAACATACATGGCAAGCCTTGCCAAAATAAAGAGCTTTTCCGTGCGCGAGCAAACGCAGAACAAGGATTCTTCAAGCATTCTGGTAACGGTTGAAATAACGCTGGATAATGATCAGGGCGTGCGCAGATATCAGCTTACGCTCAAAAGCGAGGGCAGCATATATAAACCGGGCTACAAATCGCTTATAAACATGCTGGGAGGTGATGGCGTATGATGCGGCGATGCATTGCGCTCATATTGGCGCTTGCGGTATGCATGGGCATATTTTCCGCCTGCATAAACGAGGACAGCTACCCTCCCCCGCTCGAGCTGAGCAGCGACGTGCCGCCCAGGCAGGGCGAGGAAACGCTTGCTCAGGGCGAATTTGAAGCAACGCTTTATTATATAAATGAGGACGGCACCCGCCTTGCGGGTGAAAAGCGCACAGTGCGCTGCGAGGAAGGCGAAAGCATGGCGCTTTGCACAATGCGCGCGCTTATGGATGGGCCGCAGAGCCAGTCGCTCGAGCGGTCTGTACCATCTAAGCTGAAGCTGGACAAGGTTGAAAATTCCATGGGCATATGCAACGTGTATCTAAGCGGCGGCTTCCCGGGCAGCGAGTCAGATTGGCTGATAGCCCGCCTTGCGATAGCCGCAACGCTGAGCGATACGCTTGGCATACAGGCCGTGAACGTGCTGTATAACGGCAAGGAGCAGGGCTACAACAGCAACGCCATAGGCGAAGCGCGATATTTAGGCCAAAGCCTTGATAAATATGCTGAGGATATGGCCGAAAAATATCCAGACCGCAGCAAAGGCTCCATGAGCGAGGTCGTGAAATACATTGACCAATACGTCACCATGTATTTTACCAATGCCGAACGGACGCTTATAGCCGCACACAGCGTGCAGTTGAGCGTTTCTTCCGAAGCTTCGGTAACGGATCTTGTTACAATACTTACCGGCAAGCTTGCCGCGGGCATATCGGGCGAGGACGCGCTTGAGCCCGTGCTGCCGGCGGACTTTACGCTTGCGCGGGAGCCGAGAATAGGCGTAGCTGGAATGGAGGAGGAAGAAACCGATGCGGAAGCCTCCGCCGAAAAGAACACCTCAAAGGATAAAACCGGCGAAGCGTCCTCCACCTCCGCGCCAAGCTCCCTCCCGCTGTTCGCACCGAAGGTTATATACATAACCATAAAGCAGCCCAAGAACGACTATGACGAGCAGCTCATGTGCGCCGCGCTCACGCTCACGCTTACGGGCTACCTTCCCGGCATAAGTGGCATAGTGCTTTACGTTGAAGCGGAGGACGGCACGCGCACAAAGCTTGTGGAGGACGTGGACTATCTTACCCGCGACATGTATACCGATATGCTCGGCACGAGCGTAAGCGTGGATTATCCGGACGAGAACGGATCCATGCTGAAGCGGGAGAATAAAATAGTCCCATCAAGCGACGAATATGATTTGACAAAGCGCGTGCTCACGCTTATAGATGCGCAAAGCTCAAGCGGGCTTGGCTTCGCTCCCCTTTCGCGCGATGATGTGGAGCGTGTGTATCTTGCGGACGGCATAGCGGTTATAGAATGGAAGGAAGGCTTTACGGATAAGCTGAAGGAAGCGCTCAGCTATGAATCCGCCGAAAGTGCGGACAGGCTGGAAATGCTTATAATATACAGCTTTGTAAACACGCTTACCGAGCTTCCCTATATAAAAAAGGTTTGGATGAGCGAAGGCAGCGAAAAGCTGGGCATGATAAACCGGATATATCTTGGCAACGCGCTTTTAAGAAGCCCCGGACTCACGGGCAACGAATAAGGATAAACATATGAAAACTAATGCAAAAAGGGTTATAGTAGGCATGTCCGGCGGGGTGGATTCCTCCGTAGCCGCGCTTGTATTAAAGCAGCAGGGCTACGATGTGACAGGCGTATTCATGAAAAACTGGGAAGAAACTGACGAGGGCGGCGTATGCACCGCAACGGAGGATTATCAGGACGCTATGGCCGTATCCCGAAGGATAGGCATACCGTGCTACGGCGTGAACTTCGCCAAGGAATATAAGGACAGGGTTTTTTCTTATTTTCTTGATGAATATTCAAAGGGCAGAACGCCAAATCCGGACGTATTGTGCAACTGCGAAATAAAGTTCAAGGCTTTTCTTGACCTTGCCATGGCGGCAGGGGCGGACAATCTGGCAACGGGGCATTACGCCCGGCTTGATAAGGCGGCGGACGGCAGGGTTACCCTCCTTCGTGCAAAGGATTTGAACAAGGATCAAACGTATTTTCTTGCCGGTCTTACGCAGGCGCAGCTGAAAAACGCCATGTTCCCCGTTGGCGATATGCTAAAGCCCGAGCTTAGGCGCATAGCCGAAGAAGCGCAGCTGCCCAACGCAAAAAAGAAGGACTCCACGGGCATATGCTTCATAGGCGAGCGCAATTTCAAAAAATTCCTTATGGAATATCTGCCTGCACAGCCGGGCGATACCGTTACGCTGGACGGCAGGATAGTAGGACGGCATGACGGGCTGATGTATTACACCCTTGGTCAGCGCCGCGGCCTTGGCATAGGCGGGCGCAGCGATGGCACCGGCGAAAGCTGGTTCGTAATAGGCAAGGACATGAAGCGCAATCTGCTTATTGTTCAGCAGGGCGAGCATGAAGAGCTCTTCTCCCTTGCGCTAGAGGCGGGGCATATGCACTTCATCGCTGGCGAACCGCCCGCGCCGGAATTTGACTGCACGGCAAAATTCCGCTATCGTCAAAGCGATGTACCCGTACACGTAAGCATCCATGGCGAGGGCTGCCGCGTAACGTTCATGCAGCCGGAGCGCGCCGTTACGCCCGGGCAATGGGTTGTGCTGTACGATGGCGAGGTTTGCCTTGGCGGCGGGCCGATAGATTCAACCACGCCCATGAAGGAAATAGTGCTGAAGAACATATGATAGTCATTCATAAGCCAACCATTGATGATTACGCTGCCGTGCGCGCCCTTGTGGCACAGGTTCATGCGCTGCACCGTGCCGCGCGCGGCGATGTTTATGCCGCTGATGCGCACTTTTCCCGCGAATATTATGCCGCGCTGCTCAGCGATGCAAACGCCTTCCCCATTGCCGCGTATGACGGCGATAAGCTTGTTGGCTTTGCATCCGCATTCATGAAGCCCGCCAATCCGCATCCGGCAATGCTGCCGCACCGCATAGCCTATATTGACGATATATGCGTGCATAGCCGCTGCCGCGGAATGGGCATAGGCACGCTGCTGTATAATGAAACAGTCCGCCTTGCAAAGGAGCGCGGCGCGGACACGCTTATGCTCACCGTTTGGGCCTTTAACGAAGGCGCAATGCGGTTCTATAAAGGCCTTGGCATGACGGAGCGGAACATAAATATGGAAATGAAGCTATAAAAAGCACCCCGAACCAAAGCAACGTTAAACGCGGCGCAAATGCGCCGCGCTTTATGTATCCTGATATTAAAGCCTTACAGGAATAACCTTGCCTTCTCTCCGCTCAGCTTTTCCACCTTGGCGATATATGTGCTTATCTCCTTTGGCGCAGGCACGCGCTCCACGCGGCGCGCCGCATCGTATACACATTTGGTCATTGCTCCCGCCCCGTGGGACATTATGGCGGTGGTATCCTCCATCATGTCTATGTTGTATACGCATTCCGTGCCGGGCTTGGCATAGCCCACGTTTTCAAGATTGCCGCTCATATATTTCTGGCGATACATATAATACGGCCGCATGCCGAGCCGCGCCGCGGCTTCGCTTCCTATGTGTACCATGTGCTCTACTTCCTCCGCCTCCGGCATGGGGTATTTTTCCCCTTCCGTAACAAGGCGGCTCGATCGCTTTAATGCAAGCGTATGCACGGTAAGGTTCTCTGGCGAAAGCTTTATTATTTCGTTAAGCGTATGCTCCATGTCCGCCGCATGCTCGCCGGGAAGGCCGGCTATAACGTCCATGTTTATATTGTCAAAGCCCATGTCCCGCGCCATGTTGAACGCGGCTATAATGTCCGCGCTTTTATGGCTGCGGCCTATCAGTTCAAGCGTTGCGTCGTTCATTGTCTGCGGGTTTACAGAAAGCCTGCTCACGCCGTATTTTTTCAGCACACCCAGCTTTTCTTTTGTTATCGTATCCGGCCGGCCCGCCTCAACGGTAAATTCCCCATCAAATCCCGCGTATGCTTCAAGCGCGTGGGCAATAAGGCCGTCCAGCTCATCCGCCGTAAGCACGGTTGGCGTGCCGCCGCCTATGTACATTGCGCGTATTTTGCGGCCCGCCTGCTTCAATATGGCGGAGCCAAGCGTTATGTCCTTCTTCAGCGCGGCAAGATAGGCCGCCATGTCCGTCTTTTTAGTGCGCACCTGGGAGGCAAAGCTGCAATACAGGCAGCGCGATGCGCAGAACGGTATACCTATGTATATATCCGCATCCTTTTCCGTTTGGCTATCAAGAATGGGCTGCTGCACGGCGTTTATTGTCTTTGCCAGGGCAAGCTTCTCTTCGCTCACGTCAAAGTCCTGCTGCATCATTCTTATCGCTTCCGCTTCGCCGTGGCGCATGCGCAGCTCCCTCAGCAGCCGCGTGGGCCGTATGCCCGTAAGCGAGCCCCACGGCGGCATGAAGCCGTATACGTTTGCCATTGCCCTGAACGCCGCTATTTTCACCGCGCGCTTTTCGCGCCGCTTTATTTCAAGCGCGTCCGCTCCTTGCGGTATAACGCAGTCCCATTCATAAACGGCCATGCCTTTGGCTACATTCACCCGTGCGCAGGCATGGCGCTCAGTACCGCCGCCTTCAAGCGTAACGCAAACGTCCGCCGCGGCATTCTCCGCCTCCGTTATTTCCTCTTTTGCCAAAAATAGCCGAAGCTCGTCGGCTATATCGGCTATATACTCGGTTTTGTTCGTGTATAGGCTTATCATTTGTCCTTACCCCAGCGGCGCATAAAGGGGTTATGCTCCCGCTCGAACTGCAGCGTGGTAGCGCCCATGTGGCCGGGATAAACTTCATAATCGCCATCAAGAGTGAAAAGCTGATTGCCTATGGAATCAAGCAGTTCCTTATGATCCCCGCCGGGGAAATCGCTGCGGCCTATGCTGCCATGGAACAGGCAGTCCCCCGTGAACACGGCCTTCCTTTCGCCGTCGGCAATGGCATAGGATACGCTGCCCTTGGTATGCCCGGGCGTATACAGCACGCGGATATCAAAGCCGGCCTCGTGTATGGTTTCGCCGCCCTTCAGCTTAACGTCCGCATTGCAGGGGGGTATATCTATATGCGCCATTGCGCACAGGTTAACGCTTGCGTCCCTAAGGCCCGCTTCGTCGATTTCGTGTATATACACCCTTGCGCCATACTGCTTTTGAAGATCGGCAACGCTCACTATATGGTCAAAATGCCCGTGCGTAAGCAGAACAGCCGTTGGCTTTACGCCAAGCTCATCAAGCTTTTTGTTCACAAGCTCGGTATCTGACGGGTCTATTATTATGCATTCGCCCGCGTTCTTGCCGTATACAATATATGTATTCACCCCGACGGGGCCGGTTATAAGGGATGCTATTTCCATGATGTTAAAATGTCCTTTCGCTGTCCAGTAATATTGTTACGGGGCCGTCGTTTATAAGCTGCACCTTCATCTCCGCGCCGAATATGCCCGTTTCAACGTGCACCTTTTCGCCCAGCTTCGCTATCGCCTTTTCATAAAGCGGTATCGCCTTTTCGGGCCGCGCCGCGCGGATGAAGCTTGGGCGTTTGCCGTGCCGTGCATCACCATAAAGCGTGAATTGGCTTACAAGCAGTATCTCCCCGCCCGCATCTATAATGGAACGGTTCATTTTGCCCACTTCATCTTCAAATATTCTAAGCCCCGTCAGCTTATCGCAAATATAGTCAAGATCCTTATCGGTGTCGTTTTCGTCAATGCCTATCAACACCATGAACCCTTTCCCTATTTTCCCGTTTACCCTTCCGTCTATGGTTACGCTTGCGCTTTCCACGCGCTGCACCACGGCTCTCATGTTCCTAATCCCCCGTTATGCGTTTATTCTGTATACGTCGTTCACGGTGCGTATTTTGCGCATGCCCTTCATAATGCTGTCAAGCTGCGCCGCGCCGGATACATTGAACGTAAGCTGCACAGTCACGATATCCTCAGTGGTTTTCGCGTTCATAGCCAGTATGCTTATGTTCAAATTCATAAGCAGCTGCGATATTTCCATCAGCAGCCCCGGCCGCTCCCCGGCAACAATGTGTATAGTAACGGGGTAGCTTGCCTTTTCCGTGCTCGCCCACTCAACGTCTATAAGCCGTTCTTTGTCCAGCATCAGATCCGTCATGTTCGGGCAATCTGCGCGGTGTATCGATACGCCGCGGCCGCGGGTAATGTAACCCACTATCTTGTCGCCCGGCAGCGGGCTGCAGCAATGCGCAAAGCGCACCGCCATGTTAGGCTCTCCCTTCACCACCACGCCGTGATGCGATACGGCGTTCTGCACGCGCTGTTCTTCCTTCTGCTCAAGCTTGGCCGCAAGCTGATTCGCCTTTTCTTCCTTGCGGTATTGCTCAATCAGCTTATGCAGCACCTGCCCTGTGGTTATGCCGCCGTAGCCTATCGCGGCGTATATATCCTCAATATCGTTCATGTTGAACCGCTTGAGGAGATCGTCATAATAGCTTTTCTTTGTCAGCTCGCCAAGCTGCCTGCCCTGCCGCTTTGCGGCCTCGCTGAGCATTTCCTTACCGCGGATTATGTTTTCCTCGCGGTTGGCCTTTTTGAACCATTGGCGTATTTTGGCCTTGGCCTGCTGCGTTTTTACTATTTTGAGCCAGTCGCGGCTCGGGGTTGCGTTGGGCGCGGTCACGATTTCGCAAACATCGTTATTCTTCAGCTTGTAGTCAAGCCTTACTATCGCGCCGTTTACCTTTGCATGCTGAACATGGTTACCAACGTTTGAATGGATGCGGTACGCAAAGTCCAGCGGTGTGGAGCCGGTGACAAGGTCAATTATCTGCCCGCGCGGCGTAAGCACATATACATAGTCGCTGAAGAAATCCTTGCGAATGCTTTCAACAAATTCCTTTGTGGTATCCGCATAGTTTTCAAGCTCAAGCGCCTCCCTCAGCCATGCAAGCTTGCTGTCCAGCTCGTCCTGATTGGCGCGCCCTTCTTTATACATCCAGTGCGCCGCTATGCCGTATTCGCTCGTGCGGTGCATTTCATATGTTCTTATCTGCACCTCGAACGGCAAGCCGGTATCGGAAAACAGCGTTGTGTGCAAAGACCTGTACATATTGGTCTTTGGCATGGCTATATAATCCTTGAACCTGCCGGGCACGGGCTTCCATATGGAATGGATTATGCCAAGCGCCGCATAGCAATCGTTTATCGTGTTCACTATAACGCGCACGGCTATAAGGTCATATATCTCCGCAAGGTTCCTGTTCTGCCTGAGGAACTTTTTATATATGCTGTATAGGTGCTTCGGCCTGCCGTTCACCTGCGCCTGTATGCCGGCGGCGGCAAGCTGCTCCTCTATCGTTTTTATGGCCTTATTGAGCGTAAGCATGCGCTCTCGCCGCTGCGGCTCAATCTGCTTTTCAAGCGCGGCGTATTCTTCCGGCATAAGGTAATGGAAGGCAAGATCCTCCATTTCGCACTTTATTGCGCCCATGCCGAAGCGGCTTGCGAGCGGCGCATAAACGTCCAGCACTTCCCGCGCTTTGCGCTGCCGCTTTTCGGGCTTGCAATATTCAAGCGTGCGCATATTGTGCAGCCTGTCCGTCAGCTTTATTATAACAACGCGGACGTCCTTGGCTATGGCAAGGAACATCTTCCTCAGGTTTTCCGCCTGCGCCTCTTCCTTGCTTATAATGTCGCTTTTGCCGGTTTTGGTCAGCTTGGTTACGCCGTCCACCATCTCCGCAATGTCCGTGCCAAATTCGCGGGCAATATCCTCAACCGTTATCCCGTCGCAGTCCTCCACCACATCGTGAAGAAGGCCGGCTATAACGGTGTTGGTATCCATGCCCATTTCAAACAGCATTTTGGCCACAGCCAGCGGATGGATTATATACGGTTCGCCGGATTCGCGCTTCTGCGGCAGATGCGCTTTATATGCAAAGTTCATGGCCTTTTTAAGCCGCGCCATATCATCTTCGCTGAACTTTTCCGCGCAGGCCTTTTCAAGCTCGTCCATCAGCATCCTTACTTCCTCGTCGTCTATAAGATGATGCTCGGATGCGTCGACCATTTTGTCTATGTTCACTTCGCTCATACCGTCCAGCCGCATTTCATCGTTGTTATCTATTATCTTTTCATTGCTCATTCCGGCAAACCTCCTTTCCGTATATGCTCGTCTTTTTTATCAGTATACTATGGAAGCCTTAACGTCGTAGCCTTCAAGCGCGGCCGCGCCGTTAAGCTCACTCTTAAGCTCTATTGCGAAGCGAACGGCAACAACCTCACCGCCCATCTGCTCAATAAGCTTTATCGCCGCAAGCGCCGTGCCGCCGGTCGCCAGTAAATCGTCCACAACCACTACCTTCTGTCCCTTTTGAATGGCGTCGGTATGTATTTCCAGCGAATCCGTGCCGTATTCAAGGGAATATTCATAGCTCACCGTTTCGCAGGGGAGCTTGCCGGGCTTCCTCGCCGGCACAAAGCCCGCGCCCAATGCATAAGCAAGTGCGCTGCCCATTATGAAGCCACGCGCCTCCGGCCCGACCACCACGTCCACATGCTTGTCCTTCAGCTCTTCAGCCATATCGCTTATAAGCTGATGGAACGCCTCGGGGTTCTTAAAAAGCGTGGTAACGTCGCGGAACAGTATTCCGGGTTTGGGAAAGTCGGGTATGGTGCGAATGGTATCTTCAAGCTTCATGGTTTGCCTCCTCGTATAGTTGCAAGTACATATCGTTCATCTCCCTTAGGGAGTTAAGCGCAAAAAAAGTCCGGCTTTCCTCGAGCGAGCGCTTGGGCGGGTCCTTTTCAACCCGTATGCCGCCGCTGCCCTTTGTAACAAAGCCCAGTTCATAGAACACGTCCGCCGCCAGCGCACAATGGCACCGCGGGGCGTTGGTTGCGGCGCATAGCGCATCCGCCATGGCGTTTATGTTATAAAACTTACCAACCGTGCAGCGCAGCGCCTTATACATCGCAATGAAATCCGCCCTGTCCCGCGGTATGCCGGCTATCAGCTCTTCCGTCTCCGCCGCGTTCGGCTTGGCTGCATAAAGCGCAGCATCCCCGTTCATTTGGCGCAGTGCGCCGGGTATGCCGCTGCTTGTTGCGGTATCGAAAACTATTATATTTTTGTAGCGGCTTATGTCCATGTCCGCAATATTCGGCGCAAGCACCGCCGCGTTATATGCGCATATGCTTTTCGCGTTGCTGCCGAAGCTTACGTCCATACGGTTCCAAATGCCGCGCGCTTTAAGCAGTGCGCACAGCCGCTTTGCTCCCGCCGCCGTGAAGCAGAGCGCTATTGTGTCCATCGCGCTTGCGTCAACAAGCTCAATAAGCTTTTCCTCCGTGTCCGCAAACGCAAGTCCGCTTACGGCACGGGTATTATTATACAAAACATTTTTGCATATTGCATCAACAAATTTGCCCTTTTGCCTGTCTATCCACGCATTTACGTCGTTAGGCTCGGCGCAGCGCAGATTTTTTATATTAAGCTGCAATTCGCTCCGCCCCATGAACGTGTTTATGTTCGGGGTATACACGGCGTCGCACCTGTCCATATCCAGCATGTTTCTGAATTCCGCGCCGGAATTGAAATACACGGCGTTTATATATTGCTCGTCCCGCGTAACGTGGCAGCGCATATGCTTGCCTTCGCACCCTATGCGTTCCATGTTGGCAAGCCTTACCCCGCGGCTGAGCACCACCGGCTGCGGGTTGCCTGCGCCGAAGGGCTCCAGCATGCTCAGCTCCTCCGCAAAGCGCTTCGTGATGCCGCCCAGCTCCATTTCAAAATCATACTGCGCGCTGGGTATAAACTTCTCCTCAGGCTCGTTATGCCAAAGGTAATCGTCCATCGCCGCGCGGAATTCGTCTATGTCCTTTTGCTGCATGGTAAGTCCCGCGGCATACGCATGCCCGCCGAAGCGGGAAAAGAACCTTTCGCAGGATGAAAGCGCATCGTGAATATTCACTCCGCTTATGCTGCGGCACGATCCCGTAACCGTATCTTTACCGCTCAGCAGCACCGTGGGCCTATAAAACCGCTCCGCTATCCTTGCCGCCGCAATGCCTATAACGCCCGCGTTCCAGTCCTCCCCGTGCAGCACTATGCAGCGCCGCTTGGTCAGGTCCTCATTGGCAAGCTTTTCGCAGGCGGCGTTGAATATGCCGCTTTCCTCCGCCTTTCGCTTGGCATTCAGCTCGTCAAGCTTTGCCGCCAGCTTCGCCGCGCTCTCCCGCTCGGTCTCCATAAGCAGGCTCACCGCCGCGTCCGCTTCTTCTATGCGGCTTGCCGCATTCAGCCGCGGCGCTATCCTGAAGCCGAAATCGCCCGCGCTTACGTCCTGCAATTTTGTTTGGGACACGGAACAGAGCGCCTTTATCCCCTCCGGGCATTTGCCGCGGCGTATATCCTTAACCGCAAGCGCGGCAAACACGCGGTTTTCCCCCGTGAGCGGCACAATATCCGCAACCGTTGCAATGCCCGCAAGCGGTATGTATTCCCTTGCCGCTTCGCGGCCAAGCAAGGCCTCCGCCACTTTACAGGCAAGCCCCGCGCCGCATATATGCCGGTTCGGGTATTCGTCCGCATTGCCGCAAAGTATCAGCGCCTCGCACTTGGGCAGCGTGTCACCCGGGATATGATGGTCGGTAACTATAACCTCCATGCCAAGCTCATAGCAGCGCTCCGTCTCCGCCGCGGACTTAACGCCGTTATCAACCGTTATTATAAGATTCGCGCCCATGTTGAAAAGCTGCTCCGCGCTTTTCATTGTCATGCCGTAGCCGTCCTCATGCCGCGAAGGTATCATGTATTCCGCATTCGCGCCAAGCCGCCTGAGGCAGCTTAGCATTATTGCCGTTGCGCACACGCCGTCGGCATCATAGTCGCCGAATACCACTATTTTTTCGCCAAGATCTATCGCTTTTCTTATGCGCGATACGGCCTTATCCATATCCTTCAAAAGATATGCGTTCTCCAGCGCGCTTTCGGAAGGGTTAAGGAAATTCGCGGCCTCGTCGCAGTCCGCAATTCCCCTGGACAGCAGCAGTTCCGCCGTCCGCGGGCTGATGCACAGCTCTTCCGCCATTTCGCGCACGCGCTCACGCGGCTGCTCCTGTGCCTTGCATACCAGCCTAAGCATTGTCCCGTCCTCCTTCCTTGGCAATAAGCTGCGGTTATGTACCGCAGTGTTTACAACTGTTTAATTATATCACAAAACAGCTTATCTACATAGAAAAACTTGATGTCTGCGCCGCATTTATTGCTTTCAGTGCGCCGCCGCCCGCGTTACCATTGCGCACAGCATACCCGAAAGCAGGCCTATGCCCATATCGCTGAGCATTGCCATATTCAGCGCAAAGCTGCCGCTTAATATTGAAAACACGGCATAGGCAAGCATTGCGTAAATAAGCCCCGCCGCCCCGCCGAAAAGCCACGCGCGGCTGCCGCAGCCCCTTTGCGCAAAGAAGCCCGCCGCCGCTGCGCCTATAACCTTTATTGCCGCGTTAACAATGGGTATCAGCTCCACGCCTGCCACCTGCTTCCACATCAGCGCCGCAAAAATAACTATCAGCGCAACGCTCACCACGCATCCTATAAACGCCGCCTTCAGCAGCGTAAGCACAGCGGGTGCGTTTGCCGCCTTTCCCCTTGCCATATAATGTCACCTCCCAAGCCTATGTGCTTATCATTATTCACTTTTATGCACATATATGATAAGATATAGCAAACCGCTTACAAAGGAGACTGCACATATGGATTTTCTGGAGCTGGCTGCAAAGCGTTATTCCGTAAGGAAGTTTAGGGAAGAAAAGGTTCGCCGGGAGGATCTTGATAAAATACTGAAGGCCGGTATGCTCGCCCCCACGGCGCATAACGACCAGCCGCAGCGCATTTTGGTCATAAACAGCGACGAAGCGCTTGAAAAGCTGAAAAAATGCACGGCGTGCCATTTCAACGCGCCCACGGCCCTGCTTATTTGCAGCGACAAGGACGCCTGCTGGACGCGCAAGTACGACGGCAAAAAGAGTTACGACATAGATGCGGCAATAGTAACCACGCATATGATGCTGGAAGCCGAAAACATAGGCGTGGGCACGACATGGGTAATGCATTTCCGCCCGCAGGTGGTACGCGAGGAATTCGCCCTGCCCGATAATTACGAAGCCTCCGCCATGCTTATGATGGGCTATCCCGCACCCGATGCCGAGCCTTACCCCGGTCACTTCGAGTTCAAGGACGAAAAAGAGCTGGTGTTTTATAATGAGTTTTGAGCATTGACACTCGATATAATTCGACATTATAATAAAGCTGGTGCCTGCCAAGCACGGTAGACGGTCGGCCACACTCCTGCCCTATTTTTAGAGGAAAGGAGGTGACCCGAAGATGAGTTGGGGAGAGCTTTTTGCTTTTCTAATGTTCGTCTTGGAGCTTCTCAAGTTCTTCTGGCGAATTCTATGCTCCGTTATAGGATTCATGTCCAAAAAGAGAAGTAACCGTCACTCCGCCAAGTAACGGTTATTCCTAATTACCAAATCTCTTGGCCGACCGTCACCGGTAGGCACCCTTTGTATATTCATTATATCGCAAGCGTTGCATTTATGCAACGTTTATATTTCCCGCCTCTCTGCTTTTAGCCCCAGCGCCGTGGCCTGCTTTTCGGGATAGCGGGAATAATAGCTTATCCCGCGCGCGGCATACTCCTGCCTGTGTCTGCCGTAATGCCTGCACCAAATGAAGCTTGGCGCGCCCACCGCGATAAGATACAGCGGCCCCAGCAGCAGCGATTGAAGCGTATGCCCGTATTCGTGCGATGCTATCTCCCGCGCGCGCTCGCGGCTCGTGTCCTTATGCGTGCCGACGAATATGAACATGCCAAGCGACACGCAGCCGAGCCAGCGCATGTACTTAGGCGCGGAGTCAATATCGTATTCCGTAAGCACGGCGCAGCGATAAAAGCAATGCTTCTGCCTGCCGAGCAAAAGCATTGCAATAAGCCCCAGCAGGCTTTGCACCGCGCCCCATGTGCATTGTATGAATATATAGGCTATGCGTTTGAGCATTCTATTCTCCTTATAAAGATATTCTTTTGCAAGATTACTGTATTGACATGGGCATGTCAATATCATATATGATATATTGTTCATTTTCATATTGATATTCAGTCTTTTTTATAGTATGGTTTTCTTAGCAGAATGGAAAACTAAATACAAACGAAAGGAGCGATGTTTTACATATAAGAATATATGCTGCATCCGATACAGGTTATCGTGATTTTTAACTACTCTGCCCCAACATTTGTTGAGAAAGGATATCTAAAGATGAAGCGTATTATTTCAATGTTACTGGTATTAGTTACTCTCTCTGTTCTTGCATTCCCTACGTTGGCAGAAAGCTTTCAGCCAACAAGTTCTTATGAAGTTATCACGCAATATGGTCATCCGGTGTACTGTCAATCTACGGACGAGTACAACGTTGCGTTTCTTCTAAAGAACAACTCTACGATAGAAGTATCGTTTGCATTCACGTCCAACCCGAACACCGTCTACGTATATGACATTTCCTTAGATAACAACGCTCGGGTCACCAACAACTTTCTTAACACCTGCAAGGATATTGCTTTTGCAAATGTTCAAAACGCTAAGAAATTCACTTGTCGAAACATCGCTTCGCCGTTGCGTGCTGGTGAACAGTTAAAAAAGAATGCCGTCATTGCTAAGATGAAACGGCTATATGGTGAGCCATATAGTTGGAAAGATCTTTATACTGATGACGAAAACTACCTTCCCCTTATAATAACCATAAGACAAGATTTATACTATTCAGCAGAACGACTTGGAGCCACACATCTTCCTATTGGTGTTACTATAGCTACTGCCGCTGTTAGCCTTGCCAGTGCGCTTGGTGCTTTTGCCGCATATGTAACCTTGGAAGTTTCTATTAATATTATTTGCGCTATCCTTGGCGTATATGATGTATCGGTAACGCTTGTAGATATGCTCACAGTTGAATCCTATAGAGGGGTAGCTTGCACATATCGCACCGGAACAGTTACTCCGAGAAACGGCTCTGAGATTCCTAAAGTAACCGCCTCGCGTACTTATTCAAGGATTTTCTGCATTGATGAGAATAAATCTGGAACCTCCTCTGATTATGCTAATTACCTTGTTGATTCTGGGAAGGTAGAAACTATCTATGCACCCTCAGAGTATTCATTCAACTATCTAACAATGATTGAGGACACCTATAATGCATATATAAGATAATACATATGAAAAAAATCATAAACGCGCTTTCGCAGAAAAAGGAAGTTTTTGCAACGGATGTCGTTTCCGTACAGTTTGCGCTGCTTACGCTCCCCTACATATGCTTATCGGCATCACTCCCTGACAACAGTTGCTGGCCCCATTGGGCAAGAGTTGGAGCGCTTATAATTCTGCTTGTGCTTCAGCTTATACCCATAGTCATTTCGCTGCGCGATGCGTTCGGCAAATGGCCCGGATATCGCACGCCCGAGGAAACGGCGCAATGCAAGTTGCGTCAACACACGGCATGGAAGCAGATAGCGTGGCACATGCTCTCAAGCGTTATTCTGATAGTAATCTTATATTGCCAATTTAATGTCCACTCTCCGTTCTTCGGTTTCTGACAAGTAAAGACATAACGCAAAAACCGGCAGCCCTTACGAGCCGCCGGTTTATTATGCCGTTAGGTGAAGCTTACTGCTTCTTGGCCTTCTGCGCCTTGATGGCCTCGGTCAGCATCGGGGTGACCTTGAACAGGTCGCCGCAGATACCGTAGTCGGCAATCTCGAATATGGGCGCGGATTCGTTGGTGTTCACGGCGATTATGCATTCGGAATCCTGCATACCGGCCTTGTGCTGTATCGCGCCGGAAATGCCCAGGGCGATGTACACCTTCGGGTGAACGGTTTTGCCGGTCTGACCAACCTGATGGTCGGCGGAAAGCCAGCCGTTGTCTATGACCGCGCGGCTGCCGCCGACAACGCCGCCCAGAGCCTCGGCCAGATCCTCGGCCAGCTTGATGCCCTGCTCAACATTCTTGCTTATGCCGCGGCCGACGGAAACTATGAAGTCCGCACCAACAAGGTCAACTATCTTCTTGGCAGCCTTAACGACTTCCACAACCTCGGTATGCACATCCTCCGCAGTCAGCTTGACCTCGGGACGGACGATTTCCACCGCGTCGGCCTTTGCCTGGTCGAACTCGGCCCTGCGCATAACGCCGGGGCGCACAGTTGCCATAGCAGGACGGAAACGGGGGCATATGATGGTAGCCATAAGGTGACCGCCGAACGCCGGACGGGTCATCTTCAGGTTGCGGTCCTCCATATCGAACTTCATGTTGTCGATATCAAGGGTGGAACTGGTGCGCAGGAAGTCAAGGTACTTGGGTACGTCAACGTCCAGATGCGTGCAGTCCGCGCAAAGACCGGTGTGCAGCCTTGCCGCGCAGCGGGGGCCAAGGTCGCGGCCGATGGTGCTTGCGCCGATAAGGAATACCTCGGGCTTTAGCTCCTCTATCGCATCGCATATCACCTTGGCGTAAGCATCGGTGGTGTAATATTTAAGAAGCGGGGATTCGCAAAGGACTATCTTGTCCGCGCCGTAGCCGGCAAGCTCCTTGCAAAGGCCCTCTACATTGTCGCCAAGCAGCAGACCGCAGAGCTTAACGCCCAGCTCGTCCGCAAGCTTACGGCCTTCCGAGATAAGCTCGAAATCGGTGGGCATCAGTTTGCCTTCGCGCTGCTCGCAGAATACCCAAACGTCCTTAAAGGCGGCTAAATCCATGCTGTTGTAAGCCATGTGTGTTCTCCTTTCTCCTTAGATAATGTGCTTGGCGGCAAGCGTTTCGGCAAGGCCTTCGCAGGTGGCCTTATCGGCGCCTTCAAGCATCTGGCCAACACCCTTCGGAGGAGGAGTGAAGGACTTAAATATGTTGGTGGGGGAACCCTTGAGTCCTATGGTGGTCAGGTCGATCAGGGGATCATCCTTCAGGGTATTGAAATCGAACACGGCGATGGGCTTCTTAAAGCTTTCGTATACGCCGCCAACGCTCATGTAGCGGGGTTCGTTCAGTTCCTTTATGCAGGTGATGAGGCAGGGAGTCTGCACCTTAACGGTCATGTAACCATCCTCCAGCATGCGCTGAACGGTAACGGTGTCGCCTTCCTTCTCTATCTTGGCGGCATAGGTGACCTGGGGCAGATGCAGCTTTTCGGCGATCTGGGGGCCGACCTGCGCGGTGTCGCCGTCGATAGCCTGACGGCCGCACATTACTATGTCGTCCTTCTCAATGCCCAGGTGGTTAATGCCCGCGGCAATTATCTGGCTGGTGGCATAGGTATCGCTGCCGCCGAATTCACGGCCGCTTATCAGCACGCCTTCGTCCGCGCCCATGGCCAGCAGCTCACGCAGCATGCCCATTGCCGGCGGGGGACCCATGGAAACAACAACAACCTTGCAGCCGGTCTCGTCCTTCAGCTTGAGGGCGGCTTCAACGGCGTTCATGTCGTCAGGGTTGGTTATGGTCTGCATGGAGGCACGGTTCAGCGTGCCGTCCGGATTGACGGCAACCTTACCGGAAGTATCGGGAACCTGTTTTACACATACTATAACTTTCATGTCTGCCTCCTTACTTCACGCCCAGGTTGGCCGCGATGACCATGCGCTGGACTTCGCTGGTGCCTTCGTATATCTCGGTTATCTTCGCATCGCGCATCATGCGCTCCACGGGATATTCACGGGTGTAGCCGTATCCGCCGTAAAGCTGAACGGCTCTGCGGGTAACGTCGCTGGCGGCTTCGGCTGCGAACAGCTTGGCCATTGCGGCGTCGGCAGAGTAGCTTTCGCCCTTCTTGCCCGCCATTTCGGCCTCAACATAGGCCTGCTTCTTGCACGCGGCTGAATATACCAGGAACTGCGCGGCCTTCATGCGGGTATGCATATCGGCAAGCTGGAACTGAGTGTTCTGCATCTGGGAAAGACGCTTACCGAACTGCTTACGTTCCTGCACATACTTTACGGTTTCTTCCACGGCGCCTTCGCCTATGCCAAGCGCCTGGCTGGCGATACCTATACGGCCGCCATCGAGCGTCTTCATGGCTATGGCAAAGCCCTTGCCTTCTTTACCCAGCAGGTTTTCCTTGGGAACGATGCAGTTTTCCATTATCAGCTCGCAGGTGGCGCTGCCGCGGATACCCATCTTCTTCTCCTTCTTACCAACGGAGAAGCCGGGGAAGTCCTTTTCTACTATAAAGGCGGAAATGCCCTTGGTGCCGGCGGCCTTGTCGGTCATGGCGAATATGATATAAACGCTTGCATAACCGGCATTGGTTATGAATATCTTGGTGCCGTTGAGCACATAGTGGTCGCCCTCAAGCACGGCGGTGGTCTGCTGACCGGCGGCGTCGGTACCGGCGCCGGGTTCGGTAAGGCCGAACGCGCCTATCTTCTCGCCGCTGAGCAAGGCAGGCAGATACTTCATCTTCTGCTCCTCGGTGCCGTTCTCGAATATGGGGGCGCAGCACAGTGAGGTATGCGCGGAAACTATAACGCCGGTGGTGGCGCAGCATTTGCTCAGTTCCTCAACAGCCATTGCGTAAGCCAGAATGTCTCCGCCGGCTCCGCCGTACTTGGTGGGGAACGGAATGCCCATGAAACCGTAACGAGCAAGCTTCTTAACGGTTTCCATCGGGAAGCGTTCTTCCTCGTCTACCTCTTCCGCAAGGGGCTTCACTTCGTTTTCAGCGAACTTGCGGTACAAATCCCGAAGCATCAGATGCTCCTGTGACAGGTTGAAATCCATCTTTCTCTCCTTCTTTTAAGTGTGTAATAAAAAAACTATTTTGTATAATCGTATATCCCGCGCCCCGTTTTGCGGCCCATAAGCCCCGCGCGCACAAGCTGCCTCAGCTTTATATGCGCCCTGTACTTACTGTCGCACGTTTCGGTATAAAGCGTATCCATTATGAACAGGCACACGTCAAGCCCTATCATATCCGCAAGCGCAAGCGGGCCCATGGGATGGTTGCAGCCAAGCTTCATGGCCGTGTCTATATCCTCCCTGCTCGCTATACCCTCGGCCCAAAGGCCGATAGCTTCGTTTATCATGGGTATCAGCAGCCTGTTCACCACGAAGCCGGGGCATTCGTTCACCTCAACGGGGGTCTTGCCCGCCGCCTCCGCCAAAGCGCGCGCTTTCGCGTACACTTCATCGCTTGTGAACACGCCCCTTATCAGCTCCGTAAGCTTCATAACGGTTGCAGGGTTGAAGAAATGCATACCCACCACCCGCTCGGGGTGCTTGGTAGCGGAAGCGATATCGGTTATGGATATGGAGCTTGTGTTGCTGGCAAGTATTGCGTCCGTGCGGCAAATGTCGTCCAACTGGGCGAATATTTGCTTCTTTATGTCCGCGCGCTCAACAGCCGCCTCAACCACCAAATCGGCATCCTTACAGTCCCCCAACTCGGTGGTGAAGCTCATGCGCGAAAGTATCGCGCTGCGCTCCTCGCCGCTCATTTTGCCCTTGGCCACTCTTTTCTCAAGGGAAGCTTCAAGCCTTGCCTTCGCGGCGGAAATGATATTGTTGTTGATGTCCCGCACTATAACAGCCGCGCCCGCGGTTGCGAACGCCGTCGCTATGTCCAGCCCCATCGTACCTGCGCCTATTACGGCAATCCTTTCATCCATCATCGTTCATCATTCTCCTTTGAACTCCGCCTTGGGCCGCTTCGCAAGGAAGGCGGTCATGGCGTTGAGCTGATCCTCGGTCTCGAAGCACTCGCCAAACACCTGCGCTTCGTAATCCAGGTCGTTTTCTAGGAATCTATCCACCCTGCGGCTCATGGCAACCTTGCAGTAATGCACGGCAAGCGGCGCGTTGTTGGCAATGGTTTCGGCCATTTCCATTGCGCCGTCCATAAGCTCCGCGTCCGGATATACCCTGTTCACCAGCCGCATCCTCAGCGCGTCCTCAGCGCCCACGGGTTTCCCCGTAAGCGTAAGCGTCATGGCGTTGGATGTTCCCACCACGCGCGGAAGCCTTTGTGTCCCTCCGAAACCAGGGGTGATACCAAGTCCAACTTCAGGTTGACCGAACTTGGCAGTTTCGGAGCAAAGCCTTATGTCGCAGCACAGTGCAAGCTCCAGCCCGCCGCCCAGGGCGTAGCCATGGATAGCAGCTATAACAGGTATATACAGATCATCTATGCGCTTGAAGGCGCGGTGTCCCGCGTCGGCAAAGGCCTTGGCCTCCGCCCGGCTCAAGCCAACCATTTCCCCTATGTCCGCGCCCGCGCCGAAGGCCTTGCCCTCGCCGCTGATTATAAGCACCCGCACTTCCGGGTCCCGTTCAACCTTTGCCGCCGCCATCTCTATTTCATTCAGCATGGCGGTATTGAGCGCATTCAGCGCCTTGGGGCGGTTCAGTTTAAGCAGCGCGATATGTCCGCGCTTTTCAAGCCCTACAAATTCCATTTTTATTTGCCCATCCCGCGCTTGACCATTTCGGTAACGGCGAAGCTGGCGACGTCGTCGGCATACTTGCCCGCGCCGAAGCCCGCATCGTAGCCCAGCTCCTTGGCAAGCTCATGAGTTATACGCGGACCGCCGCAGCAGACAACGAACTTGTCGCGCAGGCCTTCCGCCTCAAGCAGCTCTATCAGGTTGGTCAGGTTCTGGATATGAACATCCTTCTGGGTAACGGTCTGCGAGACCAGCAGCACGTCGGCCTTCAGCTCCAATGCCTTCTTTATGAAGTCCTCATTGGGAACCTGGGAACCGAGGTTGTAGGCCTCTATCATTTCATAGCGCTCAAGTCCATAATGGCCCGCGAAGCCCTTGCGGTTCATTATAGCGTCTATGCCGACGGTGTGCGCATCGGTACCGGTGGAGGCGCCGACCATGACGACCTTGCGGCCGATATGCTCGCGGATATATTCGTTGGTATCTTCCATGCTCATCACGTCGGATTCAACGGTTATAACGTGGATATCTTCATAGTTTACGGTGTGTACGCAGCTGCCGTAGACAACATAGAACGTGAACTCCTTGTCCAGCGGCATATGCCATGCCACGTTGGGTTCTTCAAGGCCCATCTTCTTTGCTATCTGGCGGGCCGCCTCCTCGCCGCGCTCGTCGTCCTTAACGGGCAGGGTGAAGCTGGTCTGCACCTTACCGTCGTTCATCGTGTCGCCATAGGGCTTCAGCTTGGTAAGGTCCAGCGTGGTATCGAAGTCTATTTTATGGGTATTGTACAGTCCGCTGCTCATTCTGCAACCCTACCTTTCATGGCCTCAATAAAGGGATTGAAGTACCTGTCGTCCTTTACCACAACGCCCGCAAGGCCCTTGCCGCCGTCCTTAGGACGCTTTACGTCGGCAAATATGCCCTTTTCGATGGTGGTGAACAGGCCAAGCTTTTCTATCTCAACAAGAAGGTCGGCAGCCTTTGTCAGCACTTCGTTGGCGCGGGTCTGGATTATGCCGCCCTCTTTATAGGTCAGCTCGTCGCCCAGATCCTTCATGGTGCGGAAAATATACTGCGCATTTTCAATGGAAAGGGCGCGGTCGCTCATGAAGGGGGTATGTATGGCCTCGGTAAGCATACCGAGAAGGTGCAGCTTCTGGCCGGTCAGTATGGTGACCATGTTGAAGAGCGCATCCTGTATATGGCCGCGGAAAATGTTGCCGGTCATGAACTTTGTAGGCGGCATGTATTTAAGCGGCGCATTGGGGAATATTTCGCGCGCCATCTGCGCCTGGGCAAGCTCAAGCAGGAAGGTATCTTCCACGGAGGGATCCATTTCAAACGCATGGCCAAGGCCCATCTGCTCTTCCCTCATGCCAGCTTCCTTGGCGAAAGCTTCGTTTATGAACTGGGACGCGAGCACGGTGTGCGCGGCGGCAATAGCGTCGTCTGTGGTCAGGTAGTTATCCTCGCCCGTGTTGATTATAACGCCGGCATAGCCGTTTATAACGCGGGAGAAGTACTGGTCAACTATGGTGCGCTGCATGTTTATGTCGCGGAACAGTATGCCGTAGAGCGCGTCGTTAAGCATAACGTCCAGCCTTTCAAGCGCGCCCATGGCGGCTATTTCAGGCATGCACAGACCTGAGCAATAGTTGCACAGGCGGATGTAGCGGTGCTGTTCTTCGCCCACTTCGTCAAGCGCCGCGCGCATCAGGCGGAAATTCTCCTGAGTGGCATAGGTGCCGCCGAAGCCTTCGGTGGTCGCGCCGTAGGGCACGTAGTCCAGCAGGCTCTGTCCGGTGGTACGGATAACGGCTATTATGTCCGCGCCCTGCTTGGCGGCGGCCTTAGCCTGGGTTATATCTTCATATATGTTGCCGGTAGCGACTATGATATAAAGGTAGGGGCCTTCCTTATCGCCGAAGCAGCTAAGGTATTCGTTGCGGTTCCTTACGTTTTCGTTTATGCGCGTAATGGTCTTTTCCACAACGGGATTTATGGCTGCGCGTATATCGGCGTCGCTATGGGCGGGCAGCTTGCTCATGTCAAGTTCGCCGCGGTCTATTGCCTCCGCAACGCCCTGCGGGTCAAGTCCGGTTTCTACCATTGCGTTGCCAATATACCACGCCGCGCCTACGGGCAGTATGGAATTAGCCATAAGATGATCGACCACCACGTTGGGCATGGGAACGTCCATCTCGTTCACGCCGTCTATACCCAGCAGGCGGCAAACCGCGCGCTCCACGGTGACCGTGGTGTGCTGATCGATAAAATCCTGCGTATCCTTGGCTATGTTCGCCGCGGATTGGCGGGCCCTATCGACCAATTCGCCATTCAAATTGAGTTTGCTTTGCATTGATTTACCTCCCGATAAGTCAAAACCCTGCGGAAGGGACTTTCCCCTTCCGCAAAGCAATGGGTCAAGTTTGATTATTTGTTCTCGTTCTTCTGCCTGTCGGCGTAACGATCCTTACGGAGCAGCTTGGTGGGTTCAAGATACTTCTGCTCAACGCCCTGTGCAAGGCCGGCAACACCGGTCAGCGGGGCAACCTTGCGCTTGCCTTCGCAAACGTCGCAATGGCACTCGTTCTTGTAAACCTCGGGCTCGGTATAGGTGGTGATAACGCCTTCAAAGTTGCGCAGAATAACCTTGCGCGGGGTCTGGCTTATCACATAGTTGGGCATAACGGGGGTCTTGCCGCCGCCGCCGGGTGCGTCCACCACGAAGGTGGGGATGCAGTAGCCGCTGGTATGGCCGCGCAGGGCTTCCATTATTTCGATACCCTTGGAAACGGGGGTACGGAAGTGGCTCAGGCCCAGGGACGGATCGCAGGCGTAAATGTAGTAAGGACGGACGCGGATGCGAACAAGCTCGTTGACCAGCTTCTTCATTACATGCACGCAGTCGTTCACGCCGGCGAGCAGCACGCTCTGGTTACCGAGAGGGATACCGGCGTTAGCCAGCATGGCGCAGGCCTTGGCGGATTCTTCGGTAATCTCGTTGGGATGGTTGAAGTGGGTGTTGAGCCACACGGGATGATACTTGCTGAGTACCTCGCAAAGATGCGGGGTGATCCTCTGCGGCATAACAACGGGGGTGCGGGAGCCGAGGCGCACTATCTCAACATGAGGTATCTTGCGCAGTTCGCCGATGATGTAATCGAGCATATCGTCGCTTACCATCAGGCAGTCGCCGCCGCTGAGCAGAACGTCGCGCACTTCGGGATGATGGCGCACATAGTCGATGCAGGTGTCTATCTGGTTCTTGGCCACTTCGCAGTCATGCTGGCCGGCGAAACGGCGGCGCGTGCAGTGACGGCAATACATGCTGCACTGGTCGGTGATGAGCAGCAGCACGCGGTCGGGATACCTATGGGTCAGACCCGGGCAGGGGGAGTCGATATCCTCGTGCAGAGGATCGGCGTCTTCATAGGGAGCGAACTCAAGTTCATGCTCGGTAGGTATGGCCTGCTTACGGATGGGGTCGTAGGGATCGTTAAGATCGATAAGGGAAAGGTAATACGGGGTGATGGCCATGCGCAGCCTGCCAAGCGTAGCCTTTATGCCTTCTTCTTCTTCTTCGGTAAGGGTGATGTATTTCTTAAGGTCCTCAAGAGTTTCTATGCGGTTCTCTACCTGCCATTTCCAATCGTTCCACTGTTCATCGGGCACGTTCAGGAACAGGCCGTTTTCCCTGCTTTTCCTCATTTGGGTTCTCCTTTACTTTTTATTTTGGTAATATAAGGTATTAACTCGTTGATGCTACGATGGGCCCACGGACATCCGCAGGCCCTTTTTCGCATTAAGCTATGCTGTTATCAGCAATACTTCTCGTCGAACAGCTTGCGGAGCTTGGGGTTCTCGCGCAGCACGTTCAGTGTGATTTCGGCATGGTTCTTGGTGTAGCCGTTGCCGACAATCATGGTGACGTCCTTGCCTACGCCCTCGGCGCCGAGAGCCGCCTTGGTGAAGCTGGTGGCCATGGAGAAGAAGTATACCAGACCGTCGTCACGGACAGGCAGTATGGCGCTCATCTCGCAGTTTTCGATGTTTACGCAGCAGATGGACAGGTCGTATTCCTTGCCATCGTTAGCGGCCAGCGCATTGTCAAGCACGGCGACGGGCTCGGTAGCGGAGGCGACGATGACCTTGTGATATACGCCAAGATCCATCAGAGCATCAACCTGCTTGGGGTTGCGGACTACGCCGACTACGTTGCCGTTCGGGCCGACCTTCTTCATGGCTTCGTAGCCGCAAAGAACACCGGACTTGCCGTTGGCGCCAAGGATCAGAACGCTGTCGCCTTCCTTGGGGAGCTTACGGGCCTGGGCGGGAGCGCCGGCCACGTCGAGGGCTGCCAGGGCGAGAGGCTCGCTCATGTCTTCGGGGAGCTTGGCATAGATGCCGCTCTCGAACAGTATGGCCTTACCTTCGATATCAACGCGGTCGATGTCCTTATGGATGGCCTTGATCTTATCTATGCGCAGCGGAGTCATGGACAGGGAGACCAGAGAAGCGATCTTGTCGCCAACCTTCAGGTCGCGGTCCTTGAGGTCTTCGCCGATGTAGCAAACCTTACCGATGAACATGCCGCCGGAACCGGTTACGGGGTTCTGCTGCTTGCCGCGCTCGGCAACTATGCCAAGGATCATTTCGCCGATCTTCTTCTCGTCGCCGCCGCAGGCTTCGGAAATCTGGGTGAAGGAAGCGGAGTCGATGTTCAGGGAGATGACGTCGCACATGATCTCGTTGGAATAGAGCTTAGTCATGTCGTTGTCAATTTTGTAAGCCGCCTGGGTCAGAACGCCCTGGGGCTCGATTACGCGATGGATACCGTACTTGTTGCCTTTCATTGCCATTGTAGTTTTTCCTCCTGATATATAATGTTTGTATTGTTGACCCCCAAACGGGGGTCTTGTTTAATTACTTAAGTGGCTTGAGGGAAAGGATCTCCCTGGCCTCTGCGGGGGAAGCGATGCCGCGGCCCAGTTCGTTGGCCAGGCGGACTACCTTCTCCACCAGTTCGCCGTTGCTCTTTGCAAGCACGCCGCGGCTCAGGTACAGATTGTCCTCAAAGCCTACGCGCACGTTGCCGCCCATGACTATTGCGGGCGCGGCAAGGGTGAACGCGTTGCGGCCTACGCCGGTGGCGGTCCAGGTGGAGCCTGCGGGTATGCCGTTTACCAGCCATGCAAGGTTCTGCACGGTGGCGGGGGTGCAGCCGGGTACGCCCAGCACGAAGTTGAACTGCATAGGTGCGCCGGGGACTTCGCCCTTCTTGGCCATTGTCAGAATGGTGTCCAGATGTCCCATTTCGAAGCACTCGTATTCGGGCTTTATGCCGTTTTCGATCATGCGCTTGCCGAAGGCACGCATGGTAGGCATGGTGTTATCGAATATTTCGTCGCCGAAGTTGCAGGTGCCGCAGTCAAGCGTTGCCATTTCGGGGAACAGCTCGGTGGGCTGCAGGCGCTCCTCGGGCTTCATGCCGGTGGCGCCGCCGGTGGAGGGGATCATTATAACGTCGGGCAGTTCGGCGCGGATGGCGTCCATAACTACGCGGAAGCGTTCCCTGTCCTGTGTGGGGGTGCCGTCGTCCTCGCGCACGTGCACGTGGATTATGGCAGCGCCGGCGTTATAGGCGCTCTTAGCCTCGCGCACCATTTCCTCTACGGTGTAAGGTACGTTGGGATTCTGCTTCTTGGTAACTTCTGCGCCGCAGATGGCGGCGGTGATTATAAGCTTCTCCATCAGTATCTCCTTTCCTGATTATCGCTTAATTATTTGCCTTGTAAAACGAGCCTATAGCTTATTTATGCTCTATGCGCTGGCAATCCTTGGGGGTGACGCAGGTGCCGTGCGCGCGGCATACAACGATGGGCTCCTCAAGGAACTCGGCAGCGGATGCGCTGATGTCGGTACGGGAGCGGATGACCTTGCGGGCTTCGAAGGTCATGGTGCGGCTAGTGTTGCCTACGCGCTCTATTTCGCCAACGGCCTCAATATAGTCGCCGGCGTATACGGGGGCAAGGAACTCCACCTTGTCATACGCGCAGAACAGACCCTCGTCGCCGTCGTAACGGATAAGCAGCTCGGTCGCAACGTCGCCGAACAGATGCAGCATGTGCGCTCCGTCTACGAGATTTCCGCCGTAATGTGCATCCTCAGCACCCATCCTGAGCCTGATAGTCGATTTGATAGCCATAGTTAGTTCCTCCTGTTGTTATAGTAATTTTCTATGGTAAAGCCTTAAAATCGTTATTCTGTTTTATATCGTTCCGTTTATGTGTTTTCGGGGCGCACCCTGCCGCACATACGGGCGGATAGCGCGCCATCTTCAGATATCATAGAAAAGCAAAAACTATCGACACGGCAAACGCCGCATCGATAGCTCTTCATCCAATAAGCAAGATGACAGTCGCAGCGCGCTGGCCGCTGCGCCCAAGCATGGCACCGGGATGGGCAGCCGTGCTTTCGGCGGAAGTTACATTCGCCTGCGTCATCGGGTCTCCCACCCTTAGCATACGCAGCTTACCTCAGCTCCCGCGCCTCTATCGTTTCGATATTCAATTAACGAATATATTATATTCGTTCCCGCCCCTCCGTGTCAATACTTCTTTGTGACAAAAGCCCTCTTTTTTTGTATGATTAAGCCTTTACTTATGCAAATTTAACGCTTCGTACACATGCGCGGCACATTCGCGCGGTTTTCCCTTCGCCGCCGCTGCCCAGCAAAGCGCGCCGAGCGCCGTCCCGCCCGCAACATCGATTATAAAATGCTGCTTCACGAACACCGTTGCCATGCACACAAGCGCGAACATTACCGCGCTGAGCCAAGCGTACCAATGGGGTATGCCAGAGTTTTTCACGGTAGATATCATGCACAGAAACGAAACGAAGCAATGCACGCTGGGGAACAGATTGAGCGGAGCATCCGTTGCGCAGATTATTCCGTATATGAATCCCCACACGCCCGCCGCCTGCTCCGCGGGGCGGGTGATTGTGGTTGGCCAGATGAGGAAAATTGCGGTGGCAATGACGTAGCCCGTCACGGCCGCGGTGAATAATCGGGCGAAGCCATCCTTCGTTTTGTACACAATGTAAAACGTTATCACCCAGTGCGCAAAGCAGCCCACATACGGCACGAGGAACACCGGCAGAAACGGTATGCGCGCATCCAGCCAAGTTTCGGGCGAATGCAGCGCAAGGCCCGCCGTTTCTATTATAAACTGCGCCAGCCAATACGTTGCGCATTGTATGGCTATCGTGGCTGCGGCAAGCAGCGCCGCGCGCTTGTCTATACGGCTTATAAGTCCGCGCCCGTTTTGCACGCCCATGCAGGATGCTCCTTTCAATGTTTCATATACAAAAAAGGCGGCGCAGAATATTGTATTCTTCCCCGCCGCGGCAGAACAAAAATAAGCCGCCGAAAAGGTGTGTAAATAAATCAACATCCTCGCCTGATAGTATTATACCCAATTTGCCTTGTCAATTCAATCACAAATTTTGTCTCAAACATAATTATTTTTGCAAAAAACCTCTTGACTTAAAAGCGCCCCTTATGTATTATGTGTAAACCGAGCCGTTGGAACGACCATATGATTGGTTTTGTCCGCTCGCAATGTCGTTCCATTGTTTTGTGTTTTAATTATGTCGTGTTTTATGCAGAATCCCCTGCGTGAAATAAATTTTCTTTGGGAGGACCTGATCCTATGAACATTCTTCTGTACGCCGTGCCTGCGGCGGCGGCGGTTGCGTTGCTGTTCGCTTTTATAAAGGCGCGCGGCATAGCCCGCCATGACGAGGGCGAGCCCGGCATGGCCGAAATTGCCCGCGCCATAAGCGAAGGCGCGGACGCATTCCTTAAGAGCGAATACAAGCTGCTGCTCATATTCATCGCGATAGTTTTCGCCGGAATATGGCTTGGCCTTGGCAGCATAACCACCGCCGGCGCGTTCCTTGTGGGCGCGCTGTTCAGCGTGCTGGCCGGTTACTTCGGCATGAAGGTTGCCACCCGCGCGAATGTGCGTACCGCTAACGCGGCGCGTACCGGCGGCATAAACGAGGCGCTGCGCGTTGCCTTCTCCGGCGGCACGGTAATGGGCATGTGCGTTGTCGGCCTTGGCCTTATCGGCGCAAGCATACTTTATATTATAACCGAAAACGGCGATGTGCTTACGGGCTTCTCCCTTGGCGCATCGAGCGTTGCTCTGTTTGCCCGCGTGGGCGGCGGCATATACACCAAGGCTGCCGACGTAGGCGCAGACCTTGTTGGTAAGGTTGAAGCGGGCATTCCGGAGGATGACCCCCGCAACCCCGCCGTTATTGCCGACAACGTGGGCGATAACGTGGGCGACGTGGCCGGCATGGGCGCGGACCTTTTTGAAAGCTATGTAGGCAGTATAGTAAGCGCAATAGTGCTTGGCGTATTCAGCTACGGCGCCACCGGCGCGGTATATCCCCTTGCACTGAGCGGGCTTGGCATAATCGCTTCCGTACTCGGCACGTTCTTCGTACGCGGCGGCAAGAATGCGGACCCGATGAAGGCGCTCAAGATGGGCAGCTACACCTCCGCCATACTGGTTGCGGCGGGCAGCGTTGCGCTAAGCTTTGTATGCTTCGGCAGCGTAAACACCAGCCTTGCAATAATCTGCGGCCTTATAGTCGGCCTTGCGATAGGCTTCTTCACCGAGGTTTACACCTCCGATAAATACCGCTTCGTAAAGAGCATTGCGGAGCAGTCCACCACCGGCAGCGCGACCAACATAATTTGCGGCCTGAGCACCGGCATGCTTTCCACCTGCGTTTCCATAATACTCGTGTGCCTCGGCATACTGGGCGCATATAAGTTCGCCGGTCTTTACGGCATAGCGCTTGCGGCGGTAGGCATGCTTTCCACCGCGGGCATGACCGTTGCGGTTGATGCATACGGCCCGATAGCCGATAACGCCGGCGGCATAGCCGAAATGGCCGGCCTTGAGGACAGCGTGCGCGACATTACCGACCGCCTTGACAGCGTTGGCAACACCACCGCCGCCATGGGCAAGGGCTTCGCCATCGGTTCCGCGGCGCTTACGGCAATGGCCCTGTTCGTATCCTATGCGCAGGCTGCCGAGCTTCAGATGATAGACATACTTGACCCGTTCGTAATAATCGGCCTGCTGCTGGGCGGCATGCTGCCGTTCCTGTTCAGCGCACTGACCATGAGCAGCGTATCCAAGGCTGCGGAGAGCATGATTCGCGAGGTAAGGCGTCAGTTTAAGGAGCACACCGGCATACTGAAGGGCACCGAAAGGCCGGATTACCGCACCTGCGTATCAATCGCGGCTACCTCCGCGCTAAAGGAAATGATTCTCCCCGGCGCAATAGCCATCGTTGCTCCCCTGCTGGTAGGCTTCCTGCTCGGCCCCGCCGCCCTTGGCGGACTGCTTGCGGGCAGCGTGGTAACGGGCGTGCTTATGGCAATATTCATGAGCAACTCCGGCGGCGCATGGGACAACGCCAAGAAATACATTGAAGGCGGCAACTTCGGCGGCAAGGGCAGCGAAGCGCACAAGGCGGCCGTTGTAGGCGACACTGTGGGCGACCCGTTCAAGGATACCTCCGGCCCCAGCATAAACATTCTGATAAAGCTGATGACCATAGTTTCGCTGGTATTCGTACCGCTGATGAAGTAAGGCATACAGAAGATAAAAAAAGCATCTGCACAGGCAGGTGCTTTTTGTATGCTCACTTAAAGCCGTTCCGCCGTTTGTTTGGTTTTAATGAAATATTCCATCATTTGGGCAAGGAAGGGAGGTTCCTCCATAACGGTATTAGAGAGGATGATGATTGCCGCTTTATACTCAAAATTCAACCTTTGCCAATGCCTCAAGCCCGGCAATCCTCCATCATGTCCAAACCAACCGTTATCAAACTGCCATAGCCCGCATCCGTAGGGCTTCGGGTCAAAATTCAGACATTCCCTCCAACTGTCAGCGGACAATATATCGACATTCAGTATAGCGCTGCACCAAAGCCCTAAATCCGTCAGCGAAGAAACAACGCTGCTGTCGCCGCTCTCCATGGCAGGTCTGCCGCAGGAAAAAATCTCATCGTTATGCTTTACATATCCGCAAGCGTCCGCTATATGTCCGTTCATGTGGGTGTGGTTTAAACCGAAGCGCATAAATGCATCGCTCATGGCTGCTGACAAAGGTTTGCCGGTTAGCATCTCCAGAATGTGACCAAGCAAAAAATAATTCGTATTGCTGTATCTTCCCTCTGTTCCGGGTTCAAAGTGCAAGGGCAGTTCACCAATCAGCTCAAAACATTCCGAAAGACTAACGGGACGGCATTCCGCAACAATGCACCTATTGAACTCGATAACATCAGCCGGCGCTGTTCCGTGCTCCGATTCATATTTACGAATCGCGTCAGGAATAATCCTATCACCGATATAATCGGGAATACCGCTAGAATGATGCAGCAGATTACGAATCGTAATATTCTTCCCTTGGGGATATTGTGGGAAGTATAGGTCGATTGTATCATCCAAAGAAAGCTTCCCCTGCTCTATCTGAAGTAAAATTGCTGCTGCGACAAATTGCTTGGACAGCGAAGCTAATGTAATGGTGCTATGTGATGTGAAGGGAGTGTTTGCGCCGCAGTCAGCATTGCCTTGGCAATGTTCAAAAACAACCTGACCGTTTTTAAGGACAAGCACTCCGCCTTGGAAATCCCTTGGGATAATGTTTTCAAATGGTTTCATAAAGATCTCTCCGCCAAATTCATATTTTCGCTCTGCTCAAGCATTATAGCACTTTTTTCATCAGTTTTGGGTATGAATGCGGATAAAAAGCGTTTGGAAATAGCTAACGGGTTCTTTGGTTGGCAATACGCTGCAAGGCGGATTAACTGAGGGGTTGACGTTACTATGCGAAGCGCCTTTCTTTTTCAACCCCTCCGTCTGCTCGCTCTGCTCGCATCCACCTCCCCTTCCAGGGCAGGCAAACTCCCTCCGTCTTTTGCTTCGCAAAATCCACCTCCCTCGGTGAGGGATGCTAAAATGGGAGCCTGTAAATACGCCCAAAAGGCTCCCCGAACGGGGAGCTGGCAATCGCCGTAAGGCGGATTGACTGAGGGGTTGACGATATACAAAAACCAGGGGAACGCCATCGCGTCCCCCATCTTCGCAATTTCACCGCATGCTTTACCGTTTCACTATCGCGCCGAATTTGCAGCTTGCTTCGCACGCGCCGCATTTTATGCACTTCTTGTTGTCTATAACGAAGGGGCTGCGTACCTGCCCGCTTATGGCTCCGGCGGGGCAGTTGCGCGCGCACAGGCTGCATCCGCGGCACTTTTCGGGGTCTATGGCGTAGCTGAGCAGCGCCTTGCAAACGCCCGCGGGGCAGCGCTTTTCGTAAATGTGCGCCTCGTATTCGTCGCGGAAGTATCGAAGCGTGGACAATACGGGGTTGGGCGCGGTCTGCCCAAGGCCGCAAAGGGCGGAGGCCTTTATGTTCTTGGCCAGCTTTTCAAGCTTTTCTATGTCCCCATCCTCGCCCTTGCCGTGGGTTATCCTGTCCAGTATTTCAAGCATTCTGCGCGTGCCTATGCGGCAGGGCGGGCATTTGCCGCAGGATTCGTCAACCGTGAACTCCAGGAAGAACTTGGCAATGTTCACCATGCAGTTGTCCTCGTCCATTACTATCATGCCGCCCGAGCCCATCATGGAGCCTATGGCGATAAGGTTATCGTAATCAATCGGTATGTCAAGATGCTCCGCCGGTATGCAGCCGCCGCTCGGGCCGCCGGTCTGCGCCGCCTTGAACTTCTTGCCGTTGGGTATGCCGCCGCCGATGTCGTATATTATCTCGCGCAGCGTTGTGCCCATGGGAATTTCCACAAGGCCCGTGTTGTTTATCTTTCCGCCAAGGGCGAAAACCTTTGTGCCCTTGCTCTTTTCCGTGCCCATTGATGCGAACCATTCCGGCCCGTTCAATATAATCTGGCAAACGTTTGCAAGCGTTTCAACGTTGTTCAGTATTGTAGGCTTGCCGAAAAGGCCCTTTATCGCGGGGAAAGGCGGGCGCGGTCTGGGTTCGCCGCGGCAGCCCTCTATCGATGTCATAAGCGCGGTTTCCTCGCCGCATACGAACGCGCCCGAGCCGAGCCTTAGGTCTATATCAAAGTTAAAGCCGGTGCCGAATATGTCCCTGCCGAGAAGTCCTGCCTCCCGCGCCTGGTCAATAGCTATGCGCAGCCGCTTTACGGCTATCGGGTATTCCGCGCGGACGTATATATAGCCCTGCTGAGAGCCTATTGCGTAGCCCGCAATGGCCATCGCCTCCAGCACGGAGTGCGGGTCGCCCTCCAGCACGCTCCTGTCCATGAATGCGCCGGGGTCGCCCTCGTCCGCGTTGCAGCAAACGTATTTAACGTCGCTCTCCGGCGCCTTGGCAAATTTCCATTTAAGCCCCGTGGGGAAGCCCGCGCCGCCGCGCCCGCGAAGGCCGCTTTTGAGTATAACGTCTATAACGTCGTCGCGGCTCATCTCCGTAAGCGCCTTTGCAAGCGCCTTGTAGCCATCGAAGGCGATGTATTCGTTTATGTTTTCCGGGTCTATAACGCCGCAGTTTCTCAGCGCCACGCGCTTTTGCTTTTTGTAAAAATCGATCTCCTCAAGGGAGCGTATCTTGCCGTCCTCCGTAACGCTCTTTTTATAAAGCAGGTCCGCGACCACCCTGCCCTTAACAAGATGCTCGCTCACTATGCGCTCAACGTCGTCCACCTTAATGTGGCTGTAAAACGCGCCCTCGGGATACACTATGCAGATCGGGCCGTTTTCGCAAAGGCCGAAGCAGCCCGTCCGCACAACCTTTATTTCGTTTTCAAGTCCGGCGTTCCTTATGCATTCCTCAAATCGCTTTATTATGGCGGGGGAATTGGAAGATGAGCAGCCCGTGCCGGTGCAGATAAGTACCTGGGAACGATAGTATTCCATTATGTTTCCTCCTATGCGGCCCTTTTATTTGGCTCTGTAATGGCTAAGCGTGTATTCTTCAATGGGCGTTCCGCCCTCTATATGCTCGCGCACTATGCGGCGCGCCATGTCCGGCGTTACCTTTACGTATGTAACCGTTTCATGCCCGGGCTGATGCACCTCCACTATCGGCTCCAGATGGCACATGCCTATGCAGCCCATCTGCGTAAGCGCAACGTGTATCAGCTTCCTTTCCGCCAGCTCCTCCATAAACGCCGTAAGCACTCCGCGCGCGCCCGCCGCTATGCCGCATGTTGCCATGCCAACGACTATGCGCGTGCCGTTGTGTTCCTTCCTGAGGGTCATGTTTTCAAGCGTACTTTCGCGAATCGCTTCCAATTCCTGTATGGATCTCATATTGGTTCGGCACCTCCGTTTATTTCATCAATGCGTTGTTGTATTTCCTTTTTAGCTGCCGCCGCAAAAGCGGGCGTTCTGTCATGATATGGTATCGTGTCCGTTGCGAAGGCAAAGGCTTTGCCGTCCGCCGCGTATTCCAAAGTAAAGTCCGTTTCGGGATTCGCCGCAATCAGCGCCGCCATTGTGTCCGCAATGCTCCCAAGCGGCGCGCGGTCTATGCCGGATATGATATAAGCCGCCTCCGCCCTTGTGCCGCGGCCCTGCTCGCTCCGTATTGTGAAGCTGCCGCCGCTTTGCTCCGCGCTCAGCTTAAACAGCGCAATCCCCAGTCCCACGCGCCTTGCTGTGCGCTTTGTCATGAACGGGTCCGTGCAACGGGAAAGCGTGTCCGCATCCATGCCGCGGCCGTTATCCTCAACGGCTGTTGTCAGCCTGTCCGCCGCGCGGTCTATCATAACGCTGAGCTTTATCCGCGCAGCTCCCGCGGCAAGGGAGTTTTCCGCAATGTCCGCCATATGCAGCGCAATTTCCCGCATATTCCTTCCGCCCTATCCGCGGGCGCGGTATTTTTCTATTATGCCCGGCACATCGCCCGGCACAAGGCGGCCGTAAACCTCGTCGTTCACCATCATTGCCGGCGCAAGGCCGCAGCAGCCTATGCAGCGCGTTGCGTTAAGGGTAAACATTCCGTCCGCCGTGGTCTCCCCAACGCCTATGCCAAGCCGCTTTTCAAGCTCGTCCAGCACCTGCTGGCTGCCGCGCACGTAGCACGCCGTGCCAAGGCAAATGCCCATTGTGTACTTTCCGCGGGGTTTAAGCGTAAATTGGGAATAAAACGTGGCCACGCCGTAAATGGTGCTTACGGGTATGCCGGTTGCTGCGCTTATGTAATGCTGCACCTCTTCATCTACGCAGCCCAGTATTTCCTGCGCATGCTGCATGATTGGCAGCAGTCCGCCCTCCACGCCTTTCCATTGCGCAATTACGCCGTCCAGCTGCTCGAACTGTTCCTTTCGGTTGCCGTTGCCGACTGCCATGAACGATAGTCCTCCTTTTATTTTTTGCGTCAGAATTGTCAAAAAAGTCACACTATTTATATGGATTTTAGCATACGCCAAACCAAAATAAAAGTGCAAAATTTTGATTTGCAGCTTTTATTTTCGTTCATGCATATTCGTTCGGTTATGCCGGCATATCCGGTTTGATATTGCGTTTTATGGCCGCTTTTGGGACTTTTTGTGATTGGTCTGTTTTGGCCTGTTTTCCTTTATGAATTTTTGCTTTTCCGTTCCTGCATTTTTGCCTGCCTTTTCGGCGGGCCTGTGTATGTCTCTCGGCGGCAGGAGCGCATCCCTTGAAAAGCCTATCAAATCCTCCCTGTGGGCCCTCTTCAGCGCCTTTCTGGCAAGCGGGGCATAGTTGGGCATAAAGTATTGCATAAGCGCGCGCTGCATGGCCTTTTCCTCCGCGTCCCGCGCAACATACACGCGCTCCCCGCTGCGCGGGTCAATGCCCGTATAGTACATGCAGGTGGAAAGCGTGCCGGGCGTTGGATAAAAATCCTGCACCTGCTCCGGCCGCTGCCCGCTCCTTTTAAGGTACAGCGCAAGCTCTATCGCCGCGTTAAGGTCGCTGCCGGGGTGGCTGCTCATAAAATAAGGCACAATGAACTGCTCCTGCCCCGCCCTTTTGTTCAGCGCCGCGTAGCGCGCCGTGAAGGCGTCGTAAAGCTGATGCCGCGGCTTGCCCATAAGCTTCAATACCCTATCGGACACATGCTCCGGCGCAACCTTCAGCCGCCCGCTTATATGATACTTTATCAGGGAATTTAGGAACGCATCGCTCTTGTCATACATAACGTAGTCATACCTTATGCCGGAGCGGACGAACACCTTCTTCACTCCCTTAACATGCCTAAGCTTTTCAAGCAGCTCCACATAGTCGCTGTGGTCGGCGCGCATCTGGCTGCATGGTTCGTAGCCTAAGCATTGCCTGTCCGCGCACACGCCGTATTTAAGCTGCTTTTTGCAGGCGGGGAAGCGGAAGTCCGCCGTCGGGCCGCCCACGTCGTGTATATAGCCCTTGAACTCTCTGTCGTGCGTCATAAGCTCCGCCTCCCTTATAAGCGAAGCATGGCTGCGCGCCTGCACAACGCGCCCCTGATGGAACGTGAGCGCGCAAAAGGAGCACCCGCCGAAGCACCCGCGGCACGACGCAAGCGAGAATTTGACCTCCTTTAGCGCGGGTATCTCCCCGCGGTAGCTTGGATGCGGCGCGCGTGTATAGGGAAGGTCATACACCGCGTCCAATTCTTCTTCGCTCAGCGGCATGCTCGGCGGATTAACAACAATATATGCGTTGCCGTGCGGCTGAACAAGGCGCTTGCCGCGTATCGCGTCCTGCTCGCGGTATTGCTTCATGAATGCGGAGGCGTACTTTTTCCTGTCCGCCGCCACGTCCTCATAGCTTTCTATCAATTCGTAGTCATAAACCCGCTCAAGCGAGCTTGTCATATAGCAGCTCCCGGCGATGTATGTTATATCCTTTATATCAAGCCCGCCGCTCAATGCGTCCGCAACCTCAACAACACTGCGCTCACCCATGCCGTATAGCAAAAGGTCGGCCCCGCTGTCGCAAAGCACGCTGCGCCGCACCTTATCGTCCCAGTAATCGTAGTGCGCAAAGCGCCTAAGGCTTGCTTCTATCCCGCCTATTATGACCGGCACGTTCTTATAAGCCTCCCGGCAGCGGTTGGAATAGACTATAACCGCCCTGTCAGGCCGCCTTCCCGCAACGCCGCCTTCGGTATACGCGTCCTCGCTGCGGCGCTTTTTGGCGGAGGTATAGTGGTTGACCATGGAATCCATATTGCCGGAGCTTATCAAAAACCCCAGCTTAGGCCGCCCCAGCGCGCGGAAGGCCTCCGCGTCGTGCCAATCGGGCTGGGATATTATGCCCACGGTGTAGCCGTGGCTTTCAAGCACGCGGCTTATTATAGCCGGGCCGAATGAGGGATGGTCAATATACGCATCGCCTATTATGTACACAAAATCAAGCTGCTCTATTCCGCGCGCCTTCATTTCGCGCTTTGTCATGGGCAGGGGTGCATTATCGGGTATGTTTTGCGCTGTTTCGTTCTTCATGGCAAAACCATACCACAAATGCTCACTCCCTGTAAAGCACGATCGTGTGTTCCTTTCCGTCATCGGCAAGCCTTATGCCGTCCGTATAGCCCTGCCGTTCGCCTTTTTTAACCGTGATGCGGTATTTTGCGCCGCCGTAGCGATATTCTATTTCGTATTCGTCAAATTCCGTGCACGGTTCTATTTTCAGCGTGTCCCCGTTTTTCTTAAAGCCCAGCACGTCCTCCAGCACGCATTTATAAAGCCATGCCGCAGCGCCTGTGTACCATGTCCAGCCCGCCCTGCCCTTCTGCCGCGCGGTCGTATATACGTCCCCGGCAACGGCATACGGCTCGCCCATGTAGCTTAGCATCCCCTCCCGCGCGGCCGTGCGCTCAATGGGGTTCAATAGCCTTATCAGCGCGTGTGCGTCATTTGCGCGGCCAAGCGCACACGCCGCCCTTATCATCCATGCCGCGGCGTGGGTATATTGCCCTCCGTTTTCCCTTACGCCCGGCACATATGCCGTAATGTAGCCTATGCTCTCATCTGCCCTGTCAAACGCGGGCGCAAGCAGCGCGGCCGTTGCGTGCCGCGTATCAACAAGCGCGTTCATCGCGCTTACGAAGGCCGTTTCCGCGTTAGCCATGCCCGTTATGCCCGCCCATGCCTGGCATATAAGGTCTATGCGGCAGCATTCGTTTTCCGCGCCGCCAAGCGTTTGCCCGCCGACAAAATACGCCCGCTTATACCATGCGCCGTCCCATGCGTTCGCCTGTACGGCCTTTTTCAGCCCTTCTGCGTGTTCCTTATATATTGCGGCGCGCTCACCCTCGCCCATATCCGCGCAAAGCGGCACAAAGCGCATAAGCACATCATATAAAAACATGCCGAGCCACACGCTCTCCCCGCCGCCCCTGCCAACGTTATCCATGCCGTCGTTCCAGTCCCCGCCGCCCATAAGCGGCAGCCCGTGCGCCCCGACGGCAAGGGATGAATCAATAGCCCTTATGCAGTGCGTAAACACGCTCTCCTTTTCCTCCGTCCGCTCCATGCGGCGGTATATGTCCCGCTCCTCTTCGCCAAGCTCCGGCCCCGAAACGTATGCCGCCCGCTCATGCCATATGGCCTTATCCCCCGTTATGCGCGCGTATTCCGCCGCAACGTAGGGCAAAAACAGCCTGTCGTCGCTTATATGCGTGCGCACGCCCGTGTCCCCCTCGTGCCACCAGTGCATAACGTCCCCCTCTTTGAACTGATGCGCCGCGCATTCGATAATATGCCGCCGCGCGCGCTCAGGCTCCGCATACATCAACGCAAGCATATCCTGAAGCTGGTCGCGGAAGCCCGTTGCCCCGCTGCATTGATAATAACCCGTTTTCCCCAGCACTCTGGAGGCAAGCGTTTGATAGCAAAGCCGCCCGTTCATCAGCGTATCAAGCCGCGCGTCCGGCGTTTTTATTTTTATTACGCCAAGCTTATCCCGCCACGCGGCCTTTATACAATCAAGCTTATGCTCAATATCGCCTATGCTTTGGCTGCATATTGCCGCCATGGCTTCTTCATTCCCGCCGCCTAAGCATATGCAAAGCTTCCGCACTTCGCCCTTAGGTATGCTTATATCTGCCCTCAGCGCGGCAAAGCCCTGCGCCGTGCCTACCATGCGCAGCGTTTCCTCCGCCATCCATGCGCCATTCAGCAATGCCTCGCGCTCGTCCCCGTATTCGCAGTCCGCGCCTATGCAGGCCATGTACGCCTGCTCTCCGTTCATAAGCGAACGCGCAAGCATGCCCCGCTCCGTTCTTCGCGTATGTATGGCGTGGCGGTGCTCGCGCTCGCCCAATGTAAGCTCCGCGCCGAAGAACAGCCGCATCTCTGCCGCCGTATCGCCCGCGTTTTCAAGCGTTATCAGCGCATAGCGCACGGCGGCTGTATCGTCCGTAAACACGCATTCCGCCATGCGTATGCCGCCTTCTTCGCCCGTATACAGGCTGTATCCGAACCCGCAGCGCACCGTCCGTGCCGTGTGTGCAAGCGGCCCCGCTTCAATTTGGCATACCCTGCCGCTATGCTTATACATTATTAGCATAAAGCTGCCCATGGGGTCGCGCACGGGGTCGTTATACCATGGGGTCAGCTTGGCCTGAGAGCTGTTGCCGCACCAGGTATATCCCCCGCCGCGCTCCGTGACCATTGTGCCGAAGCGTTCGTTCGCCATTATGTTTGCCCACGGCAGCGGCGTTACCTGCCCCGGGGCAAGGGTGAAGCGGAAGCTTCCGTCCGCATCAAAGCCGTATTCAATATCGCCCGCCGTGCTATCCTCCGCCGCGTATTCCTTGGCTGCCGTTTCATATATGCGCGCTGTCTCCGGCGCAAACTGTCTGTTCAGGCTTGTTCGCGGCTCTATAACTATGAGTGAGAGCGCCTCTATCCGCTCCGCCTCCCCCTCGCCAAGCTCAAAGCCGTGTATAATCCTTACGCCTTCCATATGCATGGCGTGCATAAGACTTTCTATCCTGCTGCGCAAATCGTTTTGGTATTCCATAGGGTAGCCGCCTATCACGGCAAGCTGCGCCCTTACCCCGCGCGAATAAGCATAGCGCATGAATTCAAGCAGCGTTTTAAGCTTCCTCAGCTCGCTTATGCTGCGCACGCGCATGGATATTATGGGTACGTTCGGGTCTATGCCGAATTTATACAGTATGTCCGCTCCCGCCTTTATCCCCGCCATACCGGCGTTCTTGTGCGGAATATGCATTATTGCCCGCGCGGCAATTCGCTCAAACAGCTCCGCCTTGCCCGCGCTTATGCGGCTCAGGTTCCTTTCGCGCTTCTCCGCCGCCCATGCGCGGTACTCAATGTCCCGCGTGCCGTCTATCGCGGCCTGCATGGCCTCCTTTGCGGCATGCTCAGTATCCTCAGCACCCATTACGAACGCAAGCCTTGCCGTTCCCTGCGGCGGTATGGTGCGCACAGCGCGGGCGCAGAGCATAGGCTCTATCGGTGCGCTCACGTCCCCCTGCGTTATGCTGAGCTGCCTCATTGCGTCAATTATGCTCCTGCCGCGCCCCGGCATTATCAATGCATCCGTAGTATACACAGCGTCGCTTTTCAGCGTATCCGCATCTATAAGCGCGGCGTATGCCCAAAGCTTGGCCCCCTTCACGCTGCGCCTTGTAAAAAGCACCCCTCCCGCGTGCAGCGCCGCATCTATGCTAAGCCTTACGAACGCCGGATGCGCGGCGTATTCTTCCCTGTCCGCAAGCGCCATTTCCGCAAATGTGCCCACGTCCGCGCGCAGCTCGCCGTCCGTAGTATTGGTAAGGCTTATCAGCCTTATCTCCGCATCCCGCGCGGGGTCAACGTATGTTTCTGCCCTTACCTTAACGCCGTGCAGCTCCTTTTCATGCACCACGCGGAAATCATCCAGCGTGCAGCGGCATGTCCCTTGCCCGTTTGCCGGCGCGTCTGTCAGGGTGAAGGCCGCATTCCCCGCGTTCACGGCTATGAACGTCCCGTCCGTGCAGCGTATGCCGTCGGGCGTATATTTTGTTATGTCCCTGCCGCGGCGTGCGCTGTACCCCGTGCCGTTATCGCACACAAATACGGTGTAGCTTCCGTTTGAAAGAAGCTTTGCCTCGCTAACCCTGTATTGCCCGTGCGATACCCTTGGCGGCCTTGCGGCGCAGGGCTTGATTTCCCGCTCCCTTCGCGGAAGATACCGGCGGATGGCCACGGCGTGGCTGCTGCGCCTTTCTTCAAGCAATGTGTTGGCCGCGCGTGCGTATGCATTGGAAAGGAACAACTTGCTTATGCAGTTATCCTTCAGCGCGTTCGCCGCCGCGCAGAGCGCCATACCCTGATGGTGCGCCATGTAGCTTTCAACGGTTTTCATATCGCAGTTATCCGGAAGCCTGCGCGCGGTAAAATCCACCGCCTCGTAAAACCCGTACTTGCCCCGCGCGCCTATGGCCTCCAGCCGCCTTAAATTGGCCGCAGCCTCGTTCGGGTCGGTCATCAGCGCAAGCATGCTTGCATACGGCGCCGCTACGCTTTCCTCCTCCCTGTACGGGCAAAGGGCAAGCCGCCTTTCGCCAAAGGCGCGGTATTGATAAAGCATGTTCGCATCGAATGCATAGTAGCCCGATTCGCTCACGCCCCACGGAATGCCCCGCCGCGCGCAAAGCTGCTGCACATAAACGGCGTTCTCGGCGCTTTCCCCCGCCGCGCTCATATATACGCTGCCCGTGAAGATTACCGGCATAAGGTATTCAAACATTGTGCCGCTCCAGGATAGATGCACCCTTCGCGTGCGCACGGAGGTGAGCAGGCGCGAAAGCGAATAATAATACCGCGCGTCTATCTTGTTCAGCGCGGCGGCAACGAAATAAGTCAGCCGCGCTTCGGATGCAAAAAGATCGTAACGGCTTTTTGAAAGCCTGCCCGTTTCCGCGTCAAAGCCGATGGAAAGCAGCTTCCTTTCCCCGTCCGCAAGCAAGCCGAAATCAATATCCGTATACAGCGCGCCAAACCGCGCCGCGGTCTCCTTCCGCCCAAGTGAAGCAAGCTTCACCTCCGCGCACATCAGCGCCGCGGCAAGGTTGCCGCTGTCCACCGTTGAAACGTATTTCGGGTGCAGCGGCTGCATTGTTTCGATGGAGTACCAGTTATAAAGATGCCCGTGCCATTTTTCAAGCCCTTCAATGGCGCGGCAAATGCCCGAAAGCATTTTGCAAAGCCTGTTTTCGTCAATAAAGCCAAGCTCCTGCGCCGCTATTGCGGACGTTATCGCCATGCCTATATTGGTGGGCGAAGTATTGTTCACGGCCCTGCCGAGCGGCCTGTGCTGAAAATTATCCGGCGGCAGGAAGCCGTTTTTCTCCTCGCAGAACGTTTCAAAAAAGGCCCATGTGTCCCGCGCGGCGGCTAATATATACTGCCGGTTTTCCGCACTCAGCTCCTTATGCGTAAGCGGCGCGTCAAGATACATTATAAGTACCCCGGCGGATGCAAACAGCGCAAGCAGCAGCATGCACGCAAGCCGCGCCCCCACGAACGCCCCCGCAAGAAACAGCGCCGCAAACGCCGCGCACGGCCACAGGGCAGCATAATATTTGCCAAGCTCGCCCATGTTGCCGCCGCCCTGCGCCGCGGTTTGCCATTGCAGCATGTTTTTATGCGAAGCATACACGCGCCACAGCGTGCGCACTATCGCGTCCGCCGTCCGCACGGCTGCGTAGGGCAGCGTGGATAGCTGCATAAGGCCGTTTAGCAGCGCTGGCTTTGCCTCCTCAATAGCCCCGCGCACGTCCAGCTCATCAATCCGCGCGGTAACAAAGCGCCTTATAAGGCCGATAAGCTCCCATACCGCCCCGCGGCACAGCGCAATAAGCGCCAGCGCCGCATACAGCCCGCCGTTGGTATACGGCATAAGCATAAAGCATACAAGCGCCGCTATCGGCACAAGGCTATTTAGCATATTCCCCAAAAGCTTCGCCCTGCCGAGCGCGCCTATCGGGTTACAGTAAGCCGCGCCGGAAGCATCCCGCGTTTTGCGCATGGCAAAGGGCAAAAGCTGCCAATCCCCGCGTATCCAGCGGTGCTGCCGCTTCCACCACGGCAAAAATGCCGCCGGTTCCTCATCAAAAAGGGTAATATCGTGCGCAAAGCCCGCGCGCAGGTAGCAGCCTTCTATCAAATCATGGCTCAGTATTGCGTTATCGGGCAGCTTACCGAACAGCGCAGAATAAAAGCAGCTTATATTGAATATCCCCTTCCCGCCGAAAAGGCCGGTTCCGTACACATCCTGATAATATTCGCCAGCAAGCGAAGAATATATGTCCACCCCTGCCGAGCGGGATATTAATGCGGCGAATCTGCTCCTTGCCGCGCCGCTGAGCGTTTGCCGCATGCGCGGCACTATCACGCCGTAGCCCGCGCGCACTATGCCCGCGCCATCCTGCTCGGGGGCGTTGAGCGGATGCTCCATCGCGCCCACAAGCCTTTTAAGCTCGCCCTTTGGCAGCACGGTGTCCGCGTCAAGCGTAAGGCAGTATTTTATGTTTGCCGGAAGCGGAGCCGTTATCAGCGCGAACGGCTCGTCGTCCCCGTTTATTATCAATGAGCACAGTTCCATTATCGCGCCGCGCTTGCGCTCATGCCCCATGTATTTTCCGCTTGCGGCGGAGTATGTGCGCCTTCTGTGCAGAAAATAGAATATGGTTTCGCCATCCTTGGCGTATTGCGCGTTTAACTCCGCCGTTTGCTTTTTGGCAAGGGCTATAATGCCGTCCTCGCCGTCCATATGCTCCGCATCGCTGTCCTTAAAATCGCCAAGCACGGCAAAGCAGCAGTTTTTATACGGGTTGGCAAGGTAATGCGTTTCAAGCCGCCTAAGCGCCGCAGTCACGTCCCCTTCGCCCGTTATAAGCACCGGCACGCTCACTATTGTTGCGGCATGATCGCTTATGCCTTCTTCAAGCGAAAGCCTTGGTATGCGCCGCGGAGGGCATAGCTTCAGCGCGAAGCGAACCATTATTTCCCGTGCAATACACCACGCCGGTATTATGCCGACCATCGCCGCTATCCACCCCGCCGCACCGCATAGCGCGATAAGCGCAAGCATTATAACCCCCTCGCCGCAAAGGGCGAGCGCAAGGCGCGTATCCTCATCCGCATAGTCAAAGCGCCTGTCCGGCCTTAACGCGGAGCAAAGGCGGCTTATGCCCTCCTGCTCAATAAGATAATAGCCTATGTGCGCCGCCTTGCCCGTGCCTTCGCCCGCAAGCCTTGCCGCCATGCGCGCGGCAACCGTTTCCCCCGCGCCGCACCGCGCCGCGATGCGTTCAAGCTGCTGCGCATAGTACCCGCGGGACGCTTCATCCATTGCGCGGTATGTTGTATCCTGCCTCAATATGCTTTCCGGTTCGCTGTATCTTCCAAAGAACGCGCCGCGGTCTATCCCCTGCAAATATTTCAGCGACGCTATGGCGTTCCCTATGCGCCGCGCACAGGCTAAAGCAACGTTCCTGTCCCGCGAAAGGAGCCTGTCCGCCGCGCTGCCGCTGAGAGAGAGCCGCTCCTCTATCCGTTCGCACAGCGCGTATTCGTCCCGCTCCCGAAGTATTGTCATCAGCCGCTCCGCCGCCGCAGGGTTCTGCTCAAGCTCCAGCTTTGCTGTTATCGCGTCCCTGCGCCGGCTTCCCTTCGGCATTGCGCATAGTTTTTCCGCAGCAGCCTCCGCCGCGGCATACTGCTCGGCGCGTATGCATATGCTGTCCGCATCCAGCCGTATCTGCCGCACAAGCGCCAAATTAAGCATGCCTATAAGCGCGCGCACTTCCCGCATTTTAAGCGGCCTTACGGCCTGATACGCGGCAAGATAGCCTTCCATCGTTTCGCCCGTTATGCGCCCGCCGCACTTGCTTACCATCTCAACCGCAATTGAATACAGCCGCGGGCAGCCTATCCTGTCGCCCTCCGCTTCAAGCGGCAACGCGCCAAGCTTCCGCGCGTAATCCTCCGCCTCGCCTGCGGCTTTTTCTATTATGTAAAACGAATCCGCAAATTCGTCCGCGCCCACGGGCAGCTCCGTACCGCTGCCGTTAGCAGCCTCCAGCGCGGCGTTGGCGTCCTCAATGGCACGCCTGTCGTCCTTGGCGGCGCGTGCGTTCGCCCTGTAAAACGCGCTTTTTCCTTCCCGCACGGCGCGCGAGGCCGTTTCCCGCGCAAGCGCATTCAGCTTTTCTATTGATAGCTCGGCGTCCCTCAAGCCGCCGTATAGATCGTATTTCCGCATTATAAAAAGACCCTCCCGCAAAAGGCATATTGCCTATTATCTGCAAAAAGGGGCCAAATTATATGCGTTTGTTATGCGTTCAGCCTTCGGTATGCTCCGCCGCCTTTTCAGCTGCTGATTCTTCCGCATCCGCCTTGCCATCCATCGCAGCATCGGCAGTATCTTCGCTCTCAGCCTCCGCCGCTTCATTGGATTCCGGTTCGGCCTTTGCTTCGCCCTCAGTCTCCGCCTCCTCGGTGCTTTCGGCTTCGGGTTCAGCCGCTTCCGCTTCCGCTGCCGCGGGTTCGCTCTCAGGCTCGGACGTTGCCGTTTTGGGCGCGGCTGTCTGCTCCTGCCCGGGCTCGGCTTGGGCGTTTGCCGTGCTTTCCGCCTGTTCGCGCTTTTGCTCCGCGGCGCTTTCGTGGAAGCGCTCAAGCTCCTCAAGCAGCATCTTGTTGCGCAGCCTTGCCACGTCCAGCTCCTGCTTTATTCGGTCAAATTCGCGTATCACCTCGTCAAGAAAGCTGTCCACTTCCCCCGCGTCATAGCCCAAGAAGGCGCGCGTGAAGGTTTTGTTTATGATTACGTCTCTGTTCATAAGCGGCTGTTCCTCTGCTGAAGTTACGGCCGCCGCAGCATGTGCGGCGGCCCGTGGGGCGGATCAGATGATGCCGTCCTCGTCGTTTTCTCCGTTGCCTATAACGTCATAGTTGGTGGGGGCTACGACGAATATGCCGCGGGAGATTTTGTAAATGGTGCCGTTGAGCGCGTATATTGCGCCGGCCATGAAGTCCAAAATACGCTGCGCGCAGTCAAGATCCAGCTCTTCCATGTTGACAATAACAGGTTTGCGGCTCTTGAGATTGTCGATGATATTCTGGGTATCCTCGTAGCTTACGGGATGATAGACTATCATCTTCAGCTGAGCGGCGTTGGGGAGGGAAACTACGTTGGATTCGCTATGCACGTTTTTCTTCGCGCGGTTTCCGAAATTCACCACGTTGTTGTCGCGGGATTCGTCCTCGTAATTCACGTCCTCGTAAACCTCATCGTCGGCGCCGTTTTCCTCAATACCGATGTATTCAAGAAACTTGCCCAATACTCCTGCCATTTTGTTATTCCTCCAATTAAAATATTTTTTGGCGCTTGGAGAAATAGTTCCTTGGTTTTCGGGAATATTTATGCCGTTCAGGCTGATATATGTTTACGCCTTCGGGCCGGGCCGCATCCGCTCCCCGAAAAGCGCGTGGCCAATGCGCACCATTGTTGCGCCTTCGGCCACGGCGGCCCTGTAATCCCCGCTCATTCCCATGGAAAGCGTGTTCATAAAAACGTTGGGCATGTCATACCCCTTCGCCTTTTCAAACAGCTCCCTCATCATTGCGAAGTAGCGGCGCACATTCTCCCCGTCCACCGCTGGGGGAATGCACATCAACCCATCCACCCTAATGCCGGGCAGGCGGGAAATACTCGATAAAAATTCGTTCAGCTTGTCCGGCTCCGCGCCGCCCTTTTGCGGTTCGGAGCCTATGTTGACCTCAATGAGGACATCCTGAACTATGTTTTTCTTTTGAGCCAGGCGGGATATTTCGTTCGCCAGCTCAATGCGGTCCACGGATTGTATGGTTTTCACGCGACCTATAATGTATTTTACCTTATTGGTCTGCAATTGTCCAACAAAATGCACGTCCGCGCCGAATTCTTCAAACATGGGCATTTTTTCGCCCAGCTCCTGCGCGCGGCTTTCGCCGAAAACGTTTGCGCCCGCCTCATGCGCCAGGCGTATGCGTTCTTCGTCCACGAACTTGCTCACCGCAACAAGGGTTATGTCCTCTGCCCTTCTTCCGGCCTGCTTTGCGGCGTCGGCTATGTTTTGGCATATCTCAAGGTAATTTTCGCGTATGCTCATGGCTTTTTATACCTCATTCCTTCGCTGAGCGCGCCCTCTCCGTCCCGCGCGCGGATAATTGCATTGTCCTCATCGCTTGCAATAATATCTATCTGCACGTCGTAATTGCCTTCGCCGTTTTCTATTGTTATTATGCCTGCGCCGTCCTTGTAGCCTATCGCGTCAAGCGGCACCGTAAGCCCGCTCACGCTGCCGCGCGCGGTAATGGTTATAACGCGGCTGTTGAGCAGCGGGCCCATATCCTCGCTCAGCTCAAGCATATTCAGCACGCCCGCTTCCGAATGAATGAGCTCCATTGCATTAGCGGTAAAGCTCTGCTCCTCGTATCCGTCAAACGTAACGGTATACGTTTGCCCTTCGCAAAGGCTTGCAGCGTCGCTTTTATTCGTTACGAATGCGGCGTACCAAAGGCGCGTGTTCACAAGCCTGTACAGCAGGTTGTTTGACGAACCGCCAAGCGTATCCACCGTGCCGGCAACGGTAGTGTTCACAAGGGCTGCGTTCACGGTATCGAGCTTATCCTTATTGAGCACCTGCTCAAAGCCGTCAAAATAAAAGCTTACGCGCCCGTCCTTGGCGGCGGTAATGTCCGTTTTATAGGACGCAAGCTGTTTCAGCTTATCCTCGCGCGAATTATACAGCCGCGTCAGCTCCTCCGTGGGCTGCACGGTGTTTTTAAGGAATGTTCGGCGCTGCAGCATAAGGGCTTTGAGCTCGTTTTGCAGCATAAGCGTGTCCCCTTCGCCGTTTGCGCTTACGGCTGCGCGTATGGCGGCGCGCTTCTGCTCGATTTGCAGCTCGATGCTCGATAGCTCCGCGTTGTCCACGCCGCTCAGCTGCTTCTTTTGCGCGTTGTATATTTCCGTTTCCGTGCTCAGCAAGGACTGCGCCATGTCGTCCGTGTAGCCCCATTTATAAACGGTAGCTATCGGCATGCCTTCGTACACCGTATCCCCTTCGCCTATTTTGAATTCCACCCTGTCGTACTTATCCACGCTTATGCTCATTTCGTCGCGTATAAGCACGGCTTTTTTGGTTATAACGGCTTCCATGCTGCCCTGCTTCAGCGTGCCGCCCGCGCTGTCCTGCAATGCTATTGCAAGCACGGCCACGGCTACACCTATTATGAATGTAAGTATCAAATAAAACTTTGGCTTTATCTTTACCCGCCTTCGGCTCATCGGCTTCCCCCTTATCTATTTCAGCCCTTTATGAGCCGCTCTATCGCGCGCGTATCCATGCCGGCGGTCTTTCCCGCAACGAATGCGCACATATTGTTCGGGTCAAGCGTTTCGTTCAGTATGCCTTCAACGTCCGCCATGCTCACCGCCTCAAGCTTTTTTATAAGCCTTGCTTCCTCCTCTGCCCGGCCCAGAAGCAGCTCCGCCTTGCCTATGGCGCTGCTGCGCGAGGATGTGCTTTCGCTGGAAAGTATGTAGCTTACGCGCATCTGCTCCTTCGCCCGGTCGAACTCCGTCTTTGTTATGCCGTCCCTGCGCGCGGAGGCAAGCTCGTTCAGTATAAGCTCCGTCACCTTAGCCGCGTTTGCAAGGCCGGTTCCGGCGTATGCGGTAAGGTAGCCGGTTTCGGCATAGGACGTTGGGTAAGTATAGGTAGAATACGCAAGGCCGCGCTCCTCCCTTATGCGCTGGAACAGGCGCGAACTCATGCACCCGCCAAGCACATTGCTCAGCACAAGCATTGCAAAGCGCCTGTCGTCATTTGCGCCGAAGCCGGGCATGCCTATGCATATATGCGCCTGCTCGGCGTCCCTGTCCGCGAAGGCCACGCGCCCGCCCGCGCCAATGGCGGAGGGTATGCGTTCTTCCCCCACGCCCGCGCGCATGGCGCCGAATTTATCCCAAAGCATTGCGTCAAGCTTGGCTTTATCAAAGCTGCCCGCAACGGATATTACCGTATCGCCGCCGCGGTAGCGCTTGTCCATATAGTCTATGAGCGACTGTCGCGTGAAAGCGTTCACGCTGTCCGCCGTGCCGAGTATGTTCGGCGCAACGGCGCAGCCTTCATACAAAAGCGAGCATATGCCTTCGTTTGCAACATCCTCGGGCGAATCGTCGTTCATAAGTATTTCTTCCGTAACAACGCCCTTTTCGCGCTCTATATCGCCCGCATCGAGCTTTGAACGCAAAATAAGGTCGCTTATTATATCCACGGCCTTTTCAATATGCTCGTCCAGCACCTTTGCATAAAAGCATGTGCATTCCTTTGACGTGAAGGCGTTAAGGTTGCCGCCTATGTCGTCCATCTCCGCGGCTATTTTGGATGCGCTGCGGCTCTTGGTCCCCTTGAACAGAATATGCTCGATAAAATGGGACATGCCGTGTTCCTTCTCCGCTTCGTAAACCGAGCCGGACTTTACCCACACGGCTACCGACGCGCTGCGGCAATCAGGCATTTTTTCATACACGGCCCTTATGCCGTTCTTCAATACTGTTTTTTCTATCAAGTCCTATACCATGCCGCCCAGCACGTCCCCCACGCGGGCGGCAATTATACCTTTCGCATTTAATCCGTCTATCAGGCCGCCCAGCGCATCGGCACACGCTCGCGTGGGCTGCAGTAATATTATACTTCCTATTATCGGCTCATTCAATCCCCGCTTGATTATATCATCTTTGCTGCCGTATCCGCAACGGAGATCGACTGTGGACAGCACATGCGTAAGCCCCAGCGCACGGGAAGCGCGCGCACTTACGGCAACGCTGCGCGAGCCGGAATAATAAAGCACCGTGTCAACGCCGCTTGCCGCCTTTATGCTTTCAAGGCTTTTTTGTATATCCGCCTTCGTTTCGCTCAAGTTTCCGTCAAATGAAGGGTCGTCGCCCATGGTGCCTATCTCGTGCCCTTCGTCCGCTATGCGCTTTAGCATCTCCGCGTTCTCCCGCGCCCATTTGCCGCTTACAACGAACGTTGCGCGGGTATTCTTATCCTTAAGCGTTGCAAGTATATCCTCCATTGCCGCAGCGTTCCACGACACGGCAAATTCAAGCGCGATTTTATCGTCCGACCGTCCGCGGTACGCAGGCCCCGCATACAGGCTGGCCATTACCTGCGCGGCGTCCTGCCTGCTCGTAACAAGATAGAGCGATATTATTATAAACGCTAAAAAAAGATTTATTGCCCAGCCGTTCTTTGCGCGCCGCTTCATATGCACCCTCCCCGTTCAAGCCGCATGGTATGCTTGATTTTATGATGCCGCGCCGCCATATATGCAAAGGAGCGGCCGCTTGGCCGCCCCTTATCGATACGCTTTATTATTTTCTTATGAACAGCACGCCCAGCGTCCTTGGCCCGCAATGGGAGGACACGGTGCAGCCGGCGTGGGTTTCGATTATTTCATCGAAGCTTTGATATTTTTCAATGGCCTCCCGCGCGGTTTCAACATCCCCCTCAGGGCAATGCGGATGGGTTATGAATATACGGTGATTACGGATATCCTCGCGCCCTTCAAGCCTGTCCTTAACGTATTTCTGTATGCACTTTTCAAAAGAGCCGCGGTATTTGGTGCCTACGCGCATTTTGCCGTCCACGACCTCTATGCAGGGCTTTAGCTGCAATACGTTCGCGCCGAGCATGGTGACCGTTGAGCAACGGCCGCCCTTTGCCATGTAATCAAGCCTGTCTATAATAAAGCTTGCGTCAACGTTGGGCACTATGTCCGTTTCAAGTTCCTTCACTATGTCCTCCGCCTTCATTCCGGCTTCGGCACGGAGCGCAGCTTCCACAACAACGTGGCCGTGGCCGCTTGAAAGGTTGCGCGAATCCACAACGTAAACGTTCTTATAATTCTCCGCCGCTATGCGCGCGTTCTGGTGGCAGGCGGAAAAGTCGCTTGAAATGTTTATGTGTATTACGGCGTCGTATTCGCGGCTGAGCTGAGCAAAGCGCGTTTCGTAATCGTTCGGCGTTACGGCGGCGGTGGACGCAAGCGCCCCGCCCGCGGCAACGTGGGCAAAAATATCGTCCGGCGTTATCTCCACCCCGTCCCTGAGCGTTTTGCCGCCCAGCGTTATATACAGCGGGAACAGCTCTATATCGTGCTTTTCAAGCAGCTCCTTTGTCAGATCGCATGTGCTGTCCGACGTTATCTTGATAGCCATTTTGTGACCTCCGAAATAATTCCACAATATTTTTTATTTTACTGCGCCAATATTAACGCAGTATTAACACAATGCATTCCGCACAAAAAATAAAATTGGCTTTACATTGCCCCTTTGGCGGTTTACAATCAATATTGAAAAGCCTGCATATGCTTGTATGCAGCGTATGGACAATATTGCCGCGAACAGGAGGAACACGAATGCGACTTGCAAACTGCACCTGCCAAAGGGTAAACGATTATCTTAAAGAGCACGATTCCATAATGCTTGTGCTTGGCAGCACGGAAAACCACGGCCGCCATATGCCGCTGGGTACGGACACGATGATACCGGACAAAATTGCGGAGCTGACCGAAAAGCAGAGCCATATTATGATAGCGCCCACGCTGCCGTACGGCGCGACGGATTCGCTGATGGGCTTCCCCGGAACGATATCAATAGGCGTGGACGGGCTTTACGACATACTGACAAGAATAACGGACAGCCTTTACGAATACGGCTTCCGCCGCTTTATAATACTGAACGGCCACGGCGGCAATTCAAAAAGCATAGAGATGCTGGGCAAGCGGATGCACCCTCGCGGGGCATATGTTGCCTGCCTTAACTGGTGGCTGATGGCGGGCGAGCTTAATCCAGACTGGGCCGGCGGGCACGGCGGCGCGGAGGAAACGGCGGGCGTAATGGCCGTTGATCCTTCGCTTATAGATTACGACCATATTGACGAGCCGCTCATAATGCAAAGCGACGTATATGAAACCATGCCCTCCACCGGATGGGACAAGGTAAGCTTTATGGGCGCAACGGTGGTAATCCCAAGGAGAGCCATGAATTACAACGCAAACGGATGGTACGGCACGGATGCGCCCAACAAAGCCACCAAGGAATGGGGCGACAGGATGGTGCAAACCATGGCGGACTACGCAGCAAGGTTTATAGAAGAATTTGAAAAAGCAGAATTGCCCAAGGAGGAGCATAAATAATGGTAAACGAAAGGGAACTTGCTGTAATAAAGGCGCTTACGGAGGCCAAAGGCCCCAGCGGATTTGAGGACGAAGCGGTTGCCGCCGCGCGCGAAAGCCTATCGGACATTTGCGATTTTGAAGAGGACAGCCTTCGCAATCTTTATATATACAGGCGCGCGAACACGGGCAATAAGCCCGTACTCATGCTTGACGCGCACAGCGACGAGGTGGGCTTCATAGTCCATTCCATCAAGCCTAACGGCACGCTGCGCTTCCTTGAGCTTGGCGGCTGGAGCAAAAACACCCTGCCCGGCACGCGCGTGCTTGTGCGCAATAAAGACGGCGAATGGATACGCGGCGCAATAGCGGCAAAGCCCCCGCATTTTTTAAGCGATGAGGAACGCGCGCAGAACAAGGTGCAAAGCGTATCAAATCTTGTTATAGACATTGGCGCCCGCAGCGCGGAGGAAGCCAAGGAAGCATTCGGCATACGCATAGGCGAACCCGCCGTGCCCGCAACCCCGTTTGAATACGACGAAGCGCGGGACATTATGTTCGGCAAGGGGTTCGACTGCCGCATAGGCTGCGCCGCGCTGATAGAGACAATGCGTCTTTTGAGCGGCATGGAGCTGGAGGTGGACGTTATAGGCGTATTGTCCGCGCAGGAAGAAGTAGGCGAGCGCGGCTGCAAGGTTGCCGTGAACAAGGTAAGGCCGAATATTGCAATAGTTTACGAAGGCTGCCCCGCAGACGATACATTCGGCGAAGCTTACGCCATGCAGACCATTATGAAAAAAGGCCCCATGCTCCGCTACATGGACAAATCTGTTATATGCAACCCCCGCTTCCAGCGTTTTGCGCTTGATACGGCGGAGAAAAACGGCCTTATGGCGCAGGCGTCCGTGCGCGAAGGCGGCGGCAACAACGCGGCCGTTATACAGGCGCAGCTTGCAGGCGCGCCCAGCATAGTTATGGGCGTTCCCGTGCGCTATATTCACGGCCCAAGCTGCATAACCACCTATACCGATTATGACGCCACGGTAAAGCTTGCCTGCGCGATAGCAAGGGCGCTGAACGCGGACATAATAAAATCATTCTGAAAAAGAGGCGAAATACATGAACACGAGCACAGCCGGAATACCCAAGGCCGGACTGCCGGAAGGTTTTGTATACATTGACGAGTTGATAGAGGACTGCATAATAGACGCAAAATATGCGGGCACGGACAACTTTATGGGCCGCCCCGCCGCGGGCTACGAACAGCCGCTGGTGGTAATGAGCCGCGAGCTTGCGGACTGCTGCATAAAGGCGGCGGATACGCTGCGCAAGCAGGGCTACATAATGAAGTTCTTTGACGCATACCGCCCGCAGAGCGCCGTGGACGATTTCTGCCGCTGGGGCGAGGATCTTAATGACATCCGCCGCAAGAGCGTGCATTACCCGAATATTGACAAGGCCGAAATATTCGACCAGGGCTACATTGCCCGCCGCTCCGGCCACACCCGCGCGAAGGCCGTTGATCTGACAATAGTTGACATGCACACGCATCAGGAGTTGGACATGGGTTCAATATTCGATTATATGGATTCCCGCTCCAACCACGGCGCGGCCGGTCTCACCCCGCAGCAGGAGAAGAACCGCGCCATACTGCGCGACGCAATGCTCGGCGCGGGCATGACGCTTTACGAGGGCGAATGGTGGCACTACAACGTCAACCCCGAACCCTACCCAGATACGTTCTTCAATTTCCCGATAAAGTAGCACACACAAAAAAAGGAGTGGCAAATCAGCCGCTCCTTTTAAGTTGCTTTTATTTTGTTCAGCCCATTATTTCGTCTATAGCGTCCGCGTATTCTTCTTTATCGCGCGCGCCGACAAGGCGGTTCATTTCCTGCCCGTCCTTAAAAAGAATAACGCAGGGAATGCTCATTACGCGGAAACGCTTGGCAAGGTCAATCTCGTCGTCAACGTTTACCTTGCATATATCCGCGCGGCCGTCATAATCCTCGCCAAGCTCCTCCATAACGGGACCTATCATGCGGCACGGGCCGCACCAGCTTGCCCAGAAGTCCACAAGCACGGGCCTTGACGCATTTATTGCCGCTTCAAAATCGGCGGCGGTAAGATGCTTTACCATTGTTCTTCCTCCTTTTGTGTTTATTCTTTTTTATTCTTTTTTATTCTTTGCCTTCTTCGTTTACAAAGGCGGTCATTCTGGGCTTGAATTCGTTCATTTTGGCGAATTTCGGCTCCAGCTTTTTAAGTATAAGGAAGCTCAGCCCGCTCAGCGCAACGCCGCCTATCGCGGCATATATCTCGCCAAAGCGGGAGCCTGCCGCAACGCCCAGTATAAGCCCTATTATGGGAATGCCGTATACTATGGCGCTGGCCTTCAGCACGGTGTTTGCATGCATATCTATATACACCTCGTCGCCTTTCTTTGCGCCGAGAGTATTGTCCATTTCTATATCCGCCTCGTTAGAGCCAAAGCGGAAGCATGCGTTGCAATGGCCGCAGGCATCCGTTTTTTTGAAGCGCACAGTGGCCCTTTTGCCGTTTGCTTCAACAACTATGCCCTTTTGCCTTACGTCCTCACTCATCTATGTCCACCTTTATATGCAGTTCCTCAAGCTGCCTGTCCGTTACCGTTCCGGGCGCACCCATCAGAATATCCTGCGCGTTCTTGTTCATGGGGAACGGTATTATTTCCCTTATGCTGTCCTCGCCCGCAAGCAGCATAACCATTCTGTCCACACCAGGGGCTATGCCGGCATGGGGCGGCGCACCGTAGCAGAACGCGTTGTACATGGCGGGGAACTTTTTCTTCACGTCCTCTTCACCAAGGCGCACAAGGCGGAACGCCTCTATCATTATTTCGGGGTCGTGATTTCGCACAGCGCCGGAAGAAAGCTCTATACCGTTGCAAACAAGGTCGTACTGCTGCGCGGTTATGGTGAGCGGGTCTATTTCGCCCGCGATAGCCTTCCTCAGCGTCTCCGCGCCGCCGCCGGGCATGGAGAACGGATTATGGCAGAATTCAAGCTCGCCGGATTCTTCGCCTATTTCATACATCGGGAAATCGACCACCCAGCAGAATTCATAGCGTTCCTTGTCCATATGACCGGGTACCAGCGCACCGAGCATTTTGCGCATGACTCCGGCGGTTTTCTGCGCGGCAGACTTTTTGCCCGCAGCTATGCCGATAAGCGTTCCCGGAGTGAGACCGAGCGCTTCAACTACAGCATCGTGGTGCGGAGTCATGAACTTGGCGACGCCTCCGGCGAAGCTGCCGTTCGCCTCCACCTTGAACCAATAGGGCTTGGAGCCGGCCTGCACCTCAACATCGGCGCACAGCTTGTCTATATGCTTTCTGGTCAGCTCGCAGCCGCTGCAGGCTATGGCCTTAACGGTGTTGCCCTCGGCAAAGGGAGCAAATTCGCTGCCAGCTACCAGCTTAGTTATGTCCTGTATCCTCAAATCTATGCGGTAATCCGGCTTATCCGTGCCGAACTGTTCCAGCGCATCGTTATAGGCTATGCGCTTGAACGGCGCGGAGGAGGCCACGTTATACGTTCCGTATTTTGCAAAAATGGGCGGCAGAACGTCCTCTATTACGGAGAAAACATCCTCCTGCGAGGCAAAAGCCATTTCCATATCCAGCTGATAGAATTCGCCGGGGCTTCTGTCCCCGCGGGCGTCCTCGTCACGGAAGCAGGGGGCAATCTGGAAATACCTATCGAAGCCGGAGGTCATCAAAAGCTGCTTAAACTGCTGCGGCGCCTGCGGCAGGGCATAGAACTTGCCGGGGTGCTTCCTTGCGGGCACAAGATAGTCCCTTGCGCCTTCGGGGCTGGATGCGGTAAGTATAGGCGTGGTTATTTCAAGGAAGTTATGTTCAAGCATGGCCTTCCTGAGCGCAGCTATAACGTTGCAGCGCAGAATTATATTGTTCTTGACTTCGGGGTTCCTCAAATCAAGATAACGGTATTTGAGCCGCTGCGTTTCATCCGCTTCGCGGCTGCGGTTTATTTCAAAGGGCAGCTCGTTATAAATGCAGCGGCCCAGCACTTCTATCTTTTCGGGTACGACCTCTATTTCGCCGGTGGGCTGCTTGGCGTTCTTGCTTGCGCGCTCACGCACGGTACCAGTAACGGAGATGGTGGATTCCTTATTGATGCCCTTTATAATGTTCATCATCTCTTCGGTTTCTATGACTATCTGCGTTGTGCCGTAAAAATCGCGCAGCACAACAAAGGCGAAGTTGCTGCCCACTACGCGGACGTTTTCCATCCAGCCCGCAAGCGTAACGCGCTCGTTCACGTTGCCGAGCCTAAGCTCGCCGCAGGTATGGGTTCGTGACTGTATCATTATCCTGTATGCTCCTTAATAAATTATTCTGTATTTTTCGCTTTTCAGCTTATTTAACCAATTCAGCGGCCTTTTCGGCAAAGCCCTCTATGCCAAGCGCCGTCTCCGTGCCGTCCGCCATGTTTTTCAGCTTTATTACGCCGTTTTTAACCTCGTCCTCGCCTATCACGGCAACAAAGCGCGCTTTAAGCTTGTCTGCATACTTAAACTGCGCCTTGAAGCTGCGGCCAACGTGGTCAAATTCGGTCTTTACGCCGTGCTTTCTAAGCTCTCCCGCAAGCTTCAGCCCAACGTTCCTTGCTTCGTCCCCAACGGGTGCAATGTATATGTCCACAAGGTTGGGTTCGGGTATGGGGTTGAAGCTTTCCGCAACCAGCAGCAGCCTTTCCATGCCCATGCCGAAGCCGACAGCGTTCATCTTGGGCCCGCCCAGCTCCTCAATAAGCCCATCATACCTGCCTCCGCCGCACACCGTGCCGGTATACGCGCCTTCGGTAGAAACAAGCTCGAACACGGTTTTTGTATAATAATCAAGCCCGCGCACTATCATGGGGTCTATTTCGTATTCTATGCCCAGCGCATCAAGGGAGGCTTTAAGTTCCTCAAAGTGTGCCTGACATTCGGGGCAAAGGTAATCAAGCACCTTGGGTGCTGCCGCGGCTATTTCGCCGCACCGCTTTTCCTTGCAGTCCAGTATTCTGAGCGGATTCTTTTCATAGCGCGTTTTGCAGGTTTCGCAAAGCTCCTCGTAATTCGCTTTAAGATATTCCTTCAGCGCGGCGTTATACTTTGGCCTGCATTCGGGGCAGCCTATGCTGTTTATTTTGGCCTTTACGCTCTTTATGCCAAGCTCGTTCAGTATGCTTATAGCAAGGGATATCACCTCCGCATCCGCGCTGGCCCTGGGCGCGCCGAAAACCTCCACGCCGAACTGATGATGCTCCCTCAGCCTGCCGGCCTGCGGCTTTTCGTAGCGGAAAACGGGGCAATAAAGATAGAACATCTTTGTGGGCTGCGCGTCGGCAAAAAGCTTGTTTTCAAGGAACATGCGCACAGCGCCCGCCGTGCCCTCCGGCTTCAGCGTTACGGAACGATCTCCCTTATCGGTAAAGGTATACATTTCCTTTTGCACAATGTCCGTTGTGTCTCCCACGCCGCGGGCAAAAAGCTCCGTATGCTCCAGCACCGGCGTGCGGGTTTCGCGGTAGCCGAATTCCGCGCAAGCGCTGCGCATAAGCTTTTCGATATACTGCCATTTGTAGCTTTCCTTAGGGGTAACGTCCTTCATGCCCTTAGGCGCCTGAATCTGCATAATACACCTCTTTCATATTTCCCTTATAAAAATAGGGTTCTCCATCCTTAAACAGGGACGGGGAACCCGCGGTACCACCCTTATTGAGCATAATAAAATGCTCCGCTCGCGCCCCATAACGCGGGGCAATCGTCCGCCATTTCCTGCGGAAGGCTCATAAGGCGTCCTTCACCGTATGCCCCTGTTCGCGGCGGCTTCCAGCCACGGCCTGCCTTCTCTTGTGCGAACGCAATACGGCTACATCCTTATTCATTGCCTATCAAATTATATAATAGCATCACTAACGCCGCTTGTCAACGCGCGTATGCCGCTTATATGCCGATTTTTCTATGTTATTCGCCCTTCTCTGCGGCCCTGCGCCTGAGCTCCTCCTCGCGCTCCTTTTCAAGCATCAGCTTTGAATAATCAACAAAGCCGCGCGGGTCGTCCACCCACAGCCTTTCCATATTGTAATACTCCCTTTCTTCGGGATAGAATATGTGCACCAATATGCTGCCGAAGTCAATAACTATCCAGCGGCCTTCGCTGTATCCTTCTATGCGCCTTACGCTAAGGCCCATTCCTTCGGCCTTTTCTTCAATTTCGTCGCAAAGCGCCTTCACCTGCGCCGTTGCCCGGCCGGAGCATACCACAAACCAGTCCGCTATTATGGTCCTGTCCCCAACGTGTATGGCCATTATGTCCTGCGCCTTTTTATTATAAAGCGCGTCGCATATCATCATCGCCTGGCGGCGGATGTTTTCTTCGTCCTGTGCATCTATCGCGTTAAAAAATTCGCTCATTTTATATCTCCTTTATTATTTTCGGTCTCTCTTTTTATTGCCTGCCTTATCATAAGGGATTCGTCCGTCGGCTCTATACCCCGCGCGAGCAGATGGCCTATTGAGTTATTCATGGTCATAAGCACCGCGCCGTTAAGATCCTTCTTCGCCATGTCCCTCAGCTTGTCAACGCCTTCATACGTCCGCGTGAACTCTGCCTTGTCCGCAACGTATAATATTTTATCAAGCTTTGTCATGTTCATCCGGCCGAAAACGTGGCAGCCGATGGCATTTATAACGTCCGCGTCATCTATCCCGAACTCCCTTTGCACCCTTATCGCCCCCAAGGGGCCGTGTAAAAGACCGGGCGCACACCGCTGCTGAGTATTTGGCGTATAGCCGTATTCCCTGGCAAGCCGCAATGCGTCCTCGTCGCCAAGCTTTGCGCAGTCGTGCAGCAGCCCTGCTATGCGCGCCTTTTTGCCGTCCGCGCCCCATATTGCCGCAAGCTCCACGGCGTAGCCCATTGTGCCTATAGAGTGGGCAAGGCGCTTGGGCTTGGTGTATTCCGCAAGGCGCTTTTCATAAGAAAGAATATCCTCGCTTTGATATAAAAGCCCCGCGTATATACGCTCCATCACGCCGTAGGGAACAAGCTTTGCAATGCCTTTCGCCATGTTCACGCGGCGGCGGATAGCGGTTGAGGATATATCCGGCCCGTCAAAGCCCGCCATGCGTATGCGCGCGCCGTAGCTTTTTATAAGCTCCTGCGCGGCTTCGTGCTCGCCCGGTATATCCGGCCTGCCCACGGCTATTATGCCCGCAAGCGCAAATATGGTTTCAGGCCTGCTCCATTGGTGCAATGTTTTTAGCATGTCCGCGCCCACTATAAGATACAGCTCGTCAACTCCGTTATACAGCCCCATCAGCGTATCCGCCATGTAGCTCACGCCGCCGCGGCGAATTTCATCATCGCACGCAATAAGCCCTTCCTCGCCCGCAAGCGCGGCACGGGTAAGCTCAAGCCGTTCTTTTGCATCCACGCCAAAAGCGATGCTTTTATGCGGCGGATCGCCCGCCACCATAAACAGCACCCTGTCAAGCGAGAAACGCCGCCTGACCTCGCGCGCAATATAAATATGTCCGTTGTGCGGGGGATTAAAGCTGCCCCCCAATATACCGATTCTCATTGAATTTATTATACACTACTATTCCTTGGTAGTAAACCGCGAATAATCGCCGCGCACGATGGGAACAATCCATAAAAAGCAACAGGGGGAATTAAACATGAGCATTGGTGAAAAAAGAACGCTGAACGCGTATTACAAGCGCCGCTTTTACCGCGGGCGCACGGCCTTTGCCCGCGCTGCGGACTTTATTGCGCTAAGGATAATATTGCTTATTGCATGCTATCTTTGGTTTTCGTTCAACGTGGAAAGCATTATCGCCGCCGCTGTGCTCACGGCAGCTGCGGTCGGGGCCATATCCGTATTTGCCGAGCTTGTAAAAAGCGTGCGGCTTGAAAAATTCATATTGCGCGAAAACGCCCGCCTTTCAAAAAAGCTGTTCAGCGAAAGCCTTGTGCTTATGCCGCGGAGCGAGTTTCTGGGCATAGTGCGCGAATACATAAAATGCCACGGCAAGGAATTTGCAGGCGAAAGCCTTGTATATACCGCGCAGACGCTTTCTCCCGTGGATGAAGAAACGGTGCTTTGCGCCTGCCGCGCGGCAAACAGGCGCGGCTGCAAAAGCCTTTTCATATTCTCCTCCGCCGCTGTGAGCCAACCAGCGCGGGACATTGCCGCGCGTTACGATGGGCTGAACGTTGCATTTATATCGGGCGATATGCTCGCTTCCTGCGCCAAAATGCCCGACGATAACGCCGTAAGGCAATATATATTGAAACAGGCGGAGCAGAAAAAGCAAATAAAAAAGCAGAGCGTATCCACGGCCATAGGCCGCGGAAGATGCGCGCGGTATCTGCTTGTTGCCGCGGCGCTTTTCGCACTCAGCTTTTTTGTAAGCTATACGCTTTATTACAGGATGCTTGCCGGCGCATGCGTAAGCCTTGCCGCGCTCAGCTTTTATGCGGCGCATTCGCCTTCCGCCGCGCCGAAGGATGCTTAACGCTGCGGCGCTCAAGCTTTATATCAAACATAGCGTTTAAGGGAATATAGTCGATACCGCCGTTCACCGCCGCGCGCAGCACAAATTCGCCGCCGGCATATATAAGGCATATCGGCTCTATTTTTTCGCGCGGCCAAATATCCGTATCGTCAATGCAGGCGGAAGGAACGTAGCTTAGCTGCTTTTGGGCGTCTATCGCCAGGGTTATGGTTTCTATCGCGGCCCTCAGCCTGTTTTGTGCGCCGTATGTGCGCTCTATCCCGGCCGGGCTTTCAAAGTTTACGCTCTGCGTTTTTGCTATGCCCTGCCTAAGCCTTTGCGCCGTGGCGCCGTCTATGAACGGCGCGCAGTCCAGCGCAAGCATTATAAGCCGCGCATCCTCCGCCGTGAACGGGCGATCGTTTGCATAATACCCGCGTGTGGTGCTTTCTATCCTCCAGCCCATGCGGTTCAGCGCAGCAACGTCGGCATATATGCTGCGTCTGTTTGCCGCAATGCCATGCTGCGCAAGTATAGCGCAAAGCTTGCCCGCACTCAGCGGATGCTCTTCATCCGTATATTCATTCAGCGCCTTAACAAGCGCAATAAGTCTTTCCCGTGCGGCCATGCTTTACGCCCCAAGTCCGATATAGCCGAAGCACAGCAGCGCCTGCGCCGGTATATATGTTATCATCACAGGGAAATTCGGCCGTTCAACATCGCGCACGAACATGCAGCGCGCAAGTATCGTGTCCGAAGTCAAGAACAGCATTGACCCAAGCGTTATCAGCGCGGCGTAAAACTGCCCTTCGCCCGAATTTATCCGCGCCACAAAATTCACCCATGCAAAAACGTTCACCGCCGCAACTATGCTAAGATATACGGGCATAAGCACGCGGAACTTTTTATCATCCACATGCTTTTCAAGCCTGAAGCTCATGTATGCTACAACGGCTATATACGCCGCCATGAACACCGCCGCCGTTATAAGGTGCGATTGGGTTGCGCCGGGGGTGCGGCGGAATAAGCTAAGCGCATACAACCCATGCCCAAGCGCAAAGCTCAATGCGCCCGGTATAAAGAACCTGTCGTTCTTTTCCCATATTAGCAATATATCGCCCGCAAGGCCGCATATAAGCGCCGCCAGCACCGCACCGTCCACAGGCTTTGCCGCGCACGCATAGCAAACGGCAAGCGATGTGAGCAGCAGCGGCTTTGTAAGCTTTCTTGGCGTATGCATGCCAAAATAGCAGAAGAACAGATGCGCTATGCTCAGCAGCGTGAAATATATTATAAATCCGGTCATATCCCGTCCCCCTTGCGGCGCAGTATTTACGTTTTCTTTATACGCCTTATAATACAACACACTCGCTTGCCCCGTAAAGCGATATTGATAATACTTCAATGCGTCATAAGCAAAGTGAATGTGAAAAAACGTTTTTCGTGGTTTTCATATCATTTTTTATGATATACTATTAAGCGAAAAGATAAAAGATAAACAAAGGAGGAGATATTTCATGCAGTATTCGCGTGAGGTTGAAGAGATGTTTTGCGTGGCAAAGGGCGCAAAGCACGACCCCGCACCCATTCCCGAGGAGGGCAAATGGGTTAAAGCAAAGGAGATTACGGACATATTCGGCCTGACCCACGGCGTGGGCTGGTGCGCGCCGCAGCAGGGCGCATGCAAGCTGACGCTGAACATAAAGGGCGGCATAATTGAAGAAGCGCTGGTGGAGACGATAGGCTGCTCCGGCATGACGCATTCCGCTGCAATGGCGGCGGAGATACTGCCCGGCAAGACCATATTGGAAGCACTTAATTCGGACCTTGTGTGCGACGCCATAAACACCGCCATGCGGGAGCTGTTCCTGCAGATTGTTTACGGCCGCAGCCAGAGCGCGTTTTCAGACGACGGCCTGCCCGTAGGCGCCGGGCTTGAGGACCTTGGCAAGGGCCTGAGGAGCCAGATAGGCACCATGTTCGGCACAAGGAAAAAGGGCCCCAGATACCTTGAAATGGCCGAAGGCTATGTGCTTGAGATAGGCCTGGACAAGAGCAACGAAATAATAGGCTACAAATTCGTAAATCTTGGCAAGATGATGGACGCCATAAAGAAAGGCGTGGAGCCGAACGAGGCTTTCCGCTCCAACATAAACACCTATGGCCGCTTTGCCGAGGCGGTAACCGTTATAGACCCGCGCAAGCAGTAATATAAGGAGGCGTAAAGATGGTCACTTTTGAAGGATACGAAAGAAGAATAGATACCCTGCGCCCCGTGCTTGCAAAGTATGGGTTCGACGGCTTTGAAGCATGCGAAGCCTTCACCAAGGAGCATGGCGTAGACGTGCGCGGCATAGTGCAGGGCATTCAGCCCATAGCATTCGAAAACGCGGTTTGGGCATATACCCTCGGCGCGGCGATAGCGCTGAAGAAGGGCGTTAAGAGCGCGGCGGAAGCGGCCGAATGCATAGGCGAAGGCTTGCAGGCGTTCTGCATACCCGGCTCCGTTGCCGATCAGCGTAAGGTGGGTCTGGGCCACGGCAATCTTGGCGCGATGCTGCTTTCCGAATCCACGCATTGCTTCGCCTTCCTTGCCGGGCACGAAAGCTTTGCCGCGGCGGAGGGCGCAATCGGCATAGCCCGCACGGCGAACAAGGTGCGCAAGGAGCCGCTCAAGGTAATACTCAACGGCCTTGGCAAGGATGCGGCGTACATAATCAGCCGCATAAACGGCTTCACCCACGTTGAAACCGAATACAACCAGTACACGGGCGAGCTTACCATAGTAAAGACCACCACTTTCAGCGACGGCGACCGCGCGAAGGTGCTCTGCTACGGCGCGGATGACGTGAACGAGGGCGTTGCCATAATGCGCCACGAGAACGTGGACGTATCCATAACCGGCAACTCCACCAACCCCACCCGTTTCCAGCACCCCGTTGCGGGAACATACAAAAAGTGGTGCGTTGAAAACGGCAAGAAGTATTTCTCCGTTGCCTCCGGCGGCGGCACGGGCCGCACGCTGCACCCGGACAACATGGCGGCAGGCCCCGCCAGCTACGGCATGACGGACACGATGGGCCGTATGCATTCCGATGCGCAGTTCGCCGGCTCCTCCTCCGTGCCCGCGCACGTAGAAATGATGGGCCTTATAGGCATGGGCAACAACCCCATGGTCGGCGCAACCGTGGCCGTGGCGGTGGCTTGCGAAGAAGCCCTCGCCAAATAAACCCGAATAAACTCACCCTAAGCCCGCAGGAAACTGCGGGCTTTTTCTATATGCCGCGGCGCTAAAAGCAGTCTAATCATACACATTTGCCCGTTTTATGGTATACTGATTATAAATCGTTATCCACAGAAATTGCGGAGGTACAGCATGAAAGCATTGGTCTGCGAAATGTGCGGCAGCAACGATATAGTTAAAAAAGACGGCTTATTCGTATGTCAGTTCTGCGGCGTAAAATACTTACCCGAAGAAGCAAAGAAATTGATGGCTGATGAAATGAATATCTCCGATAAAATCAGCAATTACTATGCATTAGCACAAAACGCATACGATGCCGGAAACAAGCAAGAAGCCGAAACTTACTGCAATAAAATCATTGAAATTGACCCAGAATACTATAAAGCATGGTTCTTGAAAGGCTCGGCGGCAGGGTGGCAGTCCACGCTGCAAAAACCAAGATTATCCGAATGCGTTGCGGCCTATAATAAAGCCATTGATTATGCGCCGGAAGGAATCAGGGAAGAACTGCTTATCCGCGTGGAATCCGAAATAATTGATCTTGCCACGGCCGCAGCAATTTTGCGCGGCAAACAATTTGCAAAATGGCCTGTTGAGGATGAAGTAAATGGCCTTATATCGGATATTTCTTATGTTCTAAACAACGTAACTCTGTTTATGACTCATTCAGGAATCACTATTCCGCTGCCAAAGCTTACCGCGCCGATAGCAAAGGCAATTAACGCATATGCAGGCAAAGCCTTTGAAGATGTCATTTTACCATCTTATAAAGAAAATAACGGCGGTCACCCTGATAACTATGTTTGGAAAAAATATGTTGACAGGCTCGGTTATTGTATAGACATATTGGAAGTGGCAAACGAACTATGCGATGAAAATGACGCAGATGCTCTCCTTCGATATGAAAATCTTATTTATTTCCGTACCGAGGCAATAAACAGCCATTCGTGGTATTATACTGCAACTCAGCATGGATTATGGTGGCATAAAGACCAATCGTTATCGGGCGCAGCAAAGCAGCTTCACCTCAATAAAATTCATGAATATGAAGAAAGAATCAAGTGCATAAGAGCAACCGTAGCTCAGCATTAAGTTAAAGTCAAACCGACAAAAGAGCTATAAATGCAAAAGCAGCCAACCCGCGTTTTTAACGAATTGGCTGCTTTACTCTTTTCTCCCTACTCCGCCCCATTTACCATCTCCGCGATATCCTTAAAGCTTTCGCCCGTAACATGCTCGGCTATGGCGAAGCAGACATTCAGGCCGTTGAAGCCGTTGGTGTGGATGAGCAGGGCGTCGCGGGTGGCGGGATCGAAGCAGACAAGGGACTTGAAGCCGCCGTTGTCGCCCCAGTGCCATATGCGCTCGTTGTAAAGCCCCCAGCCAAGGCCCCACTCCACGCCGTTGCCGGCGCAGTTCCTTACGGAGCGCACACGCGCGGCAAAGTCAGGCTCCTTCAGTATGTTCAAAAGGAACTTCGGATAATCGTCAATCGTCACATAAAGCGAAAACGCGCTGTTCGGCTCCATGCCCATGGAATGCCGCGCCGTGGTGCGCTTTGGCTCCGCGTGCCCGTTGACGTCAACCGTGCGGGCAAGGGCATTGCGCATTGCACCCGTCCAGATAAGCGCCGCCTTGTCCATGCCGAAGGGGTCGAGTAGGCGCTTCTGCATAAGGTCGTCCAGCCGCGTGCCCAGCCGCTTTTCTATTATGGATTGCAGATAATAATACCCCATGCCGGAATAGCTGAAGCCGTGCTTGGGCTCAAAATAAAGCTCCATCGGCAGCTTGCCCCAGTTGGGCAGACCGCTTGCGTGGCTCATAACATCCTTTGCCGTTACGCATCCAAAGCGCGCATCCGTGCATGGCGTCCATGCCTGCTCATATTCGCTCAGCGGCCTGTCAAGGTCTATTACGCCTTCGTCCGCCAATTCAAACACCAGCCTGCCGAAAAACGGCTTTGTGAGCGATGCGGCCTCAAAATAAGTTTCGTTCGATACGGGTATGCCGCACTCCGTGTCCGCAATGCCAAGGCATTGGCTCATCACAAGCTCGCCGTTTTTTATGAACGCCATCGCAAGCCCTGGCACATGCTCGCGCTGCATATTCTCCTGTGCGATGGCTGCCGCGCTTGCAATTTCAGTCAAATAGATATTCATAACTTTACCTCTCGTAAACTATTTCCCCGCCCACTATCGTCATAACCGGCAGTATATCACGTATCTCCATCGGGTCGCAGGTGAAAATATCCTTATCAAGCATCACCATGTCCGCCATGAAGCCGGGCTTTATGCGCCCCTTTTCGTTTTCCATAAACTGGGCGTATGCGCTGCCCGCAGTATATGCATCGATGGCCGTATAAACGTCCACGCACTCCTTGGGGAAGAAGCCGCCCTCGGGCCAGCCGTTTTTATCCTTTCGGGTAACGGCGGAGTATATGTTGGGGAAGGGGTTGCAGTCCTCAACGGGGCAATCCGTGCCGTAGGACACCTTGGCATTGAGCCGCGCCATGGTGCCGAACGCATATGACGTGGCGGAAAGCTCCTCTCCGCAGCGGGAGATAACGGCATGCATATCGTAATCAAGGAATATGGGCTGATACAGCGCAAGTATATCGTCCTTCACAATGCGCTCAAGCAGCGGCATATCGGTTATCTGGCAATGCACAAGGCCGTGGCGCAGCGGGTTTTTGCCGCCGTGCAGCACGGATTCGTAGCACCGCACGGTGTCCTCTATGGCCTTGTCGCCAATAACGTGGGTAACAACCTGTATGCCCGCTTCGTCCGCCATGCGGCACATTTCAAGCATCTCCTCATCGTGCGTAGCCTCCACGCCGTAGTTGCCGGGATCGTCCAGATATTCATGGCGCATAGTGGCTGTCCTTCCGCCGAGGGAACCATCGCGGAACAGCTTCAGCGGCCCGAGCGTAAGCCACGGGTGCGAATAATCGCCGCGGGCAAATTCGCCCTCTATAAACGCCCCGAATTCCGCAGGAGTATGGTAACACACCTGATGATGATACCTAAGCTTTGCCCTGCCGCCTTCAAACACGCGCCTGACAAGCGGGAAAACTATTTCCGGCGCGGCGGAGGTGCCTGCATCGTTGGACTGCACGCTGGTAAGGCCGTGCGCGGCGGCGTAGTTCATGGCGTCCGTAAGCATGGCCTCGAGCTGCGCTTCGCTGTATTCGGGAATTACGGAAAGTATTTCGCCGCAGGCGTTTTCGGTAAACACGCCGCTTGGGTAGCCGTCCGCCTCCAGCTCAAACGTGCCGCCGGGGAACTGCGCGGAGCCTGCCTTTAGCCCAAGCAGCTCTATCGCCCTTGTGTTTGCGGTAACCACGTGGCCGCATATGCGCTCAAGCACGATTGGTATTTCGGTTGAAATTTTATCCAGATCGTGCCGCGTGGGTATGCGCTTTTCCCCTTCAAACATGTCCTGGTTCCAGCCAACGCCGTGTATCGCTTCGCGGCAGCGCTCGTGATGCTCCTTCATGAATGCCTTTGCGCGCGCTATCATTTCGTCTATTGATTTTACGCCGTTTATATCCACCTGATAAAGCCCCGCGCCCATCATGAGCAGGTGCATATGGCTGTCGTTAAGGCCGGGTATTACCGTGCGGCCTTCGCAGTCTATTATCCTTGCGTCCTTGCCCGCATGGGCGAGTATCTCTTCATCCGTACCAACGGCGGTTATTATGCCGTTTTCCATAGCCGCCGCGCTTTGGAACACACCGCGCTCAACATATATTTTTCCGTTAATAAGTACCGTTTTCATTTTGCCCATATCCTTTCTTTATCTTTCGTAAACGCATTTTCCGTTAACAAATGTGCGCAGCACCTTTGCTTCAAGTATCTCCATATCGGTGCAGCTCACAAGGTCTTTATCCAGCACTATAAAGTCCGCATACATGCCTTCCTTTATTTTGCCCTTCACGCCTTCTTCGCCCGTGCAGTACGCGCCCTGCGCGCTGTAACAATACAGCGCCGTTTCCCTATCCAGTATCTGCTGCGGCAGGAAGGGGCCGCTGCCATTAAGATCGCGGCTGGTAACGGCGCAGTATATGCCCGGCAGCGGGCGGAACGACTCCACGGGGCAATCCGTGCCGAAGGGCGCATGCACGCCAAGGCGTATGTAATCCGCCCATGCATAGGATGTGCTGCCAAGCTCCTTTCCCACGCGGTCGTAAACTATATGCATATCGTAATTGATGAACACGGGCTGAATGTATGCAATAACGTCCAGCTTTTTGAACCGCTCCACCTGCTCCTTATCGGTTATTTGGCAATGCACTATGCCGTGGCGCGGGCGAAGATGCGGCATTTCCCGCCGGGCATTCTCTATTGCGTTAAGGCACATTTCAACCGCCCCGTCGCCTATGGCGTGTATTATGGCGGGCATATTGTGGCTGTGCGCGCGCAAAACGAGCGAGTTAAGCTCGTCCTGCTCATATATAGCAATGCCGCGGGTGGTGGGGTCGTCCGCATAGGGCTTGCGCATGTATGCCGTGCGCGCGCCGAGAGAGCCGTCGCTCAATAGCTTTACGCAGTTTATTTTGAATGTGCGGTTGCCGAAGCTGTCGTCAAAGCCATGCTTATCAAAGAACTCGTCCATGTCCGCATGGGTGGGCAGCAGCGCCTGCTCCGCCATTCTCAGCTTAAAGCGGCCTTCCTCCGCCGCCGTGCGCAGCAGCGCCATCATTTCGTATGCGTGGCCTTCGGGGCAATATTTGAAATCGTCGGACTGTATGCTGGTTATGCCGCATTCAAACAGATCCTTCTGGCAGTCTATCATCATTTCAAGCAGCTGTTCACAGCCAGGCATGGGCAGGCGCGCCTTAATGTCGTCAAACACGCCCTCCTTTATTACGCCGTTGGGCGTGCCGTCGGGATAGGTTTCGGCATATACGCCGTATTGCCCCACGGTATCCTTATTTATGTTCATCAGCTCCATGGCCTTTGAATTCATAACGCCTATATGGAAGCAGGCGCGCATTATAAGTATGGGATATTCCGTTGTTATCGCGTCCAGCTCCTTTGCCGTGGGGAAGCGCTGCTCATCGGTAAAATAATCGTGGTTCCAGCCTTCGCCCGTGAGCCACAGGCCAAGCGATGGGTCGTAATCCTGCTCGTAGGCGCGCCGCATACGCGAAAGCACTTCCTTGAGCGATGTGCAGCCGTATAGGTCAACGGCGGTCTTTTGGGCGCGAACATAGTGCAGATAGTGCATATGGCTGTCGTTAAAGCCGCTCATTACGAAATTGCCGCCGCAGTCTATTGTTTCAAGCTCCTCCTGCGGATGCGCGTTAAGATATGCCTCCGTCTCCTTCTCGCTGCCTACGCAGGCAAAAAAGCCGCCTATCACAACCGCCGCCTGAGCATGGGGACGAGCCTTATCCATGGTGGCAATGTTTGCGTTCTTTATCCAAAGGGTCATTCAGGGTAAACCTCCAGTTTGCGTATTTACGTTTCCGATTTATATATTATAGTAAATCACCCACCCAAAGCGCAACGGCAAAAATGTTTATATATGACTTTTGGCCAAGCTGTATTGACAAGGCGGGCTTTTTCCAATAAAATGTGACGTGGACTATGATGCGGAACAGTAATCGTTTCCCGCGGGCAAAGAGAGCCTCCGTTTTGCTGAAAGGGGGAGCCGCGGTGCGGTGAAGCTCGCCGCGGAGTCTGCCGCGGCAATGCGCGGCGCGTTCCTCGCGTTACAGGGGGCTAAAGCGGGCGGTTTATGCCGCCAAGCGGAGTGGTACCGCGGAAAAATGTTCCGTCTCTTGCAATATAAGAGGCGGCTTTATTTTTTATACAAAGCATGAAAGGATAAAAACCGATGTCAGAGCGCTATGAACACGACCCGATAGAGCTGAAATGGCAAAAGCGCTGGGAAGAGGCGCATTGCAACGAGGCCAAAACGGATTACACCAAGCCCAAGTTTTACGGGCTTATCGAATTCCCCTATCCTTCCGGCCAGGGGCTTCACGTTGGGCACCCGCGCCCGTTCACGGCAATGGACGTTATTTGCCGCAAGCGCAGGCTGGAAGGCTACAATGTGCTGTTCCCCATGGGATACGATGCATTCGGCCTGCCCACGGAGAACTACGCCATAAAAACCGGCATACACCCCGCCAAGGTGACGGAGACTAACATTGCCCGCTTCCGCGCGCAGCTTAAAAGGCTGGGCTATTCGTTCGATTGGTCCCGCGAAATAAGCACGGCGGACCCGGAATACTATAAATGGACGCAGTGGATTTTCCTTAAGCTTTACGAGCACGGCCTTGCCTACAAGGCGGAAATACCCATAAACTTCTGCACCTCCTGCAAGGTTGGCCTTGCCAACGAGGAGGTCGTGGACGGCGTATGCGAACGCTGCGGCGGGCAGGTTATACAGATGGTGCGCAGCCAATGGATGCTCAAAATAACCGAATACGCGCAGAAGCTTATAGACGACCTGGACAAGGTGGACTACATTGAGCGCGTTAAGACGCAGCAGCGCAACTGGATAGGCCGCAGCGAAGGCGCTGAGGTGGACTTCATAATAGCAAACACGGACGATAAGCTGACCGTTTACACCACCCGCCCGGACACGCTCTTTGGCGCGACATACATGGTAATAAGCCCCGAGCATCCATATATAGACAAATATAAGGGCAGGATAGCCAACTGGGACGCCGTTGCCAAATATCGCGAGGAGGCCGCCCACAAGAGCGACTTTGAACGCGGCGAGCTTAATAAGGAAAAAACGGGCGTTGTGCTTGAAGGCGTGAGCGCGATTAACCCCGTTACCAAGAAGGAAATACCCATTTGGGTTTCCGACTATGTATTGATGAGCTACGGCACGGGCGCAATAATGGCCGTTCCCGCGCACGACACGCGCGACTATGAATTCGCAAAGACCTTCAATCTGCCAATAGTAGAAGTAGTTGCGGGCGGAGACGTCAGCAAGGAAGCATACACCGAATGCGAACACGGGCGCATGGTAAACTCCGGCTTCCTTAACGGCATGGAGGTGGCAGAGGCCAAGAAGGCCATTGCCGATTACCTTGAAAAGGAAGGCATAGGCCACCGCAAGGTGAACTATAAGCTGCGCGACTGGGTATTCGCCCGCCAGCGTTACTGGGGCGAACCGATACCCCTTGTAAAATGCGAAAAGTGCGGCTGGGTTCCCCTTCCGGAGAGCGAACTGCCGCTGAAGCTGCCCATGCTTGACGATTTCTCCCCCACGGACGACGGCAGTTCCTGCCTTGCCCGCGCAAAGGATTGGCTGCACACCACCTGCCCGCATTGCGGCGGCCCCGCCGTGCGCGAAGCGGACACCATGCCCAACTGGGCCGGTTCCAGCTGGTACTTCCTGCGCTATACAGACCCGCATAACGACAACGCCCTTGCTTCGCCCGAGGCGCTGAAGTATTGGATGCCCGTTGACTGGTACAACGGCGGCATGGAGCACACCACGCTGCACCTGCTCTATTCCCGCTTCTGGCACAAGTTCCTTTACGACATCGGCGTTGTGCCCACGCCCGAACCGTATATGAAGCGCACCAGCCACGGCATGGTGCTTGGCGAAAACGGCGAGAAGATGAGCAAGTCCCGCGGCAACGTTGTAAATCCGGATGATTACATCAAGGAATACGGCGCGGACGCATTCCGCATGTACATAATGTTCATGGGCGCGTTCGATCAGCCCATCCCCTGGAACACGCAGGGCACCAAGGGCTGCCGCAAGTTCCTTGAGCGCGTATGGCGCTTGCAGGACATGATAAGCGACGCTCAGGGCGTGCGCGACAGCGTGAAGGCCAGCTACCACGCCACAATAAAGAAGGTGAGCGAGGACATAGAGCGCATGAAGTTCAACACGGCAATAGCCGCCATAATGAGCTTCGTGAACGATATTTACGCCACCGGCAGCATAACGCGGGATGAGCTGAGGACGCTTTTGATACTGCTGTTCCCCTTCGCGCCGCACATTGCGGAGGAAATAAACGAAGCCGCCAAGCTCGGCTCCCCCATATACGAGGCGCACTGGCCCGAATATGACGAAAACGCATTGGTTGCGGACAGCGTTGAAATGGGCGTGCAGGTGAACGGAAAGGTTCGCGCCCGCATAATGGTTCCCGCCAACGCCGCCAAGGAGGAAATAGAGAAGCTTGCGCTTGAAAGCGCCGACGTGAAGCCCTTCACCGAAGGCAAGACCGTGCGCAAGGTGATAGTTGTAAAGAACATAGTGAACATAGTTGTGGCGTAAACGCCGCATAGGATTAGGGGGACGGGTTGCCGTCCCCTTTGTTTTTTATACTGCCCCTCTCCCCTACACACTATCGTCACTTGCGTCACATCGTCACAAACAGGCTAATTATCTACGTTTTTTGTGTGACGCAAGGTGTGACGATAGTGTGCAGGGGGGTTAAATTCATTTAACCGTTCTTATTAGCCTTACTCCAGCAGCTCCACGCCCATGGCGCTGAGGTCTTGGTCGGTATATGTGCGGCTGGCGTGGCTGAGCGCGCGGCCGCGGCTGCGGTTCTTTGCGGCGGCGCTTGAGTGCTGCTCAATATCCTGCCTTGCGGAGTCAAGGTCGCTTATGCCCTGCGCGTGCCAGCGCTCCACCGTGCGCTTTATGGCAGCCCATGGCTTGTCGCTCGCGCGGCAGCTTTCCGCGCAAAGCAGAAGCAGCTCCGGCGCAATGTTCATGCGCGTGCGCCACATGTCCGCATCGTCCTGCTGTGCGGCTGTAGGGGCGCGATTTATGCCCGCACGGGCAAGCATCATGCGCGCAAGCTCTCGGCTGGCGTCCCGCTCACGCCTAAGCGCAGCTATGGCCTCCGGCGTTATAGCCCCGTTTGAACGGAAGGTGGAAAGCACCGTGTCAAGATACTTAAAGCTGGGCTGCGCCGCGCTTGTCAGCTCCCCAAGGGCAAGGGATATCACCTCGTCGCTCATGCCCCATTCCTCTTTCCATTTGGCGTAAAGGGCAAGCTCGTCCTCCGTTGCGGCGCGCCTCAGCTTCCAGCGGGAAAGTATCTTCTGCGCGCCCGCAATGCGCTCATCTCTGCGGGCTATGTATTCGTTCGCGCTCTCTATCGTGGAAACGTTTGCGTCCGCCCATGCCTTTGCCTCCGCATTCATCTGCCAAAGCTTCACCTTGCTGCCGCGCCGCCGTGCGCAGTCGCTCACCACAAGCACCGCCGTTTCCTCGCTGAAGCCGAATACCTCTATCCAGTCGCATATTGCGCTCAGCTCGCTCCCCGTGAACACGCGCCCGGGCACGGCCTTGCTCAGCCGCTCTATAAGCGAAGCATAGCGCCGCGTGCGCTCGGCAGGGGCAATGGATTCGGTTTTCAGGAACTCCACTATAAGCGGCTCCCCGCTCGCTATGCGCACCAAGCCAAGCCGCTGCCAATACGCGAATGCATCGCAAAGCTGAGCATCATCCATGCCCAATGCGTCCGCAATGTCCGGCGCATCGCCGCGGCCTGCGGCCATCAGCCCGTATATGTATGCCTTAACAGCCCCATCGGGCGCTGTGGGCATATAGTCTATTATAAATGCGTTATCTATCGCCGTAACGCCCGCATGGGCGGACTGCGTAACAAATCGTGCCAAGCGTGGCTCCTTTCCTGCGCCTTTGGCGGCATCAAAGCTTATAAAGCTCTCTAAACTTTGCCGTAAGGTAATCCGTGTAATACGCGGGGTCAAATTCGCCGCAAAGCACGTTCCGCGTAAGCTCCGCCGTGGGCTTGAGCCTGCCGAAGCGGTACAGCCGCGCCGTGAGCCATTCAACAATGGGCTTCACGCCGCCCGCGGCGACTATTTTGCCTATGTCCATCTCCTTAGAGATATTGTAATATATCTGCGCGGAATACGCGCTGCCCACGCAGTAGGACGGGAAATAGCCTATCATGCCGCCTGACCAATGGCTGTCCTGCAATACGCCGTGCGTGTCGTCCGGCACGTCCACGCCAAGGTATTCCTTATAAAGCCGATTCCACTCGGCGGGAAGCTCGTCAACGCTCAGCGTGCCGGCAATAAGCTTTTTCTCTATCTCGTAGCGCACCATTATGTGCAGCGGATAGGTAAGCTCGTCCGCTTCCGTGCGGATAAGGCTGGGCATGGACTTGTTGGCCGCGCGGTAGAGCATTTCTTCGCTTACGCCCTGCATCTGCTCCGGGAATATCTCCTTCATTTTGGGATAAAGCAGGGCTATAAATTCGCGGCTGCGGCAGATCATGTTCTCAAACAGGCGGGATTGGCTTTCGTGCAGCGTCATTGTAGCCCCGCCGGAAAGGGGAGAGCCGATAAGCTCATCGCCGATGTTCAGCTCATACAGGCAATGCCCGCCCTCATGCGCAACGCTGAACATGTTTGAAAGCACGTCGTCCTCGTGGTAATGCGTGGTAAGGCGCACATCGTGCTTGTTGAATTCGGTTGTGAAGGGATGTTCCACCTCCCCTATAACGCAGCTGTCGCGGTCTATGCCGAGGAAATCCATAACAAAGGAGGATAGCTTGCGCTGCCCCTCTATCGGGAACGGACGATGGAGCAGGGAATCATCCGCCTGATTGCCCGATTGGCAAACGGCGTGTATTACCGGCACAAGCTTCGCCTTTACGTTTGCAAAGAAGGGGTCAAGCATTTCAACGCTAAGACCCTCCGAGAACTCCTCCAGCAGCGCGTCGTATGTGTCCTTACCGGGGTACATATGCGCCATAAGGGACTTCTGCGCGGCTATTATCCTTTCAAGATATGGCTTAAAAAGCGGATAATCGTTGGTCTGCTTAGCCTCGCGCCATTTAACGCTTGCTTCGCTTATCAGCCGCGAATACGCCGCGTATTCCTCAATAGGCACGTTTTCAAGCTTCTTGAGCTGCTTGAGCTCCTCCTCGACCTCTCTCCTTGTTATCTCGTCCAGGCTTTCGCTGTTGGCGTTCAGCTTTTCAATCAGGGCGCGTACCTCTTCATTCACCTGCAATTTGTAGCTTTCCTCGCTCAATATTGCCATAGTCTCCGCCATGTGCGGCGCGCCGTTTTTGGGCATTGCCGTTTCGCTGTCGTAGCTGAGCACGCCCATCGCGTGGCTGAGTGCGTTGCGCTTTGCCAATATGGCCTTGTATTGCTTCACGGTGTTCTGCATGGTTATATCTCCTTATTCATTATTCTTCGTTCTTTATCCTGCCCGCAATGGCATATGCTTCGTTGCGTGCAATGTCGCACAGGGCGCTTATCTGCTTCGCCGTGTCCTTAACGCTTACCCCGCGCTCAATAAGCTCCCTCGCCATGTCCTCCGCCCTTGCGGCGGCGTTTTCGCCCTGCTCCGCCGCCCCTGCAACTACCATTACGCATTCGCCCTTGGGCGGTGTATCGGCATACATGTCCGCAAGTTCGCTCAGCGTGCAGCGCACCACCTGCTCGAATTTCTTTGTCAGTTCCCGCACCAGCGCGCATTGCCTGTCCCCAAGCAGGGCGGCAAGCTCCTTTGCCGTTGCGGCTATGCGCAAGGGGCTTTCATAGAATATCAGCGTGCCTTTGTGCGCGCCGATTTCGGCTATGGCCTCGCGCCGCGGCTTTCCGTCCCGCGGCAAAAAGCCCACGAAGCAGGCGTTCCTTGTGGGCAGTCCGCTCATTACCAGCGCCGTAAGCGGCGCGCTTGCCCCGGGCAGCACGGTGTATTTAGCGCCAGCTGCAATGCATCCCGCAACCAACGCCTCCCCCGGGTCGCTTATTCCGGGCATACCCGCGTCGCTCACAAAAGCTATCGCCTCGCCCGAAAGCACGCGCTCGGCAATCTCCTCCGCGCGCTGCCTTTCGTTATGCTCATGGCAGGCGATAAGCGGCTTTTTTATCCCAAGATGGGTCATCAGCTCCCGCGTTCTTCGCGTATCCTCGCAGTACACGGCGCTCACGCCCTTCAGCGTGTCTATCGTGCGCAGCGTAATGTCCGATAGATTGCCTATCGGCGTTGCGCAAAGATACAGCATGGGTTCAAGCTGCACCGTTGTTTCAATATTGCTCATTGCTGTTCCTCCAGTATAATGCGGCTCAGCTCCGTTCCGGCGCCGCCGCCCTTTCGCCCCTCCGCCAGCGCCAGATACGGCGCCTTATCCGCGCGGGACTGCACAAGGCAAAGCCGCTTTATGGCAAAATCCGCCTGCTGCATCGCCGTACAGAGCTGCTGAATGTATTTGGCGGGATAACACACAAAAAACCGCCCGCCCTGCTTAACAACGCGCTTTGCGCACTGCGCCGCTTCGTATATATTCAGCGTGTCGTCAAACGCGCTTGTTGCGCGGCTTTGGTTGGGGCTTTTTGTGCCGCCTGAAAAATACGGCGGGTTGCACACCGCCCCGTCGAACCGGCCGAACTCCGCTTCCGTAAGCGTCCGCGCGTCGCATTGTTCAACGCTTATGTGCTCCCCAAGCCTGTTCAGTTCCACGCTCCGTTTAGCCATGCGCACGCATTCGCCGTCAATATCCGCCGCAACAAAGCTTACGCCGCATTTGGCGTATGTAAGTATCGCCAGTATGCCCGTGCCCGTGCCAATGTCCAAATACCGTTCGCCGGCATGCGCGCGCACAAAGTCAGTCAGTAGCACCGCGTCATGCCCGTATGCAAAGCGGGAATCGGAGCGCACGATAACAAGCCCATCCCGCTGAAGGTCGTCAATAATTTCCATCGCGTCAGCTTTGCCTTCTCTTTATCCGCTCATATTCCGCCATGAATGCTGCGCTTGCCATGTCGCTTGGCATGTTCCATACGCTTGGCGCTATCGACAGGCAAACAAGCGGCGCTTCCGGCGCGCAGTTGCGCTTGAACTGCTGTGAGAAGAACCTTCTCAGAAACGTGCCGAGCGTGCGGTACACTTCCTCCTCCCCAAAGTCCAGCGTGCCGAGGGCAATGTCGTAAAGCTCCTTCGGTCCCTTGCCTTTAAGGAAATAGTATAAGAACAGATCGTGCAGTTCATAGCTGCCCACCAGCTCCTCCGTCTTTTGGCTTATCTCCCCGCCGTTTGCGGGCAGAAGCTCCGGACTTACGGGCGTGGCCAGAATATCGCGCAGTATTGCGTCCGCATCCGCGCCGAAGTCCGCGCCCACCGCCGCCACCACGCGGCGTATTATCGTCTTTGGTACCGATGCATTCACGCCGTATTGCGCCAGGTGATCCCCGCCGAAGGTGGTCCAGCCGAGCGCAGCCTCGCTCAAATCGCCCGTACCAACGTCCAGCAACCCTTCTTCATTGGCAATGGAAAGCAGTATCTTGGTGCGTTCGCGCGCCTGCGCGTTTTCGTAAACGGAGTTGTGGTTGCGCTCGTCGTGGCCTATATTTGCAAAATGCTCGCGGCAGGCCGCCGCAACGGATATTTCCCTATATTTGCAGCCAAGCGCTTCAACAAGGGCGCGGCTGTTGTTCCTGGTGCGGCTTGTTGTGCCGAAGCCCGGCATGGATACGCCGGTTATCATGCCGCGGCCTATTCCCATTTCGTCCGCCGCCGCGCACGCAACCAGCAGCGCAAGCGCGCTGTCCAGCCCCCCGCTTACGCCTATAACAAAGCCCTTTGCGTGAATATGCTCCGCCCTGCGCACAAGCGCCGCCCTTTGCAGCGCGAAAAGCCGCCTAAGCTGCGCATCTGCCTTAGCAGGGTCGCTTGAAACGTAGCCTTCCTCCTCCGCCTCGGTAAACGGTTCAAAGGCGCTCAGCTTATCTATGCACACGTCCGCATAAACGAACGCATCGCGCGAAAGGGGCTCTGATTCGGCCAGTATTTCGCCGTTTGCGGCTATTGCGCAGTACCCATCGAACACAAACGCCGTTGTGCTTTCCCCGCGGGAGGGCAGCGCCATTGCGGCGGCCATGCCCGTGCGCGCGCTGTATGCGGCAAGGCTACTCTTAACCGCGCCGTAGCTTTTTGCCGTGGCGTTTATTGCGCCGGAAAGCAGCATTATGTGCCCCTCCCTCGGCTCCCCCTTGGCAAATATCTGCCCCGCGAAGCCCACGCTCAGGCGCGGTATTGGCGTTAGTGTGGACAGGGACGCCGCCCCGCGCGGAACGGCAGGCGCAAAGCCGAACGGGTTCACCGACCCGCGGGAAGCGGGTATAACGGCATATATCCTGCCGCCCCTGAGCAGCGCAATGCAGCTGCGCACGCGGCCATCAACCATATACGGCAGGCCTATGCTAACAAAAAGCCAGGTATGCTTAGTGGCCTCCGCCACGGCGCCGAGCGCTTCGCGGCAGGCGTTGAGCATGAGCGGATGCTCCATAAGGGAGCCAAGCGTAGCCCCGCAAAGGAAAAGCTCCGGCAGCACAAGATAGTCCGCCTTCGCCTTTTCGGCGCGGCGTATGGCGCTTATTGCTGCGGCAGCGTTGGCCTTAGGGTCTCCCAATACTATTTCCGGCGATGCCGCGGCAAGGCGCACCGGCGCATCGCTCTGCGTTGCAAGCATACATTCGCTCATGGTAATACCTCCATAATTTCGCATAAACTTATTCTATTATACACCACGCATACCGCGCAGGAAAAGCACAATATAAAAGCAGCGCCCGCATACGGGGCGCAGCATTGTGCTTTTTTGTGTTATTTGAACGTATATCTCATTTCGACGTTTTCGCTTTGGCGCGCCTTAAAGCCAAGCTTTTCATAAAGCGGCCTGCCCATCGGCGTTGCGAAAAGCTCTATATACGCAGCGTCGTTTTCCCTTGCCTTCAGCTTCAGCATTTCCATAACAAGGCCCGCGTAGCCCTGCCTGCGGTATTCCGGATATGTCCAAACGCTGACTATGCTTGCAAAGCGCCCGTTTGGGCGGGAGGGGCTGGGCGGGTTTTCGTAAACGCCCAAAATGCCGTTGGATACGGCCTTGCCGTCCTGCTCAACTATGGCGGCGTAGCAGTCGCGGTTAAGGTGACGCTCAAAATAGCTTTTCAGGTTCGCTTTGCGCAGTTCGTATGTTTCGGGATGCGGGCCGTTGTTCGCATCCGAAAAGTCCAGCCTCAGCTGAATAAGCTTATCTATATCTTCACTTTCTGCCAGTTTTACCGAATAACTCATTATTTCCCCTTTCTTGACCTGCGTCCCGCGCTTTGGCGCATGTATCCGCCGCGCAGGCTTTTAACATCGCTCACGGTTATTACAGCATTGGGCGCAACGGAATTGATTATATCCATGGCCTCGGGCGCAAGCTTGCGGCGCAGGGTTGACATGAGCATATATCTATCGGTATCGTCCCTGCCCTGAACCTTCATCTCGCTCAGTCCGAACCCGTGCGCACGGAGCGCATCGCCTATTTTATCCGCCGTTTCCGCCTCCATAACAACGCACTGTATGGAGCATAGGCCGAAGGCAAGCCTTTCCTCAAGCCAGCTTCCCGCGTAGTTGCCCAATGAATACGCAAGCGCGTAGGCAACCATTTTCCATGGGTCGCTTTGATAATTGCTCAGCACGTTGCCCGCTATTATGAGCCAAAGCGTAATCTCTATCAGCGCAAGCAGCGCGCCTATCGCGCGTTCGCCGCGGTTTATGAGCACTATTCTAAGAGTACAGAGCGTAACCTCCAGTATTTTCCCCAGAAATATGCAAATATAAACAATAAGCGTTGTCCCTGCAAAAAACGTGCCGAGTATTTCAAATAACTTAGTCATAAACATCTCTCCTTCCGATAACAAATAATCCAAACCGTACAGGTATTATATTACCTACAATCTGCCTAATAATCAATAGCCGCAGAAAATATATTAAAACGGGCCGGCCGCGGTGCAGCCAGCCCATTCGTTGGGGGAAGGTATATGCGCTTTATTCCTTAATGAGTATGCCGTCCGCGTCCACGGCTGCGCCCGCTATGGTGAGCTTCACTTTGCGGTAGCTGTGCAGCAGCACAAATTCGCCGCTGCCCTTTTCCATTGCCGCGCCGACGCTTATAGCGCTCTTCTGTGACGCGGTAACGAACACTATCTTGGTAATGCCCTGCCTGCTGAGCGCAAACAGCCCGCCGCGCTCTATTATAAGCTGGGCTTCCTTTTCATCAGTCGTAATAGTGAGCACGCCGCCCTTCTGCACGGCCCTATAGGCAATGCTACTGCCCTGCTTATCGGCAACGCGGTAAAGCTGAATGCGCTCATGGTGCGCCATAGGCACGGGCTGGGGAGCGGGTTCGGGCACACCATATGTGCCTATCTGGAACTCTATCGTCTCTTCTCCGATCCGTACCACGCAGGTGACAGGATATGTGCCGGGCGCGGTGGGAACGTTCTCGCTGCCGCCATAGAGTATCTTTTCCACGGCACCCTCGCCATCCGCAGTAACGGTAAATTCGCCGTTTTCGCTGCGGACATCCAACTTGGTCAGGTTTTCCGGCTCGCCATCGTGGTTTTCGCCGCTCAGGCGCATGTTGATATAGTCCTTCAGTGCTTCAATATCGCTGCCGCTTATTCCGTTGATAGTCACGTCAGGCCCGATAATATAATGGCCTTTATCGCTCTCATGGTTGCTGTACTTGCTGTCGCCAATGTAACCTGTGGCATTCTCATCCAGCGTATATTTGATTTCTTTCGTATTGTAATCGAAGCTGACATCATCATCATCGAGAATACCCGTAGTAACACGCGCATTACCTATGATGATAATGGTTCCGGTCATTTCATCCAGGTTATCGCTGCCTATTGCGGCGGCACGATCGCCCGCTATGGCGGTTACCTGCGCATTGTCCTGAATGATGATCATCCCAGCCATGAGTTCATCCTCGCCCGTGCCGATGCCCGCGCCTTCATTCTCGCCGATTGCCGTAACCTTCGCACTGTCGCGGATGACGACCCTGCCGGTGGAGGTAAAGACACCGTTATTTCCGGAGCCAATGCCTGCGGTCTCGGAGTTGCTCCCCGCAGTTACCTGCGCGCTGCCGCCGATGGTAATGTTGCCGGACATATCGTTCTCTCTGCCGGAGCCTATACCGGCGCCGCCGGTTTCACTCCATGCGGTCACTTGCGCGTTATCACCGATGGTGATATCACCGGACATTTCACCCATATCTCCGGAACCGATGCCCGCACCATCGTCTCGGCTTACTGCCGTTACCTGCGCATCACCGCCAATTGTAATATCGCCGGACATGGCTTCGTTTTCATGGCTGCCGATCGCGGCATTGTTGTTGCTTTCGTTCTTGCTTCCTGCTTCCAGAGAGCCGCTGCCCGTGATGGTCACATCGCCGTCTGAAACATGCAGACCCGAGCCGTATTCGGAGTTGAGCTTGTTGTCTCCTTCCAGCGTGATGTTCGCGCCGGAGCTGCCCACGTCAATGGCGTCGCCGTAGCTGTTTATATTCACATCCTCAATGGTGATATTTGCCGTTGCATCGTCAGTGGTGGAAACGGTTATGGTATTGTCCGTCGCTTTCTCGCTGTCCCGCTGGGTGATAACAGTGTCGCTATCCGCAACGGCATCGTTATTGCCCTGCTTAACGGATTGGCCGTTTTCGTCCGCAATGACGGTTATGTCGCCATCCTCAAGATACCATGTGGCCGCAAGCGCCGTAGGCATAAGGCACACGGCAAGCATAAGCGCAACAATGGAGATAAATGTTCGTTTCAGTTTCATTGGTCGGTGTTCCTCCTTTTATTGAAAATTACGATAGGTATATGCGCTTTATTCCTTAATGAGTATGCCGTCCGTATCCACGGCTGCGCCAGCTATGGTGAGCTTCACCTTGCGGGAGCCGTGCAGCAGCACAAATTCGTCGCTGCCCTTTTCCATTGCCGCGCCGACGCTTATAGCGCTCTTCTTGGATGCGGTAACGAACACAATCTTGGTAATGCCCTGCCTGCTGAGCGCGAACAGCCCGCCGCGCTCTATTATAAGCTTAGCTTCCTTTTCATCGGTAGTGATGGTAAGCACGCCGCCCTTCTGCACGGCCTTATAGGCAATGCTCCTGCCCTGCTTATCGGCAATGCGGTAAAGCTGAATGCGCGTATGGTGCGCCATAGGCTCGGGCCGGGGAGCGGGTTCGGGTTCGGGGATTATAAGCGTTCCCAGGGGAACCGTTATATCCTTGCCGTTCACGGTAACTACCTTGGTTATTATGTATTCGCCCGGTTCCGTGGGGAAAACTGTGCTGCCGTTGAACATGGTATCGGACACGGTTATGCCGTCGCGCTCTGTTATAAGGTTTATGTCGCCGTTGGGCAGAACCTCCACCTGCGCGGGGATTATATCCGTACCGTTGCCGCCGTTGATATATCCGTTCAGCGTGGTTTTATCCGTGCCGGAAATGCCGTTGATGGTTGCCGTGTCGCTTATGAACACATGGCCGTAATGCTCGACCTTGTTGCAGTCGCTGCCGATATAGCCTTTCATATTCTCAAGCAGCTTGCCCAGCGGGTTTTCGCGCGTAACGCTGTTCTTTTCCACTACGCCCGTGGTAAGCTTCGCGTTGCCGAGTATCATTATATTGCCGTTGAAAACGTCGTCATCCGTCGCGCCGAGCGCCGCCGCAAAGGTATATAGGTTGCCGTCATATTCGCTTACGCCCGTACGCGCTGTAACTTTCGCGTTGCCGCTGATTATTATTGTTCCTTTGAAGGATGCTTCACAGCCGCTGCCTATGCCTGCGCCGTTCTTTCCGCTTACCGCGGTAACGTCTGCATTATCGGTTATTGTCACGGTACCGTTCAGATTTTCTTCATCGCCCGCGCCTATGCCCGCGCCTTTGCGTCCGCTTGCGGCAATGACCTTCGCGTTGCCGCGAATGTTTATGGTGCCGTTCATGTTTCCCTCGCTGCCGCCGCCTATGCCCGCGCCATCATACTTCGAAAACGCGAACACCTTCGCATTGCCGCCTATATTTATTGTGCCGGTTTTTCTAACGTCGGAATCATTGCCGCTGCCTATGCCTGCACCGCTATTGCTGGTGGCGGTAACGTCGGCGTTGCCGTCTATGTTTATGGTGCCGCTCATGCCGCCCCAAAGGCCGCTGCCTATGCCCGCGCCGCTGCCGGTGCTGTCCGCGTTAACGCTTGCATTATCGCCTATGTTTATGGTGCCGCTCATCTCGCCTTCTCCGCCGGTACCCATGCCCGCGGCACTCCCTTCGGACTTAGCGGTAACTTTGGCGTTGCCGCCTATGGTGATGGTGCCGCTCATATCGCCGCCATCATCAAGGTTCATCCATGGGCTGCGCCATGTTCTTACGCGGCCTGTGCCTATGCCCGCGCCGTATTTGTTGCCGGCGGATGCGTTGACCGTGGCGTTGCCGTCTATGGTGATGGTTCCGCTCATGTTGCCGCCCTGGGCGTTCCTGTTCTCGTCCTCCGTTATTGCGCCCGCGCCTATGCCCGCGCCGCCGGAAAGCGTTCCAAATTTTTCATCCCCGGGTACTCCGCTGTCATGATAGACCGAATTATTGCCGCCGGTCGTAACGGTAACATCGCCGGTAATGTGTATATTGCCGGACATATCCTCGCCCGCGTTGCTGCCTATTTTGGCGGAGTCCTGCAATATGCCTTCCCTGCCGTTATGCTCCGCGGTGAGCGAACCCGTGCCGTCTATTGTTAAATCGCCGGAGGACACGCGCAGCGCAGCGCTGTCGCCATCGGCATTCAGCTTGTTTTCCCCTTCAACCGTAAGGTTAAGGTTGGAATCGCCGACGTCTATTGCGCTGTCCGCACCGGAAGCGATGTTTATATCCTTTATCGTTATGTTCGCTTCCGCGTCCCCTTCCGTGGAAACGGTTATGGTATTGTCCGTCGCTTTCTCGCTATCCCGCTGGGTGATAACAGTGTCGCTATCCGCAACGGCGTCGTTACTGCCCTGCTTAACGGATTGGCCGTTTTCGTTTGCAATAACGGTTATGTCGCCATCCTCAAGATACCATGTGGCCGCAAGCGCCGTAGGCATAAGGCACACGGCAAGCATAAGCGCCACAATGGAGATAATTGTTCGTTTCAGCTTCATTGGTCGGTGTTCCTCCTTTTATTAGATATAGTGATAGGAATATCGATACTTTATTATAACCGATAGTTAACGCAATAGCAACATAATTTGTAATATATTCAATTTAACTTATTTTAGTATACAAAAACAATTCTATAAACAAATACAGAACGGAGCACGCACCAATTCTACGGCGCATGGATTGCGCAACAGCGCGTTGCTTTACCGCGGGCGGCTTTAATGATATAGTAATGCCGTATGGAGGCGATAAACATGGAAACAGGTAATATCTTATATGAACTGAGGACGAAAAACGGACTTTCTCAGGATGAGTTGGCGCAGAAGCTATTCGTAACGCGGCAGGCCGTGTCCCGCTGGGAGAATGGCGAAACCGTGCCCAATACGGAAACGCTGAAGCTGCTTTCGCGGTTTTTTGACGTGTCCATAAACACGCTGCTCGGCTCCCCGCAGAAGCTTGTTTGCCAATGCTGCGGCATGCCGCTTGAGGATTCGCTAATGAGCCGCGAGATTGACGGGGACATAAACGAAAAATACTGCAAATGGTGCTATAATGACGGCAAGTTCAAATATCTTGACATGAACACGCTCATAGATTTCTGCGTGAACCACATGGCAAGCGAAGAATGGCCCGAGGAGCGCGTGCGCCAATACATGGGCGAAATGCTGCCCAAGCTTGAATACTGGAAGGAAAAAGCGGAATAAAAAACAAGTCTCCGGACGGATAGCCGAACGGAGGCTTTTGCTTTACATAGGAATAAATTATTTATCCAACTCGCTGGTGCAATGCGGGCAGCGGGTGGCGTCGATGGCGATTTCGCTTTTGCAGAAGGGGCAAACCTTGGTCGTGGGCGCGGCCGGGGGTTCCGCAACGGGCTTTTTGCCTATACCCTTGAGCATATTCATGGCCTTGACCACGAAGAAAAGCACAAGTGCAACAATGAGGAAATTGATTATAGCCATTATGAACGCGCCGTACTGAACGTCCACCTCGCCTATTTTCAGCACAAGGTCGGAAAAGTCCACCTTAACAAGCAGGCCAATCAGCGGGGAGATGATGTTGTTCACAAGGGAATTTACAATGCTTGTGAACGCCGCGCCGACCATCATGCCGACTGCTAAGTCCATCGCGTTGCCCTTTATGGCAAACGCCTTGAATTCTTCAAAAAACTTCTTCATGCTTTGATACCGTTCCTTTTATAAAAAAAATTATTAAAATACCCTTTTGCCGTAAAGGAAGTTACGGTCGCTCCAGCCGCCCCAGCTTGTTATGCATACGCAGCCTTCGCTTGCCGATGCGTGTATAAGCTTGCCGCCGCCAAGCCATATGGCAACGTGGGTTATGCGCGTGTCCGAGCCTTCGGATTTATAGAATATCAAATCGCCCGGCTGCAAATTCTCCTTGCCGTAAACCGTGGGCCAGGAATCAATCTGCCCCATGCCGGCGGAGTTATAATAGCGCGTCATCTTGCCAAGGGGCTTTAAGCAGTAATACACAAAGCCGGAGCAATCGAACTTATCCGGCCCTTTGCCGCCGAGTACGTAGCGCACGCCTATCTGCTGCTTTGCAAGGGCTATGAAGTCCGATACTCCGCCGCCGTAATTTGGCGCGGGTGTGGAGGGCGCGGACGTGGGCGCGGAAGTTGGGGCGCTGCTTTCCAGTACGGTGGCGCTGCTTACCGCGTCCGGCGCGGTAGTCTTGCCGGGCTTTGGCGTTTTTGTCGGCTTATGCGTTTTGGTGGGCTTAGGCGTTGGTGTAGGCGTAGGCGTGGGCGTTGGGTCAATGAGCGGCTTAGCCTTGGGGGAATACAGCAGCTCCAGCGTAAAATAATCCGCCTCGCCGGTTATTTCAAGCTTGTTCTTTTTCTGGAATGCGGCTGTTGCACGGCCGGTAGCCGTGCCGAAATAGCCGTTCAGCTTGTCCCCGTAATAGCCAAGCTCCTTCAGCTCATGCTGGAGGGTAAGCACATCCTCTCCCGAGCAGCCCTGATTGATTATGTAGCTTTGCGCGGCGGAGCTGAAAAGTATCTGCTGCGTCTGCTCGTCCGCGTCGCCCGTCTCCTTCAAATGGTGCGCCCGCTGGAAGCTCATGACCGCATCCCGCGTAACGGGACCGTAGTAATCCGTTGTTTCATCGCTGCCCATGTAGTATAGATCCATAAGCCGCTGCTGCAATGCGCGCACGGCTTCGTCCCGCTGTTCAAACACAAGCGGGGCATACTGCTGCATATCATCGGGCGCGTCGGTAGGGGCCGTAAAGCCCTCCGTACTTTCGATTGGGAGCGGCTCCGCCGTCATCACCGGCTCGGGCGTAGCTATCTGAATATCGCCCACCTGCGCGGAGGGCTGCGCCTGCTTACTCGACGCCGTGACCTCTATGCTTTCCGCCCGTGCTTCGTATGCGCCAAGGGCAAGAGGGATGATTATGAACGCGGTCAGGAACGTGCCGCCCACCGTTAACAGGGGCAGCCTTGTCCGCTTGAAGAACAATTTTATGCGCGCGCTTCTTTCGCGCCGCTTCTGCCATTTCTTTTCCATAGCTAAATTATAGCCTTTATGGCACTATTTGTCGAGAAGGACATGGTTTGTTAACAAATTTATCCCCTCTCCCGTTGCTATGGCGGGGAAAAACGCTTATACTTATACTACATGTAATACATGCACTTACGGAGGTATTGCCCATGCAGCACGAGATAGTAAAAAGCGCAGCGCTACTGGATAAGAACGGAAACATTGCAGAGCCGGGCTGGGCGCGCTCGCTCATAAGCCGGTATTCCCGCGCGGATATAAAGGCGCATCCCATCCGCATAAAGGAATGGGACTACTATCTTATTTCAAACGACCGCTTCGCGCTGGCGCTGACCATTGCGGACAACGGCTACATGGGGCTGATCTCCGCAAGCGTGCTGGATTTTGAAAAGCCGTGGGAGCAGACCACGTCCGTAATGACGGCGTTCCCCATGGGCAAATACAAGCTGCCCGAAACCTCTGCCGCGGGCGTTACAAGCTATACCGACAGCCGCGTTAATATGCGCTTCGGCACGGCGAACGGCGTGCGGCACATAAGCTGCGTATTCCATAAATTCTTGCGGGATGAAACGCTTGAAGCGGAGCTGACGCTGACTGATGAGCCGCAGCACAGCATGGTGATAGCCACCCCGTTTGAAAAGCCGAAGGCGTTTTATTATAACCAGAAAATAAACTGCATGCGCTCAGACGGTTTCATGCGCCTTGGCGGGAAAACATATGATTTCAGCGGAGAGGACAGCTTTGCAACGCTGGACTGGGGCCGCGGCGTTTGGACATACGACAACACATGGTACTGGGGCAACGGCAACGGAACGGTGAACGGGCACCGCGTTGGGTTCAACATAGGCTATGGCTTCGGCGACACTTCCGCCGCAAGCGAAAACATGATAATATACGATGGCACGGCGCACAAGCTTTCCAAGGTCAGCTTCAATATACCTGCGGACAGCTACACCAAGCCCTGGACATTCACAAGCGACGACGGGCGCTTTGAAATGGACTTCGTGCCCGTTATAGACCGCGCGGCGCGCACCAATGCGTTAATAATCGAAAGCGATCAGCATCAGGTATTCGGCCGCTTCACGGGCAAAATGGTGCTGGACGGCGGGGAGATAATAGAGCTTAAGGACTTTATGGGCTTTGCGGAAAAGGTCCATAACCGCTATTGATATGCCGCGGGAAAGCACGGCCTGCTTCACGGGACACAGGCCGGAAAAGCTGCCGTGGGGCTATAACGAGGCGGACATGCGCTGCTTCGTGCTGAAGGCGGAGCTTAGCAAAATGATACTTCAGGCATACGGCTGCGGATACACGCACTTTATCGCCGGCGGGGCGCTGGGCGCGGATATGTACGCAGCGGAGGCGGTGCTGGAATTAAAGCGAACTCATACGGACATAACGCTTGAGCTTGCGCTGCCCTTCCCAACGTTCAACATGAACCTTAGGGGGGAACTTAGGGAGCGGTTCGACACGATATTGCTGCGCGCAGACAAGACAACCGTGTGCGCGGAAGGCTATACGCCGTATGCATACATGCGCCGCAACGCATATATGGTGGACTCAAGCGGGCTTTTGATTGCCATATACGACCACCGGCCGGGCGGAACGAAGAACACCGTTGAATACGCCCGCAAAAAAGGGCGCGGCATTTGGCTGCTGCACCCATAACATTAAAGCACAGGAGAAGAAAAGGTATTATGCCAATAATATCGGCACACGACTTAAAAAAGGAATTTGTGGAAAGGCTGCTTTTTGACGGCGTTTCCTTTGAAATAGGCGAAAAGGACAGGGTTGGCTTAGTCGGCGTGAACGGCTGCGGCAAAACCACGCTGTTCCGTATACTGCTCGGGGAGGAAGGTTACGACGCGGGCGAGCTTTTCCGCGCGAAAAACGCCCGCATAATGAGCATGACCCAGACCATTGCGGACACCAACCAAACCGTATACGACGCAACACTTGAAGCCTTCCGGCCGCTTATGGACGCAGAGGAGGAACTGAAGCGGGTTGATGCGGAACTTGCCAGTGCCGAAGGAGAGCGGCTGAATACGCTTATAAAGCGCCAGCATGCGCTGAGGGAAGAATATGAGTTCAACGGCGGCATGACATACCGAAGCCGCACCCGCTCCGCGCTAATGGGCCTTGGGTTCACCGAAGAGGAGCTTACAAAGCGCCTTGGGGACATGAGCGGCGGGCAGCGCAACAAGGCGCAGCTTGCAAAGGTGCTTTTAAGCGGGGCGCAATTACTGCTGCTGGACGAACCCACAAACCATCTGGACATGGACTCGATAGCATGGCTTGAGGACTTTCTTAAAGCTTATCAGGGCGCGTTCATAGTAATATCGCACGACAGATATTTTCTGGACGCGGTAACGCGCCGCACAATGGAAATAAAGAACACCCGCTTTTTTGTAAGCGAGGGCAACTACACCCGCCACCGCGAGCTGATGGCGGACGAGCAGGAGATGCTGCGCCGCCGCTACGTAAATACGCAGAAGGAGATACGCCGCATAGAGGGCATAGTGGAGCAGCAGCGCCGCTGGGGGCAGGAGCACAATTTTATAACCGCCGCCAGCAAGCAGAAGCAGGCCGATAAGCTGCGCGCAACGCTTGTTGCGCCGGAACGGAATACGGACAGCATACATTTCCGCTTCCATGCTGATGCGGTGAGCGGCAACGACGTGGTTGTTGCAAAGGGCTTAGCGAAGCGGTTTGACAAAAGCGTTTTTTGCAATGCGGATTTGCTTATCAAAAAGGGCGAACGTGTATTCCTGCTTGGGCCGAACGGCTGCGGCAAAACAACGCTGCTGAAAATACTTATGGGCAAGCTGAAGCCGGATGCGGGCTCATATTACCTTGGCGCGAACGTACACCCCGGATACTATGAGCAGAACGCCGCGGGGCTTAGCGGAGAGGTTACGGCAATAGAGGAAATACGCAACAGCTATCCCCGCATGAGCGATACGGAGATACGCTGCGCGCTGGCGGCGTTCCTTTTCCGTGGGGACGATGTGTTCAAGCCGCTTGAAAAGCTTTCGGGCGGTGAGGTTGCGCGGGTGAAGCTGTTAAAACTGATGCTGAGCGGATCCAACCTTTTGCTGCTGGACGAACCAACGAACCATCTGGACATAGATTCGCGGGAGGCGCTTGAAGGCGCGCTTGAAGAATACGAAGGCACTATGCTCATCGTTACGCACGACCGTTATCTTGTTGAGCGGCTTGCGGACAGGGTGCTGAGCATGACGGAAAGCGGCATAGAAAGCTACATTGGCGGCTACGCGGACTACATTGCCGCCAAGCAGGAGCGCGAAGCGAAGGCGGCCGCCGAAAAGCCCGCGCAGCGTTCACAGGCGGGCGAGGATTACCGCGCCAAGCGCGAACGCCAAAGCGCCATAAACCGCGCAAGCGGGGAATTAAGGCGCGCAGAGGACAAGGTGAACGCGGCGGAAGAGGAACTGAGCAGGCTTGAAGAAAAGCTGGCAAGTCCCGACGTTGCCACCAATTACGTTAAGGCAGCGGAACTCAGCCGCACCATAGACGAAAAGAAGGCGCAGCTCGACAAGCTCTATTCCCAATGGGAACAGGCGCAGGAGGCGCTAGAGGAATTGGAGAAGGAGTAACATAGGCTTACAGAGGCAGCGAGTTTGTATACACTCCTTCCGTCTGCTCGCTTTGCTCGCAGCCACCTCTCTCAATGAGGGAGGCTTAATTATCAAAGCTTATATACAGCACCAAAAGGCTCCCTCGTCGAGGGAGCTGGCAAACCGAAGGTTTGACTGAGGGAGTCAACATTCACCAACAAATAACTACAACCAAAGGAGCAGCATATGCTAAGCTACATCAAATTAAGGATGGCATGATGGGCGCGGGACTATCGGTAAACGGTCTTGCGCCGCAAGGATGGCAAAACATACTTTATTCGATAGGAGAATCATCATGAACATTCAGGATAACATACTTAAACAATATCTGAAAAACGTCTATTTCGTATGCGGCACGGCATGCGGCGGCAAAAGCACGCTCAGCCGCGCGCTGGCCGAAAAGCACGGCTTTTTGCTCTATGATGCCGACGCGCGCTTTGATGAGCATATAGCGCTGTCCGATCCCGTTGCTCAGCCGTCCATGAACAGGCGCTTTGCATCGGCGGACGAGTTCTTCGGCAGGAGCGAGGAAGAATATCTAAGCTGGCTTGAGGGCAACAACCGCGAACAGCTCGGCTTTATTTTGCTTGACCTTATCCGCCTGAGCGAAAAGCGCAAAGTGGTTTGCGACGCCCATTTCACGCCGGAGCAAATTAAAGCGCTTACCGAGCCGGAACGGGTGCTGTTCCTTATAAAGGAGCCTAAAAGCCTGATAGACGATTACTGCGGCAGGCCGGATCACGAGGGCTTCACGCGCTTCATAAGCAGCGCATCCGATCCCACTGCGGCAAAGCGGCGCTGCAACGCCGTGCTTGAGCGGCTCAATTGCGCGGTATACGACAGCATAAAGCGCAGCGGCTGTTTTTACATTGAGCGCGATGCGTCAAGCACAGTTGAACACACGCTGAAAACGGCGGAAGAACATTTTGGCTTAACATAAAACCAAAAGGCTCCACCGGCCGGGGAGCTGGCTGTGAGCGATAGCGAACAGACTGAGGGGGAACATCTCACGACACTTGGCATCTTTGAGCAGTTCCCCTTTCGTCACGGCTGTGCCGCGACACTTTCCCCGTAAACGGGGACAGCTTTTATTCTAACCTAAAATTATACAGCAAGGAGCGACACATGGACCCGATAATAGAAAAACTCAGCAAGGCACAGCCGCTGCTATGGATAAACCCCAACCTTACTGCGGCTGAAGACGCGCTGAATAAGCTGAGCATAAGCGAAAAGGACACGGTGGAGGCGGAAGCGCGGCTTGAGCGCTTTGCGCCGTATATAATGCTTAAATTCCCGCAGACTGCGGCAGCGGGTGGGCTGATAGAATCCCCGCTTACGGAAACGTCGGCAATGCTTTGGCGGCTGCATCACGAATACGGCGCGCCGATAGAAGGCACGTTGTACGTTAAGCGGGACTGCGATCTGCCCATATCCGGCTCCATAAAGGCGCGCGGCGGCATATATGAGGTACTAAAGCACGCCGAAGCCCTTGCAATAGATGCGGGGCTGCTTAACGAAAGCGACAATTACGCCGTGCTTGCGGAGGAACGGTTTACTAAGTTCTTTTCGCAATACTCCGTGCAGGTGGCGTCAACGGGCAACCTTGGCCTGTCCATAGGCGTTATGAGCGCGGCGCTGGGCTTCCGCACAACGGTACACATGAGCGCGGACGCACGCGAATGGAAAAAGTCGCTGCTCAGGCAGAAGGGCGTTACGGTAATAGAGTACCCATCAGATTATTCAGCCGCCGTAAAACGCGGCAGAGCCGCAAGCGCAGCGGATCCGATGAGCTATTTTGTGGACGATGAAAACTCCGTAGATCTTTTCATGGGATACAGCGTTGCAGCCATTCGGCTGAAGGCACAGCTTGACGCGGCCGGAATAACCATAGATGCTCAGCATCCCCTGTTCGTATACATTCCCTGCGGCGTAGGCGGCGGCCCGGGCGGGGTAGCATTCGGGCTGAAAACCATATTCGGCGACAATGCGCATGTGTTCTTCGTTGAGCCCACACTTGCGCCGTGCATGGTGCTTGGCATGGCGACGGGGCTTGATAACAAAATATGCGTGCAGGACATCGGCCTCAGCGGCAAAACGGAAGCGGACGGGCTTGCTGTCGGCAGAGCGTCCGGCTTTGTAGGTAAGGTAATGCGCGGTCTTTTGAGCGGTGAAGTTACGGTGGAGGATGCGAAGCTGTTCGATTACATGCGATCGCTGATAGAAAGCGAGGGGCTGTTCGCGGAGCCCTCCGCCTGCGCGGCGTTCGCGGGGCCCGTTGGGCTTTATACTTATGAAGAAGGGAAGGCGTACATGCGCGCGCACGGGCTGAACATGAAAAACGCCGTGCATATTGCCTGGGCAACGGGCGGCAGCCTTGTGCCGGAATATGAGCGCGAAAAGTATGCCAAAACGCACCTATGAGCAGCTTTTCAGCCCAAGGCATACTTGATATCTGCCCTAAGGAATTAGCCGGCAGGCTTGATATTACGCTGTTTGACGAGCTTGATTCAACCAACACATACCTTAAAAAGCTTGCCCGCGTGGGCGCGCCCGAGGGCCGCGTTATAATAGCCCGGCGGCAAAGCGCGGGACGCGGGCGGCTTGGGCGCAGCTTTTATTCCGATGCCGAAGGGCTTTACATAAGCGTGCTCATACGGCCGCACATGAAGGCCGAGAGCATGGTTTTCGTAACGGCTATGACGGCCGTTGCAATGGCGCGGGCGATAGAGCGCACGGTGGATGCGGACGCCGTGATAAAATGGGTGAACGACATATTCGTGCGCGGCAAAAAGGTGTGCGGAATACTGTGCGAAAGCGCGTTTGATGCAGATGCGCTCAGTGAATACGTTGTTATAGGCGCGGGCGTGAACATTGCAGAGCCTTTGGGCGGCTTCCCCGCAGACATAAGCGCGGTGGCGGGTGCACTGCTGCCTTATGGTAACAGGCAGGAGCTTCGTTCCTCTCTTGCGGCAGCTTTTTTAGAGGAACTGTTCAGCGACTATGCCCGCCTTGATTCCCGCAGTTTCCTTGACGAATACCGGCGGCGCAGCATGGTTACGGGCAAAAGCGTATCCGTTATCTCCCCCTCGCTCACGCGGCACGGAAAGGCCATAGCCATAGACGACGACTGCCGCCTTGTTGTCCGCTTTGACGACGGGACAACGGAGCACGTCTCCACGGGCGAAATAAGCGTAAGAGTAGATTAAGCCGAAAAACTCCGCGCGTGCTACCCTCCCCTGTGCATGAATATGTATATTATTGTGATAAGCGGCAATAATACTGTTAAAATCCGACAGGGGGAAGAAATATATGGAAAGCTGTAAAAGCGAAACCGCCGCCAAAGGCGGCTGGACACAGCAGGAGGATAGGCTGCTGCTGAGCGCCGCGCAGTCCGCGCGGCAGGACGGCAGGGCACTGAGGAGCGTATTCGAGGACGTGGCGGCCCAAACCGGACGCAAGCCAAACAGCATACGCAATTATTACTACGAGCGCATAAAGCAAAGCGATGTTGAAAGCGAGCTTTGCCGCAGTGCGGCATTCGTGCCGTTTGAGCGGGACGAGGTGCGCGCAATGCTGCGCACAATACTTGCCCAGCGGGCAAAAGGCATAAGCGTGCGCAGCTGCACACTTGCAATGGGCAACGGGGACACGCGCAGCATGCTCCGCTACCAGAACAAGTATCGTTCCGTTATAAAGAAAGACCCCGCGCTTGTGCGCGAGGTGATGGCGGAACTGACAAACGAGGGCATAGCCGTGTTCGATCCTTACGTTCAGCCGCTTGCCGCCCGCAGGGAGCGTCTGGGCCGCGCGGAGGCGCTGGCGTTCTTCAGCGCGCTGGAGGAGCTGGCGGCATCATACAAAAAGCTGATGCTGTAACGCATAATATGCGCATTGGGCTGAACCCATATCGGGTTCGGCCTTTATTTTTTATGTATAGCTTTTCGGGCGCGGTTATTGTATCATTATGTATGAATCTGAAAAAACGGAGCGGCACGCTATGATAGATAAGGCTAACATACGGCGCAATCTTTCCCGCCTGATGGCGGCAAAAAGCATATCCGGTACGTCGGAGGAGATACAGGGCGCGGAAGTTATACTCGATATGCTTCACGAGCTTGATTATTTCAAGGTGCACAGTGAAAACATATTCACCGTTCCCGTGGCCGGAGACCCGCTTGGGCGCTATATCGTGGCCGCGCTCATGTGCGGCAGCGCCGCGGGAGACACGATAATACTTACCGGACATTACGACGTTGTTGATGCGGACGAATACGCCCAGCTTAAGGACATTGCATTCGACATGGACGCCATAACCGCGCGCATAGGCGAGCTGCCCATGAGCGAAGAGTGCAGGCAGGATTACGAAAGCGGGGATTGGCTTTTCGGCCGCGGCAGCGCGGATATGAAATTCGGCCACGCGCTTATAATTGAGCTTTTGCGGCACTACGGCGAGGATATATCCGCATTGAGTGGGAATCTTCTCTATGTTGCCGTATGCGGCGAGGAAACCAACTCCGAAGGCATGCTCACTGCCGCGCCGTTTCTCAATAAGCTTGCCGCCGAGCGAAACTTACATTACCGCGCGCTGCTGCTGAGCGAATGCTATCTCAATGACGACATGGCGCACGACCCCACGCGCTATATCCATTACGGCGCAACGGGCAAGGTTATGCCGCTGTTCTTTTGCGCGGGCAAAGGCTGCCATGCGGACGAGCCGTTCGTTGGGCTTGATGCAAACGCCTTGAACGCCGCCGTATACGCCCGCCTTGCCATGAATGCGGATTACTGCGAGCATATGCGCGGCGAATGCACCCCGCCGGCGGTATGTCTAAAAATGAAGGATCTCAAGGCCAACTACTCCGTATCCATACCCATGTATGCGGTATCTTATTACAATCTGCTCACGCTTGACCTTGACCCGGAGGGCATAACAGAGCGGCTGAAGACCTTGGCATACGATGCGTTTTCCGCCGTGCTTAAAAAACGGCGGCAGGATATGCGCCGATATGAACAGCTTATGCCCCGCCCCGTCGCCACGCGGGACTTTGAACCGAACGTTATCACCTACGCGGAGCTTTACGCCGCCGTTAAGGCAGAGCAGGGCGACATAGACGCGCGCCTTGCCTCCCTTGCCCGCACGCTTACGGAGCAAAAGGCCGAATTGCAGGACATAAGCATTGAGCTTGTGCGCTGCCTTTACGAGCAATACGGCGACAAGCGGCCCATGATAATAATTGCGTTCATACCGCCCTACTATCCGGACGTGTATATGGATACAGCCGATGCGGACGCGCATAAGCTGCTTTGCGCTGCGGAGAACATAATAGCCTATGCCGAAAAGGAGTTTGGCGAAAAGCTGGCGCTGAAGGATTATTACATGGGCCTTTCTGACATGAGCTATACCGGCCTTAGTGAGGAGGCGAACCACGAAGCGCTGTTCAATAACCTTGCCGGGGCGAACATAACATACAGCTTCCCCATGCAGGCATTGAAGGCGCTGCATGTGCCGGGCATAGTGCTGGGCGGCTGGGGCAAGGATTTCCACCAAAGCACGGAGCGGCTGAACGTACCATACAGCTTCGGCGTAGTCCCCGCGCTTTATATTAGGATAATAGACTACATTTTCAACAAATAAGCTTTATATACAAGGAGGAACACAAATGATTTCCAGCATTACCAAGGACATAATATACGTTGGCGTGAACGACCATGACGTTGACCTGTTTGAGGGGCAATACATCGTGCCAAACGGCATGGCGTATAACTCATATGTAATTATGGATGAGCGCATAGCCGTTATGGATACGGTGGACGCGCACTTCGGTGAAAAATGGCTTTCCAATGTTAAGGAAGCGCTGAACGGACGCGAGCCGGACTATCTTGTGGTGCAGCATATGGAGCCCGACCATTCGGCAAACATAGTCAATTTCATTGCCGCGTATCCCAACGTTAAGGTAGTAGGCAACGCAAAGACCTTCGCCATGATAGCGGACTTTTTTGACATTACCATACCGGAAGAAAACAAGGTTACCGTTGCCAACGGCGAAAGCCTTTCCCTTGGCGCGCATCAGCTTACGTTCGTTTTTGCGCCCATGGTGCATTGGCCTGAGGTTATGGTAACTTATGACGCAAAGGACAAGGTGCTGTTCTCCGCGGACGGCTTCGGCAAATTCGGTGCGCTGGACGTTGAGGAAGAATGGGACTGCGAGGCAAGGCGGTATTACATCGGCATAGTTGGCAAATACGGCGCGCAGGTGCAGGCGCTGCTCAAAAAGGCCGCGGCGCTGGACATTGCCATAATATGCCCGCTGCATGGCCCCGCGCTTAAGGATAACCTTGCGCACTACATAAACCTTTACGATATTTGGTCAAGCTACCGCGCGGAAAGCGAGGGCGTAATGATAGCCTACACCTCCGTATACGGCCACACCAAGGCCGCGGCTCAACTCCTTAACGACAAGCTTACCGAGCTTGGCTGCAAAAAGGTGGTTCTGTGCGACCTGGCCCGCTGCGACATGGCGGAGGCCGTTGAGGATGCGTTCCGCTACGGCAAGCTGGTGCTTGCCACAACCACCTACAACGCGGACATATTCCCATTCATGCGCACGTTTATAGAGCACCTTACCGAGCGCAACTATCAGAACCGCACCGTGGGCTTTATAGAAAACGGCGCGTGGGCGCCCATGGCAGCCAAGGTCATGCGCGCCATGCTTGAAAAGAGCAAGGATATAACCTATCTACCCACCACCGTAACCATCAAATCCGCCCTTAAGAGCGCAACCATAGCACAGATTGAGCAGATGGCGAAAGAGTTGATGTAAGCTTATCTAAAAAGGCAGAAAGCCGACTGCGGTTTTCTGCCTTTATTTTGTGTTTCCCCAAAAGTAAATATGCCCCGCAGTATCGGCGGGGCGTGTTGCAAAGCTATTGAATACTCTACCGTTGCAATGTTAATATGCCTGCGCAGTACGATACCGGCATAAATGAGATTTCGGGAAAGTATTTCCTTAATTCTTCCACCACAAAATAGATTTCGTCATTGTCCCATTCGTCGCCCGCGCTCTTCTTGCATTTTTCCAGTTCATCACGTGTTTCAAAGGCTACATCGCCAATCAAAATCCTTCCGCCCTGTTTAAGGCAGCCGCGCAATGCGTTAATGAATACGGGCTTTTGCTCATCGGTTAGATGGTGCAGGGAATACGTCGCTATAATAAAATCATAGCGTTGGCTGCGCAGCGGCTCAACCAGTCCGTTTGAAAAATCCCCTTGATACAGATGCGCATTCGGCATTTTTAATGCCGCGAGCTCAATCATTCTTTCCGAAAAGTCCTGCCCGTAAACGCAGCAGCCATTCTCATACAGCTTAGTTGTCAGCGTACCTGTTCCGAAGCCAATGTCCAATACGGTTGGGCTTTGTTTTTCCATTACGGCTTGGAAAATATAGCCCAGCACCTTCTTGTACCCTGCAAACGGGTATGTGTTTCCCTCATCGGAAATGCCGACGCTTTTGTCGTATCCGTCAGCCCAAAGGTCAAATCCCTTGTCGTTAAGCATGGCTATTTCAATGCCCTCCTGCTGTTTGTTCCCCGCTTTTATTTCCCCGCAAGCTCCACCAGCCGTTTGAACACGGCCGTATGCACGCCGCCTTCCTGCTGAAGCAGCTCCGGGTGCCACTGTATGCCCATTATGCGGCCGTCCTCGCTCTCTATGGTCTCAATTATGCCGTCGGGCGCGGTGGCGCTCACCTTTATGCCGCGGCCCGGCTCCCGCACGGACTCGTGATGGAACGAGTTCACCTCAAGCCGTTCGCAGTTGCAGAGCGCATACAGCGCCGTACCCTTTTCAACCTTAACGCTGTGCGTCATTTCGCAGCCCGGATCCGGCTGACGATGCCTGAGCGCGTTTGGATACTGCGCGGGTATATCCTGATATAACGTGCCGCCGAAGGCAATGTTTATGACCTGTTCCCCGCGGCATACGCCGAGTATGGGCAGATTCTTTGCCGCAGCCTGACGAATCATCTCCATTTCATATATATCGTCGCTTCTGCGGCTGCCGCCCATGCCTATTATGGGTTCTTCGCCGAACAGCAGCGTGTTTATGTCCGGCCCGCCGGGAATATATAATGCATCTATATTCGCTACCTGTTCGGGTATATCCTCCGTTGAGTTCATAACAGGTATCAATACGGGCAGTCCGCCCGCGTTCTTTACCGAGTTTATGTCACTCTGCCCGATAACGTAATGGTTATCCCCGCTTTTCATCCTTATGAGCATACCTATGCGTGGTTTCATCTGTGCGATTCTCCTTGCTTATATTGTAGCGTACAAATGATATCGCATATTCCCGCTTTTTGCAACAAAAAGGAGCGGCATCCTGCCCGCCCCCAATTTTTGCTTCGTTTACTTTTCCGTCTTTGCGGCATTCTCCGCTTTTTTCACGGCGAATGCTTTTTCCTCGTGATGCGCAAGGCGCACAAGATTGGGCCAGTGCATTATCCATACGAACGCAACGGCTGCTATCGCCACAACGTACTGGCTTACGCTGAATCTGCCAAGTATAAGCATTGTTATCGGCATGAACGTTACGCCAGAAAGCGAAGCTATGGACGCGGTTTTCTTTATAAGGAACGCCAGTAAATATATTCCTATGCAGATAAGGAACAGCCGCCAGTCCATATAAAGCCCTATGCCCGCCGTTACCGCAACGGCCTTGCCGCCCTTAAAGCCGAAGAATATGGGGAAGCAATGCCCCGTAAGGCAGGCTATCGCCGCCGTGGCCGTGCCGGTTTCGCCGGCAATAACGCCGCCCAGCCACATTACGAACATAACCTTTGCCATGTCCAGCAGCAGCGTGCAGCCGCCCGCAACCGGTCCGAACACGCGCGTAACGTTGGCCGCGCCCGCGTTTTTGCTGCCGCGTTCCCTAACATCGCTCTTCAAAATATACTTAGTAATAATAACAGCCGCATTGACCGAGCCTATAACATAGCCCAGCACTGCAGCCGCAATATGCAATAATATATCAATTATGCTCATTCTTTGTTTTAACCGTTAAGCGCTTTCCTAATGTTTCTTACCACCGCGTCAAGCGACCTGAAGCTGCTGAGCGCGCGGTTGGCGCCGTCCACGTTCACGCAGTCGTTATCGTCAAGCTGCGCCATAAGCTGCAGCGGGTTCACACCAAAGTAATAGTCCTGCTTTTCATCCGGCCCTTTGGAAAGGAAGAACAGATAAGTGTCCCCCTCGACGGGTACTGGAAGCTTTGCAGGGTCGCACGCGGCAGGCTTGAGCGTTGATGCATCGATCATGCCTTCCGCCATCGTGGGGCAGTATACCACCTGTATCTCGCTGCCGTATTTCAGCGAACCCTTTACGGAGCCGTAAACTTCAACCGTGAGCAAGGACGCAGGCAGTTCGTTTTCTATCGTTGCGCCGTTTTCATGCGAGCGGAAGGCCATGGGCTTTATTGCCGGGGCTTCCTTAACGCGGCCTATGAAAATATAGTCGCTGCCTTCGCTCAGCGCCGCAATATTTTTATAATACAGGCTTTCGCTCTGCACGGATATTATGCTGCCGGCCTGCGATATTGCCGTTTCAATGCTGGACATATCTATTACGGAGCCGGAAACATACACAACGTCGTTCTTTATTCTGAACGCCGTGTCGCCCACTATTTTGAAACTGTCCATATCTTCGCTCTGGTAAACGTCATCGCCCTGCGCAAGGTAAAGGAGATATTCCTCTCCCTCCTTCATGCTGCCAAGCGGACAATGCAGCGTTTCGCCAAGATGCTCCGGCGTGCCGGCAACGGTACGTTCAACGCTCACGTCGCAGCATACATTGCCCGATGCATCCGTATGCGTGCGCAGACACTTTGCAACCACCACCAGGGAAGAGTTCCTGTAAAGCCGCTGCATTTCGTATATCTCCGCTTCGGAAGCCAGCGGAACATCCGCCTGCTGCGCATTGCATGCGCAGAGCGCCGCCATTGCCGCAAGTACGAGCAGCATTGCAATTATGTGCTTTGCCCTTATCTTTTCCATTGTCCTTGCAGCGCCTCCTTCCCTGCGGTTTTGCCTTTCTAATATAATAAACTATTTTCGCGCCCAAAAGGTTGCGCAAAAAGTAAACTTTATATTAAAAATTTTTTCCTAAAGCTCCCTTCTGCCCTCAACGGCCTTAAGCAGCGTCATTTCGTCCACGTATTCAAGGCTGCCGCCTATCGGCACGCCGTGGGCGATTCTTGTCACGCGCACGCCCTTCGGCTTCAGTATGCGGGCAATATAGCTTGCCGTGGCCTCTCCCTTAACATCGGGATTGGTGGCAAGGATAACTTCCTTCACGCCGCCCGCATCCACGCGCTCTATAAGCTCCTTTATGCGTATGTCCCCGGGGCCTATGCCGTCGGTAGGGGATATGGCCCCGTGCAGCACATGGTAACGCCCGCGGTATTCCCGGAGCTTTTCCATTGCAAAAACCTCTTTTGGGTCCTCCACGACGCATATCACTTCGCCGCTGCGCTTTTCGTCCGCGCATATGGCGCAGGGTTCCCTGTCCGTATAGTTGCCGCAAATCGGGCAATAGCGCACCTTTTCCTTCGCGTTTATAATGCTTTGGGCCAGCTCTCGCGCGGAAGCTTCGCTCATATCCAGTATGTAATACGCAAGCCTTTGCGCGCTTTTTGCGCCCACGCCGGGCAGCTTTGCAAGCTGCGCACACAGCGTATTTATGGGTTCTATCATCTATTGCCCCTTCTTTTTTGCCCTTAGAAGCCCAGCTTCATTCCCCCGGTGACCTTGTTCATTTCGCTGTTCATGGTCTCCTCCGCGCTGCGCATGGCCTCGTTCACCGCGCTGATTATAAGATCCTGCAGCATTTCAACATCGTCAGGATCAACGCAGGAGGGATCTATGGTTATGGCCTTGAGCTCCTTGGTGCCCAGCACCGTTGCGCTCACCACGCCGCCGCCAACGCTTGCCGTGAACTCACGCTCGCTTATTTCCTGCTGTATGCGGGCCATGTCCTGCTGCATCTTCTGCGCCTGGCGCATAAGCTGCTGCATATTTCCGCCGCCCATTCCTCCGGGAAAACCGTTCCTTGCCATAATTATCCTCCGTTCAAGTTATATATTTCTCTTGGTTGTGAAATATGATTATATCATATTTCCAATGCTCACTCAACTATCTCTATCATCGAGCCGAAAGCCTTCTTAGCCGTTTCCGCCACGGATTCGTTCTTCATTTCCGCCGCGCCGAAGCGTATGCTCATGCCGTTTGCCGCGGCGCTGAGCGCGTCCTGCGCAACCTTCAGCATTTCCGGCTTCATGAACGCATCCGCAATGGTGCGCTTCGGGAAGCGGACAAACAGCGCGTCGCCCTCTATTTGGCATTCGCACTTCATGCCCAGCACCGCAAGCGTTGGATTCTTTATTTGTATTGCCCTGCGCACCGTTTCCCACAATGCCTTGGCGTTGGACTGCTGCAGTTTGGCCTCGGGCTGCGGCTTTGCGGGCGCAGTCTCCGCCTGTTGGGGCGCAATGGTCTGCCGCGGTTCGGCCGTCTGCGTCTGCTCCGCTGCCGGTGCGCTCACCTGCGCGGCAGGCTGGGCTATCGTGAAGCCGCCCTTTTCAATTGCAGCCAGCTTTGTTTCCATGGCCTCCAGCCGCTCCATCAGCCCGCTTGCGTCCGCCTCCGCCGCCTTATCGGGCGATGCTATGCGTATAAACGCGCTTTCCAGCCGCACTCTCGGCAATGAAAGGTATCTCATTCCCGATACCGCGTCCATAAGCGCATCCACCGCGCTCCTCAGCCGCGTTTCCCCGCAGCGGGACGCCTGCTCTATGTAGCGCGCCATGGTATCTGGCGTGCAGCTCAATATATCCTCGCTCCTGCCACACAGCTTTGCTATGAGCAGCGCGCGGAAATGCTTTGCCATGTCCGCGGCAAAAACGCCCATGTCCCGCCCCTGCTCGATAACGCTGTCAAGGCTCCTTACCGCAAGCGCGGCGTCCCCGTTTATAAGCGCGTCCGCCGTGGTGAACAGGAAGGATGAATCCATGCCGCCAAGCACGCCGTAAATATCGCGCGCGCTGACCTTATTGCCGCAGAAGGCAATGCATTGATCCGCAATGCTCAGCGCATCCCTCATGCCGCCTTCCGCCGCGCGGGCTATAACAAGCAGGCCCTCGTCGTCTATCTCCGCACCCGCTTTGTTAACGGCGCTACGCACGCAGCTTATTATGTCCTCCACGCCTATGCGGTGAAAATCGAACCGCTGGCAGCGGGAAAGTATTGTTGCGGGTATGCTTTGCGGCTCGGTCGTGGCCAATATGAACAGCACATGCTCCGGCGGCTCCTCCAGCGTTTTAAGCAGCGCATTGAACGCCGGACGGGAAAGCATATGCGCTTCGTCGATTATATATACCTTTTTCTTCAGCTTCAGCGGAGTGAACCGCGCCTTGTCTATTATTGCGCGGACATCGTCCACGCCGTTGTTGCTGGCCGCGTCAAGTTCGATTATGTCCGCGCTGTCCGCCGCGGCAAGGCAGTATTCGCATTCGCCGCAGGGTTCGCCGTTAACGGGATGCGCGCAGTTTACCGCGCGGGCAAGTATCTTCGCCGTGGTGGTCTTGCCCGTGCCGCGGGAACCGGAAAACACATATGCATGGCTCACGCGGCCGCTTTCCACCTGATTTTTCAACGTTGTTGTTATATGCTCCTGCCCCAGCACATCCGCAAACAGCTGCGGGCGATATTTTCTGTAAAGCGCCTGATAAGCCATAGTAAGCCTCCATAATTTTCTGCCATAATAATTGTACCATTTTGAAGCCGCCATTGCCACAGGCAAAACAAGCTGATATAATATACTTTATTGATTTTACCGTTAACGAAGGAGAACAAGGCTATGGAAAACGGAAAGAAAATAGTATTGAGCGGTATTCAGCCTTCCGGCATACCCACGATTGGCAATTATGTGGGCGCGCTGCGCAATTGGCCGCTGCTTCAGGGAGAAGGCAGGCTCTGCTATTACTGCGTAGCCAACCTTCATGCAATAACCGTTAAGCAGGATCCTGACGTGCTTAGGGAGAACACCCTTTCGCTCACGGCGCTGCTGCTTGCTTGCGGCGTGGACCCCAAGGAAAGCGTTATATTCGTTCAGTCTGACGTTAAGGAGCATTGCGAGCTGAGCTGGGTGCTCAACTGCGCAACGTATATGGGCGAGCTTAACCGCATGACTCAGTTTAAGGACAAGAGCGCCAAGCATGCGGATAATATAAACGCCGGCCTTTTCACATATCCGGTGCTTATGGCGGCGGATATACTGCTTTATCAAAGCGATATAGTTCCCGTTGGCGAAGATCAGCGGCAGCACATTGAAATTTGCCGCGATATTGCCATCCGCTTCAACCGCAACCATGGCGACATATTCACCATTCCCGAAGGATACACGCCCAAGTTCGGCGCGCGCGTGATGAGCCTGCAAAACCCTGCGCAGAAGATGAGCAAGTCCGACCCCAACCCCAACGGCTTCGTATCCATCATAGACACGCCGGACGTTATACGCAAAAAGCTGCGCAAGGCTGTTACCGACTGCGACGGCATAGTTAAGTACGACCTTGCCAACAAAGCGGGCGTATCCAATCTGCTGGCGATATACACAAGCTTCACCGGCAAAACAATGCAGGAAGCCGAGGAGCATTTTGCCGGTCAGAACTACGGCGCGCTGAAGAACGAAACCGCAGACGCCGTAATAGAGGGCCTTGCCCCCATACAGGCGGAATACGCCCGCCTTATGGCCAACAAGGATTATCTGCACGAAATAATGCATGACGGCGCGCTGCGCGCGGGCGAAGCGGCGGCAAAGACAGTTGAAAAAGTCTATGCCGCAATGGGCTTCAACGCATAATTAAAGCGAAATGAAAGAGGGGCTTTGAAAGCCCCTTTTTATTTTACTCCCTGCTGCCTATTCCAAGTTCATCGGCATATGCCTGCATGCCTTTTATGACTATCGCCATAACGTCCTCTATAGGCATGCCGAGCATTGCGCAGCCCTTGTCAATCACCTCGCGGCTGCATTTGGCGGCAAACTTCTTGTCCTTATATTTCTTTTTAAGGCTCTTCACTTCCAAATCGGTTATACCCGTGGGCCGCATAAGCGATGCCGCCTGGACTATGCCCGTCAGCTCGTCCACGGTGAAAAGGCTCTTTTCCATATCCGTCTGCGGTTCAACATCCGTGCAGATGCCGTATCCGTGGGAAAGTATGGCGCGGATATCGCTTTCGTCTATATCCTCGCCGCTAAGCAGCTCCCGCGTATGCGCAAGATGTTCTTCGGGGAACTTTTCGTAATCAACATCGTGAAGATAGCCCACGGCCTCCCAATGCGCCTTATCTTCGCCAAAGTGCTCCGCCATTGCGCCCATGGCCGCGCTCACCGCGCGCGCATGGGTGAAAAGATGCTGCTCCGTAACATTCGCCTTGATAAGCCTTTCGGCCTGTTCCATGGTAACCTGTGCCATTTTTAACATCTCCTCTTGGGTAAAAATTCATATTCGCCTGCGCTTATTCCGGCAGCTTCACGCCCTTGCATTGCCCGCCCGTGAGCCCTATCAGCTCCGATACGGTAACGAAGCGAAAGCCTTCATCAATAAGCGTGGGAATTATCATCTCCATCGCGTCCGCCGTCTGCGTCTGCTGGTCGTGCATCAGTATCACGCTGCCCTCCTTGGCCTGCTGAATAACATAATCGGCTATCTCGCCCGGCGCTTTTCCGCGCCAGTCGTTCGTATCCACCGTCCAAAGTATCAGCGGCCTTTCAGCGGCACTCAGCACGGCCTTATTATAATACCCATACGGCGGCCGCACAACACTTGCTTCGTGCCCGGTAACGCGGCGTATCTCCGCATCCGTATCGCTAAGCTCCCGTTGGCAGTCCGCCTTACTCAGCCGCGTAAGGTCGGCATGGCTGAAGGAATGGTTGCCTATTTCGCAGCCCAGCTCATCCATCCTTGTCAGCATGTCCTCATGCCCTTCTATCCTGCTGCCAAGCACGAAAAACGTTGCGCACACGCCGTTTTTCTCCAGCACGTCCAGTATATGCCCCGTGACCTTTGGGTACGGCCCATCGTCAAATGTAAGGGCTATCACGGGCCCGTTTTCGTTCACTATTGCCGCCGCGGGTTCGGCCGTGCCATGCCCGCCTATTGCCAGCGCGGCCATTGCCGCAAGGCATACCGCCGCACCCATGCGCATAAGCGTTTTGTTTGAAGGATAAAACCTTCTTATCATGTTAAACAATCCCATCATGGGATATGTTTATTTGCCGAATTTCCGTTTTATGATATGCCGAAAAGCCTTTTGCCGTTTTCAAGGCAGTTTTTTGCAAGCGCGCCCGCGTCCTCTCCACGTGCATCGGCAATGCATTGGGCAATTATCGGCACGAAGGAAGGATCGTTCCGCTTGCCGCGGTGCGGCACGGGCGTCATATACGGGCAGTCCGTTTCAAGCAGCAGCCTGTCCGCCGGAACATATTTTGCAACCTCAATGGGCTTAACGGCATTCTTGAACGTTACAGCCCCGCCAAGGGCTATGTACAGCCCCAGATCAAGGCATTCCCGCGCGGTTTCCACGCTGCCGCTGAAGCAATGCATAACGCCGCGAAGGCCGTCTTTGTTCGCGCGAAGTATTTCCATTGCGTCTCCGAAGGCTTCCCTTATGTGCAGCGACACGGGAAAGCCAAGTTCCTTCGCCAGCTTAAGCTGATAGTCAAAGAGCTTTTTCTGGTCCTCCTTTTCGGAAAGGTCATAATGATAGTCCAGCCCTATTTCGCCCAAACACGCGGCCTTTTTGTCGCAAAGGGCGCGTCTGAGCCGTGCCTCCCAGTTTTCGCCGGGATCTGACGCATAGTGCGGATGTATGCCGTATGCGCCGTATATAAACGGGTATTTTGCGGTTATTTCAAGCGTTTTTTCAAAATCCTCCGCCGCGCATGCAACGTCCATAATAAGCTCCGCACCGCAAGAGGGCAGCCCCTCTATCAGCGCTGCCCTGTCGGTATCGAAGCTTTCGTCGTTCAAATGCGCATGAGTATCAAAAAATCTCATAGCATAAGCTCCATCATCATTTCGTCGTAATATTCGCCGTTTATAAACAGCTGCTCCCTGCGCAGGCCGCATTGAGCGAACCCAAAGCGTTTATACAGCCGTACGGCGCGTTCATTATCCGCCCTTACGTCAAGGCATATTTTATGGTAGCCCGCTTCTTTTGCAAAGTCCGTAGCTATGGCCATGAATATTGCCCCTATGCCAAGATGCCAGCAGCTCCGCGCGATGGCTATGCCGAACGATGCGTTGTGCGCGGCGCGCCCGCGCCCCATAGGCTCTACGCTGAAAAAGCCTATGGGTTCCCCGTCTATGATGCCAAGCATTTGAAGCCGCTTAGGGTCGGCAAGCACGGCGGCGATGTATTCCCGCTCCTGCTCTATGCTGCAAAGGAATCCGCGGCTATCCGTCATAAGATAGTCCGTTTCCCCGCCCACTCGGCGTGACAGGGCGAGCAGCCCCTCCGCATCGTCCGGTACGGGTGGCCTTACGGTAAGCCATTTTCCGTTTTTCAGCGGAACAAGCTCCATTAACCTACCTCGCTGCCGCCGGGCATAATATCCTCGGTAGAGAGGAGTCTGAGTTCCTCGCCGCCGTCCGCCATGGGCGTGAACGCGCTGAGCAGCATACCTTCGCTCATTATGCCGACCATCTTGCGGGGCTTAAGGTTTACGCAGGCGATAACGCGCTTGCCTATCAGCTGCTCGGGATCGGGATACCACTTGCGGATGCCGGAAAGTATGGTGCGCTCCTCACCGTTGCCCATGTCCAGCGTGAACTTGAGCAGTTTTTCGCTCTTTGGCACAAATTCGCAGTTTTTGACGACCGCCACGCGCAGCTTTACCTTTTCAAAATCGTCAAAGGTTATGTATTCGTCCGCGGCCTTTTCTTCCGCCTTTGCTTCCTTCTTTTCGGGCTTGGCCTCGGCTTTGGCTTCCTTCTTCTCCGGCTTTGCTTCCTCAGGATGCTCCAGCTTTTCCAGCGCCTCCAGTTCCTTCTTCATATCTATTCTGGGGAAGAGCGCTTCGCCCTTATGCACGGTAATGTTATGCAGCCTGCCCCATTCGGCGGCGGCTTCCCAGGTGGCGTCCTCCTTGGCGGCGCCTATCTGCGCAAAGCCCTTCTCCACGCTTTCGGGCATGAAGGGGGTGAGCAGGGTGAGGCACACGCGGAGGGTCTCGATAAGGTTATACATAACGGCTGCAAGCCTTGCACCGTTGGCTTCCATATCCTTTGCCAGCACCCAAGGCGCGGTCTCGTCAATATACTTATTGGCGCGGGAGATAACACGGAACACCTCGCTCAGCGCATCCTGCGTGCCGAAGTTATCCATAAGCTGTTCGTATTTATCCCTAAGGCCTTTCACCATGCCTATGAGCTCATCGTCCATGGCGTCTGGCTGACGGTTTTCGGGTATTGTGCCGCCGAAGTACTTTTCAACCATTGCTACTGAGCGGCTCAAAAGATTGCCAAGGTCGTTGGCAAGCTCCGAATTTATGCGGGAAATAAGCAATTCGTTTGAGAAGTTGCCGTCGCTGCCGAGCGGGAATTCGCGCATGAGATAGAAGCGCAGCGCATCCACGCCGAAGCGTTCGGAAAGTATATACGGGTCAACAACGTTGCCCTTGGATTTGCTCATCTTGCCGCCGCCGAGCAGAAGCCAGCCGTGTCCGAATATCTTCTTGGGCAGGGGCATATTCATGCTCATGAGCATTGCGGGCCAAATTATTGAATGGAAACGGACTATCTCCTTGCCCACCATATGCACGTCCGCCGGCCAGAATTCTTCAAAGTCAGCATCGGGATACTTATCGTTCATGAAGCCGAGCGCGGTGCAGTAATTGAACAGCGCATCCACCCAAACATACACAACGTGGCCCGGGTCAAAGTCCACGGGAACGCCCCAGGTGAAGCTGGTGCGGCTTACGCAAAGATCCTCAAGGCCGGGGTCTATAAAGTTCTTCACCATTTCGTTTACCCTGCTTGCGGGTTCAAGGAAATTGCCTTCAAGCAGCAGTTTCCTTACAGGCTCGGCATATTTTGAAAGGCGGAAGAAATACGCTTCCTCCTCCGCGTCCTTCACTTCGCCGCCGCAGTCCGGGCATTTGCCGTCCACAAGCTGGCTCTCCGTCCAGAAGCTTTCGCATGGCGTGCAGTATTTGCCGGTATATTTTCCCTTATAAATGTCGCCGTTTTCATACATCTTTTTGAATATCTTCTGTATCGCGGCAACATGATAATCGTCCGTAGTGCGGATAAAACGGTCGTTGGATATGTTCATAAGCTTCCAAAGATCCTTCACGCCGCCCTTACCCAGCACTATATTGTCCACAAACTGCTGCGGCGTAACGCCCGCGGCCTTTGCTTTTTCCTCTATCTTCTGGCCATGTTCATCGGTTCCGGTAAGGAACATCACGTCATAGCCCTGCATCCGCTTATACCGCGCGATAACGTCCGTCGCCACGGTGCAGTACGCATGACCTATATGCAGCTTCGCGCTGGGATAATAGATCGGTGTTGTGATATAAAACTTTTTCTTTGCTTCCACGGTATTTTTCCTCCTTGGACACAGGCCCACAGCAAGCCATTCTATAATATATAGAAAGTCTAAGCTTTCGCCCCGCTTTTGTCAATAAAAAAGAGACTCTGTACGGAGTCTCTTTCGCATTATTTTTGTTCAGCCGCGCGCGGATATGTTGAGTACATCCCTTTCAAGCGCAAGCGTCACGGTTATGCCGCCGTCTATAGTTATGCTCATGCCGCCATCTTCGGCCTTTGCGCCGTACATTGCGGCAATTTCCGCCATGTAGCTTTCGGCGTCGGCCTGCGTGCAGCCGTATACAATGCACTCAAAGCCATCCGCATCATCCTTCGTCACATCATAATATGCTCCGAAATTTATATCCGGCAGCGTAATGTCCTTGGCAATCCAGCGCAGTCCGCATTCATCGGCAAGTCCCGGCGCCATAACCGTGCTGCGCAGCTCCCCGTCGCCCGCAGCCGTGTCATTCATATCGCCTGCACCCTCCGCCGGCGCATCAGTCGCAGCAGGCTTCGGCGCATCCATGGGGAACGCCGCTTCCAGGCCGCTGCAATCCGCCGTGCTGCTGTCCACGCCGCACATAAACTCCGGCGCCTGCGGTGCAGCTTCGTTCGTATTAGCCGCCGTGCCATTCATTGCAAACCACAGCCCGCCAACTGCCAATGCGATTGCCGCCGCGGCTGCCATAGAGCCGTATTTAACGAACGCGGTGCGTTTTTTGCGCGCTGCCGCCTTTTTATATACAGTGTCGAGCATGGCGACATAATCAACCTTCATGTCCTCTTCATCAGCAATGTCAAAAAGCAGTGCGTCCAGCCTGTCCTGCCCTGTCATATTCAAATTGTTATCCATGCCCGTCACCTCCTTTCCAATGCCTTTGCAAGCTTCGCCTTTGCGCGCGCCATGCGGGATTTTACCGTTCCCTCGCTCACGCCCTGCATGGCGGCAATATCGCCATATTGAAGCCCGGAGAAATAATGCAGCATAACCGTTTCACGGTAAATATCGGGCAAATCCTCCACCGCCTGCCTTATCATGCGCCGCTGCTCCGCGTTCACGACGGAAACCTCCGGCAGCTCCGCCTCATTCTCAACGGCGGTCTCCGGCAGTTCGTCGCTGAGCTGTTCGCGCTTCAGCCTGCGCTTATTATCCATGCACAGATTTATGCACACCCTGTAAAGCCATGCCTTTATCTGCGCTTCCTCCATATCCTTCAGTTTATCCGCGTATTTAAGCGCGCGGATGAACGTTTCCTGCGTAACGTCGCCTGCGTCGCTTTCGCTTTTGGTCACACCGTAAGCGGCCCAATATACCATGCGGGAAAAGGCTTTATAAATGGCTTCGAATTCCCATCGCGCCATCATCATCCCTCCTGTTCATATAACGTGAAACCTGCAAAAAAAGTTGCACGCCGCGAAATTTTTATTTTAGGCGCGCATACCGAAAAAATGGTATGCTCTCAACATATAAGCATACCATTTCGCAACGGATTTGTGAATCCGTTTATTCTCTTATTCTTCTTTCGCGCTCAAGCGCTTCCTTTTTGCCGTGCACGCGGCCAAGGCCGTATGCCATAACCACCGCGCATAGCAGATTTATGTACCCGAAGCTTGTTGTAAGGCCTATGATCACGTTGGCTCCGCCTATAAGCAGAAGCGTCCAGCCTATGTTTTTCAGGTGGTTGATGCGGCTGTCTATATCCGAAAACAGCTCAAATTCGCCAAGCTCCGCCTTTTTGCGGAAGTACAGCCATTGCAGCACCCTGCCGACGCATTCCGCGCCCGATTCGCGCATAAGCTCCATGTATTCTTCATCGGCATCGTGCATCGCAAGCCGTATTATGTATTCGCCCGGCTCCGTGCGCTCAAATACATATTTGCAGAAGCCCACCTTTTTAAGCGTCCAGCCCTCCTGCGCCATGCTGTTGAGCCATTCCTCTTCTTTATCGAAGTTCCATTCGGCAAACACCTTACGCACCGTTTTGGTTTCCATAATTATTTATCCTCCAATACTTTTTCCCCGTTTTGTACAAGTTCTTTAAGCCGCGCCAACTCCGCAAGCAGCACCTGTCTGCCTTTTTCGGTTATGGCATAATCCTTCCTGCGCCCGTCCGTGCCGCTTTCAAGCGTTATCCAGCCGCGCTCCTTCAGCGTATTCAGCGCGCCGTAAAGCGTGCCTGCCGCAAGCTTTACCCGCCCCGCGGACATTTCTTCCACCCTTTGCATTATTCCGTAGCCATGCAGCGGGGAGCAAAGCGAAAGCAAAATATAATAGACCGCCTCCGTAAGCGCTATCGATTCGTTCATTTGGCCTCCTTATTATCGTTTGCCGTTATATCGGCTGTCGATATATGTATTATATCGGCATCCGATATAGTTGTCAATATATTATTTCAAAACAGGTGCTTATAAATTAAAAACATGGTACAATAGCCTTAACAAGCTTCTGAATAAAAAGAAAAGGAGATATATGCAAATGGCAGCACAGAAAAAAATACCCAAGCGCAGCGAGGTAGACAAGCAATATACTTGGGCAACGGAAGACCTTTTTGCAACGGACGAGCTTTGGGAAAAGGCGCTTGAGGACGCGAAGAAATACATCCCCATGGCCGAAACCTATAAGGGCAGGCTGGGCGAAAGCGCGGACACGCTTTACGGCTTCCTGAAGGCGCGCGACGAGGCCAATTTGAAAATAGGCCGCCTTGCAAACTACGCCATGCGTAAGTCCGACGAGGACACCGCCAACAGCTTCTATAACGCCATGAAGGGCAAGCTGATGAGCTACCTTGTGGCAAACGAAAGCGCATATGCCTTCGTTACCCCCGAAATAATAGCCATAGACGATGCAAAGCTTGATGGCTTTATGCAACAGAAACCGGAGCTTAAAGAATACGAGCGCCTGCTCAGCCGCATACGCCGCATGAAGGCGCATACCCTAAGCGACGCCGAGGAACGCATAATGGCCCTTGCCGGGCAGATGAGCAATGCCCCCGACGAAATAGGTTCAGCCTTCCGCAATGCGGACATCCGCTTCCCCGATATTCACGATGCCGAAGGCAATGCGCTGCAGGTTACGCAGGGTTCCTTCATCCCCCTTATGGAAAACGAGGATGTGAACGTGCGCAAGGCCGCGTTTGAATCGCTGTATCATACGTTTGCATCGTTCAAGCACACAACCGCCGCGTTCCTTGACGCGCAGATGAAAACCCTTATATTCAATGCGCAGGCAAGACATTATGATTCCACGCTGGAGGCTGCGCTTGATGAAACCGAAGTGCCCGTGCAGGTTTACCATAACCTTATAGAGGCCGTGCATAACAACATAGAGCATCTGCATAAGTACGTCAACCTGCGCAAAAAGCTTATGGGCGTTGACGAGCTGCATATGTATGACCTTTATACGCCCATAGTGAGCAACGCCACCAAAAAGATACCTTACGAAGAGGCCAAGGAGATAATACTTAAGGCTCTTGCCCCGCTCGGCCAGGATTATCTTGATATATTGAAGAAAGGCTTCAGCAACCGCTGGATAGACGTTTACGAAAACGAAGGCAAGCGCGGCGGCGCATATTCCTCCGGCGGCGATCCGCATCCGTATGTTCTGCTCAATCAGCAGGATACGCTGGACAGCATGTTCACCATTGCGCACGAAATGGGCCACGCGCTGCATTCCTATCATTCCATAAAGCATCAGCCGCCATGCAACGCGCATTATGTTATATTCGTGGCAGAAGTCGCCTCCACCTGCAACGAGGTGCTGCTGGTCAAATACCTGCTCAACAACACCACCGATAAGCGCGAGCGCGCATATCTTATAAACCACTTCCTTGAAAGCTTCCGCGGCACGGTATATCGCCAGACCATGTTTGCCGAGTTTGAGCTTTTCATGAGTCAGCTTGCCGAATCCGGCGCGGCGCTCACGGCCGATGCGCTTTGCGATAAGTATTACGAGCTGAACAAGTTCTACTTTGGCGACGGCATAACCGTGGACAAGGAAATTGCCGAAGAATGGGCGCGCATTCCGCACTTCTTCTATAACTTCTATGTGTTCCAGTATGCCACCGGCTTCTCCGCCGCCTGCGCAATAGCCAACCGCATACTTACCGAAGGCGAAACCGCCGTTGCCGATTACAAGAAGTTCCTTTCCGCCGGAGGCAGCATGGATCCCATAAGCATACTGAAGCTGGCCGGTGTGGACATGACCACCGCCGCCCCCGTGAACGAAGCGCTGAAGCTTTTCGGCGAGCTGATAGACGAAATGGAGGAGCTGATGGCGTAAGTCAAAGGCGCGCGATATGAAAGTAATAGACCTTACGCATACCATATCCGAAACAATGCCGGTTTACCCGGGCACGGAGCAGCCCAGGCTGACCCCCGCCAATTCATACGAAAAGGACGGCTTTAAGGAAACGCTGCTCAGCATGTATTCCCATACCGGAACGCATGTTGACCCGCCGGCGCACCTTTTTGCCGGGCGCACAACGCTGGACGCCTTCCCCGTTAGCCAATTCGTGGGCCGCGCGGTGGTTATAGACTGCCGCCACCTTAAAGAGGGCGAGGCCATAACCATGCGGGAAATAGCCCCGCGCCGCGCCGATGCGGAAAAGGCGGACTATCTGCTGTTCAACCTTGGCTGGGACGCACGCTGGGGCACGCCGGAATACTACGGCGACTATCCCTGCATAGACGACGAGGTTATAGACTTTATACTTGCCACGAACAAAAAGGGCATTGGGTTCGATGTTATAGGCGTGGACCCCATACCGGACGCAGATCTGCCGCGGCACAAAAAGCTGTTTGCAGAGCACGATATAGTCAATATAGAAAACCTGACCAATCTTGACAAATGCGGAAGTGAGCCATTTTGGTTCTTCGCCTTGCCGCTGAAATGGGAAAATGCAGACGGCGCGCCGATAAGGGCCGTTGCATTCTTCGATTAAAGGATACGCAAAAAAGGCAGCACGCGCTGCCTTTTTTATTTACTCTGATATACACTTAAAATCTCAATATCATGTCGTTCCATTGCACACCGCCGTGTTCGGATGCGGAAATGCCGTTGAGCACAAAGCCGAACTTGGCATAATAATGCACCAGCTTATCCTTGCAGGCAAGCGAAACCGCGTCCATGCCGCGCTCCTTCGCCTTGGCTATCAGCGCTTCTATAAGCTTTGCCGCTATGCCGCGCCGCTGAAGGTTCGGCTCCGTGGCCACGCTCAGTATGCATATCACCTTGCCGTCCGCCACAGGCTCCGGTTCATACATATCGTCCGTCACGCCCTCTATAGCTACGGGTCGGCAGCAGATAAGGCCGACTATTTTGCCGTCCTCCTCCGCCTTCAAAAACCAGTCATTTATGTTTGTTATCCTGTATTTATAGGATTCAAGACTTGCGGCTTCGGCGCTTGGGAACGCCGCGCATTCAATGCGGTTCAGCTCCTCGGCATCTTCCATTTTTGCTGTGCTTATGATTATTTCGCCCATTTTATCACTCCACTATTTCTATACTTCCGCCATTCTCAACCGTTTTACCGTCAAGCAGCAGCAGCTTTTCCGCAAGCAGGCGCGAAAAGCAGCTTATCACCGCTGCGAATGTTATCATGTCGTTCGGGTCCTTCGCGTCCAGCTCGCTCTTTTCATCGTGATCCAGTATGCTTGCCGCGGCAAGGCGAACCTGCTCCACGAAATACTGCGCGGCCAAATTATGCCGCTTGGCAAAGGATTCGTATATTTCCTTCACCTCGTCCTCGTTTATGCCCATCGGGATTATCTTTTGCAGCATTGCAAGGCTAAGATTCTGCTTTAAGGAGCAGATTATTATGAGATACGCAATATGTATTCTGTAATACTTCTTTTTGTTCGGCCCGGGCATTACCTTTGTGCGGACGTAATTATTTATTGCGGCTGCGGTTATTATCTGTTCCTCTTTCAGTTCAGGCGGCAGATAATCCAAATATTTTTTCAGCAGGACTATTACCTGCTCCATATATAATCCAAAATCCGGTATATCTTCCCATTGCGGCAAACGGAAGCGGTTAAGATATTTTTCCCATCTTCTCAGCTTGCCCGCAACAAGCTGCTTATCATATGCCAAAGCAACTCCACCTCCTGATTATTTTATGTTATGACAGAATATATCACATCTTACGCCAAAATGCAAACGAACTGTCACATTGCCGCCCTTGACATATCGTAGCACTCGTGCTAATCTAATATTGTTCACAAGGTTGTGTGGAGGTGTGTATTTTGTTTAAGCTTATGACCGATACTTCGGCCAATTTGGAGCCGAATGTAATTTCGGCTTATGATATAGGCGTTATCCCGTTCAACTATTACCTTAACGGAGATGAGCGCACCTGCATGGACATTGCCGCGTTTGACGGCAAAGCGTATTACAATGCCATACGCTCCGGCGCAAAGGCTTCCACCTCTCAGGTGCCTCCGCAGCGCTATATTGAATATATGGAGCCCGTGCTCAAACATGGGCTTGATATACTGTTCATAGGCATGTCGTCGGGCATAAGCGGATCATATTCCTCTGCCGAGACCGCTGCCAGCGAACTCAGGGAGCAATATCCCGAAAGAAAGATAATAACCGTGGATACGCTCAGTGCATCCCTTGGCGAAGGTCTTTTTGTTATACGCGCGGGCGAAATGATGCGCGAAGGTGCGGATATGGAAGAAATTGCGCGGGAAATAATCAATATGCGGCACAAAATGTGCCAAGTATTCACAGTGGATGATATTATGCATCTGCGCCGCACGGGCAGGCTGTCCAACATAGCCGCCATGATAGGCAGCGTGCTGAACATAAAGCCCCTTTTGAAGGGCGACGGCGAAGGCAAAATAGTTTGTTTTCAAAAAGTGCGCGGCAAAAAGAACGCACTCAAGGCCATTGCCGCAAAGTATGATGAGCTTGTAGAAAACGCCGCCGATCAAATCGTCGGTATAGCCCATGCGGACTGTTCTGATGATGCGGCGGCACTTGCGGAAATGATAAGGGTCAAAAATCCGCCCAAGCAGATAATGACCGTGTGCTACGAACCCGTAACCGGGGCGCACGTTGGCCCCGGCGCGCTGGCGCTGTTTTTCATGGGCAGCAGCCGCGAAGCGATTTAAGCTGCATTCTTACGGCTTCGGCCTTCTCCGCGGGCGTGCGCGCGCTCAGCTCATGCACAATGTAGCGCGGGGCTATCGCGTCTATAACGCGGCGCATTGCGTCCGTTTCAAGCGGGGAATGAGTATCCAGCGCCATTATGCGCGCGTAGCTTTGCGCGCTGCGCTCATCAAGGCTTTCGGCCGGTGTGATAACCTTTGTGTACTCCTCAATGGGCATATTCAGGCTGCATTTATGCAGATGAATGCCCAGTATGTGTTTTTTTACCCTCCAATGGGCCGCGACAACGTTTAATATGGCGTCCGCGGCCCCCTCCTCTTTTTGGGCTGTAAGCAGTCCGTTCAGCCTCAGCGCAGCCATAAGATGCCCCGTGTCCAGCATTATACCCTTGTTTTCGTATTCAACAAGGCTGAGCATCAGCTCCGTTTCCGCGCTGTTTATAAGCGTCATGCCCGGCACGAAAAGGTTTTCAAAAAGCAGCGTGAAGCTATACTTCCTGCCGCGCATAACTCGGTTTATAAGCGCAGCCGTTGCGCGGATGACTTCCTCGTTAGTATGCAGCGCGTAGTTGCCCAGCACTTCCTCGTTTGATATATCCGCACAGTGAAAAACCGCATACTTCGCACCCAAGGCTTCCGCGCGGTCCATGTCCTCGATTATCTGCCGCTCGAATCCCGCCGCATCAGCGCAGCAGTAATATTCCCGCCATGTTTTTTCGCTGCCGAAATGCTTATTCAGATATTCTGTGTTTCCGTTATAAAAATCTATCCAGTTTGGATAAAACATCAGGTGATAGCCCGCTGCGATCCCCTTCACTATATCCGTTCCGTAGGGCGGGCAGGATATTACCTCCGCCCCATCGCAGCGGCAATCATTATGGATATAATCATAAAGCCCATCCCTGCCGCCGAGCGGCGCAAGCATGGGCAAATTGGATATTATGTTGACCAGATCAAGCGTCAAATTTCAACCTTCCCCTTCACGGAAATATTTTCAAGATATGCTTCGCCCGTCGCGCTGTCTGTCGCAGTATCAGCCTGCACACAGGCGCAATTTGGCAAATACCAATCGTAAAAGCCCTTCCTCGGCCTGCCTGCCGCGCTGAGGAGAGCCATTATCACTCCGCCGTGCACAACGAATACCAGTCTGCTTTCGCCCGCGTTTTCCGCGGCGCGCACGCATTGCCAAAAGGAAGCGAGTATTCTTTCGGTAAAAGATGCTATGCTCTCCCCGTTCGGGCAGCGTCCCATGCAGCCGCCGTCTACCCACGCGCGGTAGGCGGAGTCATTTGCCATATCGTCCGCGCTCCTGTCCTCAAAATCGCCAAAGTCCATCTCGCTAAGGCCGCTTACAATGCGCTGCTTAGCGTTCGGGAAAAGTATGCGCGCGGTCTGCTGTGTCCGCATCAGCGGGGTGACTATAACGCTTTTAAGCGCGCTGTCCCCTCCGGCCGCTTTGGCGGACGCTATGCCTTCTTCACACAATGGCGAATCCGTGCGGCCAATGTAACGATTGAGCGCATTGCCGGCTGTTTTGGCGTGCCTTATAAGATATACCCTCATATTTGCCCCTTTATTATAGTCGGTATGCCGCACACCATGCGCACCACGGCCTCGGCATCCTTTGCAAGCAGAACGCAAAGCCTGCCGGCCGCCTCCCGCCCGAGGCGCACATTGCGTTCAACGGGTATTACGCCGCTGCCGACCTCATTGCAGATAACAACATCCTTATCAACAAGCGCATCATATAGCTCCTGCGTGCGCGTATGGTCGGCAAAAAGAATGCTCTGCACGCCGTACACCACCCTTTTGCCGTCAAACGGATCGGTGGTGAAATCATCTTCCGTATAGCCAAGGCTTTTTGCAAATTCGCGTTTTCCGCTCGCTTCGGCCCCAATTATCAATATCATATATTTACCGCCCTTGAAACAAAAACATATGCCGTCAGCATTATAAGCTCACTCATCTGTATGGAAAAGCCTGCAAGGTCGCCGCTCATGCCGCCGAACTGCTTTATCGCCATGCGTCTGAGCGCAAAGAACGCCATTATTGCGGCAATCACCATCGCCGCGCCGCCAATTCCCGCGATAAGAATAACCCCCGCCGCGCACAGCGCAAATATGCAAAGCAATATCCATGCCGCTCCCTTAGCCCCGGCGGAGGTAAAGGCACTTAGCAGTCCTTCGTGTGCGGATACGGTAAGCGTGCTCATAAGCGCGCCCACGGCGCGGCTTATCATATGCATAAGCCCCATTATCAGCGCGGTATTATAGCATAGCTCAAGCTCGCTTGAAAGCGCAAAGTACCCAAGCATATACATGCCGAAGCTTATAACAGCAAACGCCCCCGCGTGGGAATCCTTCAGTATTTCCCTTTTGCGCTCTGCCGGTTGATGGCTGCTCAATGCGTCCGCAGTGTCGCAAAAGCCATCCATATGTATCCCGCCGGAAAGCAGCAGCGGTATGAGCGCAATGCCCGCCGCAAAAAGCGTTTGCCCCATTTTAAGCCGCAGGCATACCCATACCCACAGCGCGAGCGCCAGCCCTATTGCCGCGCCCACAAGCGGCAGCGCGCAGAGCATATAGCGCATGTTTTCCTTTTTCCATTCAATGCGCGGCATGGGTATGCGCGAAAACATTGCAAAAGCCATGGCTATTGATCTTAACGCGTTCATATCAGCTTCCCCTTCAGCACTATCGGTATGCCCGCAACCAATTCATACACATTGTCCGCCATCTGCGCCAATGCAATATTTATCCTCCCAAGCGTGCGCACATAGCGCATTGTTTCATCGGAATATACTCCGGCGTCGCTGCCAACGTCGTTGGTTATCACTATAAGATTACTGCATTGCGCCGCAACGTGCTCCACGCCGCTTATAACGCGCGCGTAAGGATCGCTCACCTTGCCCGCATCGTCAAACATTTCGTTGGCGGTAAGGTTGCATATGCATTCAAGCAGCGCTGTTCCGCCCTTGTTTTCAAGCGCAAGTGAAGCATAGTCACGGTAGCGCTCAATCGTTTCAAAGCCCTTGCCGCGGCGCATCTTCCTGTGCCTGGCTATCTTTTCCGCCCCGCCCTCGCCATATGGCTGCATTGCGGCAAGATAGTACCGCGGCCCGTTCAGCCGCACGGCAAGGCTTTCCGCATATGAGCTTTTGCCGCAGGCCGAGCCGCCCGTCATAAGCGTTATCACTTTATTTCTCCTCCCTGCGGCGTATATGCGTCCACGTTTATGTCCTCAAACGTAGCCATTGTGTTATATACGCTGAGCGCCATATCCATAAGCGGAATTATGCACACGCCGCCCGTGCCCTCGCCAAGGCGCATATCGGCATAAAGCGGCGGCTCAAGGTCAAGCTCCTTCATAATGCGCTTCGCCGCGGGCTCCGCCGAAGCGTGGCTGGGTATCATTGCAATACTGCACCTTGGGCAAAGGCGTGCGGCTATAAGCGCAGCCGCGCTGCTTATGAACCCGTCTATTACCGTAGGCACCCTGTAAAGCGCGCCGCCTATGAACGCGCCCGCCATCGCCGCCATATCGAACCCGCCAAGCTTGCCGAGTACATCGAACGCATCGGCCTTATCCGGCTTGTTCACAGCAATACCGCGCGCTATAGCGCTGCGCTTTCGCATAAGTCCGGCGTCGCTGAGCCCCGCGCCGCGACCAACGGCTTCATCAATCGGCGTATCCGTAAGCACGACCGCCACGGCGGATGCGGTTGTGGTGTTGCCTATGCCCATTTCGCCCGTAACTATCAGCTTATAGCCCTTCTCCTTCAGCTCCCTTACGGTATCTATTCCCGCCTGTATTGCCCGCATAGCCTGCTCCGGCGTCATTGCCGGGCCAAGGGTAAAATTCATTGTTCCGTCCGCAACGTGCCTGTCCGCAACGCCGTCTGCCCGTGTAAGCATGCCCACGTCAACGGGATACACCTCCGCGCCCACGGTGCGCGCCATTGCGCACACGGTGCTTTTGCCGTGCGCGGCATTCGCGGCAACTATCGCCGTTACCTCGCTGCCGGTTTGTGTGACCCCTTCCGCCACAACGCCGTTATCCGCGCAGAACATGGCAACGCAGCGCCGCGATATATCCACGTTTGCGCTGCCTGTGAGCGCAGCCGTTTTTATCACCATTTCCTCCAGCTTACCAAGGCTGCCCAGCGGCTTTGCAATGCTGTCCCAACGGCGCTTTGCCAATGCCGCCGCGTTAATGTCCGCATCCGGTATGGCTGAATTGAGTCCGTTTATGTATTGCTTATAATCTACTGCCATCGGGAAAGCATCTCCTTCATGTATGCATAAATATCCATGCCGTACACCTTTTCAAGCGTATCGCGGTTCAGCGCCGTATTCGTATCGCCTATCGCCGCCATGCAGCCATGGTCGAGCAGCAGCGCGCGTGTGCCGTATTTTTTCGCAAGGGAAAGATCGTGTACAACGCTTATAACCGCCCTGTCCCCCTGCGCGAGCCATTCTTTTATCAGCGCGAATACCTGCCGCTGATATATCAAATCAAGGTGGTTCGTGGGCTCATCCAGCAGCAGATACTTCGGGTCCTGCGCGAACACCTGCGCAAGGAACGTCCTTTGCAGCTCCCCGCCGGAAAGCGTGAGCACGGATTGCCTGCGCTGCGCCGCCATGCCCGTTTTTTCAAGGGCAAGCTCAACCATGCGCTCATCGTCATCACAGCGCCTTGCAAGCACACCCGGCGAATAGGCGTATCTGCCCAGGCGCACGACTTCTTCCACGCTGAACGAATACCCAACGTAATGGTTTTGCGTAAGCACGCCTATGTTCTTTGCCAATTCAACGGGTTTCTTTTTGCGTATGTCCTGCCCGTTCAAAAGTATTTGCCCCGTGTATGCAACGCCGCCTGTAACGGCGTTTATTATGGTGGATTTCCCCGCGCCGTTGGGGCCGGCTATCATAAGCCATTCGCCGTCGTTCACGGCAAAGGATACGCCCTTAACTATGTCCAGCGCGCCGCAGCGCACCGAGAGCGACTTTACCTCAAGCACGTCCGCTTTTCCCCCTTGCGCGATAGAATATTATTATAAACGCAACCGCGCCTATAAGGCTGGTAACAACGCCTATGGGCAGCTCCAGCGGGCTTAACAGCGTGCGCGCGGCAAGATCGCACAGCATAAGGAATATCGCCCCCGCAAACGCGCTTGCGCTAAGCAGCCGCTTGTGGTTCGGCCCCGCTATGAAGCGCGCCGCGTGCGGCGTAACAAGGCCCACGAACGCTATCGTTCCGCCTATTGACACGCATACGCCTATCAGCGCGGATACGCATATGAGCACCGTCAGCTTTGTCCTTTTTACGTCCACGCCAATGTTTCGCGCATTATCCTCCCCCACGGCGAACGCATTCAGCTCCCTTGCCTTTATAAAAAGAATTCCGCCGAATATTGCGAACGCCGCCGCAAGCGCAAGCGCGTTTGCGTATTTTGAACCGTTAAGGCTGCCCATAGTCCAAAACGTTATCTGCTTGAGCTTGTTTGACGCAAACGTGATTATAACGCTCATGGCGCTGGATACAAACATTGAATATATAACGCCTATAAGTATTATTGTATTTGTTGAAAGTGAGAAATCAAGCCTGTATGCAAGGCCAAGAATTATCAAAAGCGATATGAACGCAAACAGTATTGCCATAACCATCGTGCCGGCGAACGGGAGCGAAGGGAACGATATGCCAAACGCAATGGCAATAACCGCGCCGAGGCTTGCGCCGGAGGACACGCCGAGCGTAGAGCCATCGGCAAGCGGGTTTTTCAAAAGGCCCTGCATTGCCGCGCCGCAAAGCGAAAGCGACGCGCCCGTGAGCGCAACGCACAGCACGCGCGGCAGCCGCACGGTAAGTATTATTGACGCGGGCAGCTCCTTTGGCATGTCCAGCCCCAGCATCGCGCGGCAAAATATCTCCGCCGTGCTTTTAAGCGGCACGTTCACGCTGCCCAAGCATACGCAAACAACGGCGGTCAATATGGCTGCCGCCGCGAATATTATGTATTCATATGCCCTGAAGCCTTCCTGCGTTCCGTTCATAAGCGTATTATACCATCAATATCCGATTATTCCCAATAAAAAGCCGCTCCCGCAGCAGCTTTCGCCGCGGGAGCAGTATTTAGCAGTATATGCCGCTTATTCGGCGGTCACAAAATCATAAAGCGCCTTTGCGCCATCAAGCAGTCTGGGTGCGGGACGGCTGAGTTCATTGTTGGCAAGGTTGAGCACCGCGTTGTTCTTAACGGCGGTCAGCTCGCCCCAGCCTTCGCGGCCGAGTATCTCCTCAACGGGGGTCGGGCCTTCGCCATAATACATGGATATGGTAACTATGTAATCCGGGTTGCGCTCAATTACCTGCTCCTGAGAAATCTCGCCCCAGCCTTCAACATCGCTGAAGCAGTTGGTAAGGCCCATCATGGTGGCTATTTCGTCCATGAAAGTGCCCTTGCCCGCGGTCCAAAGGCCCCACTGAAGCGGAGAAACTTCAAAGTAAACTGTCTTTTCGCCTTCCACCTTGTTGGCGGCTATCTGCTCAAAGCCTTCCTTCATCTGTGCAATAAGGCTTTCGGCTTCGCTGTCGCGGCCTATCACCTTGCCTATAAGGGCTATTGAAGTATACACGCCTTCTATATCCTGTGCGTAGCATTCAACTACCTTTATGCCCGCTTCCTCTATTTTAGCTATAACGTCCTGGTCCTGATCCATTGCGCTGGTTATAAGCACATCCGGCTCAAGGGCAACAATTTCCTCTATATTCGTTTCGGAACCGGACTTGACGGATGCAACGTCGAACACCTCGGCAGGATAGTCGCAGTATTCGCCGCGGCCCACTACCAGCTCGCCCGCGCCAAGGGCGTAGACGATTTCGCATTCGCCCGCACTAAGAGCGACTACCTTGCTCGCCGGCGCATCAAGCGTTACCTCGCGGCCCATCATGTCCGTTACGGTAATACCTGCGGGTTCAGGGTCGGCGCTCTGTTCGGGCGCTGCGGTGTCCGCAACGGGTGCGGTGGTTTCGGGCGCGGTGGTGTCCGCAGGGGGCGTCACGTCGCCGTTATCGGTGTTCTGGCACGCCGCAAACGCAATGCACATCATGGCCGCAAGCAGCACGGCCAGCAGTTTTTTAGCGTTTTTCATGTTAAAGAAAACTCCTTTCCTTTGTTTAGAGGCAAATAAAAAGGCCGCAGCTTCCGGAATACAAGCTACAACCACATAATATAGGCGACCCGCGCCATATAAGTTTCACTCAACCCCAGAAGTTTTCCGTGCGAAAACAGGTTTCCCGACTTAGCTTCATCCTAACAAAGCGCCTTCCCGCCCGCTTTTATAGGCAGTGACATAAGTGCTTCTTCATCCGCATCACGGTTACTGGGATAGTTCGGAGCTTTCATCCGATTCCCCGGTCTTTATTGTGGCCGCGCCGCGCCTTAACGCGGCAGTATAATCGCACGCTGTTTACTTTTTACCCTTGTATTATATTGTGGATGGGGTTATAAGTCAAGGTTAATGAGCTTGTATTGCCGCCATGTCAATGCTATACTGTTTTCATCTATGATTATGAGGTAATTTATTATGTATCTCCCCGATAGCATTGCGCGGTGCGTAAGCGCGCTGCCTTATGAGGAAAGCGGAATCGGCATGTCCGGCTCAAAGGTGCTGTGCTATGAAAACATGGTGCTTAAAATCGGTACGGATTTGGCTGACCATGAGCGCAGCTGCAATATTCTTGGCTTCCTTGAAGGCAAGCTGCCCGCCCCGCGCATAATTGAGGTCGCCGAAGAAAACGGCACTAACTATCTGCTGATGACCCGCATACGCGGCAAAATGGCCTGCGCCAAGGAATATATAGATGATGCAGCAACGCTGCTTCCCCTGCTTGCAGACGCCATACATATGCTTTGGAACGTGAATACGGCGGATTGCCCGTATCAGAACATGCTTGAATCGAAGCTTGCCTTTGCAAAGCGCAATGTTGAGCAGGGGCTATGCAGCACGGATGACGCCCAACCCGGCACATACGGCCCGAACGGCTTCAGCGGGCCGGAGGAGCTTTATAACTGGCTCATTGCAAACAAGCCGACCGAACAGCGCGTATTTTCGCACGGCGATCTTTGCCTGCCGAATGTGTTCATAGACAACGGCAAAATAAGCGGCTTTATAGACCTTGGCTGGGCCGGCATTACGGACATATATCAGGATATAGCCCTGTGCTACCGCAGCCTTGTTAACAACCACGACGGCAGATACGGAACAACGCACCCGTATTTTGATGCGGATGCGCTGTTTAACCTGCTCGGCATAGAGCCGGACAGGGATAAGCTTTTCTATTACACAATGCTGGATGAGCTGTTTTAAGCTTTATTTCACAATAGGCCTGCCTATCCATTGCTCGTCCGGTGCAGCGCCCAACCATTTGGCTATGGTCGGCGCGATATCAAGTATGCTTATGGGTTCGCCCGTGAATTCATCAGGCGAACCATGCTCCGGTATTATTACGGGAATCGTCATGTCCTCCGGCGCGTCGCTGCCGTGGTTCATGTCGTGCCCGCCATGATCGGCCGTAATAATCACCTTGTATTCTTCCGGCGTTGCTGTAAGCACGCGCTCTATGTTGGCCCATTCTTCGCTTACTATATCAAAATATTCTTCACTCATCCAGCCGAAACGGTGCCCGGTTTCGTCCGCCCAGCCAAGATAAAGGAATATAAAGTCCGGCTTTTCGGCGGCCATTGCGGCTATCGCCGCGTCCGTCACGGTGCGGTCGGCCTTTATCCCCTGCTCATGAAACATGGCGCTGCACAGCGAACAATCAAGCATGCCGGGCTTTGCCAGGTCCCTAAGCTGCTCCCACGTATAATAAAAAGCGCAGCGCTTACCGGCATTGTGCAGCTTTTCTATAAGCCCATCCATGGGCCGCGCCATGGGCACGAACGTATTCGTCAGTATCCCATGCCGCTGCGGCACAACGCTATGAAACAGCGACATATGGCATGGCAGCGTTACGGACGGAAACACCGTTTTCGCCTGCATATCCTTATAGCGGCAGCCTTTCAGCATATTGTCCGCATATTCGCTGCCGCATGCGGCTATGCTGTCCGGCCGCATACCGTCCACCAATATAAGCAAAACCTTATCCATGGTATCCTCCTAGTAAAACAAAAGCGCCGCACATAATGCAGCGCCATGTTCTTTTTTGAAAAACGCGCACCCGCCGCTCGACATAAAGCACCATGGGCGGCACACAATAAGCTAAGCTCCGGCCATGCATTCCCGCGGCACATCGGATTTTCCGCTTAATGCTGCTTCCGTCAGGACCTGACATGGTTCACGGCATCCGATTGCACAGGACACAGCCTTCAATGCTTCGCCCTTGTTCCAGCCCCACAGCGCTTCGCCTCACGGCGGGAATCACACCCTGCTATAGCGGATTGCAGGTACAGGGCACCGCTAACTCCCCGCTTGGCGCGCAAGAATATTGTATCCGTTTCCGCGCCGCTTTGCAAGCTAATTTTTCAATTCAAACGGCACGCTTTTACCGGATGGATATAAAACATCCCCCGATGATTCACCGGGGGATGTTGCTTTGCTTTTTATGCCGCGCTTTATGTGGCAAAGCCGGTGAAGGCCCACGCCACCAACACGAACAGCAGCAGTATTCCGAGAGCTATTGGCAGAAAAACCGCAAATGCGGAAAGGATAAGGGCTTTAAGATCCCCCTTTTCCAAGCCGCCCTCCTTGTGTATTTCATCGGAGAGAGTCTCTGCTTTCTTGGGGTCATACTTTTTAAGCTTTCGAAGCCTATCAATAAGCATGACTTACTGTTCCTCTTTCTTGCCATTCCGCTCAAAGAGATATTTGCCGTTTTCGTCTATCTTCTTATCCAGGAAATGGCAGGCTACGAAATGGCCGGGCTCGACCTCCACATACGGTGGGGGTACGCGCTTGCACTTTTCGCAGGCCATATAGCAGCGGGTGTGGAATTTGCACCCTTCCGGAGGACGGATTGGACTTGGGATATTGCCTTCCAGAATAATACGATCCTTGCTGGCGGAATCGGGATCCGTCGTGGGGATGGAGGAAAGCAGCGCCACGGTATACGGATGGCGGGGATCCTTAAATACCTCTTCAGCCGTACCAAGCTCCACCAGGTTGCCCAGATACATAACGCCGATACGGTCGGAAATGTAGCGGACAACGGACAGGTCGTGGGAGATGAACAGATATGTCAGATTCTCGCTCTCCTTCAGCTCCTCAAGCAGGTTGATTATCTGGGACTGTATGGACACATCCAGTGCGGATACGCACTCATCGCAAACGATGAACTTGGGCTTTACAGCCAAAGCACGGGCAATGCAGATGCGCTGACGCTGACCACCGGAGAACTGGTGAGGGTAGCGATGGAGCATATAGCCCTGCAAGCCGCACTCCTCCATAACGTGGAGTATGTACTCCTTCATCTTGGGGTCGCGCGCCTTGAAGAACTTATGCGTAACAAGACCCTCGCCTATTATCTGGCCCACGGTCATGCGCGGGTTAAGCGAAGAATAGGGGTCCTGGAATATAATCTGTATATCCTTACGCAGAACGCGCATTTCGGAATAGTTCAGCCGGCTGAGGTCAATGCCGTTGTCCAGCATGGCTTCATACTCCCGGAACTTAACATCGTCCTTATACTTGGCCTTGATAGCCGCCACGTTTGCTTCCTCATCCTTAAGCAGGGCATTGAGCATATCAAGCTTTTCCTGCAAAGCCCTTTTCCTTGCCCTGTAAAGCTGCGCCTTGTGCAGGGCCTTGCGAATCTTGGGCTGAGGATTCTTGAATTCCTTGTCGGCCTCAATCTCCTTGGCAATAGCCTCGTTAAGGGATATCTCGCCGTCCATATCCCGCATCTGCTCCTTGATTTTGGAAATCTGGATATTTGTGCGGTACTTTTTCAGCAGCGCCTCCGCGCCTTCCCTCGGGTCGTCAAGCGCGGCAAAGCCGCCCAGTATCTTAACAACGTTCTGGAAAGCGGTCTGCGCTTCGGCCTCAAGCAGGTTCTTGGTCTGATGCTGATAGAACGTAGCCTGCTCGCCCGCCTTTTCCACTTCCGCAGCGGCAGAGTGAGCCTTAGCTTGCTCCTTCTTATATCGCTCAATCATCTTGGGCGCCCGCATCAGGGTCTTTGCCACGTATTCGGGGGCAAAATCCTCCAACGTGCGGCCGTAATACAGGGTGCTGCCCGCAGTCTGATCGTATAGCTGAAGTATGGTTCTGCCCAACGTGGACTTACCGCAGCCGGATTCGCCCACCAGACCGAATGTTTCGCCGCTGAAAATATCTATTGTGATATCCTCGTTGGCCCTTACATACAGCTGTTCTTTCTGGAACCACTTAGTTTTGGCTACAGGAAAGTACTTTTTAAGATTTGTGATTGACAACAGCTTTTCCGTGTTCTTCACTGCAGCGCACCTCCTTCATGGGATAGAAACAACGAATTCTCTGACCGGGGAATACTTCATTGAGCGTAGGCTCCTCTTCCAAGCAGCGCTGAGTGGCGTATTTGCACCTTGGCGCGAACTTGCAGCCCTTGGGCAGCGCCAGCGGATGCGGCACCACGCCGGGAATGGGCTTTAGCTTGGTGCCCACATTGTCCATACGGGGGATGGAATGCATCAGGCCCTCCGTATAGGGGTGGCTCGCCGGGCAGTCTTGGCTAAATATGGTCCGCGCAGATGCCTGCTCCACAACCTGACCGCAGTACATAACAACCACATCGTCCGCCATTTCGTTTATAACGCCCAAATCGTGGGTTATGAATATTATGGCAGTGCCGTTTTCGCGCTGAAGCTCGTTCATCAGGTGCAATATCTGTGCCTGAATGGTAACGTCCAAAGCGGTGGTAGGTTCGTCCGCTATAAGTATCTTGGGCTTGCAGGCAAGCGCCATTGCTATCATGACACGCTGCCGCATACCGCCGGAAAGCTGATGGGGATACTGGAGCAGTACCGTTTCGGGGTTAGGTATCTGCACGGCATAGAGCATCTCCACCGCCTTCTTCTCCGCTTCCTTCTTGCTCATCTTCTGGTGAATTATGAAAGGTTCGCTGAGCTGACGCTTGATGGTGAACACCGGGTTCAAGCTTGTCATGGGCTCTTGGAATATAACGGATATCTTATTGCCGCGTATGGAGTACATCTCCTGTTGTGAAAGCTTGGTCAAATCCTTGCCTTCGAATATAACTTCTCCCTCTGCAATATAGCCATTGCCATCCAGCAGTTGAAGGATGCTCATGGCAGATACGGATTTGCCGGAGCCGGACTCGCCCACTATACCTATGGTCTTGCCGGAATCCAGCGAGTATGATACGTCGTTGACAGCCTTAACAATACCTTTTCTGGTCTTAAAATAGGTATGAAGGTTTTTTACTTCTAATAAAGCCATTTCTTTGCCTCCATCCATTATTTCTCTTGGGAGCTCTTGGGGTCAAGAACATCCCGCAGGGTGTCGCCGATGATGTTGATGCTGATAGTCGCCACAGACAGCGCAATGGCGGGGAACAGCCACTGCCACCAGAAGTTCTGGATGACTATGGAGTTGTTGGCGCCGTTAAGCATATTGCCCCATGTGGGCTGCGGCTGCTGTACGCCGAAGCCCAGGTAGGAAAGGCTGGACTCGGTAAGCATGCATCCTGCAAAGTCCAAAGTGATGTTCACCAGAATAATGGATATGACGTTGGGAAGAATATGCTTGAAGGCTATTCTGTTCTCCTTTACGCCCATTGACTTGGCAGCAATTACGAACTCCTTCTCGCGCTCCGCCAACACCTGAGCGCGAATCATGCGGGCAAGACCCGTCCAGCTCAGCAAGCCAAGTATTATCATGATTATGAATATTCTGGTATTTTCGCCTATCGGCATCGTTCGTATGACGTAGGAAAGCATCATGGCGAACGGCAGGAAGGGCAGCGAGGAGAAAATCTCCGTTATGCGCATGAGCAGCATATCCACCCAGCCGCCGAAGTAACCGGAAAGGCAGCCCACTATAACGGCGATTATGGTGGAAACCACAACGGCTACCGCGCCGATGGTCATTGTCATCTTGCCGCCGTGTATGATTCGGGTGAGTATATCGCGGCCTCTGCTGTCGGTACCGAGAGGATAGCCGCTGAAGCCGACGCTTTCCACCAGCTTATCTTCGCTGTCTACCATATAGCTCTGCTTGGAGCCGGTGTAGACAAGGCTGCACCTGTCGCCATCCACGTTGCACTGGCCGCCGTCGTTATGACCCCATGCGTACACGTTGCCGGTTTCGCTGACTGCCACAAAGTGACGGGTACCCGCCTTGACTCCCACTATCTTTTCGTTTGCGGTAGCTTCGGGGATATCCTTTTCACCGTATTCGGAGGCGCCGAATACCACCATGCTGCCATCGTCCATTACGAAGCAGTAGCAGTTATTGGTAGCGGCAATATCCAAAACCTTGCGATCCTTCATATAGGTACGCAGATTTTGAATCTGGCCGTCCTTATTGGAGTAAGCGGTCTGCTTATTGAAGGTGAGGGTCTGGCCGCCGGTAACGGTGCCGTCCTCCTTGAGCAGTATCGCATAATAGTTGGAGAAGGCAACCTTCTGCACTTCGGTATTGTACTTCTCCTTATTGGCAAACTCAACAAGGCTGAGCATGCTGTTGTTGTTGCCCCACATATACATACGCCCGTCGTCCATTACAAGGGCCGTTACCTGATAGCCGCAGATGAGCTGACGTACATGGTCGGGATCGATGGTGCCGTTAATAAGCTCTTCCGGCTCCTCGGTATATGGGTCGTTCGGGTTCTTGAGATAGCCGTACTGAGCGTTGCCGTTGGAGCCCCAGCCGATCACCTCACCATCGGTAGTGACGGCTATGATATGGTCCGAACCGGCGGCAGCGGCAACCACCTTGCCGGGCTGTATGGCATCGGGATAGTCGGAATAGTCCACGCCCGTAAGGTTGTTCTTAACGTTGCCCCAAAGATAGAAGGTATTATCCTTGCTTACGCCAACGGTGAAATCGGCAAAGCCGTTTATATCCTTTATCTGGTTCTTCAAGCCTTCCGGCACCGTTTTCATGTTGTTAATCGGGGGCATGTTGGCCTGGAGCGGATCGGTGTAATTAAGATCCATGGGCACGAAGTACGGCCCGATGAACACAAACAGGAACATGCCTATCAGCACAACCAATGCAACCACGGCCAGCTTCCTGCGAAAGAAAGCCTTCGTTGCCATTACGGAAGGGCTTTCAATCTTTTCGATGGCGAACTTTTCGTCATCACTCATTTCTTTGCTGCCACCACGGAAGGTCCGCCTGAACCAGTTGCCCAAGGTGCTGAACACGCCGTTCTTTTTGGCAGTGCTGTTGTTTTTCTTTTCCATAGACTGCCTCCTTTACTTGTTGACGCGGATACGCGGATCGACCAAACCGTATACAAGGTCGATAAGCAGGTTGCCGAAGAGGGAAATGGAAACGTAGAACATCTGTAAAGCCAGAATGACCTCGTTATCATTGCCGTTCAGGGCGTCAAAATATACTTTACCGATACCGTTAAGGCCGAAGATGTTTTCAATCATTACAGAGCCGCCGAATATGCCGAGGAACCAGCCTATGATCAGCGTAATGATCGGCAGCAGAGCATTGCGCCATGCGTGGGAATAGATTACAACCTTTTCCCTGACGCCCTTTGCGCGTGCCGTGCGGATGCAGTCCATGGACAGCGCCTCTATCATTGCGGCGCGGACGTAACGGGTCATGCCGCCCAATGAGCAGAACGTCATTACTATAAGCGGCAATGCCAAATGGTACATCTTATCCCAGAACTGTTTTGATTTGCTCCAATGCAGACTCCCCGCCGTTGTCATGCCGGAAACCGGGAACCACCCAAGCACCACGGCAAAGAGCCAAATGAATACAATTGCGATAATAAATGTCGGTAAACTGTAGCCTATAATCGTGCCCACCTGCACGGCTACGTCCCTTCTGCTCCCGCGCTTTACTGCGCAGAATATGCCAAGGGGAATTGTTATGCCCAAGGCAAGAATGGTGGCGAAAATGTTGATGAAAATGGTGTTCTTCATGGGCTCCACCAGCACCTCGATAACGGGCTGGCCGTATTTGGTGGACTGGCCTAAATTGCCCTGAAGCAGGCCGTCGTATCTGCCGTCATAGAATGGGTATATACCCAGCCAGCGGAAATAGCGTTCGAGCTTTGTACCGTCCGTTCCGTAACGTCTTCTCCAAAATTCGAGGCGCTCGTTATAATCCAGCTTACGGTTGGCCTGAACCTCCGTTTTTGCTGCTTCCGCCGCCTTATCTATGGGCAGCATATTGTAAATCATATAAATCATGAATGAGAGAATAAAGAATACGAGAATAATGTATAATACTCTCTTAACTATGTATTTTCCCATAGGCACCCTCCGTTTGATATGCCCGCGCGGCTTAATGCGGGCTATGCCGTTAAGACTCTCTAAAAAGCGCCGACCTGCACAGGAAGGAATCCTTATAGACATGCAGATCGGCGCATGCGCTTAAACCTGTAACCGGAAGATCGCCTTTACAACGCGGGGGGCATATTATATGCCCCCGCACAGTTGTTTGCGCTTAAAGCGATCTCATATTTTCTTCTGTGTTAAACCGATTAATAGTTCTCGAAGAAGTCGGCCTCGTCCATGAGATAGTAGGCCGAATAGTTATCATACTGAGCCGGATCGATGGTCATATTGAAGGAGAAATCGTATGCGGCGCTGTTGAAGCCGGTAGCAAAGTTGATCGCGTTCAGCTTGGCCACGCCGTCCCAACCGGCATCGGTATTTTGGCTCAGTTCGCCGTAGATACCGGTATTGAAGTCGGTGGAGGTATATACGATGTAGGCGCCGATCTCGGTGGTGGCATTGGGGTTAGACTGCCATGCGGTGATCAGCATATCGGTTACGTTGTTGGGCTGAGTACCGAAGTAGTTGATTGCCAGCGGCATGTAGAACTCGCCATCGATCTCAACGGTCTTGTAAGCGCCGTCGGTGGACTTAAAGGCGATGTTCTGCGGGGAGCGCTCATAGCCTTCCAGCTTCTTATAGCGGACGGGGTCGGTGCCGGCAACGTAGGGTTCACCCTTTTCGTTGTAGATCCAGCCGCCTTCGTCGAGAACCGCGTTAGCGGAGTCGGAGCTGTAAGCATACTGGTTCAGTATGATTTCGTCCTCAACGGCCTTGTAGGCGGAGAAGCCGGTGTAGTACGGACCATGCACAACGGAGCCGAAGCCGCCGGTGAAGGTCTGCGCGAACTCGGGACGGTTGATGGTGTAGCAGATGGCCTGACGCACTTCGGCAAAGGCGGTGGGGCCAAGGTCGCAGCGGAAGCCGAGCTTACCGTAACCGGCGCGGTCGTAATGGGTTTCGGCGAACTTGCCTGCACCTTCGTCAACTATCTTAAGGGCAGCCTTGGTTTCGTCACCGCCGGTGATGCCGGAGATGATGTCGATTTCGCCCTTGAGGAGCTGGTCGTTCTGGGTTTCGCTGATAACCTTTACATAGGTGAGGGTTTCGATGCTGGGCTTGCCGCGGGCATCGTCGCCGGGATAGACGGGGTTCAGCGTCAGGGTAGCGGTCCTGGAGGAAGCGTCATAATTGGACACTACATAGGGGCCGCTGTAGGGAAGATCGGAATCCCACTTCAGGTTATTGTTGATAACGTCAACCATAACAAAGGCGTCAACGCCGTCCTTGGCTTCCTTCTTATAGAAGCCCTCGGAGAGGCCGCACTCGTTGTTCTCGTTGACAATGATCTCGTTCTCGCCAAGGTACATCTGCATGGGAGCGGGGCTGAAGCCGGCAAAGGTTATCAGATAGTAGTAATTGGCATAATCAGCCTGATAGGTGATGGCAAAGGTGTAATCATCAATGAGCTGCACGCCCTTGAAGTAAACCGGATCGCCCTCGCCCTCATAGGCCTTGAATTCATCGAAGCCTTCAACAACCTGGCCCTCATTGCCGTTGCCGCCGGCAGCCACCGCCACATTGGTGGAGTTGACCAGCAGGGAAGCAATGTAGTTCTTGGCGGTGATGGGGGTGCCATCGGAGAACTTCATGTCATCGCGGATCTTGATGGTGTAGGTCAGGGTGCCGTCCTCGTTCTTAACGTGGGTGGGCTCTTCGGCAACAGCCATCATGTTCCATGCATAGGAACCGTCGAAGCCGGACATAACGGTGGAATAACCGGTGGTCAGATTCTGGATGTCCAGATCGGAAGAACCGGGTGAGGACTTGCCCCAGGACGCGTTGCGGAAGCTGCCGGAAAGCTCGGTGCTGCTGCCGAGAATGAAGGAGCTGGTTTCGCCTTCCTTAACGGTGGCGGCAACGATGGCATCCGCGGGTCCCCAGTAAGGAGAGGTCGCGAAATTTTCAATCTTGGCATTGTAAACATCAAAGTACTGGTTGGAGTAAAGAGGTATTTCGCATACCATGTAGTTCCAGCGCTGGATGTAAAGCTTCCACCATTCGGCGTAAACGTCATCTTCGGTCTTGTACTTGTCGCTGCCCTCGGGTACGCTGCAGTTGTAAACCATGGCCATGGAAAGGAAGTCCATACCAAGCTCATAGGTCTTGCCCTCGTACGTTACGGTGGCGATGCCGTCCTCATCCTCTTCAACCATGTCTATGGTGATCTTGGAGCCGATCTTCTTATAGACAGAGGTGTAATCCTGATGGACGATGGCGCCGTTCTCGTCTACCACATAGTTCGGAGCAACGGGGTCGGTGCCCGCGTTGGGATCCGGAGTAGTATCGGTGCCCGCGTTGGGATCCGAAGGAGTGTCGGTGGTCGGTGCATTGGTCTGCTGATCACCGCCGGTGGGATTCTGCGGCTGGCAGCCTGCGACTACGCAAAAGACCATCATGGCAGCCAGCATCAGTGCAAAGAACTTTGCAAATTTGATTTGCATGTTTTTTCCTCCTTGTTTTTTTATAGTTTTTTTATATTTTACCGCTCATGTCGGAAAATATCATGTTGTGCTCTTGGATAAATCGGCTGGATATTTGCATGGTAGAACTGCATATACGGCCTTTCTATCATCTTCTAATGAATTCTATCACATGGCAGAATAAAATGCAACATAAATGTTGCGCCGTTATGAATACTGCATGTCAAATATGCAATTTTCCCCAAAAACAGGCATACTCTGCACATATTACCGTATGTGCGGATATGTATTTTTTATGCCCGTGCCGCTTTCATACGCTTGCATTATTTGCCGTTCGCACCGTTCTTTGCCGATGCATCGTTTACGGCCGCGCCCTTTTTGCGCAAATTCCCCCTGCGCGGCGCGCGTGTGCGGCTAATTTTTTAATTCGCGCTTGCATCCTATCCTCAATATGATATAATAGCAAAGCAGCGTGTGCCCATAGCTCAGCTGGATAGAGCGTCAGACTCCGACTCTGAAGGCCGAAGGTTCGAATCCTTTTGGGCACGCCATATGCAAAAAGTATCTGCACGGCGGGTGCTTTTTTCTTTATGTTTTCATTTTTATGATGTACAATTTCTATATAATGCATGAAAGGGCGATAAGCTATGAAACACACAACGCTTTGCTATATAGAAAAGGACGGCAAATACCTTATGCTGCACCGCGTAAAAAAGCAGCACGACGTGAACCACGACAAATGGATAGGCATAGGCGGGCATATTGAGCCGAACGAAACAGCGGACGAATGCATACTGCGCGAAGTCAGGGAGGAAACCGGACTTACGCTGACCAGCTTCCGTAAATGCGGGGAAATACTGTTCGACAGCGCCCCATGGCCTGAGGAGATGATGCATCTTTATTATGCAGACGGGTTCACAGGAAAGTTGACGGACTGCGACGAAGGCGAACTCGTGTGGCTGGACAAAGCAAAGCTGAAGGAATTGCCTGCGTGGGAAGGCGACTTTATATTCCTTGAGCTAATGGAGCGCCATGCGCCGTATTTTGAATTGGAACTGCATTATAACGGCGAAAGGCTTGACCGCGCAATATTGAACGGCACCCCCTTGCCCCTGCCGAACTGGCGGGATGCGATAGACGCCCTGTATTGACCGCAGTAATTGAACGCTGAGGATATTCCATGCTTGATATAATAAGGCTTTATGATTCAAAAACAAAAAAGACCGTTGCGCGGGGCATACTGGAAGCCCTTCCGGAATGGTTCGGCATTGCGGAGGCGCGCGAGGAATACATTGCACAAAGCGCCGCCGAGCCATTTTGGTGCGCCTATGACGGCGATAAGCCGATAGGCTTCCTTTATATACACCAAACGGGCGACGCAACGCTGGAGCTTTACGCAATGGGCGTTTTGAAGGAATACCACCGTCTGGGCGCAGGCAAGGCATTATTCGCCGCGGCATATGAATATGCGCGCGCAAACGGCTATTGCTTTATTCAGGTAAAAACGGTACAAATGGGCAAATACGCGGACTACGACAAAACGAATCTTTTCTACAAGTCGCTCGGGTTCAGGGAGTTCGAGCTGTTCCCAACGCTTTGGGACGAATGGAACCCATGCCAGGTCTATGTTATGGCGGTAAAATAAAGGGTACACTTCGGGCAGATGTTCATAAAACCGTATTATCAAGCATCGGATAGCCGATAACCGGACGGAATGGGTACGGCCGATGAACGCTTGCAAGGCACAGGCGGAGGAAATTTTGAAAGCGGAATTGAGTTATGATTGGGTAAATAAAGTCCGAGCGGAAGCCGTTCGGGCTTTTTCATATCTCATAAAATCCGCGGTAGATTGTTCGTAGAGTTTATGTTACAATTCTAATGTCTGAACAGGACAATAAATCGGAAGTTAACAAAGGAGTACGAATATATGAGTAAAGCGGCTATTTCTTCCATTGTTGCTATTATCTTAGGATATCTTGGCTCTGCATTTGGAGCCGAAATAATGAATTGGCCTCAGCTCGGTCCAATTCTTGCAATTGTTGTAATGGGGTCTGCAATCATTACCTCTTTGGAAAAGAAAAAATAATTGCTTGACAAATTCCAGTTTATCTATCCCAATCCTCAAAATCCCTGATATTTCAAGGAAAATCGCGGTTTTAATGCTCCGTTTTCGACTGCTTTCCCTTGTTTTTGCCCTTATCCGGCAAAACAAGGGAAAGCTTTTCTTTTTTACTCGCCGACCACCTTATCCAGCAGTCTTGCGGAGGAGCGTTTTGCTTCCTTTGTCGCGTGTGCGTAGATATTCATCGTGGTACTCACATCCGCATGTCCCAGAAGTTCCTGAACGTCCTTTGGCTGTGCGCCGTTTGAGAGCAGGTTACTCGTGAACGTGTGTCTGAGTGTATGGAAATGGAAGTCCTCAAGGCCCGGAACCTTCTCCTGCGCTGTCCTGCACATGATGCTGACTGTGCTTGCGGATTCATAAGCCCCGTCGGGACGGAGGCAGACGAAGGAGAGTTCCTTGTAATCCTCCGGCACTTCTTCCGCCATACCCAGTGTGTACAGCTCGTAGTAGCTGCGGCCCTTCTCCTGTACCTCTTTGCAGTAGTTTAGACTGTAAAGCTCTCCGTACTTGAAGCGGTTTAAGTGCTGTTCCTTCTTCGCTTCTTTCAGGATCTCTGCCAGCGTGTCGCAGAAGTCCACCGTGCGAATCTTGCTCCGCTTGGTGGGGCCAATCTCCGTTTTGTGCCTTGCCCCGTTGTACCGCATACTGCGCCGTACCGTGATGACCTGTTCTTTCAGGTCGATGTCCTGCCAGGTCAGCGCACACACTTCTCCGATACGAAGCCCGGTGAAGTAGGCGATCTGAATGGGGAGAAGCGCCGGATTGCTCTTCTTTTTGAGCCAGTCCGTCAGAGCTACATACTGCTCATAGGTAATGGTGGGAACAGCCAGCTCGTCGCTGTTGTCGTCCGAGAACAGTTCGTAGCTTTCCTGCTTTTTCCGCATGACCACATACTGCATGGGATTGTAACTTAAGAGCCGCTTGGGGAATACCGCAAACCGGAACGCTCCCTGCAGCACCGCCGAGAAGAGGCGCATATAGCCTTTGCTGATGGGCTTTACCTCTTTTCCGTTCGCATCCATCCCTCCGAAGGAGAGCAGATCAAGAAACGATTGCAGATGCTCCGGGGTGACGGTTTTCAGCTTTCTCTCTCCAATGGGAAACTGCTTGATGCGTCCCACCGTTCCCTGATACGCAGATACCGTTCCGTTGCTGAGACTGCCGGGTTTCAGTTCTTCCTCCACCCACATATCCAGGAGCTGTCCCACAGTGACATTTTCGGACTTTGCCACGAACTTCTTCGCCTCATAATCCTCCATCGCCTTGCGGAGCATGGCTTCCGTCTCGCTCTTGCTTGCTGTTCCCGCAAACTCCCGCTGTACCAGCTTCCCGCTTTCATCTTCCACATAGAAGCGGTAGTACCACTTGCTTCCTTTCTTTCTCACAGAACCTTTTGCCATAGATATATTATTCTCCTTTCTATCCGTGGCAGCCGGGTCTGTGACATATACGCTTTATTCGTTATCGGCTGAGATCAGCCGGTAAACTCTGTTGTCAAGGTGCCACGGATTCGTCTTTTTCCGGAAGCCTACTCAATGCTTCCTGCTTGATCCCGAGGAGGTCTCCAATCTTTACATTGGTGCGTCCCTCATCGTAGATATGTAAAAGACCGTCCATAAATCGTTTCATATCTTCTACGGGTGCTTCCATCTCTTTGCGATAGACCTTCTCCGTGATTGCGCCGGATTCTATCGCATACCGCCTCAGAGATTCTTTCAGTCCTTCATCCTCTGCGATCTTGTCTACCGCTTTCATTGCCGCTGCGAAGTGCTCGCAGAACAGGGCATAGAGATCGACGATCTCACCGAGGAAGGTGGTCAGGAGCTGCTGGTGCGGCTGTCCCTGTACGGCACTTGTCATGCTGTCAAGGTAATCCGAAATGTGCTGCTCGATAGCCTTCTTGCAGAGGGTATAGCTGTCGTACTCCTTGGCGTCGGATTTACCTGTCAGCCATTCCGGTGTCGTTTCCAGAGCTTCCGCAATCGGCACGATGAGGATCGTTCTTTCCGGATCAACGCCGCCTGTCTCGTATCTCTGAATGGTAGATTTGTTTACGCTCAGACGGTCTCCGAGCTGGCTCATGGACAGCCGCAGTTCCGTCCTGCGTTCTCTGATTCTTTCACCGACCTGTTTTGCGGTGAAGCTGTTATCTTTTGTCATAGGCTTATTCACCTCGCTGACGTTAGTATAGCATATGTCGTTGCAGTTTGCAATAGCAATTTACGACTATTTTCATATTTTCTCCTTAATACGTTGCAAAACGAGTTGACAGGTGATAGCAGATTGCGTATACTATACTTGCCATCGTTGCAGAATGAGAACCATTGAAAGGAGAAAGAAAATATGAGCGTTGCAAAAATCGGTATGACTATTGAAGAAGCGGCAGAAATGTCCGGGATCGGACGAAACACCATGCGTGCTCTGGTGGACTGGGGCAAGCTCCCGGTACTCAAGGTCGGACGGAAAACCATTATCCGGACGGATACGCTGGAGCGTTTCATGACCGTCAACCAGGGAAGAAACCTGCGTTGTAGGGACGAAGTAAAGGAGGTGGTATGATGCTCCCAAAAAGCAGTCTCTCAAGGCCTCGCCGTCTGAGAGCGAAATATACCCCTCGCACAAACCTGACGGTTCGTACTCCGGGTATTTCGCTCCTGCGGAGGGCCTGTATCGAGTGTTCGAGAAGTATCCTTCACATTCGATCCAGAGAAAAATGCTGCGGCATTTTTCCATCGCTGCTCTGTCGGTCACTGACCACCCCCGCAGCGGCAACTGCCGTATGCAGTTGCAAAAAAGAACGGTGATGAACCATGCCACGGCATTCGTTCATCCAGATGAGCAAGCTGCCCGATCTGAAAGGACGTATCAGCTATATCGGGAGCCCGGACAGACAGGAAAACCTGTTCGCCGTCTATGATACCGCTGATACCGAGTTCTGGACGTGCCTTGCAAGGGAAAGTCGGCAGGAGTTCAAACGATGCGGCACTGAGGGAAAATGTATCGAAGCAAGGGAACTGATTATCGCTCTTCCGGAGAACTACACCCGATACGATCCCGATGAGGTACTGAAAGAGTTCACCGAGAGATTCAAAGGGCAGTACGGAGTGGAATGTACTTCCGCACTCCACTACAACAAGACAAAAACCAACTATCACATCCATCTGATTTTTTCCGAGCGGCTACTACTGGAAACGCCGGACAACAAGATCGCCATCCGCGCTGTGTACTTCGATGAGACCGGGAAACGGGTGCGGACGAAGAAAGAGATCACAGGAGAAGATGGAACGATCCGCAAAGGCTGCACGGTGATCCCCAAAGGGGAAATCTACGAGCAGCACATGTTTACGACAAAGAACACCTTTTTCAAAAGCAAGGGCTTTCTGACAGAAGTAAAGGAACTGCTGACCGAACAGATCAACCTTCATGTCAGAGAAGAAGAAAAGCTTGTCGTATTCGACCAGAACAGTGTGTATCTTCCGACAAAGAAGATCGGCAAGAATAATCCTCTGGCTGATGAGATACGGGCTGACAACGAAGCACGACAGGATTGGAACCGCACCGCTGACCTCGCACTGGTGGTCGGCGTACCGGAGGAGAAGGTACTTGAAATCAAGCGCGAGGAGATCCAAAACAGGAGTAAATACTCCATTTCCGAACACGGATGGCTACCGGGCTTATTTCGTACCATCATACAGAAAGCAAAGTCGATTTTGGAGCTTCTGATCCGTCAGGCAAAGCTGCCGCCGAAACCGAAGCCCGGTATCGACATGGCAGTATTCAAAGAGATGAAAGAGCTTTTGCACCGGCTCAGAAAGTGTGCATCCGAAATCAAGCAGATACAGGACACTAAGCTGCCGGAGCTGAGAGCGCAGCTTTCCGAAATCACAGGCATTTTCAAAGGTAAGGAGAGAAAAGCAAAAGAAGCAGAAATAGAGGCCACCGAAAAGAAAGTCAGCGATCTCAAAGACAGGATTTCCCGTATGGTTCGCGAATATGGCTACCCCGACGGGCAGGCATTCATGGCCGCCTACAATAAGGCTGAGCGCATAGTAAAGCAGTATGAGTGGGAGCTTGCGGAATGGAAGCAGCAGGTCGAGGGAAAACCAGCCGAAGAAAAGAAGCCGCCGGAGCGCAGAAGCGTTGTGGCACAGCTTCACAGAATACGGGACGAGGCACAGAAGCCTTCAAAGCGTTCCTACCGAGACAGGGACGAACGATAAGACAACAGACACCAACACCGCCGCTTTCGGCGGTGCGTACATAGAACAGCAGCCGGGTATTTGCGTACCCGGCTGCCTTATCCTATTGTTATAATTCAATCTTTTGCTGGATTAAAGAATCAAGTTTTGAAATGACTTCATTCTTGCACTGCTCGATAGCTAAATACTTGGCGGCGATTTCTTTCTGCGCATCGAGACTGATGTTTCCTTGACCATCAACCGGCACCGGAACCATGATATCAGCTATCATAAAGGGAGGCAATGTAGTATATTCATTTTCTCCATTGTCGCCCTCGCGGCCCTTTTTGGCTGCACGGAAAAGCGGCTCCAAAGTATATTTCATATATTGAAGGTCAATTAATCCAAGCTTATCTTCATGGGGAATTAGCACTCCACGGTGATTCGTTGCGGAAAAGGATTCATTGTGAATCATCATAAAGCCTGCCAGTCCATCAATAGCCCATGATAGGCAGGGACTGTCAAAATCAAACGAATCAATCGTAGCAAATAAACCAGAAGTATTTCCTGAATATAATGGATACTCCCCCTTATGATTTTGAACATAACTTTTAGTATATTTTCCGTTCCCCCTTACGGAACCACTGAATAAAAGCAGCTGAAAAGTGAAAAGCAGAGAAACTTGGAAGT
>OFMM01000017.1_pt1 | contig 161177 bp, 167 predicted proteins | sample 1541811 | NCBI WGS metagenome assembly OFMM01 (sample SAMN04209246, study PRJEB22552) | human gut metagenome | biome: gut; material: feces | host: Homo sapiens | place: USA: Oklahoma
AGTTGTGCGCCAAACAAAAGAAACGAACATTGAGCTGACCTTGGGGCTTGACGGCGGCGAGGTTGTCGTCGATACCGGCGTGGGCTTTTTCGACCACATGCTCACGGCGCTTGCCGTGCACGGCGGCTTCGGCCTTCAGTTAAAAGCCGAGGGCGACTGGAATGTCGATTGCCACCACACGGTGGAAGATACCGGCATCGTGCTCGGCCGTGCGTTTAAGCAGGCGCTCGGCGACCGCAGCGGCATCGTGCGCTACGGCCATGCCATGATCCCTATGGATGAAGCGCTCGGCTTCTGCGCCGTAGATGTCAGCGGCCGCCCGTACCTTGTGTTCGACGCTGCGTTCCCGCAGGAGCGCGTCGGCGATTTTGACACCTGCATGACGGAGGAATTTTTCCGCGCGCTTAGCGATAATGCCGGCTTCACGCTGCACCTGCGCTGCCCCTACGGCAAAAATTCTCACCATATGATCGAAGCGCTGTTCAAAGCCTGCGCGCACGCCCTGTGCGATGCCACAGCAGAAAACAGCACCGGCGCGGTGCTTTCCACCAAGGGCACGCTTTCGGAATAACTTGAAATTTTAACTTTTTTGCATACACGATAATTTGGAATGAATAAGGAAGGGATATAACATGATCATTTTACCGGCGATTGACCTCAAGGACGGCAAATGCGTCCGCCTGTTCCAGGGCGATTACGCCACGGCGGAGCAGGTGGCGGAGGATCCCGTCAAGACCGCGCAATCGTTTGAGGAGCAGGGCGCGCGCTGGGTGCACCTTGTCGATCTCGATGGCGCAAAGGCACGCCGCCCCGTAAACGACAGCACCGTTTTCTCCATTCGCGATAATGTCTCGATGAATATAGAAGTCGGCGGCGGTATCCGCGATATGGACACCGTGGAATATTATCTTTCGCACGGCATCAATCGCATCATTCTGGGCTCTGCGGCGCTGCACAGCCCGGAGTTCGTGCGCGAGGCCGTGAAAAAATACGGCAAAAAGATCGCCGTCGGCATTGATGCGTTAAAGGGCAAGGTGGCGGCAGAGGGCTGGACGGCTCAAAGCGAAGTGGATTACCTCGAAATGGCAAAGCGCATGGAGGGCATCGGCGTGCGCTACCTCATCGTGACCGATATTTATAAGGACGGCACCATGAACGGCCCGAACCTCGTCATGCTCGATAAGGTCAACCGCGCCGTCAGCTGCAACATCATCGCAAGCGGCGGCGTCAGCAACTTAAAGGACATCGTAGACCTCAACGCCCTCGGCGTGTACGGTGCGATTGCGGGCAAATCCATTTATACGAAAGCGCTGGACTTAACGGCGGCCATCACCGCCAGCCAGCGCCTTTCCGGCGAATCGTTCAAGTGCAGCGAAGAAGAGGAAGACCATCTTGAGCGCTACTTCAAGAAATCGGAGCTCATCCCGTGCATCGTGCAGGAGGCCTCCACAAACGAAGTGCTCATGCTGGCATACATGAACCGCGAATCCATGGCGAAAACGCTGGAGACGGGCTACACGTGGTTTTACAGCCGCAGCCGCCAAACGCTGTGGAACAAGGGCGCAACGAGCGGCCATACGCAGAAGGTCATCAGCATGTATGCCGACTGCGACGACGATACACTGCTCGTAAAGGTCGTGCAGACGGGCGCGGCGTGCCACACCGGCAGCCACAGCTGCTTCTATAAAGAGATTGCAAGAAACTGACGGAGGGAACACTATGGACATTTTGCAGCAGCTTTATGATACCGTTTTGGAGCGCAAGGACGAAAAGCAGGAGGGCTCCTACACCTGCTATCTCTTCGAGCAGGGGCTTGATAAGATCCTCAAAAAGTGCGGCGAAGAGTGCAGCGAAGTCATCATCGCCGCGAAAAACGGCAAAAAAGAGGACACCGTGGGTGAAATCAGCGACCTGCTCTATCACCTCACCGTCATGATGGTGAACGAGAACATCCCGCTTGACGATGTGCGCGCGGAGCTTAACCGTCGTCACGGCAAAACGGGTAACCTCAAAACTTTCCACAAGGTGGACCACAATACATGACACAAACTGAAAAACACGCACTTTGGGCGCAGGAAGAACAAAGCGCCGAAATGCACGGCTGGGATTTTTCGCACATCCGCGGGCGTGTAGTGGAAGCTCCGCTGCCGTGGGATTATAAGCAAAAGGTGCTCGATTTTTTAAAGCCGCAGTCCGTCATTTTGGATATGGGTACGGGCGGCGGAGAGTTCCTTTTGTCCCTGCGCCACCCGTTTTCGCAGACAAGCGTCACGGAAAGCTGGCAGCCGAATTTTGAGCTGTGCGAAAAAAAGTTAGCGCCGCTCGGCATCACCGTGCGCAAAACCGAAGAGGACAAACCTCTGCCGTTTGCGGATAACAGCTTTGACCTCGTTTTAAATCGTCACGATTCTTATGACGTAAACGAAGTGCGCCGCGTCCTAAAGCCCGGCGGATATTTTATCACGCAGCAGGTCGGCGGCAGCAACAACTTGCGCCTGCGCGCTTTGCTTGGCAATAACAAAACCGCCATGCCGAGCTTTAATCTCGAAAACGAGCTGCTGCGCTTCAAAAACGCCGGCTTTACGGTGAATTTCTGCGACCAGGCCTATGTAACCGACCGCTATTTGGATGTCGGCGCACTCGTGTGGTACGCAAAGGTTCTGCCGTGGGAGTTCGGCAATTTCACAGTAGAAAGCTGCCTGCCGCAGCTCGATGCGCTCGACGCGCTGTGTGAAAAGCAAGGCTATATCCCAAGCGTGCAGCACCGCTTCATGCTCATTGTCCGCAACAGAAAGCCGAAAGAATAAGGGGGAAACCATGGCAGCCAACATTCGCTTTGCAACCGAAGCAGACATTCCGGTCATTTTAGAGTTTATCCATGCGCTCGCCGCGTATGAAAATATGGAAGATCAGGTCATTGTAACACCGGAGCTTTTAAAAGAGTGGGTCTTCCAAAAGAAAAAAGCAGAGGTTTTCCTTGTTTCGGAGAACGAAAAGCCCGTGGGCTTTGCGCTTTTCTTCCACAATTTCTCTACGTGGCTCGGCCGCGCGGGCATTTATCTTGAGGATCTTTTCGTGCTGCCGGAATATCGCGGCAAGGGCTACGGCAAGCTGCTGTTAAAGCGCCTTGCGCGGCTCACTTTGCAGCGCGGCTGCGGCAGACTGGAGTGGGCGTGCCTCGATTGGAACACCCCAAGCCGCAAGTTCTATGATTCCCTCGGCGCCGTGCGCATGGAGGAGTGGACAACGTACCGCCTGACGGGCGATGCACTTTTGTCCCTTGCGTCCAACATCTCACTCAAATAATTTCGCAAAAGCAAAGAGGCGGGCTGCGGCTCGTCTCTTTTTGTCGGTTCTGCGGCTTGCATTTATGCAGGAAAATGTGGTATGATATTTCCGCAATTTCACGAAGAATAGGGGAAAATGCAGAATGAAAAAAATTCTGTTCATTGCGACCGGCGGAACCATCGCTTCGGCGAAAACGGAAAACGGCCTCACGCCGGCGATTACATCGGAGGAACTTTTAAATGCCGTGCCGCAGGTGAAAAACCTGTGCGCAGTGGATACCGTGCAGCCGTACAGCTTAGACAGTACCAACATGTGTTGGAAGCAGTGGATCCACGTGGCGGAGATTATCCGCGATAGCTATGCAAAGTACGACGGCTTTGTCATCGCCCACGGCACGGATACGTTGTCCTACGCGGCGGCCACGCTCTCGTATCTCATCCAGAAAAACGAAAAGCCCGTTGTTTTAACGGGTGCGCAGAAATCCATCGAGGTGCCGGACGGCGACGCGCGGCGCAATTTGTTTGAAGCGTTTGTATACGCCACAGATGCCCGTGCGTGCGGCACACACATCGTTTTTAACGGGCACGTCATTGCAGGCACCCGCGCCAGAAAAACGCATACAAAGAGCTTTGACGCCTTTTCCAGCATCGATTTTCCGGACATCGGCGTGTTCTACGATAAAAAGCTCCTGTGCTATATTGATGAGCGCTCGGAGTGCCCCGGCGCGGTGTTCTACGATAAATTAGTGCCGGAGATTCTCTCTATCCGCGTCATCCCGGGTATGGACCCGTCCGTGTTCGATTACATCACCGCGCACTGCCGCGGCGTTGTCATCGAAAGCTTCGGCGTCGGCGGCATCCCGTACTACGGCGACAACGCGTTTGAGGAAAAGATTGCTGCGTTAATGGAAAACGGCGTACGCGTCGTCATCACCACGCAGGTTCCGCACGAGGGCAGCAACCTTTCCGTCTACCGCGTGGGCCATATCATCAAGGAAAAATACCGCGTGCTCGAAGCTTCCAACATGACAACGGAAGCCGTCATCGCCAAAATGATGTGGGCACTGGCCTATTCCGAGACCCGCGAGGAATTTGAAAAGCTCTTCTGCACCCCTGTAGGCAAAGATCAATTATAAATGATATTCATTTGCGGCGGGTTATATTGCCCTTCGGACAATGCAAGTGAAGCTTGCTATAACATTACAAAACAGAAGGCAGAGCGATGATGTGCTCTGCCTTCCGTTTTGTCCGTCATGTTCGTTTTTTCGCGGCTAATTTTTCGCGCTTCTTTTGCAGCATTGCAATGAGCTCGTCAATCATCGAAGCCGGATCATCCGCCGTGTCGATCATTGCAGAGAGGAACGGCGCCACGAGCGCGGGATCCTGAATCGTCGTGTTGCGCAGCTGTAACTGGGCATACTCCTCCTCTGTCATGCACGGTGCAAAGGTGCGCGCATAATTGCGAAACGTCTTCACAAAGCCGGCCGGGGTGATCATCCCCTTTTTTAAAAGAGAGTTCACCATCAGGTGAATGTAGCTGTCTTTCCAGGTCTTCTGTGGGGAAAGCGCGACCATTTCCGCCGCGGAAAGCGCACGGTCCGTGTGCCACAAAAGATACATGACTTCGCTTTCGCTTTTTGTAAGCGCCGTCTTTTTCATATAAATCCGTAACCTCGCTTTAGTAGGAATTTGCGCAGGGTTTTATGGAGGTATTATATAATATAACGCTCGCGCTTGTCAATGTTTTGGGCAAAATTCAGTTGAAAAATTTTCCTATCAGCACTTTTGCAGATTGTTGAAAAGCAAAAACAAGAAAAAACCTATGACAAAGCCGAAAAGCCGCGCTGCGTTTTCCGCCTAATCATAAAAGTCGCAAAGCAGGGGAAGAGAAGCCCCAAAAACTCGTGCAGCACCGCTTTAAAAGGCAAATAAACGGCCCTAAACGGATTTTTTTGCAAAGAGAAACGGATTTCTTCTATTTTTCGGGAAAAAAGCCTTGACTTTTTTGCCCCCTGCCACTATAATTATTTGTGTTATTTCGTGCTAAGTAACAAATACAAACCCCTGCCTGATGGCGGATGGGAGGGATATAGATGGCTGAAATCAGAATCAAAGACAACGAATCTTTGGAGAGCGCACTCAGACGCTTTAAGAAGCAGTGCGCAAGAGCGGGCGTTATTCAGGAAGTTCGCAAGAGAGAGGCTTACGAAAAGCCTTCCGTTAAGCGCAAGAAGAAGTCCGAAGCAGCTCGCAAGCGCAAGTACAAATAATCAAACGTGAAGAAGCGGGCTTTTGCCCGCTTTTTTGTGTAAACGGGTTTTTCCCGAACAACACAGGAGGCAAAGACCGAAGCTATGGCGGTATTTAAACCGACCGGCACGCTCCACTGCGTGACGGAGCTTACGCCCGAGCTTTTAAAAGCGCTCAATGTGCACATGATCGTGCTCGATGTGGATAATACCATGTCGCCGCACGGCTCGCAGACGCCGTTTCCCGGCGTGCGGGCGTGGGCACAAAGCGTAACGGCAAGCGGCGTCAAGCTGATCGTTGTTTCCAACAATTACAAAAAACGTGTGGCGCCCTTTGCCGCGCAGTTCAATCTGCCGTTCGTTTCTTTCGCGTGCAAGCCGTTTCCGGTCGGCTACCTGCGCGCAAAGAAAATGGCCGGCACGCCCCGCAGGGAATGCCTTGTCGTGGGCGACCAGATCTTCACCGATATCCTCGGCGCAAACCTTTGCGGAATGCGGTCGGTTTTACTTGACCCCCTGTCGCCGGATCCTTCCGCCACGGTGCGCTTCAAGCGCAGTCTGGAAGGCTTTTTGCGCCCGCACTATACGCGGCTCACGGCCGGGGAAGAAACGGTAAAAAGCAAAGCATAAAGGGCACCTTTGGGTACACATTAGAAAGGGGAATTATCAATGAGCAATCCGATCGAACGTCTTACCAATTCTGTCATCGGCGGCGATAGCAAAAAAGCGGCGCTGATCGTTTCCGAAACGAACCTCTATTACCTCACGGCGTTCCCGTCCACAGACGGCGCACTGCTGCTCACTTCCGAGCAGGCTTATTATCTCCTCGATTTCCGTTACACCGAGGCCGCACGCGCCAAGGCGCAAAATGTGGAGGTTGTGGAGTTCACCTCGCTTAACGAAACCTATAAGACGCTTCTGAAAAAGCACGGCATCACCGAGGTGTACATGGAATACGCCACTCTTCCCTACGGTCATGCGAAGCGTTTTGAGCAGCTCTCCGAAGAGTGCGGCGCTAAGGCGATTTTGAATACGACCTTGGACGATGCCATCCGCAAGCAGCGCATCGTCAAGAGCGATGAGGAAGTGAAGAGAATCTGTGACGCACAGGCCATCACAGACGCTACGTTTGAGCACATCCTCCCCTATATCAAGGAAGGCGTAACGGAGCGCGAAATTGCGCTGGAGATCGAGTTCTTCATGCGCAAAGAGGGTGCAGACGGCAATGCGTTCAACCCCATCGTTGTCACCGGCGCAAACGGCTCGCAGTGCCACGGCATTCCGGGCAACACACAGATCAAAAAAGGCGATCTCATCACCATGGATACCGGCGCTATGTTCGCGGGCTATCATTCCGATATGACCCGTACCGTCGCGCTCGGCTATGTAAACGATGAGCAGAGAGCCATCTACAACACGGTTTTAAAAGCACAGCTCGCCGTTATCGACGGCGCACGCCCGGGCATGCGCTGCTGCGATGTGGATAAGATCGCGCGCGACATCATCGAGACCCCGTACCCGAACACGTTCGGTCACGGCCTCGGCCACGGCGTAGGCTTCGAGATTCACGAGTGGCCGCGCTTCAATAAGACCGATGAGACCATCTGTGAGCCGGGCATGGTCATCACCGACGAGCCGGGCATCTACATCCCGGGCAAGTGCGGCGTGCGCATTGAAGACATGCTGCTCATCACAGATGACGGCTGCCGCAGCCTCACGCATTCCCCGAAGGAGCTCATCATCCTGTAAAATTTCCGAAAAAACGGAGAAACAGAACGGTTTTTTCTTGAAAAAAGCCACTTTCTGTTATACAATAGACCTAAGAAAAATTTGGAGGTATTATCTATATGGTAACCGCAGGCGATTTCAGAAACGGCGTCACCTTTGAAATGGACGGCAACGTTTACTCGATCATTGAATTCCAGCACGTCAAGCCCGGTAAGGGCGCGGCGTTCGTCCGCACCAAGATCCGCAACGTGATTTCCGGTGCCGTGACGGAAAAGACGTTCAACCCGAACGATAAGTATCCGACCGCTTTCATTGAGAGAAAGGACATGGAGTATCTCTACAATGACGGCGACCTGTACTATTTCATGGACAGCGAGACCTATGAGCAGCTGCCGATCAGCCCGAATGTCCTCGGCGACAACTTCCGCTTTGTGAAGGAAAACATGGTTTGCAAGGTGCTCTCCTACAAGGGCAACGTTTTTGGCATTGAGCCGCCGAACTTTGTTGAGCTTCAGGTCACGGAGACCGAGCCGGGCGTGAAGGGCGATACCGCTACGAACGTCACGAAGCCCGCTACGCTGGAGACCGGCGCAGAGATCAAGGTTCCGATCTTCATCAACGAAGGCGAAATGATCCGCGTCGATACCAGAACCGGCGAGTACATGGAGCGCGCATAAGCGTTTTTCCTTGTTCCATACGCCGAAACACCCGGGGCGAAAGCCCTACATTAGGCAGCGCGTTTGCCTGCCGGAAAGATAGGTGCAAGCATGACAAATTCCGAGAAAGCGGCATACATCCGCGGTTTGATGGAAGGCATGGATCTGGACCCGAATGCGAAGGAGACGAAGCTCTTCAACGCGATCGTTGATCTGCTCGATGACCTCTCCCTTTCCGTTGAGGAAATGGAAGACGCATACGATGAGCTCAGCGGCCAGGTAGACGAGATCGACGAAGACCTCGGCGAGCTGGAAGAAGAGTTCTACGACATCGACGAGAACGAAGACGATGACGATGACGACGCATGGGAAGACGACGAAGACGAATGCTATTACGAAGTCACCTGCCCGAAGTGCGGCGATACCATCGAGCTCAACGAAGAAATGCTCGATGAGGGCTCCATCGATTGCCCGAACTGCGGCGAAACGCTGGAGTTCGACCTCGAAGAAGACGATTCCTGCGATTGCGGCGAAAACTGCGACTGCAATAAGGAATAATTTTCGGGTCCTATAAACCTGTAAAGTACGGGAGAGTCGTTTTGCGGCTCTCCTTTTTCTTTTCGCACGGGTGAATTTAGGTCTTGCAATTATATGCTGTTTGTGCTATAATTTCTAAGTTCCGATATATAGTCGGGCCATTAGCTCAGTTGGTTAGAGCTACCGGCTCATAACCGGTTGGTCCAAGGTTCGAGTCCCTGATGGCCCACCAGAGCAATATTAAACAAAGCCCTCAAGAAATCTTCTTTCTTGGGGGCTTTGGCTTTTGCAAATCTTTGCAATGAAATGTAAATATGAACGCTTAGGCGGTACTGTCTGTATGGCAGTGCCGTCTTTTTTTATTTTAACATGATTTCGAGAATTTCTTTAAAAGAAACAGAAGTAAATCTTGCATTTTGCGTAATACAGAAATTTTTGCAGCAGACGTCGAAGTTTCCCATTATCCAATCAGATGTGCAATGTGAACGGTATAACGAGCGAAAATATAAATTGCCCCAAAGTATGAGGAAAAGTATGTTTCTGTCCGGCACGGCCGCTCTTGTCCTGTAGCAATAAAGCATCCCAACTGCTTTTCGGTTTTTGATGCTATTATAAAAGTGGACACGGAAGGGTAGAAAAAAGCCTGTCCGTGGAGTATCATAAAGGCGAGTATTCTACCGGAAAGGAGCTCGTCTTTATGTCTAAACACTTGAATCCGTTGGAAAAGGAATTCCTGATCCGGCAGTGCAAAAGCAACTACCGTATCAAAATGAGTGACCCCCGCGCCGCAAACCGCGCATGTCACGCCGCTGGTATGGCTGATTCCGTTGGTGTTGTTTATCATTGTGCTGCTTGTGCTGTTACGGCGCAAAAAAGGCAAAGAATAACAGCGTTGCCTTTACCATAAGGAGGACCCCATGAAACCAAAACGGATACTTGCGTCTGTGCTAAGCGTGGCTTTGCTGTTGCAGCTTAGCCCCCTTAACATTTGGGCGCTGGACGAGGACCTGCAGCAAACGCCGCAGGTCAGCACCGTGCAAGAAAATATCGACCCCGCGCCCGTGGAAGACTCCGCGCTTTTGACGGCTCACAGCGTTCCGCGTAGGTGTGTGGCACAAAGAAATGACCGCAACGATCCATAGCGCAAAATTGGGCGAATAACAGCGAAACAGAGTGTAAAAGCACGCTTTATCCGGGGCTAAACGCAGATATAAGCGTGCTTTTGCGTAGAAATGCCCTTGACAAATTCCGAGCAACATAATAGACTTAAAACGTCTAATCGGGATAGAAAAGGGGCAAGAGCATGACACTGAAAGACCTGCCGATCGGCAAAACGGCAACGGTGACGACCGTTGGCGGCGAGGGCGCGCTGCGCCAGCATTTTCTGGATATGGGGCTCATTCCGAAGGCGGACGTCACCATGGTGAAATTCGCACCTATGGGCGACCCCGTTGAGGTGCGCATACATGGCTACGAGCTGACGCTGCGCCTTGCCGATGCGGAAAAAATAGAGATCGATAAAATTCGCGACACGATAACGGAGCCGATGCGGCCGCAGGACGCGCGCCCGATTTTTCACCCGGGTCTCGGCGAGGGCGGCAAGTACCACGTGCAGACCGGCGAGCCGCTGCCGCCCGGAGAAACGCTGACCTTTGCACTTGCGGGCAATCAGAACTGCGGCAAAACGACGCTGTTTAATCAGCTGACGGGCTCTAACCAGCACGTGGGCAACTTTCCGGGCGTGACGGTGGACCGCAAAGACGGTGCGATACGCGGCGTGGAAAACACGCTCGTCACCGACCTGCCGGGCATTTACTCCATGTCGCCATACTCGAGCGAGGAGCTCGTCACGCGGCGTTTCGTTTTGGATGAACATCCGCGCGGCATCATCAACATTGTGGACGCGACGAACATAGAACGCAATTTGTACCTGACGATGCAGCTGATGGAGCTGGATGTGCCGATGGTGCTGGCGCTCAATATGATGGACGAGGTGCGCCAAAACGGCGGCTCTGTGCGCGTGAACGAGATGGAGGAGATGCTTGGCATCCCCGTGGTGCCGATCTCCGCCGCGAAAAACGAGGGTATTGAGGAGCTTATCGACCACGCCGTGCACGTGGCAAAGTACCGGGAAGCGCCGGGACGGCAGGACTTCTGCGATGTGAACGACCACAACGGCGCGGTACACCGCTGTTTGCACGGCATTATGAGCCTCATTGAAGACCATGCCCACGATGCGGGCATCCCGGTACGCTTTGCGGCGAGCAAGCTCGCCGAGGGCGATCAGCTTGTTTTGAATCGGCTGAACCTCGACCAGAACGAAAAGGAGACACTGGAGCACATCATCACGCAGATGGAAAAGGAACGCGGGCTCGACCGCGCCGCCGCCATTGCCGACATGCGCTTCAGCTTCATTCAAAAAGTGTGCGGCGCTGCGGTCGTAAAGCCGAAGGAAAGCCGCGAGCACGCAAGAAGCGTGGCGATAGACCGCGTTTTGACCGGCAAATACACGGCAATACCGGCGTTTATCGGCATTATGGGTCTTGTATTCTGGCTGACGTTTAACGTCATCGGCGCGTTTTTATCGAATTTACTGGACATGGGCATCGGCGCGTTGACGGATATTGTCGACCGCGGCATGACGGCAGCGAACGTGAACCCTGTGCTGCACTCGCTTGTCATCAATGGTATTTTCACCGGCGTCGGCAGCGTTTTGAGCTTTCTGCCGGTCATTGTGACGCTGTTTTTCTTCCTCTCCATGCTGGAGGACAGCGGATACATGGCGCGCGTGGCGTTTGTGATGGATAAGTTATTGCGCAAAATCGGACTTTCCGGCCGCAGTGTGGTGCCGATGCTCATCGGCTTCGGCTGCACCGTTCCGGGCGTGATGGCGAGCCGCACGCTGCCTTCCGAGCGCGACCGTAAAATGACGATTCTGCTCACGCCGTTTATGAGTTGCTCCGCAAAGCTGCCGATTTACAGCTTTTTTGCGGCGGCGTTTTTCCCGGGCAAGGGTGCACTTGTGATGGTCATTTTGTATTTCACCGGCATTTTGGTCGGCATTTTGATGGCTTTGCTCATGCGCGGCACGATGTTTAAGGGTGAGGCCGTACCGTTTGTGATGGAGCTGCCGAATTACCGCATGCCGGGCGCGAAAAACGTGGCGCAGCTTTTGTGGGAAAAGGCGAAGGACTTTTTACAGCGCGCTTTTACGGTCATTTTTGTTGCGACCATCATCATTTGGTTCCTGCAAACGTTTGACCTGCGCTTTAACATCGTTTCCGATTCCAAAGACAGCATTTTGGCGGTCGTCGCCGGGTGGATTGCACCGATTTTTGCGCCGCTCGGCTTTGGCGACTGGCGCATCTCTACGGCACTCATCACGGGCTTTATGGCAAAGGAAAGCGTGGTGTCTACCTTGACGGTGCTGTTCGGCTCCTCCACGGCGCTTGCAACGCTGCTGACGCCGCTTTCCGCCGCAAGCCTGCTTGTGTTCTGCCTGCTGTACACGCCGTGTGTGGCGGCCATTGCGTCCGTAAAGCGCGAGCTTGGCGGTAAGTGGGCGGCAGGCGTCGTCATCGGTCAGTGCGTCATCGCGTGGCTGATAGCGGGGCTTGTGTACGGCATGGGGTCGCTGTTTATATGATGGATAAGCTGAACATAGGCACGGCTCTTGTGTTCCTTTTGCTCGTCATAGCGGTGTTTTTGGCTGTGCGGGCCATTCAAAAAGGAAAGACCGGCGGCTGCGGCGGGGACTGCACCCACTGCGCCGGCTCTTGCGCAAAGCCGGAACAGAAAAACAAAGCATAAAAAGAACAGAACATAAAAAATCTCCTGCTTCCCGAAAGAGGCAGGAGATTTCGTTATCTTAACTTATTCGTCTTCTTCGGAGACGCCGTGCTCGTGTGCTTCGTCGGCATCCTTGATCTCGCCCACGATGGGGGTGGGGTCGATGCCGCGGCGGCGGTAGTAATCGGAGACCGCAGCCTTAATGGCCTGCTCGGCCAGAACGGAGCAGTGAACCTTGATGGCCGGAAGACCGTCCAGCGCTTCCATGACCGCCTTGTTCGTCAGCTTCAGAGCTTCCGGGATCGTCTTGCCTTTTACAAGATCGGTCGCCATACTGCTTGTCGCGATGGCCGCGCCGCAGCCGAAGGTCATGAACTTTACGTCCGTGATGACGTCGTTATCGACCTTGATGTACATGCGCATGATGTCGCCGCACTTCGGGTTGCCGACTTCACCGACACCGTCTGCATCTTTGATTTCGCCAACGTTGTGCGGGTTGGAGAAGTGTTCCATTACTTTTGCACTGTATGCCATATCGTTTCATTTCCTTTCGTACATTCGTACCGGATTATTTTAAAATTAAGAGATCGTGCGGCCGTGGATGATCGCATCCCACAGCGGACTCATGGCGCGCAGACGGTCGATGATCTTCGGGAGCACCTCGATGATATAATCGGCGTCGCTCTCGTCGTTCACGTCGCTGAAGCTGAGACGCAGGGAACCGTGGGCTACCTCGTGCTTAAGGCCGATGGAAAGCAGCACATGGCTCGGGTCGAGAGAACCGCTGGTGCAGGCGCTGCCGGAAGAAGCGCAGACACCCTTAAGGTCGAGCATCAGCAGCATGGATTCGCCCTCAACGCCTTCGAAGGAGAAGTTCACGTTGCCCGGCAGACGGTGGTAGCGGTCGCCGTTCAAATGACTGCGGTCAATCTTTGAAAGCTCCGTGATGAGCTTATCCTGCATGCGGCGCAGCTTTGCGTTCTTTTCGTCCATCGTATTGATGGCGTTCTCGAGCGCAACGCTGAGGCCGACAATGCTTGCAACGTTTTCGGTGCCGGCGCGGCGGCCGCGCTCCTGTGCACCGCCATCGATGAGGTTCGGCAGGATGATGCCCTTCTTGATATACAGCACGCCGACGCCCTTCGGGCCGTGGAACTTGTGGCCGCTGAGGGACAGCATGTCAATGTTCTGCTCTTTTACGTTGATCGGCACATTGCCGACAGCCTGTACGGCGTCGGTATGGAACCAAACGCCATGCTTTTTGCAGATTTCACCAATCTCCGGGATGGGCTGGATGGTGCCGATCTCGTTATTGGCATACATGATGGTGACAAGGCCGGTCTTATCGGTGATGGCGGCCTCGAGCTCTTCCGGGACGACGATGCCGTTTTCATGCACGTCGAGGTACGTGACCTCAAAGCCCTCTTTTTCGAGCGCTGCGCAGGTGTGCAGCACCGCGTGGTGCTCAAACTTGCTTGTGATGATGTGGTTCTTGCCCTTTTTCAGCATCTTGTGCGCTGCGCCCTTAATGGCCCAGTTGTCGCTTTCGCTGCCGCAGCTTGTGAAGTAGATCTCATTCGGCTCTGCACCGAGACATTTTGCTACTTTTGCACGTGCTTCCTCAAGCGGCTTTTTTGCAGCCGTGCCGAGCGCATACAGGCTTGACGGGTTGCCGTAGCATTCGGTGTAGTACGGCAGCATAGCCTCAAGCACCGCAGGGGAGACGGCAGTGGTAGCGGCGTTGTCCGCATAGATGATCTTCTTGCCGTTGTTTTCCATAGCTTTATCAGTACCTTTCGGATAGTGTTTTTTGTGAGGGAACAGAAAACGCATTTGGGGTCGATCGGTCGGGATACGCATATTCTTTCCTCAGCGAGATAAATATACACCAAATTGGTATACTTTTCAATAGGGAAATTCCAGAAAGTCAAAATTTTTCTGAAAAAGCAGGAAATAAAGACCCCGGACGAGAGTTTTCCGTACAAAATGGAAGAAAACGACGGCCGTTTTTTGAAAACCGGCGTACAGAACACAAAAAATCGGGAGAATATGGGAATAGAACCTCTGCGGTGTGCCCAAACTCCGTACAGAGCGAAACGGCACGCGGCTTGACAGCACGGGGAGAATAGCGTAAAATAGAATTATCTTTTTGTGTGCGGGTATTTTTCGCATGCGTGAACGGCTGACACTTTGCACGTAAACGGTACGTGTAACGGATAATGAAAAAAACGCTGCGGTGTTTTGATTTACATGTGTTGAACGGAAAAAACAGAAGAAAGAAAAGCAGAAGGCGGCGCGGACTTGCGTGCGTTTTATTCTGCTCATGCCGAAAGGCGACACTGCGCAGAGCATCGGTTGGTGCTTTTGTATACCTTATTCTTGCGTGAATTGCGACAGTGCGCCTGTGTTATTTGAAAGGAAGGTCAATTTGGCAGAAAAAAGAATCAGAAAAATGACGAAATTAACGTCGCTCGGCGACGCGCCTGCAAAGCAGCAGGACCAGCCCCTCAGCGGTGCAGGGGAAAGCTTCATCGGCAAGATTTCCGGCCCCATCGAAAAGCCTGTGAGACGCCAGAAAACGCGCAGAACGGAAAACGCGCAGGTAAAAGAAGAAGCGACACAGCAAACCGTGAGCGAAACAAAAGAGACGAAGCCGAAGCGCACGCGTACCGCGCAAAACACGGACGCACACAAAAAGACGACGAAAACGGTAAAATCGGCCCCAAACGGTGAAAAAGCACCCGCTAAGACAACAAAAAGCACGCAGACGAAAAATAACAAGGGCAGGGGCAGGCGCACAAAGCAGAAGCCCTCTGTGCGCGCGTATTTCCTCGGCGGCTTAAATGAGATCGGCAAGAACTTCACGCTGTTTGAGTGCGAAAACGACATGGTTATCGTGGACTGCGGCCTTGCCTTCCCGGACGAGGAAATGCCCGGCATCGACGCGGTTATTCCGGATTTCACATTTGTTGAGAAAAACAAGGACCGCATCCGCGGTATTGTCATCACGCACGGTCATGAGGACCACATCGGTTCCCTGCCGTATTTGCTCAAAAAGATCAATGTGCCGGTGTATGGCACGGCGTTGACGGTGGCGCTGATTGCGAATAAGCTCAAGGAGCACAACCTCGGCTATGTGAAGCTGAACGTCACAACGGCGGGCTCGCACATTCAGCTCGGCTGCTTCGACGTGGAGCTTATCCACGTAAACCACTCCATTTCCGACGCTGTGGGTCTTGCGCTGCATACCCCTGCGGGCGTCATTGTCCACACGGGCGACTTTAAGATCGATTTCACCCCCACGCAGGGCGGCATGATCGACCTTGCGCGCTTTGCGCAGCTCGGTCAGGAGGGCGTTTTGCTGCTGATGGCGGACTCTACGAACGCAGAGCGCCCCGGCTACACACAGACGGAGCAAAAGGTGAACGCGACGTTTGACGCACTCTTTGCCCGCGCGGAAGCGAATAAAAAGCGACTTATCATCGCGACGTTTGCGTCGAACATCAGCCGCGTGCAGCAGATTATCAACTGCGCGGAAAAGTACGGCAGAAAAGTGGCGCTTTCCGGCAGAAGCATGGTGAACGTCATGTCCATTGCGAGCGAGCTCGGTTATCTCAAAGTGCCGGACGGTCTGCTCATCGACCTCAACATGATCTCCCGTTACACGAAGGAGCAGATTGTGCTCATCACGACGGGCAGCCAAGGCGAGCCGATGTCTGCACTTACCCGCATGGCGTTTGCCGACCACCGTCAGGTCGCGGTCGGTGAGGACGACATGATCATCATTTCCGCGCGCCCCATTCCGGGCAACGAAAAGATGGTCGGCACCGTTGTAGACGAGCTTTTGAAGCGCGGCTGCGATGTGGTGTACGAATCCATGTACGAGGTGCACGTTTCCGGCCACGCGTGTCAGGAAGAGCTGAAGCTTATTCAGGCGCTGACGAAGCCGAAGTACTTCATCCCGGTGCACGGCGAGCAGAAGCACCTGCGCAAGCATGCGGGCGTGGCCGTCAGCATGGGCATGCCGCCGGAGAACATTTTCATCGGCGATGTCGGCAGCGTGGTGGAGATTCATGAAGACTACATGAAACAGCTGCCCGATGTACAGGCGGGCGCGGTTATGGTGGACGGCCTCGGCGTGGGCGATGTCGGCAGCATTGTGCTGCGCGACAGAAAGCACCTTGCGGAGGACGGTCTCATCATTGCGGTGTGCACGATTGAGGCAGGCTCCGGCAGAGTTGTTTCCGGTCCGGATATCGTATCCCGTGGATTTGTGTATGTGCGCGAGAGCGAGGCGCTGATGGACGAGGCGAGACGGCTTGTCAACAGCACGATTGAGCAGTGCGCGGACGAAAACGTGCGCGAGTGGAGCGCCATTAAGCTGCGCGTGCGCGACAACCTTTCCAGACTGTTATATAACCGCACAAAGCGCAGCCCGATGATCCTGCCGATCATCATGGAAGTTTAAATTCAGTTTAAGTTAGATTAGTTTCTTGGGGGTTCCCCTCAGAAGGAGAGACGGGAAATGAACAAGCGACGCATCTGGGCGACCTCGCCGGTCTATTATGTTATGGCAGCGGTCATGTTTATTATGGCGTGCTTCAGCTATACGCAGAATAAGATTCTGTTTGCAGTGGAGATCACGGTTTCCGGCCTGTGTTTGGCAGCGGTTATCATGACCGACCTGCATTACCGCGTGCATGTGTACACGGCGCTCAGAGCTGCGAGAAAGGTGCTTTCCGCCGATGAACAGCGCAACCTCGGGCAGTTTGCGCTGCCCCTTGCGGTGCTGGGCTCGGCGGGCGACATCGTCTGGACGAATGAGCGCTTTCAGGATTTATTCACCGAAAACGGCGAAGGCTGCGGCGATAACATTGCGGCGTACATTTACCCGAAGACTTTGCGTCAGATTTTATCCGAAAACGGAACCTCCGTTTCCTACGGCGACCGCGAGTTCACGGCCTACGGCCTGCGCACCGAAAGCGGCAGTGTGCTTTACTTTGTGGACGACACGTATTATAAGCGGATTCAGCGCGATTATCACGAAAAGCGCACGGTCATTGCGGTTATCTCGTTTGATAACCGCGAGGAGCTGACGCGCGATGCCTCCGGCAGTGAGGATTCCCGCATCACGTCCGAGGTGGAATCCGTCCTGCGCAGCTGGGCGATCGACACCATGGAGGGCTTTCTGCGCCGCATGACGAACGGGCGTTATATGCTCATCACGGACGACCAGCACATTGAAGAAGCCAAAACGAAGCGCTTTGCCGTTTTGGACAGCGTGCGCGCCGTGAAGGGTGAAAATAACATGTCTGCCACGATCTCCATCGGCATCGGCCGCGCGGGCGTAACGGCGACGGAAAGCGAACTGCATGCCCGTCAGGCACTGGAAATGGCGCTCGGCCGCGGCGGCGACCAGGTGGCCATCTACCAGCAGGACGGTACATACGAGTTCTTCGGCGGCCTCTCCAAGGGTGTTGAAAAGCGCGACAAGGTGCGCACGCGCGTTATTGCCGCGACGCTTTCCGACCACATTAAATCGAGCGACCATATTTTCATCATGGGGCACACGAACTCCGACCTTGACGCCGTGGGCGCGGCGGTCGGCATGTGGGCGGCTGTGACGAAAGGCCTTGACCGCCGTGCAAGCATTGTGATCGACAAGGGCCGCTCTATGGCGACGACGCTTATCAACGCGTTTGAGCACCAGCCGGAGTATGAAAACATGTTCATCACCCCGCAGGAGGCGCTCGACCGCTGCACGCAGCGCTCGCTTCTCATTGTGGTGGACACACATTCCACCTCGTTTGTGGAAAGCCAAGAAGTTTTAAAGGCCATTCCGCGCGTGGTCGTCATCGACCACCACCGCATGATGGTGACGCACATTGAAAACGCGATCATCTTTTACCATGAGCCGTACGCCAGCTCGGCTTCCGAAATGGTGGCGGAGCTCGTGCAGTATATCAACAGCTCCGCGCTCAATAAAAAAGAAGCGACGGCGCTGCTTTCCGGCATTATGCTGGACACAAAAAACTTCGTTTTGAAGACGGGCGTGCGCACATTTGAAGCTTCCGCCTACTTAAAGCGCCGCGGCGCCGACACGGTGGAAGTGAAGAAGATGTTTGCAAATTCGCTCGATACCTATAAAGAGCGCTCTCAACTTGTGGCTGGTGCGGAGGTTTACAAGGGCTGCGCCATTGCGTGCTCCAACTGGGAATTCCCGAATGTGCGCATTGCGGCGGCGCAGGCGGCGGACGAGCTGCTGTCCATTCAGGGCGTGCGCGCGTCGTTCGTCATTTTCCGCGTGGGCAATGAGATTGCCATTTCGGCACGAAGCCTCGGCGACGTGAACGTGCAGATTTTGCTGGAGGAATTCGGCGGCGGCGGTCACCTCAACATGGCGGGCGCGCAGATTAAAAACAGCACCACGAACGATGTGCGCAAGGCGCTCATCCGCGTGCTGGACGAAAAGCTTTCCGAAGCGACGAAAAAGAATAACTAATGCGGCAAAGCGGCGCGAAGCCGTTTGACCGCTTTAGCGATAGATTTAAACGATAGGAGATACGACCATGAAAGTTGTACTTTTAGCAGATGTAAAAGGTGTAGGCAAAAAAGGCGAGCTCATCAATGCAGCAGAAGGCTACGCACGCAATTTCCTGCTGCCGCGCAAGCTTGCAAAGGAAGCGAACGCACAGGTGATGAACGAGCTGAAAAACGCCGAGGCCTCCAAGGCATATAAAGTGAAAACCGAGACCGAAGAAGCGCAGCGTATTGCGGAAGCTTTGAAGGACAAGACCGTCCGCATCACCGCAAAGGCGGGCCAGGGCGGCAGACTGTTCGGCTCCGTCACCGCAAAGGAGATTGCGCAGGAGATTAAGAAGCAGTACGGCTTCGACATCGACAAGCGCAAGATCCACTTCGACACCGACATCAAGGCGTTCGGCGGCTATCACATTGAGGTGAAGCTCTATAACGGCATCACCGCGAAGCTGGCGGTATCGGTGACCGAAGCACAGTAAAAGCCTGATTTCCTTGATGCGCAGCATTAAATTTTGCAATGACTAAAAGTCGTTTACGATTAGGAAATCGTTTTCACTTTGAAGTAATTTCACTCAAAAAGGGTGGTAAAAATGCCGGAAGATAATTTTCAACTGAATACGCCGGCACTGCCCGGAACGGTGATGCCGTTCAGCGCAGAGGCCGAGCAGGCGGTGCTGGGCGCGGTGTTGCTGGAGCCCGACTGTCTCTCGACCGTGGCGGAAATGCTGCCGCGCGCGGACTATTTTTATCAGGTCAATAACCGCACGATTTACAGTGCGATGCTCGATATGTTCACGGCAGGCCAGCCGGTGGACCTCGTCACGCTGCTGGAGCACCTGCGCGAAGAGGAAAACTTCGATGAGGGCAGCGGAAAGGTGTATCTGATGCAGCTTGCGCAGCTTGTGCCGAGCGTCTCGAATGTGGAGCGTTACTGCACCATTGTGCGTGACCGTTACGATTTGCGTATGCTCATTCAGGCGGCGCGCGGCATTTTGGATGACGCCATGGAGGACACCGGCGAAACCTCGCTCCTCTTGGATTCCGCTGAGCAGCGCATTTTTGACATCCGCCAGGGCAAGGCGTTAAAGGGGCTTGAGCGCCTGAACGAAGTGCTGTTTGAGACGTTTGAACGCCTTGACCGCTTGAATTCGCCGGACAAAGACCTGTACCGCGGCATCCCTACGGGTATCCGCGAGCTGGATAACACGATCACGGGCCTGAACCGCTCCGACCTTGTCATCATCGGCGCGCGACCCGGCATGGGTAAAACGAGCTTTGCGCTGAACATTGCGCGCCATGCCGCCATCACAGCGGGCAAGCGCGTGGCGTTTTTCTCGCTGGAAATGAGCAAGGAGCAGCTCGCTTCCCGTATCATTTCCACGGAGGCACTCGTCGGCGGCACAAAGCTGCGCACGGGCGACTTGACGGAGGGCGAATGGACGCGCCTTGTGGAGGCGGGCGATATTCTCTCTAAGGCTGATTTGTACCTCGATGATTCCCCGGGCATTACGGTGCCGGAGATGAAAGCAAAAGTGCGTCGTTTAAAAAATGTTGATCTTGTCATCATCGACTACTTACAGCTGATGAACAGTGCAAAGCGCATTGATAACCGCGTGCAGGAAATTTCCGAGATCACGCGAAGCCTCAAGATCATGGCGAAAGAGTTGAATATCCCGGTTGTGACATTGGCGCAGCTTGCCCGTGCAGGTGAAAAACGGCAGGAGCACCGCCCTGTGCTTTCTGACCTGCGAGATTCCGGCTCCATCGAGCAGGATGCCGACATCGTGCTGTTCCTGTACCGAGACGCATACTATGCGAACGAATCGGCTTCGCCCGAAGACGTGGACAAAAACAAGGCCGAGGTCATCGTGGCGAAAAACCGTCACGGCGATCTGCGCAGCGTGCCGCTGCACTGGCAGGGTGAGTTCATGCGTTTTACATCGCAGGAAGTTGTGCGTCATGAAAACTGAGGACATCCTCGCCCGCGTGCGGTATGATCTGCCGGAGACGGGAAGAATTGTCGTGGGGCTTTCCGGCGGGGCGGATTCCGTGCTGCTGACGTATTTGCTTGTACAGAAGTACGGCGCGGAGCGTTTGCTTGCGGTGCATGTGCACCATGGCATTCGTGGGGCGGAAGCCGACCGCGACGCGGAATTTGTGCAGGACTACTGTAAAGCACTTGAACTTCACTGCAAGGTGATCTATAAGGATATTCCCGCGCTTGCGGCCGTAAGCGGCGAGGGCGTGGAGGAGTGCGCGCGGCGCGTGCGCTACGCGTGCTTTGCGGAGGAAGCAGGGGAAAACGGGTGCATCGCCACGGCGCACAACGCCGACGATAATGCCGAAACGCTGCTTTTGAACCTGACGCGCGGCATGGGACCGCACGGCGCAGGGGGCATTCCGCCGCGGCGCGGCAGAATTTATCGCCCGATTTTGAACATTTCCCGCGCAGAGGTGGAACATCTCTGTAAAGTATATCGACTTGACTACGTGACGGACTCCACGAATTTGACGGTGGACTACACGCGCAATAAGCTGCGCCACAGCGTGCTGCCGGTACTGAAGGACGTAAATCCGCAGATGACGCAGGCGACGTCCCGCTTTGCGGAGAGCATGCGGTTGCAGAATGAATTTGTGTTTGCGTGCGCGAATGAATTGCTCTGTAAAGCGAAAACGCCTTACGGGTATGACTTGAAAGCTTTGCGGAGCGCACACGAGGCGGTGCTGCGCGCGGCGCTGGAACTGCTGTTATCGTCTTACGGGCGGCTCTCTTATGAGCACATCTGCAGGGCGGCGAGCTGCGTTTTCATGGGCGGCAGCCTCTCTTTGCCGGGGGACATCGTGCTGGAGGCGAAGCAGGACACGCTCACGGTGCGAAAAAACCGGGAGATAAAAGACCGGAATGTGTTTTCTGTTCCGCTGAGAGCGGGCGAAAACGTGCTTCCGAACGGAAAAACGCTGTTTGTGGAGAAAAAAATTCCCGAAAAAGAAGAAATCGACCGGAAAGTTCATAATTTGTTATTCCAAAACTTTTCGGATTGTGATAGAATTACGAATGTTCCGAGAGTACGGACGCGGCGCGCGGGCGATGTTTTCAGACCCGCAGGGCGCGGCGTGACGAAATCGGTCAAAAAAATCCTGAATGAACTGCGCATTCCGGCGGCGGCGCGCAACCGTTTGCTGCTGCTTGAAAAAGACGGTGAGATCATCTGGATCGAAGCGGTCGGCACGGCGGAGGGCTATGCGGCAAAGCCGAATTTCCCGGCACTGGAGCTTACGGTGACGGACACGGCAGGCATAACCCGCATATAAAGCGGAAAGAATTTTGAGGAAAGGGTCATCCGAATGGAAAACACAATGTTAAACGATATCAAGGAAGTTTTGTACAGCGAAGCGTACATCGACAGCATGGTCAAGCGCGTGGGCGCGGAAATTTCCCGCGATTACGCCGATAAAAACCTGCTGCTTGTCAGCGTTTTGAAGGGTTCTGTCGTCTTTATGGCAGACCTTATGCGCGCCATTACGATTCCGGCCCGCATCGATTTCATGTGCGTTTCGAGCTACGGCTCCGGCACGAAGACCTCCGGCGTTGTCAAGATCATCAAGGACCTCGACATCAACCTGAAGGGCTATGATATCGTGATTGTTGAGGATATTCTCGACAGTGGTAAGACGCTGCACTACCTTGTAAACCTTTTGAAAAGCCGCGAGCCGAACAGCATTGAGATCTGCACGCTGTTCGATAAGCCGGAGCGCCGCGAGGTGGAGGTCTACGCAAAATACAAGGGCTGCGATATTCCCGATGCGTTCATCGTGGGCTACGGTCTCGATTTTGATGAGAAGTACAGAAACCTGCCGTTTGTCGGCGTTTTGAAACCTGAAGTCTACGGTGAAGTCTAAGCTTCCGTTTTGATAAAAAAGTTTCTGTTTCTATTTAAGGGTACGCTTTGTATCCAATTTGATTTCCGGGAGGTCGGAACTTGAACAGCAACAACAAAAAAATCATTCGCAATCTTTTGATCTACCTCGGCATTCCGATTTTGCTCGTCGTGCTGCTTTTGCTTCTGTTTGACCGCGGGGCAGACCAGACGGGGCTGAAATACTCCGATGTGCTGTCTTACTTTGAAGACGGCAAGGTGAGCGCATACTCGCTGAACCTGGGCACGGGCGAGATGAAGCTGACCGTGACAGAGGACAGCAGCAAAAAGGAATCCGTTGTGCGCTACACGGTGCCGAACGTGAACCTGTTCTACAACGACGTTTCGGACTACATCAAGTCGTACAACGAGGAACATCCGAATAACCGCATGACGCAGGATGTCATCCGCCCGGCGGAGACGAGCTGGCTTGTCAGCCTCATTCCGACGTTGCTGATGATCGCGCTGCTTGTGGCGTTCTGGGTATTCATGATGAAGCGCATGGGCGGCGGCGGAGCCGGAAACCAGATGAATTTCGGCAAAGCGAAAGTCAAGCAAATAAACGACGAAAAGCGCCGCACGACGTTTGCGGACGTGGCGGGCGCGGACGAAGAAAAGGAAGAGCTGCGCGAAATTGTGGAGTTCTTAAAACGTCCGAATAAGTATAACGAGCTCGGTGCGCGCATTCCGAAGGGCGTGCTGCTCGTTGGCCCTCCGGGCACCGGTAAAACGCTTCTGGCGCGCGCCGTTGCAGGCGAAGCCGGCGTGCCGTTCTTCTCCATTTCGGGTTCCGACTTCGTGGAGATGTTCGTCGGCGTCGGTGCATCGCGTGTGCGTGACCTGTTCGACAAAGCCAAGAAAAACCACCCGTGCATCATCTTCATCGATGAAATCGATGCCGTGGGCCGCCAGCGCGGCGCGGGTCTCGGCGGCGGCCACGACGAACGTGAGCAGACGCTGAACCAGCTGCTCGTTGAGATGGACGGCTTCGGCGCGAACGAGGGTGTCATCATGATTGCGGCAACGAACCGCCCGGATATTCTGGACCCGGCTTTGATGCGTCCCGGCCGTTTCGACCGCCAGGTGATGGTAGGCTACCCGGATGTGCGCGGCAGAGAGGATATTCTGCGCGTACACGCAAAGGGCAAGCCGCTTGCACCGGATGTTGACCTTTCCACCATTGCAAAATCCACCGCCGGCTTTACCGGTGCAGACCTTGAGAACCTCTTAAACGAAGCGGCGCTGCTTGCGGCCCGCAAGGACCACAAGTCCATCACGATGGAGGAAATCGAGGAAGCGACGATTAAGGTCGTTGTCGGCACCGAAAAGAAGAGCCGCGTGATGACGAACAAAGAGAAGAAGCTGACCGCGTACCACGAGGCAGGACACGCCATTGCGACGTACTTCTGCGATTCGCAGGACCCGGTGCACCAGATTTCCATCATCCCGCGCGGCATGGCAGGCGGCTACACGATGCACCTGCCGACGGAGGATAAGTCCTACCAGAGCCGCAACGAGATGCGCGAGGAACTCATCGTGCTGCTGGGCGGCCGTGTGGCGGAAGCCTTGGTGCTTGACGATATTTCCACGGGCGCATCGAACGACATTGAGCGCGCCACGAAGATCGTCCGCGCGATGGTCACAAAGTACGGCATGAGCGACCGTCTTGGTCCGATCACGTACGGTGCGGACAGCAGCAATCCGTTCCTCGGCAAGGAGATGGGTCATGTCTCGAACTATTCCGAGGAGACCGCCGCGGAGATTGACGAGGAGATTAAGTCCATCATCTGCGACGCGTATGATAAGACGAAGAAGGTGCTCTCCGAGCACATTGACCTGCTGCACCGTTTGGCGGGTGTGCTGTTTGAGCGCGAAAAGCTGGACGCCGACGAGTTCCTTGACGTGATGAACGGCAAGCTGCTGCCGAGCGCACAGACTGCCGCTGCGGGCATCATCCCGGCAGAAGCGGCAGCGCCGGAAACGACAGAGCTGCCGACCGAAGCGCAGACGGAACCGGAAGCGAACACGAACACGAACGAATAAATTTTTGACGAAAGGGAATGTGCTCATTTGCATTCCCTTTACGTTTGTTTATGGGCAATCCCGTGCGGGTATTATTTTGCCCGCTTGAGGAAAGGAACATGGTGAATGGCTAAAAAGCAAACCTACGGCAACGACAGCATCAAAAGTCTGAAGGGCGCGGACCGTGTACGTCTGCGTCCGGCGGTCATATTCGGCTCAGACGGTCTCGACGGCTGCGAGCACGCGATTTTCGAGATCCTCTCGAACTCCATTGATGAGGCGCGCCAGGGCTACGGCAAGGAGATCACCGTCACGCGCTATGCTGACCATTCCGTTGAGGTGGAAGACCACGGCCGCGGCATCCCGGTGGATTACAACAAGCGCGAGGAGCGCTACAACTGGGAGCTTGTGTTCTGCGAGATGTATGCGGGCGGCAAGTATAACAACAATGACGGCGGCAACTACGATTACGCGCTGGGCCTGAATGGTCTCGGTCTGTGCGCCACGCAGTATGCCTCCGAATACATGGACGCGGATATTCGCTACGACGGCTTCCGCTATACGCTGCACTTTGAGCACGGTGAGAACGTAGGCGGACTCAATAAGGAGCCTTACGGCAAGAAGGCCACGGGCTCGCGCATCCGCTGGAAGCCGGATATCAAGGTGTTTACGGACATTGACGTGCCGGCGGACTATTACACGGACATCATCAAGCGGCAGGCCATCGTCAACGCGGGCGTGAAGTTTATTTTCAAAAATGAAGTTTCGCCGCGCAAATTCGAGACGACGAAATTCTGCTACGAAAACGGCATTTTAGATCATGTGCGTGAGCTGGTGGGCGAAGATGCGCTGACCTCCGTGCAGTTCTGGCAGTCCGAAAAGCGCGTGCGCGACCGCGAAGACCTGCCGCTTTACAATGTGAAGATCAACGCCGCGGTAGCATTTTCCAACCGCGTGCATTTGACGGAATACTACCACAACTCGAGCTGGCTGGAATACGGCGGCGCGCCGGACAAGGCTGTGCAGAACGCGTTCGTGTACCAGATTGACGCGTATTTGAAGCAGAACGGCAAGTATAATAAATCCGAAAGCAAAATTAAATTTCAGGACGTGGAGGATTGCCTTGTTATCGTCATGTCCTCGTTCTCCACAATGACCTCCTATGAGAACCAGACAAAGAAGGCCATCAACAACAAGGGTATTCAGGAAGCGATGGTGGAGATGCTCCGCCATAATCTCGAAATTTATTTCATCGAAAACCCCATTGAGGCGGAGAAAATCGGCGCACAGGTGCTTATCAACAAGCGCTCTCGCGAGGACGCCGAAAAAACGCGCCTCAACTTAAAGGGCAAGCTGACGGCCAAAATGGATATCACGGGGCGCGTGGCGAAGTTTGTGGACTGCCGCAGCAAGGATGTTTCCGAGCGTGAGATTTTTATCGTGGAGGGCAATTCCGCTCTCGGTGCGGTCAAGCAGGCGCGCGACCCGAACTATCAGGCCGTGATGCCGATCCGCGGCAAAATTCTGAACTGCCTGAAAGCGGATTACGACAAGATTTTCAAAAGTGAGATCATCACCGATCTCATTAAGGTGCTCGGCTGCGGCGTGCAGGTAAAGTCGAAGGCGAACAAGTCCATTGCGTCGTTCGACATCAACGCGCTGCGCTGGAGCAAGATCATCCTGTGCACCGATGCCGACGTGGACGGCTTCCAGATCCGCACGCTGCTGCTGACGATGCTGTACCGTTTGACGCCGCAGCTCATCGAAGAGCACAAGGTGTTCATTGCGGAATCGCCGCTTTATGAAATTACGGCGAAGGACAAGACGTATTTTGCGTACAACGAGCGCGAAAAGGACGAGTTTTTGACGCAGCTTGAGGGCCAGAAGTTTACGATTCAGCGCTCGAAAGGTCTGGGTGAAAACGACCCGGATATGATGAACCTGACGACGATGAACCCGAAAACGCGCAGGCTGATTCAGGTGAAGCCCGGCGATGCCGAAATGACGGCGCAGATGTTTGATATCCTGCTGGGCGATAATCTTACGGGCCGTAAGGACTACATTGCGACTCACGGCAGCGAGTACCTCGATGACCTCGATATTTCTTAAAGCTCTGACGAAAGGAAGCGTAAAGCATGGCAAGAAAAAAACAGCCGAAAAGAGAAAATACGCCGAAGATGCAGGGCTTTATTGCGGGCGCGGGTGAAATTCAGGCGCAGGACATCAACGACACGCTGCGGCAGAACTACATGCCGTATGCGATGAGCGTTATTATGTCCCGTGCCATCCCGGAGATTGACGGCTTTAAGCCCTCGCACAGAAAGCTTCTCTATACGATGTACAAAATGAACCTGCTCGGCTCGGCGCGCACGAAAAGCGCGAACATCGTCGGTCAGACGATGAAGCTGAACCCGCATGGCGACAGGGCGATTTACGACACGATGGTGCGTCTTTCCCGCGGCTACGAGGCGCTTTTGCACCCCTATGTAGACTCTAAGGGCAACTTCGGTAAGTTTTATTCCCGTGACATGGCGTGGGCGGCTTCCCGTTACACGGAAGCGCGCCTTGACCCCATCTGCCGCGAGCTGTTCCGCGATATCGACAAGGACACCGTGGATTTTGTCGACAATTACGACAGTACGATGAAAGAGCCAACGCTGCTGCCGGCGGCGTTCCCCTCGGTGCTCGTCAACGCAAACACGGGCATTGCGGTCGGCATGGCGTCGTCCATTTGCCCGTTTAATCTCGCCGAAGTGTGCACCACGGCGGCAGAGCTCATCCGTGACCCGAAGCATGACATTTTTACGACGATGCAGGCGCCGGACTTCCCGGGCGGCGGGCAGATTATTTTCGACCGCGCGGCGATGGAGCAAATCTACAAAACAGGCCGCGGCAGCATCAAGGTGCGCTCGCGCTACACGTATGATAAATCCGCAAACTGCATCGATATTACCCAGATCCCGCCGACAACGACCATTGAAGCCATTGTGGAAAAGGTCATCGACCTTGTGAAGCAGGGCAAGGTGAAGGAAATCACCGACATTCGAGACGAGACGGGTCTGGACGGACTCAAGATCACGATCGACTTGAAGCGCGGCGCAGACCCCGATAAGCTGATGCAGCGGTTGTTCCGCATGACGACGCTGGAGGACAGCTTCTCCTGCAATTTTAACGTGCTCATCGCGGGCGTTCCGCGTGTGTTGGGTGTGCGTGAGCTCTTTGAGGAGTGGACGGCGTTCAGAATGGAATGCGTCCGCCGCAGAACGCACTACGACCTCACGAAGAAGAAAGAGAAGCTGCATCTGCTCTACGGCCTCAAGGCAATCTTACTCGACATCGATAAAGCCGTGCGCATTGTGCGTGAGACCGAGGAAGAAAGCGAAGTTGTGCCGAACCTCATGATCGGCTTTGGCATCGACGAAATTCAGGCCGAATATGTAGCGGAAATCCGTTTGCGCCATTTAAACCGCGAGTTCATCTTAAAGCGCACCGAAGAGGTGAACAGCTTAGAGGAAGAAATTCGTGACCTTGAGGCAATTTTGGCCTCAAAAACGCGCATTAAGACGATTATTGTGCGCGAGCTGAATGAAATCGCGCAGAAGTACGGCCAGCCGCGCCGCAGCCATATTTTGTACGCGGAGGAAATTGCCGAAGAAGAGCCCGTGGAGACTGTGCCGGATTACCCGGTGAACCTGTTTTTCACGAAAGAAGGCTACTTTAAGAAGATCACCCCCCTTTCCCTGCGTATGGGCGGCGACCAAAAGCTGAAAGAGGGCGACGAGATCGCCCAACAGATGGAATCGACAAACGCGGCAGAGCTTTTGTTCTTCTCCGACAAAGCGCAGGTCTATAAGCTGAAAGCGGCGGATTTTGCCGACACCAAAGCGAGCGTGATGGGCGAATATGTGCCTGCGCGCGTGCAGATGGACGAGGGCGAAAGCGCTGCGTACATGGCTGTAACGACCGACTTTAAGGGCTATATGCTGTTTGTTTTCGATAACGGCAAGGTCGCCAAGGTGGAGCTTTCCGCCTATTACACGAAGACGAACCGCAGAAAGCTCATTAACGCGTATTCCGACAAGGCTCCGCTTGCGGCGGCGCTGCAAATTTTGGAAGACTGCGATGTGCTGCTGACGTCCTCAAGCGGCAGACGACTGCTCATGAACACGGCGCTCATCGCCCCGAAGACGACGAAAAGCACGCAGGGCGTGGCGGTGATGAACCTGAAAAAAGGCCAACGCATTACGGACGCGCATATCTACCAAGAAGACGAGCTGCAGAACCCGTCGCGGTACAGAAAGAAGATTCCGGCGCTCGGCGCACTGCCGAACGGAGAGGAGGGCGGCGAGCAGATCTTGCTGTAAAAAATCAGCCCTCCGGCAAGACCGTTTGGCGTTCCGTTTGTGCAGGCGTGCGGCCTGCGCGGCGGAGCGTTCAGTCCTACTGAAGGGCGGGCAGCATACAGTCCGCACCATGGACTGCGCCGCCCGCCCGGGAAAGACCCCGCTCGTGTGACGCGAAAGTGCGGTTTTGCCGCACGGTCCGTTTTGGCGCGCACAAACGCCTGACTGTGACTGCCTTGGTATCAGTATGGACGTAGGACGGCGGAATATGCAGGAAAAAAGCAAAAAATCCTGTTGCAAAATCCCGCTTTGTATGGTATCATAATTAAGCTACGAATAAAATTAGCGTTAAGTCTCTTGAAGAGGAGGTAAAATATATGGGTGCTGTTGAAATTATTTTCGGTATCGTTCTGCTTCTTTTCGCACTGGCGATCATCATTGTCGTACTGTTGCAGGAAGGCCATCAGCAGAGCCTCGGCGCGATTACCGGCGGCGCGGATACGTTCCTTTCCAAGAATAAGGCGCGTTCCATGGATGCGTTCCTTGCTCGTTGGACAAAGTTCATTGCGATCGGCTTCTTTGTGCTGGTCCTTGTGATCAACATCATTATGTATTTCACAAAGTAAGTAAATACTTGCGGAAATGCGCCTCGCTTTTCGATGGGTCTCCATTCGGAATGCGGGGCTTTTGTTTTTATAAATCAGGCTTTAGGAGGGAATATCATGTTTGAAGAGATTGAACGCCTCACCCGCGCGCTGTGCGCAGAGCACGGCACATCCGGCTGTGAGGGCGACGTGTTCAAAGTTGCGAAAAAGGAGCTCGGCTTCTGCAAAGAGGTGTGTGAGAACGAGCTTAGCGGCGTTGTGGGCATTTTCGGCGATTTGAGTTCTAAGCGCCGCATTTTGCTGGACGCGCACATTGACCAGATCGGTATGATCGTGACGGACATTGACGAAAACGGCTTTCTGCATGTGACGAATGTGGGCGGTGTGGACCGCCGCACGCTGCCGGGCAGCCCCGTTACCGTGTTCGGCACAGAGACCGTCACGGGCATCGGCTGCACGCTGCCGCCGCACCTTGCAAAGGGCGATGATAAGATAAAGCCCGTTGCGGAGCAGTGCATTGACTTAGGGCTTCCGAAAGAGGAAGTGGAGAAGCTTGTCGCTGTCGGCGACCGCGCCGCACTGACGCGCCCGCTGAAAAAGCTCATGGGCAACCGCATCACGGGCACGGCGCTCGACGACCGTGCGGGCTGCGCGTGTGTCATCCGCGCCGCACAGCTTGCAAATGAACAGAACCCCGATTGCTGCGTTATGGTGCTGTGCTCCACAAAGGAGGAGGTCGGCGGGCAGGGTGCGCAGGTCTCTGCGTATGCACTTGAGCCCACCGAGGCCATTGCCGTGGACGTTTCGTTCGCAAAGCAGCCGGACGCGGAGAGCATGCTTACCGCGGAGCTCGGCAAAGGGCCGATGATCGGCTTCTCCGCGGCGCTGGACAGAAAAATCAGCAAAAAGCTTGTCGAGCTCGCAAAGCGCGAAAATATCCCGTATCAGCTGGAAGCCATGGGCGGCAGAACGGGTACGAACTGCGATGACATCAGCACCACCCGCGGCGGCGTGCGCACGGGGCTCATCTCCGTGCCGCAGCGCAACATGCACACCCCGGCGGAGGTCTGCGATTTTGAGGATATGGAGAACATCGCAAAGCTCATCGCGGCGTATATCACGGATAAGGAGGCGCAGCCGAATGCTTAACTATGAAATTCTGGAAAAGCTTACCCGCACCATCGGTGTTTCCGGCGAGGAAGACGATGTGCGCAGCGTGATCTTAAGTGAAATTGAGCCGTATGCGGACGAGATTCACATTTCGCCGCTCGGCAACATTCTGGCGTTTAAAAAGGGCGAAAAGCGTCCCGAGAAGAAGCTGATGCTCTGCGCTCACATGGACGAAGTGGGCTTTGTCATCACGAACATCACGGAAAACGGCCTTTTGAAGTTCACGACGGTCGGCAATATCCGCCCGGAGGTGCTCTCCGGCCGCGATGTGCTGGTGGGCGGCAAAACGCCGGGTGTCATCTGCGCAAAGCCGGTGCATTTGCTCAAGGGCGACGAATTTGAAAAGCCCGTACCCGTGAACGAACTCGCCATCGACATCGGCGCAGATACACGTGAGCAAGCCGAGACATTGGTGCAGATTGGCGACAACGCGTGCTTTGTGCCGTTCTTTGAGCGCGTGCACGGTACGGTGAAGGCGAAGGCGCTCGATGACCGCGTGGGCTGCTTTGCACTCATCACGCTGATGCAGCGCCCGCTCGAATACGACACGTATTTCGTCTTCTCCACGCAGGAGGAGATTGGCCTGCGCGGCGCGGGCACGGCGGCGTATATTCTGGAGCCCGATGCGGCGCTTGTGCTGGAGGGTACGACGGCGGGCGATATTCCCGGCGTGAGCCCGACGGACGCAGCGTGCAAAATGGGCGGCGGCGCAGTCATTTCCCTTACGGATATGCGCACCGTTTACCCGAAGGATTATTTCCGCCGTGCGATGGCGCTCGGTAAAGAAAACAATATTCCGGTGCAGCCGAAGACCGTGCGCGCCGGCGGCACAGACGCGGGCACCATTCACGTTTCCCGCGGCGGCGTGAAGACGCTGACGATCTCGCACCCGTGCCGCTATATCCACAGCGCGATCGCGATGACGACCGAAAAGGACATAGAGGCGGTTATTGACCTGATGGTGCTGATGATGGCGGAAATTTCCGGCGGCAAGCTGTAATGATCCGTCTTGCGGAAAATTTAGAAGCGCTTTTCGCGCCGTGCGTGAGTTCTCCGTTTGGGTGCCAAATCCGGTCTAAAGCGCAGGCGTATGGCTTCCATCAGTCGTTCGCGCAGTTTTGGACGGACGGGGAAGCCGCCTACGGAAAAACGGACGGCTCCGTCTGCATTGCGGGGGAGATTACCGACGCGGACGAGGCGCGTGCATTTTTGCGTGCGGTGGGCACAAATGAAGTCGTGTGCAGCGCGGAGAATGCCGAAAAGCTGGGGCTAAACATCACCGAAAGCGGCGCGATTTTGCAAAAGGTGCTGCGAAATGAGACTGTGCATCCTGCGGAGGAAATTTCTCCGAGAGAGATTTATGCTGTGCTGAAAGCAAACGGCATGGTGGGGGAGTTCGAGCCGTTTTACCTCGATTTATCCCACCGCATGCGGCACGGCACGGTGCGCTGCGCGGGTGTTTCGGCAGATGGGAAGACCGTCGCAGTGGCTGCAGCAGTGCTCGGCGAAAGCGCGAGCCTCATTTCTGCTGTGGCGGTGCTGCCGAAATTTCACCGCAGGGGGCTTGGCACGGCGGTTGTCCGAAAAATGGAGCGAATGCTGCCGAGCGGCACGGTGTATATCCTGCGCGAAGAAAGCAAAAACGAGGCGTTTTATGACGCTTTGGGCTATAAACCGTGCGGCGCATGGGCGCAGGGAAAATTATGCAATTAAAATAATTCAGATAAAGGAAGGCTTTTGCGTTTGCGAAAGCGGGTTTACTATGTACGAGTTTTTTAAAATGGATGACCGCGTGCTGAAGGCGGCGGAGGAAGCGGAGCAGAAGGCTGCGCCGTACCTTGCGAAAATTTCCGAAACACAGCGGTATAATCAGGAGAAGATGCAGGCTGCGTTCATGCAGGCAGGTGTCAGCGAGAGCCACTTTGTGGCAACGACAGGCTACGGCTATGGCGACCGCGGCCGCGACGTGCTGGACGAAGTGTACGCGCGTGCCCTCGGTGCGGAGGACGCGCTGTGCCGCTATAATTTTGTCAGCGGCACGCATACGCTTACCGTAGCGCTTTTTGGCGTTCTGCGCCCGGGCGATACGATGCTGAGCGTTACCGGCATGCCGTATGATACGCTGCGCGGCGTGATCGGCATTACGGGCGACGGCAACGGCTCGTTAAAGGAGTTTGGCATAAACTACGAGCAGCTTGACCTGCTGCCGGACGGCACGCCTGACTATGACGGCATGGAGACGGCCATCACGCCGAAGCACCGCATGGTGTACATTCAGCGCTCCCGCGGGTACAGCCTGCGCCCGTCCCTGACAGTGGAGGAGATCGAGCGCATTGTAAAGATCGCAAAGCGCCGTGCGCCGGACTGTATTGTCATGGTGGATAACTGCTACGGCGAGTATGTGCAGAAAATGGAGCCGACGGCTGTGGGCGCAGACCTTATGGCGGGTTCGCTCATCAAAAATCCGGGCGGCGGCATTGCGCCGACGGGCGGCTACATTGCGGGCCGCCGCGACCTTATTGAAAGCTGCGCGTATCGCCTGACGACCCCGGGTACGGGTCGTGAGATCGGCTGCACGCTCGGCAACAACCGCGAGCTTTTCATGGGCACGTTCCACGCGCCGAACGTCACGGGTGAAGCCTTAAAGACCGCTGTGTTCACGGCGGCGCTGTTTGAGGGCTTCGGCTTTGACGTGACCCCGCGCTACGATGAGCCGCGCGCGGATATTATTCAGGCGGTGCAGCTGCGCGAGCGCGAGGCGCTGTGCGCATTTATCCGCGGCATTCAGCAGGGCGCGCCGGTCGATTCCTTCGTTGTGCCGGAGCCGAGCCCCATGCCGGGCTACGACTGCGACGTCATCATGGCGTCCGGCTCGTTCACGTTTGGCTCGTCCATTGAGCTTTCTGCGGACGCACCGCTGCGTGAGCCGTTTGCGGCATGGATGCAGGGCGGTGTGAACTTCAACAGCGGCCGTCTCGGTGCGATTTTGGCGGCACAGTCCATGCTGAATGCGGGCTTTTTGAATCTCTAAATTATAAATTTTCGGCGGCAGGCTTCGGTTTGCCGCTTTTTTGTTGTCAATTTATCCGGAAGATAAAACTTGTATCTTCCTTTTTGAATAAAACCGTGCTATACTTTTTTTAACAACTTTTAGGGGGGTTACCATGAGAGACAGAAAAAAGGCGCAGGCTTTGGCGCACGAGCTTGTTTCCAAAATGACGATAGAGGAACGCGCTTCACAGCTGAAATTTGATGCGCCGCCCGTTGAACGGCTGGGCGTTCCGGCGTACAACTGGTGGAACGAAGCGCTGCACGGCGTGGCGCGCGCCGGCACGGCGACGATGTTTCCGCAGCCCGTTGCCATGGCGAGCATGTTTGACCCGGAGATGATCCGAAAAATCGGCGATGTCGTTGCGACGGAGGCCCGCGCGAAGTACAACGAAGCTTCTAAGCACGGCGACCGCGATATTTATAAGGGCCTCACGTTCTGGTCGCCGAATATCAACCTGTTCCGCGACCCGCGCTGGGGCAGAGGGCAGGAGACGTACAGCGAAGACCCGTACCTCACGGCGCAGCTCGGCGTGGCGTACATCAAGGGCTTGCAGGGTGACGGGAAATATTTGAAGGTCGCGGCGTGCGCGAAGCACTATGCTGTGCACAGCGGCCCGGAGGCCATTCGCCACGAATTTGACGCCGAGGTGAGCCAGAAGGATTTGTGGGAGACGTATCTGCCCGCGTTTGAAGCCGCTGTGAAAGAGGGCGAAGTGGAGGCTGTGATGGGCGCATACAACCGCACACTCGGCGAGCCGTGCTGCGGCAGTGACCTGCTCATCCGCAAAATTCTGCGCGGCAAGTGGGGCTTTCAGGGACACTTTGTCTCCGACTGCTGGGCGATTTCCGATTTTCACCTGCACCACCACATCACGACCACCGCGCCGGAATCCGCTGCACTCGCCATTAAGATGGGCTGTGACGTAAACTGCGGCAACACATATCTGCATTTGCTGCGTGCGCTCGAGGACGGGCTCATCACCGAGGACGACATCACGACGGCGGCGGAGCGGCTCTTCACCACGCGTTTTATGCTCGGCGAGTTTGACGAGAACTGCGAATACAACTCCATTCCCTATGAGGTCGTGGAGTGCCCGGAGCATTTGGCGCTCAGCGAGGAAGCCGCGCGCAGAAGCGTTGTGCTGTTGAAAAACGACGGTATTTTGCCGCTTGATAAAGCGAAAATCAAGACGATCGGCGTCATCGGCCCGAATGCGAACGACCGCATGGCGCTCATCGGCAACTACCACGGCACGGCGTCAAGATATATCACGGTGTTGGAGGGCATCCAGGACTATGTAGGCGACGATGTGCGCGTGCTGTACGCCGAGGGTTGCCACCTCTACAAAGACCGCGTGGAGGGGTTGGGCCTGCCCGGCGACCGCCTTTCCGAAGCCGAGACCGTGGCGGAGCACAGCGACGTTGTGGTGCTGGTGACGGGCCTCAATGAAAATCTTGAGGGCGAGGAGATGGACCAGAGCAATTCTGTCGGCTCCGGCGACAAGGCGAATTTGCTGCTGCCCGCGCCGCAGAGAAAGCTGATGGAGATTGTCGCGAAGACCGGCAAGCCCGTCATTCTCATCAATATGACCGGCAGCGCCATGGATTTGCGCTTTGCGGAGGAAAGCTTCTCCGCCGTAGTGCAGGGCTGGTATCCGGGTGCACGCGGCGGCAAGGCGATTGCGGAGCTTTTGTTCGGCAAGTATTCCTTCAGCGGCAAGCTGCCCGTGACGTTTTATAACGACTCCGACGAGCTGCCCGCGTTTACGGATTACGCGATGGAAAACCGCACGTACCGCTACTTTACGGGCGGCGTGCTGTATCCGTTCGGCTATGGCCTCACTTACGGTAAAACGGAAGTGACGAAAGCCGAAATGCGTGATGACGGCGAGCACTATACGATTACGGCGACGGTCAAAAATGAGGGCTGTGCCGTGCATGAGATTTTGCAGGTCTATGTGCGTGACAATGAATCAGAATTCGCGGTGCGCAACCACAGCCTTTGTGCGTTTAAAGCGGTTTCGCTCGGTGCAAATGAGACGTGTGACGTCGAGATCACCGTGCCGAAGGCCGCGCTTGAAATTGTGGACGACACCGGCACGCGCCGCGTAGACAGCCGCAGCTTCACGTTCTTCGTCGGCACCTCGCAGCCGGATGACCGCAGCGCGGAGCTGCTTGGTACCCGCCCGGTTGCGGTAGAACTCAAGCTGTAATAAAGTAAATGCAAACGACCCTTTCGCGGCAATTTGCCCACCGAAGGGGTCGTTTTGTCTGTGACTTTTTTAAGGTGTTCCATTTACAAAATTTGCCGAAAGTTATATACTGATACTGCTATTTTTTAATTCGGAAAGGCAAAAGTATGGCTGCGGATATAAAGAAAAACGATGATTTTTCAAAGGGACCGATTTCCAAAACGATCCTGCGCCTTGCGGTGCCGATGGTGCTGGCGCAGTTTGTGAACGTCTTATATAATATCGTAGACCGCATGTATATCGGGCATATTTCCGATACATCGGTGGATGCGCTGACGGGCGTCGGCGTGACGTTTCCGATTTTACTGATGGTGACGGCGTTTGCGAATTTATTCGGCACGGGCGGCACGCCGTTGTTTTCTATGGCGCGCGGTGCGGCACAGCAGGGCGGCGAAGAGGGGGAAAAGCAGCGTGAGCGCGCCGCAGACGTGATGAACAACACGTTCTCGATGCTCGTCATTACGGGCGTAATTTTGTGCATTGTGGTGCTGCTCCTCAAAAAGCCGGTGCTGTATCTCTTCGGCGCGAGCGACACGACGTACCCTTATGCGGACAGTTATCTTTCGGTTTACATGCTCGGCAGCGTATTCATGATGGTCTCGCTTGGCATGAACGGGTTCATCAATGCGCAAGGCTTTGCAAACCGCGGCATGCTGACGGTCGTTATCGGCGCAGTGGTCAACATTGTGCTTGACCCGCTGTTTATTTTTGTGTTCGACATGGGTGTGCAGGGCGCGGCGCTTGCAACGGTGCTTTCGCAGCTCGTTTCCGCCGTGTGGGTGGTGCGCTTCCTGCTCGGTAAGCGTACGCTGTTTCGTTTGGAGTTAAAGCGCATGCGCCCGCAGGCAAAGCTCATCGGCAAGATCACCTCGCTTGGCATTTCGGGCTTTATCATGGGCTTTACGTCGAGCGCTGTGCAGGTGGCGTGCAACGCGATGCTCTCGCAACACGGAGGCGACCTGTTCGTCGCGGTCATGACGGTCATCAACTCCATTCGCGAAGTGACATATACGCCGGTAAACGGTGTGACATCTGCCGCGGCGCCGGTGGTCAGCTTCAACTACGGCGCACAGAAATATAAGCGCGTGCGCGGCGTGATTGTGTTCACGACGGTCGTTTCATTCAGCTATATGGTGCTTGTATGGCTCGTGCTAAGGCTGTTCCCACACGTGTTTATTCAGCTTTTTAACGGCGACCCGCAGTTACTCGAAACATGCACGCACGCCATGCACATTTATTTCTTCGGGTGCTTTATGATGGCGCTGCAAATGTCGGCGCAGTCTGTTGTGCAGGCGATGGGTCGCGCAAAGCAGGCGATTTTCTTTTCACTGCTCCGCAAGGTCATCATCGTCATTCCGTTGACGTTTTTGCTGCCGCAGATCCCCGCTGTCGGTGTGGACGGTGTGTTCTGGGCGGAGGTTATCTCGAACTTTGTGGGCGGCGGCGCGTGCTACATGACGATGCTGTGCACCGTCTGGCGCGAATTAAAACACAAAGAAATGGGCGAGCTTGCACAGGCGAAAAAGTAAAAAGAACGGAGCCGCGCATGGGTGATAAACCTGTGCGGCTCCGTTTTTTGTATGCGGTTTATTCTGCGGTGTCGGGTGAGGGGGCGGTGCTTTCTGTGCCGCTTGCATCGCTTTCGGAAGCGGTCGGCTCTGCGACGGGGTAATCGAACTCGCCCAGCACATCGCCGGTCGTTTCGTCTTTTACGGTGAAGTGCACCGTGAAGCTTTCTGCGCCCTCGCCCGTAAACGCTGCGTAGAGCAGCGCGGGAATGTACACGGCCTGCGCAGCGGCGTTGTCGCGCTCCGGTTTATACAGGTCTTTGGTGCTCAGAATTTCGGCGCTGCGGCCGTCTTCGGAAAGCGTGACGCTTTTTATAAACGGCCACGTGCCGTCCTCCGGCAAAGCGATGATCTGCTCGTGCAGACTTTCCTTCAGCGCGGCGCAGACGGCATCGCGCTCGTCTTTTGTCATTTCTACCGTGCAGGAGCCGTCATCATTTGTGGTGACGTTTGTAAGCCCCAGACGGTGCGCCGCGGCGGTGATGTCGAGCCCTGTGCGGCATAGGGTGTCCTTGGAAATCTGTACGGTGTAATCCCGCTGCGGTTCTGAAGACGCGGCGGCAGGCGCTTCGCTTGCCGTTTCGGTCTGCCCACCGCACGATGCCGAGGAAAGGATGAGTGCCGCCGCGAGCAGAAGCGCCGCCAAAAGCCGTTTTGCGTTTCTCATTTTGAACACCTCTTTATGAGCTTATCTTAAACTATATCATACCGTATTCGGCGAAAAAAGTCAAAAGAATCAAAAAGCTGTTCAAAGTCGGAACTTTTTCGCTAAGTTGTAAAATCAAATGCGACAAGGGTTAATACTCTATCGCATTTGATTTTTTATACAGAAAATCAAAGAGTGTAACAAGAGAATGAAACTCTTGTGGCACTCTTTTTTTATTGCGAAGAAAACAGAAAGAAAGGTGGTTGGACATGAGAAAAGGAGCGAAGCGGCTTAATTATGCAGATAGGCAGCGGATTGAGAGTATGAAGAAATCCGGGGCAAAGGTTACAGAGATTGCCCAGGCGGTGGGAGTACACCGGGCCACTATCTACAATGAATTGAAGCGTGGCGGAGAGCCTTACCGTGCAGAAATAGCACAGAAAGCGTTATAAACGCCGCCCGGCAGCAGGGCAGGAAAGCGAGGAACTTAACATGAAGCAAAGAACACTTTACCAGGTGCGTGTTACCCAGGAAATCCCGTTTTGTGATTATGACGAGGACGGGGAAGAAACCCAGGTAAGCAGCGGACGCATAGAAGAGTATGTGGCCGGGAGATTTTCAGCAGAGCATAACGCTAAACTCTTTGCGGAAGCATTGGAAAACAAGATTACAGAGGGAAGCGGCTATGTGACAAATTGCTTTACGCCGAAAGTCTCAATTATAAAAATAATCCAAACGGAAGAATTGGTGGACTGATAGAAAAAGGGGTGAGGGCTTTAATATGAGCAAGTGCATTGTGAAAATTTTAAGAGACGAAACGCCGGGCGGATTGGCGGAGAAAATCAACAAGGAATTAGAGGAAAATACACGGTCATGGGACATGGTAACGGGTATCAAATACCAGGTGGCAGTAATTCCGATTATGAGAGGGAAAGAAATAGCCGGGTTTAAAACGGAATATTCCGCACTTATACCAGGGTAATGAATTTAGAAAGCGAGGAACTTAACATGAAAAAAATACCGGAATGGATTTATGCACCAACAAACTTTTCCCCGGAACTGGAAAAGACATTTGCGGCAGTAGAAAAAGCCCTGGGCTTTAAACTGTTTATTTGGCAGAAAACATTTATTGCCAACACAACATATAGACGGAGCGGAAGAACCACGGCGGAAATATTACGGGCTTTATTGAATGTATCAAAACCGCCCTTAGATTACACCAAACCAGTAGCGGACCACATGGAGCGGTTTTATAGAGAAGAGACACGGGAAATAAAGGCGAAACTGGACGCCGCCGGAATACCAACAAGGACCGTTTTCTTTTCCAGGCAGGAGAAACAGAAATATTACAGTGAAGCGGAAACCGGGAAGCAGGAGAAAAATACAATACCGGAATTTACGCCGGAATATGGAAAGAGGATATGGCTATGAAAAACACGGCAGAAATGACACTGGGAAGTCTTTTTGACGGAATAGCCGGGTTCCCATTGGCGGCCAGGCGGCAGGGTATCAAAACGGTATGGGTAAGCGAGATAGAGCCGGATTGTATAGACATAGCAAAGCGGCACTTCCCGGAAGCCCTACAACTGGGAGACATTACGCAGATAGACGGGGCAAAAATCCCCGTTGTGGATATTATCAGTTTTGGAAGCCCTTGCCAGGATTTGAGCGTTGCCGGAAAACAGACGGGGCTTGACGGTTCCCGTTCCGGCCTATTCATGGAAGCCGTGAGAATAACCAGGGAAATGAGGGAAAAGACAAATGGACAATATCCAAAATATATCATTTGGGAAAATGTGGCCGGGGCTTTTTCAAGCAATAAAGGCGAGGACTTCCGCCGGGTCCTGGAAGAAATCACACAGAGCAACATTTCAATGCCTAAAAGTGGGAAATGGGCAACCGCCGGAATGGTTGGAAATGAGGGACCAGGGGGGGGACGTTCAGTGTACCGCATGGCGATTGCTTGACGCTCAATTTTGGGGAGTGCCCCAACGTAGAAAACGTATCTACCTTGTCAATGATTTTGGAAATGGACGTGCCGGACAAATACTTTTTGAGTGCGAAAGCGTGTTGGGGTATCATTCGCAGGGCGGAGCAGAGGAACAAGGAAATTCCGGTAATTCTGAAAATAGCCTTACTGGAACGGATTGCAGAGGAATGGCAGAGGACGCAGACGGACAAATGAAATTAGATTTTGGCCGCACCGCCGACAGAATTTACATAAACGCCAAAACAAGTGTAACGCTCATGGGAAACGCCGGGGGCGGCGGTGGGAAAACGGGTTTATATTTACTTCCCGTCTACACCATTGCCGGAAATGTGATTGGCAGGAACGAGAAAAACGGCGGCCACCAGTTGGGCGTAAATCAAGACATAGCCCCAACGCTTACGGGTGCGGACCGGCACGCCGTAGCGTATGCCGCCGGGTTTCTTCCGAAAGCAGGAGCAAAGGCCGGGGGAATTGGATATACAGAGGAAGCAAGCCCAACGCTTATGTCTCAACACCGCCCGGCGGTAGTGTATGGATATACACAAAGCAGCTATGGAGAGTTTAAAGAGGGCGTGGGCACGTTGAAAAAGAGCCGAGGGGCAGCAGGGGGCGGAAGTGAAACCCTTGCCGTGATAATGGAACGAATTGCCGCAGCGGTTAAATACCGGGTCCGCCGCCTTACGCCGCTTGAATGTGAACGCCTGGACGGGTTCCCGGACGAATGGACAAGGTACGGGGCAAGCGGCAAAGAAATGTCCGACAATGCCCGTTACATGGCATTGGGAAATAGTATAGCGGTTCCATGTGCGGAGCGTGTTTTTATCGGCATAAAGAAAGCAGAAAGCGAGGAAAACAGAGCATGACAAATTTAGAAGTGTTTTTGTTGATTGTGGTTTTATTGATACTCATAGGCGGCGGAGTAATTTTATACCTGGCACTGGCAGGGTTAGCCATTATCTATTCAATGGGTGCAAATGAAAGACCAAGGGGACGCCGTATTTTCTTTGGTGTCCTGGGCGTGGTTATGATAGTTGCCTTTGTGTGTGCTTCCATTTATTTTCACAAGTACGGGTGGCCGTTATGAAGTTACGGGAATTTCTGACCGTATTTGAACAATCGGACAGATTACGGATTGTAAAGAATGGAAAGGACGTTTATACGGGGTTCCTGGCCCTCATGGCACACGCCGGGAACATGGAAGCACTTATGGACGCAGAGGTTAAGCGGTTCAGACCAACGCCGGAAATAAGACATAAGGAATGGCAAAAACGTGGGCTTATGGCACCGTTGCAACCGCAGGAAACGCCGGAATATTTCTTTTCGGATTTGCAGATGAACCTATATAACACCATTTATTTATAGGAGAACGAGACATGGCAGAAATGACAATAACGGTAAAAATTGAAGATTTGCCGGAATTTAAGGCCAGGCTTGCCAGGATAAAGAAAATTATGCGGCGGCGTGCCTGGGTAAACGGTCATAGGACCGGGAAAGCGAGGAAAAGCACATGGAAAAGAGCGTGACACCATTAAACGGAATTGTGGAGCCGGATTTTTTGGAATACCTGGACAAGACATTTAAGCGGTGGCAGCAGTTAGCCGCCCAGGGCGTGACACTGGGCGGCCGTGAGATTGCAAAATTGACAGATACCGTATATGGGGCGAAACTTAACGCCCGTTATGGATTTGAAGCAGTTGCACGCCGGGAACCGGACGAAGAGGGACAGGACCGTTTTACCCTTATGATTTACAAGAACCGTGAAGCGGTGGAAAATGACCCACCACTTTATCATTTCACAACACCAATTCACAGATAAGAAAGCAAGGAATTTAACATGGGATTTATGGACGGATTTACAAGTGACGGAACCGTGGACATGAAGCACACGGAATATTACAACCTTATGAAAGAAGCGGCAAAAGCGGAATTGTTGAGCAATGCGGTAAAAGCGGAAGTGCCGGGCTTTTATATCCAGGCAATGATTACCGGAGAAAAGCCGGAATTTCTTAACGAACTGAAAGCAGAGGAAGAGGACACGGGCTTTCATGCGGAATATGAGCAGATTACCGGGGCAGTTGTTTCCATATTTGAAGCATGGCAGAAAGAAAACGGCGTGGAGAGTGCCGCCGCTTCCTTGCACCGCCTTATTGACACCCTGGAATTAAACCGCATTGACGAATTAAGGACGATTGCGGAAAACCAGGAAGAATATAGAAAGAAGTTGGAAACAGCATTTGAAGAAATGGGAAACACCATGGAAGCCATGGCAAAAATGCCACCAATTAACGTATGTATAGATTTTGGGAGTAAGAAAGGCCATGTGGCAGCAGGAGAACCGGAAGAGGGAAAGACCCAGGGCCGTGATTGTTGGAGTTGCCGGACGTGTGGAAATACAAAGCCCGTGAGCATGGACGTGGAGAAATGCCGGGAGTGTGAGGACGGGAGCCAATACACGGAAGCGGACACGCCGGACGAGAAAAGCCACGAAATGGAGAGCGAAGAGGAAAGCGAGGAACCGGACAATGGCAATGAATGAGTTAAGAAAAGAAGTGGAAGCCGCCGCAATGGCGGAATTAAACCGGGCAAATGCAAAGTTTCCTTTATTCAATAGCACACATGAGGGTTACGCAGTCATTTTAGAGGAAGCAGAGGAAGCCCAGGAAGCAATGGAAAATGTAAAAACTTCCCTGGCCGTCCTTTGGGACCGGGTAAAAGGCATAGAAGTGGCGTGCTTCCTGGACGAAGATACCACACCAACGGCAATTTTCCACCAGGCCATTGACGCCGCTTGTGAAATGGTGCAGACGGCGGCCATGCTTTTAAAGTACGAAATGAGTTTGGGGACAAAGGCAGGAGAGAAAGGAGAAAACACACATGGCGATTTATGCGGTTGATTTTGATAACACACTGGCAGTTACCAGGTTCCCGGAAATCGTGGAGCCAAAACGAAAGATAGTAGCGGCGGTTAAAATGCTCAAAGCAAACGGCCACAAAGTCATTCTTTGGACGAGCCGGGCAGGGCGTGACCTGGAAGCGGCGGTGGAATGGTGCCACGGCCACGGCTTAGAGTTTGACGCCGTGAATGAACCTTTGCCGGAGCAGGTGGCAAGGTGGGGGAACGACACAAGAAAGGTTTATGCGGATTTTTACATAGATGACAAAGCCATGAGCGTAAGCGAGTTGGAAGCCATTATGGACAAAGTGGTGGACATTGTGGGCGAGTATGTAAACCAGTAGCAGGAAAGCGAGGAACTTAATATGAGGGATTTTGATTATTACAGTGACTTAGACAGCCGCCCTTTCACGGGAGAAAGAAAAGTGGATTTTAAAGCCAAAATATCGGAAAAAGAATTTTTGAATGGGTATTTTGACGGTACGCCGAATTACGACCAGGTAAAAGATGTAACACGGGGAAAAGTATATGACATTTACAAGGTTGAGGGGTTCGGAGATATGGCAAGTTTTTATTTTATAAATGACGCCGGAAAGGAAAATTGCCTTTGTGATTTCTTCTTTGAAAAAGCGGAGTAAGCAGGAAAGCGAGGAACTTAATATGGCAGCACAGGCGGAACGGTTAAAAATATCAATCACAGAAGAAAATAGAGCAATTAAAGCCTTGCAGGAAGCGGCATACATAAAGGGATACATGACCGCAGAGTTGAGGGAGCGGGAAAGGAGAAAGAAAGCGAGAGAACGCAGGAAAAGAAAAAGGTATTTCCTTACCCAAAAACTCTATGGCGTGGCAATGCTTATTCTTACGGCGGTTTCAGTAAAGTTATTAGAGGGGGATATAACGGCGGCGTTTATCCTGGTTCCAATGGGAATAATGCTAATTACTTCCAAGGAAATGCTGATTGTAAATAAATACTTTTGGGAATGTGAGGGAAAAGAATGGTATTTGTAATCCAGGGAATGAGGTATGACACGGAAAAAATGCGGAAAGTAGCAACCGTGGAGAAATGGTATAGAGAAGATACCTTTTTGAACCGGGCAATGTTTCCGGGCCAGGAAGTAGGGCGGACACATGAATGTGAATTATGGAAGTCTGAAAAAGGAAATTGGCTTTTAACACATGAAATGAATTATAGCAAGAGTATAGGCGAAGCCATAACAGAAGAGGAAGCCAAGGAACTTTTAATGAGGTATGCAACGCCAATATACGAAGAAATGTTTGGAGAGTTGCCGGAAGCGTAAAAGGGGCAAAGCGAAACCCGGTTGCAAGGTGGGGAACCAAAACAACCGGGTTGGAACTTAACACCCATATTATAACACAAGATATAGAGGAAATAAAGCGGTTTTTCTATATATAGGAAGAAAGGCGGCAATCATGGCGATAAAGATTATTTTAGCGGCAGCAGGAGCCGCAACATTGATTTTGACAGCCCTGGGCCTTTTTGCTTATGCGGTAGTGGCAAAAGCCTGGAACGAATTATTTGACTGATTTTTTTAGATAGAGCGGCACCGCTTCCCCGTCCTTGTAATGGGTATTAACAAACCGGACACCCTATTGAAATTATTTATATAGGGCATAAGGGACCCAGGCAGAGGGCAGGGGGAGAGAGGTTTTACATAAAGGTGGGGAACTATGAAAAAAAAACTCTATGACAATTACGATTATGAGGAAGCATACCAAAAGCAGATAGAGAACCTGGAAGAATGGGAAATGGAAAAGTTGATGAAAGACGGAAAGGTGGAGTGCCTTTATAGGACAACCACAACCAAGTCCGAGAACATCAAAAGCGGCACCATTCTGTTAGAAGCCCAGGTGTACCCGTCATTTAAGGAAAAAAAGGACGTGCCAGTGACAAAGCAGAAAAGGGAAACCAGGCCGTCACAGAAGAACCTAAACGACAAGAACGCACGGCGTTATCTCATACGCCTGGCAAATATCAATTTTGGGAAAGGGGATATTTGGGCCACGTTTGGGTGGAATGATGATTGTTTGCCGGACAGCGAAGAGAGAGCCAGGAAAGACATACAGAATTTCATCAAGCGGATAAACCGCCGCAGGAAAAAGGCCGGGCTTGAAAATGCAAAGTATATTTATATCCTGGCAATGGACGGCTACAAAAGGCCGCACTTCCACATTCTGTTATCCGGGGACGGGGTGGACCGGGACGAGTTAGAAGAATTATGGGGAAAATGCGACAGACCGAACACACGCCGGATAAAACCGGATGACGATTTTTTAATAACTGGCCTTGCCACATACATAACGCAGAACCCACACGGGACAAAGCGGTGGTGCCCGTCCAAGAATTTGCAGAAGCCGCCGGAACCAAGCCGCAGTTATTCAAAATTCAGAAAAGCCGGGGTTGAGAGAATGGCAAAGGATTTTGAAGAGTTAAAGGCACAAATGGAAAAGGCTTACCCAGGTTATAAATTCCTGGACGCAGAGGTTAAGTACAACGGCTACAATGCGGCGTTTTATATTTACGCCCGTATGGTAAAAGCAGGAGCGAAAGGAGCGAGACAAAGGAAATGAAAACGGTAGCAATTATTAACTTAAAGGGCGGCGTTGCCAAGACCACAACCGCCGTGTCCCTTGCGGAATTACTGGCAGAGGAGGACAAGAGAAGAAAACGGCCTGGCAGCAGGGTATTGTTGTTTGATAACGACAAGCAGGGCAACGCTTCCCGGATTTTCGGAGCGTATGAGAGGGAGCAGGAAGCCGGGGCGTGCCGGATTATTAAGACCGGACGAATTGCCGGGAACATCAGAGACACCGAAGTGGAGAACATGGACATTGTGGCGTGCAATTATTTCATGGAGTTGGCAGAACTGGAAATAAAGGCCGACACCGTGAACACGCAACATGGGCGTTATAAGTCTGCCCTGGGGGAGATAGACGGGAAATATGATTTTTGCATTATCGACAATCCGCCGGATTTGGGCATGAATGTGATAAATGCCATGGTGGCGGCAGATGAAATAATAATACCCGTACGCCTTGACGCCTATTCACTGGACGGCCTGGAAGAGTTGGTGGAGCAGATAAACCAGATAAGGGCACTCAATCCCAAAACCAGGCTTGCCGGGGTCCTCATAACAGACTATGAGAAATCAGACACAAGCGAAGCGGCGGAAAGTTGGATAAGGGCAAAGAGCGGTTGCCCGGTATTCTCTCAAAAAATCAGACATTCCAAGAAAGCAAAGGACGCCACATTTTACCGTTTAACGCCGTTGCATTATAGCATACGCAGCGGAGCCGCCCAGGATTATAAAGCATTTGCGGCGGAATATGTGCAGAAATTTGGCGGACCGGCAGCAGGGGAAAGGAGTTAAGGGCATGGCATTTAATATTTTGGACATTATGAACGCAGCCACAAAGGCGGAAGCAGGACAGAACCGGGATTACCAGGACGTTGTGGTAAATTACCGGGATATTGTGGTTACAAAGCATAACAAGTATAGCATGGACGAGTTGCAGGAGATAGCAACGGGAATAGAAATGGACGGGTTGCAGCAGCCACTTGTATTAGGCCGTGTAAACGGGGAATATTGGTTGGTTTCCGGCCACCGCCGCCTGGGCGGTATTAAAATCCTGGTGGCAGAGGGAAAGGCCGGGTTTGAAAATGTGAAATGCCGCTATAAGGACATGACGGAAATAGAATTTAGAATTGCCCTTTTGGTGGGTAACACATTCAACCGGAAAATGACGGATTACGACCTTATGACCCAGGCCGCAGAGTGGAAAGAGGTATTGACCCAGGCAAGGAAAGAGGGGCTTTTAATCCTGGAAGCCGGGGAGCGGGTCCGGGATTATGTGGCCGCCGTCATGGGGGAAAAGGTGCCGAAGATACGGACCCTTAACACCATTCACGACAACGCAACGCCGGAAGTCAAAGAGCAGTTTAAAAACGGCAACCTGGGGATTACGGCGGCCATGGAAGCGGCAAAAGCGGACGAGGGCACCCAAAAGGAGATTGCCCAGGCGGCAGAGGACAAGGGCGGCCTGGGAGCCGAGGAAATAAAAGCCATGGCAGAGGAAAAGAAGCACCGAAAGACCAAGGAAGAGGAAACCAGGGAAGCCAGTGTGTCAGATACCGACACAACCGAGGAAGAAAAGGAAAACGCCAGGAAGTTGCACGCCGTAAAGATGATTGAAAAATATTATACCTGGTTAAATGACGAGGAAGTGGGCATTTTGGAACGTATGTTAGAAGATTGCAAGCGGCGTAAACGGGAATACGCCATTGAAGAGGGTTAGGGGGTTAATACATGAAATTGCAGAACATGAAGAGAGGGGAAACAACGGAACAAATAACGCTTTTTAACTGGGCAGAGAATAACAAGCATATTTTACCGTGTCTTTCCCTCATGTATCACATTCCAAACGAGGGAAAGAGGACAAACGGGGCAGTATTAAAGGCCATGGGTTTAAAGAGCGGTGTGCCGGACGTATGTTTGCCAGTGCCAAGCCACAATTTCAACGGCCTTTACCTGGAAATGAAATACGGGAAGAATAAGACAACAAAAGAACAGGAAGATTTTATGGCGGCCTTGCGGCAGCAGGGATATAAAACGGCGGTGTGCTATGGAGCAGACGAAGCAAAGGCGGAAATCATGGATTATTTGCAGGACCCGGACAAAATGCCGCTTTCCAAGTGCTTAAATGCACCATGGATTAACGGACGTTGTGACGGCGTGCCAGTGGTGGGGCATATGTTCAGCCGGGAGCCTTGCCGAAATTGCGAGAAACACGCACCGACAAAGGCAGAAGCAACACTGGAAGCCAACATGGCAGCAGTTGACGGCACATTTAAAAGGCCAATTATAACGGCTATCGTAAATCTTTCCACCGGGGAGCCATTAAAAGGGCTTTCCCTGGGGGAAACCTTAGAAACCATAAACCAAAACCTGGCCCTTTTGGTAAAGGGGCAGCAGTTGACGGTTAAACAATCGGCGGCGGTGCTTACCGTTACCATGGAAGCCTATAAACGGGCGGAAAAGAAAGGAGATTAAGCCATGACAAAAAAACGGACAGACGGCGGCCATAAGATACCGGAAGAAGATTTAAGGGAAATGGAGCAGGAAGAGGGCCGGGAAATGCCGGACGGAGTGGAGAGCCAAACGGGATATTGCCGTTTTTGCGGACAGGCCGGAATGGTTCATACATTGACCGGGTGGAGCCAGGAAGATGTGGACGAAGCAGTGACGTGCAAGTGCGAGTGTGACGCCGCAAAGAAGTACGCAGAAAGTAAAGAGCGGGTCCAAAAAGCAAAGAGCCGTATAACGGAACTTTTTGGAAACACCGCAGAAAGACCAATAGACCAGGACGTGGTTACGGTCATGCTTAACGTGGTGGACGCCATAGAAGCGAAGCACATGAAAGGAATAACCATTGACGTAGGCCAGGGCGTAAAAGCAAAGGTTTCAAAAATGGCGAAAGAAAGTATAAAGGTGGAGAGGTCAGAGACTTCCAAGAAAATCTATGAAGAGTAACGGGGGGCAGAGGATTGGTAAAACTGGACGCCGATATTAAAACAATAGCCCGTAGTATCATACAAGGCAATGAGAAGAGAAAAAAGAGAATAAAGAACGGCCAGGCAAGTGCCTTTGATTTGCAGGCCGCCCAGGTTGTAGACAATGCTTTGCGTGGTACGTGTGGGAATATTGAAAGCGTCCGGGTACGGCGGCAAATGCAGGAGAAGATTTATAAGAGCATTGTTTATAATATGCCTTATGAGTACATAGCAAACGCCTTATGTGGCCGCCGCCAATTCTATGAATACCGCAAGGAATTTATTAAACGGGTAGCGTCCGCCATGGATATGCTACCGGAGCAGAAAGGGCAGGAACATGGGAATGGGAATTGATTTAAGCAGATTTAAAGTAGTGCATGGGGACAAGGTATTTAATGCAATAGCACTCATGGAAGTGCATATGCCGGAGAATGTGGAATGGGATAAAAGGGACATAGTTTTAAAACCGAAGTTTATTGATGTACTGGCAATCAACGAGGACGGCAATATTATTTCAATCCATGATGAAGCGTGGACGTTTCAGTTTATCCCCATTGTGGGGGAAATAGCCAGGCGGCAGCAGGATACAAAATAAGTGGGTCAGAATGTCAGAGTGTTTTATATTAACATAGGCTTGTGGGTAGGGTTTACCCATGAGCCTATCAGCATGAGGGAAAGGACGGGGGCGGCAGATGAAAGAATATGCAAAGGACTTCTACAAGTCAGCAGCATGGAAGAGAGCCAGGCAGACAGTTATTAAACGGGCCAATGGATTGTGTGAGCGGTGCAGAGCCGCCGGGCTTTATCGTCCCGGTGTGATTGTCCACCACAAGGATTACATTACACCGGAGAATATCCACAACCCAGGCGTGACCCTTAGCCTGGATAACCTGGAATATCTTTGTGAGGATTGCCATAACAAAGAGCATAAGGCAAAGCCTAACAATCGTTATCGGTTTGACAGTGACGGAAAATTATTACCGCCAAAAGGAGAAGAGCGGCGGACCACTCCCCCCGGTGGGTTGATTTTGGACGCCCCCACAAGAACCGAGGGAGATACTTCAAAAAAACTCCGCAGGGTCGCACGCATATGAGGGGGGTCAAAATATGGCAGAAGAAACAAAAAGTAACGAGAAGAAAGCAAAAAAAAGAACAAATAAACTTACAAATGCGAGGATAAAGAAAGAGATAGAATTTCTTACGCCCATGTTTGCCGGAATAGATGACGAGGACAAGAAAAGCCTTGTAAATTCACTTGTTGAGGAAGCCGCATTTTTAAAAGTGGCTTGCTTCCAGGCAAAAGAAGAATTAAAAAAAGAGGGGCTTACCACGGAAACGGTAAACGCTTCACAGAAATTTGTAAAAGCCCACCCGTCAGCCACGATTTACGAGAAATATTCACGCCAATATACGGCAATTATTCACACGCTTATTGAGTATTTGCCGCCGAAAGAAAAGAAAAATATAAGCAGACTGGCAGCATTGCGGAATGGATAACAATTACATTTTCCAGTATTGGGAAGCCATACAGAACGGCACCGTAACAGTAGGAAAGTGGATAAAGACCATTTATGAAATCCTTGTGAATGGTTTAAAAAGTGGCAAATGGGATTTTGACGAGGAAAAGGCCAATAAGGCTATAAACTTCATAGAAAACTTTTGTCATCATTCAGAGGGACGAAACGATTTATTAAAACTTGAATTATGGCAAAAGGCCATAGTTTCCGCCATTTTTGGCATAATGGACAAGCGGACCGGTTATAGACAATTCCGGGAAGTTTTCATAGTTGTAGCACGTAAGAACGGTAAAACATTGTTTGCCGCCGCTATTGCGGCATACATGGCATATATAGACGGCGAGTATGGGGCAAAGGTTTATTTCCTTGCCCCGAAACTGGACCAGGCGGACCTTGTGTATGACGCCTTTTATCAGATTGTCCGGGCAGATGACGAACTGGACAGCATAACCAAGAAACGCCGCAGCGATATTTATATCAAAGAATTTAATACCAGTGTGAAAAAGATAGCCTTTAACTCCAAAAAGTCGGACGGTTTCAACCCTCAAATGGTTGTCAATGACGAAATGGAAGCATGGCAGGGGGACCAGGGACTAAAGCAGTATGAGGTTATGACTTCCGCACTGGGGGCGAGAAAGCAGCCGCTTATTTTATCCATATCAACCGCCGGATATATCAATGACGGTATTTATGATGAACTCATGCGGCGTTCAACATCGTTCTTAAAGGGCAATTCCAAGGAAACAAGAATATTGCCGTTCCTCTACATGATTGACAATATCGAAGCCTGGGACGATTTAGAGGAATTGAAAAAGAGCAATCCGAACCTGGGCGTGTCCGTGTCAGAGGAATTTTACATAGAGCAGATAGAGATTGCAAAAGCGTCCCTTTCAAAGAAAGTGGAGTTTCTTACAAAGTATTGCAATATCAAGCAAAATTCCAGTGTGGCGTGGTTGGATTACTGGGACGTTATGAAAGCGGTAAACGAGGACTTACGCCTTACCCTGGAGCAATTCCGGGGGTGCTATTGCGTTGGCGGCATAGACCTTTCCAGGACAACGGACTTAACGGCGGCGTCAATCGTTATTTGGAAGAATGGAAAATGGAATGTGATTACAAAATTCTATATGCCCAAGAAGCGGTATGAAGTGGCCGTGAATGAGGATAACACGCCGTACAACATATACAAAGAAAAAGGATTTTTGCAAATATCCGGGGAAAACCAGGTGGATTATAAGGACGTGTATAACTGGTTCATAGAACTGGTTAAGGTTTACAAAATCCGCCCGTTAAAAATCGGCTATGACCGTTACAGTGCCGGGTATTTGGTAGATGACCTAAAAATGGCCGGGTTCCAAACGGATGACGTTTACCAGGGCACGAACTTAACGCCAATCCTACACCAGTTTGAGGGAGACTTAAAGGACGGAAAGTATAACCTGGGGGACAACACCCTTTTGGCGTCACATCTTCTTAATGTGGCCGTGGAAATCAATATGAATGATAGCCGCATGAAGCCCGTGAAGATTGAAAAGCGTATGAGGATAGACGGGGCCGTTTCCGTCTTTGACGCTATGACAATGGTATCAAAATACCATAGTGAGATAGGCAAAAAACTTTTGAATGAAGCGGCATAAATGGCCGCCCGGCAGCAGGGTTTTAAAGTGGGTCAGAATTTCAACACGAATAATTTTACAATAGGTCCATGGACGTGTTCCATGGGCTTATTTTTTGAGGAAAGGGGGTAATGATACGGGAATTATAGCAAACGTATTCGGAGCCTTTAAGGCAAAATACAGACCGCTTTTATTGAGCCGTGGGGAGTATGTGCCAACGGGAACCTTACGGGACAATGACATTGTGGGAGCCATTGCGGACGCCATAGCCAAGAACGTAGGAAAGTTACAGCCCCAGGTTGTCCGAAAGGACGAAAAGGGAATGACGATAAAAAACGATTACCTGGCCCGGATTTTGACTTTGCGGCCATGCCCGGAAATGTCAACGTATGATTTTCTTTACAGAATTGCGGCGGACCTGGTTTATACTTCCAATTCCTTTTCCGTGATTTTCTACAACGAGGATTTTACAAGGGTACAGAGCATACAACCAATCACTACAAAGAGTTTCCGCATTTTTGAAGATGACAAGCACCATATCCTTTTCCGCTTCCGGTGGGATTATGACGGGGAAACTTATACGGTGCCTTATCAGAATGTCATACACATAAAGGCAAGGTACAACAAAAAACGGTTTTTGGGGACTTCCCCGGATATTGAGTTAAAGCGGAGCCTGGACCTTGTGGAGACGTCCGGGGAAATCGTAAAGAACATTGTAAACCGTTCCAACTCATTGACCGGGTATCTGAAATACAACAACCTGGCAGATGACAAGGAACTAAAGCAGATTGCAAAAGACTTCCAGGACGCCTATATGGGAGCGGAAAACGCCGGGGGTATTGCCGCAATAGACAGTACGGTGGAATTTAAAGAGATTGTGCAACGCACGCCAAACGTGCCAGTAAATCAAATTACATTCCTACGTGATAACGTGTACCGCTATTACGGAGTAAATGAAAAGGTATTGACTTCCACCCTTTCGGACCAGGAATGGATTAGTTTTTATGAAAACGTGATTGAGCCTATCGCTATCCAGTTAAGTTATGAGTTTACTTTTAAACTTTTGACACCAAGGGAAATAGGGTACGGGAACAAGATAGAGTTTACGGCCAACCTTTTGCAGTATGCCACATTACAGACACGTGACACAATCGGCGGAAATATGTTTGACCGTGGAGCAATGACAATAAACGAATACCGGGCACTTATGTATTACGGTCCGGTAGATGACGGGGACGTGAGAATGGTATCACTCAACTACGTGAAAGCCGGGGACCAAAGCCTTTACCAAGTAGGGCAGGGCGGCGGAAGCAATGACCCACCGCCGGACCCAGGGACGCAGCAGGACAAACAACGCAGGGCAATGGAAGCCGCCGCACGTGCCTATTTTCAGACTATGAAAGGGGGTTAAGGATATGCCGAAAGCACCGAGCATTTTGAGACTTTGCAAAGACCCGGCAAAGGCCACGGTTGGGAAGTTTTACGAGTTTAAGAACGCAACGGACACAAGCGTGGACCTTTATTTTTACGGGGACATTGTAAGCGATTGGTGGGGAGCCTGGCAGGAAGAGGACCAGTACCCGGAAGCAATCAAGAATTTCCTGGCCGAAGCCGGGGGAAAAGATTTGAATATTTACATCAATTCCGGCGGCGGTTCCGTATTTGCCGGAATAGCAATTTACAATATGCTGAAACGCTACACGGGAAAGAAAACCGTGTATGTTGACGCCCTGGCCGGGTCCATTGCTTCCGTAATCGCATTTGCGGACAGCGATATGCCCACAATCCCGTCCAATGCCTATTTGATGATACATAAGCCATGGGCGGTTTGTGACGGGAACGCCACGGAGTTGCGGAAAATGGCGGACACCCTGGACGCCGTGGAAAGCGGAATTTGGGCGATTTATGAAGAACATTTGGCAGAGGGCGTAACCATTGAGACAATAAAAGAACTCATGGAAGCGGAAACCTGGTTAAATGGCACCCAGGCTGCCCAGTATTTCCGGGTAAAGGTAGGCGAGGAAAACACCATAGCCGCAGCCGTCCAGGACTACACAAAGTTTTATTGCCACAATGTACCGCAGAAACTTCTTTCCGGGGAAGCCCACGCAGGGCAGCAGGACCGGGAGAAGCGGAACAAAATTATTGAACTTACTATGGCACACATGGGCCAGTAAGAAGATATGAAAGGAGATTAGAGACATGACAAGAGAAGAATTACTGAAAATGTCCAAAAAGGACCTTAAAAACAGACTGGCCGAACTGGGAAAGAACGCACAGGCACTTTCCGGCCAGGAGTTGGCGGACGCCATGGACGAAGCAAGGACCATAGGCGAGATTTTGGACGAAATCAAAGGCCGGGAAGAACTGGAAGCAGCCGCAAGGGCAGCAGGAGCCGCAGACCCGGACGAGGGAGACGGAGCAGGAGAGGGCAGCGAAGAGCCGCAGGACCAGGAGAGAGCAAAGAGGGGCAAGACCTTAAAGGACGGGAAAAAGGCGTTTTTTAAGGGCAAGGCACTGGCAGGGATTAAGAACACCCTTACAACGGCCACGGGCGTAGTAATGCCGAAGCACACAAGCCCGGACATTTCCCCCACGTTCAACAATGTATCTTCCCTCATTGACAGGGTAAAGACCGTTCCCTTGGTGGGCGGTGAAAGTTATCAGCGTCCCTTTGTGAAGTCCTACGGGGACGGAGCCGGAAGCACCGCAGAAAACGCAGATTACAACACGTCTGAACCGGAATTTGGTTATTCCGACATTGTACGTGAGAAAATCACGGCATACGCAGAGGAACCGGAAGAAATGCAGAAATTGACAGACGCCGATTATGACGGCGTGGTGGAAGAGAGCGTGACCCGTGCAATTAAGCGTTACGCTTCCCGTCAGATTTTGGTAGGACCCGGCGGAACCGGAAAATTCCGTGGTATTTTCTTCAACCCGGCAAAGGCGGCGGACGATATTATTGACCGCAATACGGACATTACAACGATTACCGCCATTGCAGACGATACCCTGGACGAGATTATTTACTCTTTCGGTGGGGACGAAGATGTGGAAGACATTGCCGTGTTAATCCTCAACAAGAAAGACCTTAAAAAGTTTGCAAAGTTGAGGGATAAGCAGGGGCGTAAAGTCTACACCATTGTGAACCATGGCAACACGGGAACCATTGACGAGGTGCCTTATATCATCAATTCCGCTTGCGGAGAGGTTGGCGGCACCGCAGGAGCCTATTGCATGGCATACGGCCCGTTGAGCAATTACGAGGTTGCAATCTTTTCCGACATTGACGCACAGAAATCCACAGAATACAAATTCAAGCAGGGACAGATTGCCTATAAGGCTTGTGTATTCATGGGCGGCAACGTGGTAGCAAAAAACGGGTTTATCCGTGTGAAGAACGCAACGGCGTAAGGACAGCATGAGAAAGGCGGCGGACAATGAATAAAACTGAACTGATAGCGAAAGCAAAGTTGCGGTGCCGTAAAATGTCCGCCGATATTCTGGACGAAGATATAGGACAACTTGTAAATGTTGTCTTAGCAGACCTTAAACGTATCGGCGTACATTCTTCCTACCTGGACCCGGAAAACATCACAGACCCGTTGATTATTGAAGCCGTACTAGTATATACGGACGCCAATTTTGGACATACGGAGAGCCGAAGCGAGTTAATGGCGGCGTATAACATGATTTGTACGAAAATCAAAGGGGGTGGCTACCATAGAAGCAATAGTGACACTGTTAGTTAAAAAAAATCAAACGGAATACCTGGAAAAAAAGGTATTTGCAGAAATCAACCCGGTAGGCCGTGACGAGTTTACGGCAGCCGGGCAAAAAGATTATAAGGCGTCCATGATGATTGAAGTATGGGGATTTGAGTATGAGGGTCAGACGGAAGTTATGGTGGACGGCAGGAAAATGGTAATCTACCGGACGTATGGACCGAAGAACACCGGAAAGGTTGAACTTTATGCCGGGGAAAGGATAGGCAAAAGTTGAGAACGGACATTGACGGGTTAGACGAAGCCATAAAGAATGAACTGGAAAATTGGAGCAATGGGGAATTAAGACGTGCGGTAAATGAAAGCCTGGAAGAAACGGCAGCCGCAGCCGCCGAAAGTTTGAGACGGGGCGGCCCTTACCGGGAAAGAACGGGAACATATACCAAGGACTGGACGCACGACCAAAGGAGCAGTAGGACAAGCGTTATTACCGGATTAAATGGGTACAGTGTCTACAACAAAAAACACTATCAGTTGACCCATTTACTGGAAAAAGGGCACCAGTTACGCAAGGGCGGCAGGAAAGTAGGAAACGTAAAGGCGTTTGAACACATTGCACCAGTAAACGAAACCCTGGGAGATTTGGCCGTTTCAAAAATCCGTCAGAAAGTGAGGGGATAACATGACCGTAAATGTAAGCATTTTGGTGGAGAGGGCAAAAGCATTTTCAAAAAAATACGGTGTGCCAATAACTAAAAATCAGTTTGAGGGAACACTGGATGACCCGGTGCCGGAACTTCCATACATGGTTTGGTTATCTTCACATGAGACGGGAAGAGGGGCGGACGGGTTTAACAACCTAAAAGCCCAGGACGTTGACTTTGAACTTTATACGCAGCAGGACAACCAGGAACGTGTGAACCTGGCAAAAGCATTTGAAACGGAAGTGTTGCCGGACGTGGAATATGACGTATTGGTGGCACCTATCCCGGACGAGGAATGTTTCCAAACGGCGTATGAAGTCCGGGAATTATTGACAAAAACGAAAGGAGTAAACAGAGCATGAACAAAGAAAGCATTGTTTTGGGTTCCGGCGATTTGTATTGTACCGAGTTTACGGGAACAAATGCGGAGTTGCCGAGCAACGAAGCATTGGAAACCGAGGAAAACCGCCTGGGCCATATCAAAGGCGGTGCAGAAATCGAGTATGCACCCTCTTTTTACGAAGCCAAGGACGATATGGGCAAAGTTTCCAAGGTTATTCTTACGGAAGAGGAAGCAACCTTTAAATCCGGTATTATGACGTGGTGCGGAGAGACATTGAAAAAGTTATGTCAGACCGCAAGAGTGACCGAGGACGCACAGAAGAAAATCCGCACTGTCAAGATTGGCGGCGTGGGAAATGCGGACGGAAAGCGTTATGTTATTCACTTTGTCCATAAGGATAACGTGGACGGAGATATAAGAGTAACCATTGTGGGAAACAACCAGGCCGGATTTACGATTGCCTTTGCAAAAGACAGCGAAACGGTCATTGACGCAGAGTTTAAAGCCCAGCCCATGGACAAAGAGGGCACATTGATTACCTACCAGGAAGAAATGGACGTTGCCGCCGCAAGCGGAGAGTAAGGACAGTAAGAGCGGCCAGGGAGCGGAACCCCAGGCCGCTTATTTTGAAAGGAGAAAAAGACCATGGCAGTAAAGGAATTTAATTGTAACAAGTTAAAAAGGACGTTTTGGCCTTTTACTTTAAAAGACAAGGTGGACGAAAACGGCAATGTGGTGGAAAAAGGAAAGAAAATTGTGGTCCGTATGCCGCAGAAGAAAGTTTTTGAAGCAATTAAGGAAATTCCGGACATGGACGAGGACAACGCTACCGCAGAGGACACGGAAGCAATTTACCGCCTTGTGGCAGCAGTCTTAAACAACAATATGGGAAAGGTTCCGGTAACGGAAGAGGACGTGGCGGACTATGACATTGAAGAGTGTACCGCCATTCTTAACGCCTACATGGAATTTGTGAATGAGTTAAAACAGAACCCAAACTAATTATGCCCTTTTATCCACGCCAGGATAAAGGGGACGATATACCCTATACGCTATCTACACGCCCGGAAAAACTGGTAATGGATTATTGCCATATCGACATATACGAAGTCCAGGAAATGGAAATAGATGTGTATTTGTTTTTCATGCGTGAAGCAATGATTTTTGAAAATTCAAAGACGGACGAGGGACGGGAATACCTTAGAAATTGTTGGAGAATGGAGCAGACAAAGCCGGACCGTGAGGGATTGCGGAAGAATTTTAGAAAGAAAGGGGGTTAAGAAGTGGCAAATAGCAAAATCAGAGGAATTACTATTGAGATTGGCGGCGATACTACAAAACTGGACAAGGCCCTGAGAAGCGTTGATAAAAAGGTAAAGGGAACGCAAGTTGAACTTAGGGAAGTAAACAAACTTTTAAAAATCGACCCAACCAACACGGAAATGTTGGCACAAAAGCAGGCCCTTTTGACAGACGCTATTTCTGAAACCAAGGAAAAACTGGATATTCTGAAAAACGCAGAAAGCCAGGTGCAGGAGCAATTTAAAAAAGGCGAGGTTTCAGAAGAGCAGTACAAAGCCTTAAAAAGAGAACTGGGAAGAACAGAAGTAGAACTTGCAAATTTAGAGGAAGCGGCCAGGCAGACAGACACGGCCATTGAAGAGTTGGGGAAATCTTCCAAACTGTCCGGCGAAGAACTGAAAGAAGCAGAGGAAAAGGCCGGGGATTTTAAAGAAACCCTGGGAGATTTGGCCGGAAAGGCAGAAACGGCAGCCAAAGCCATGGGGGCCGGTTTTGTTGCCGCCGCTACATATGCCACGAAATTTGAAACAGATTGCGACAAGGCTTTAAATACTGTTATTACGCAGACGGGGGCGGCAGATACAGAAATTGAGGGGTTGGAAGAAACCCTTTTAAGCATTTATAAAGATAATTTTGGCGAGGACATTAACGACATTGCATTAGCAATGTCCGCAGTTAAGCAGCAGACTGGGCAGACAGGGGAAGAACTGAAAAACACAACGGAAAACGCCATTTTAATGCGTGATACCTTTGATATTGATGTGAACGAAAGCATTAGGGGCGTAAACGCCATGATGAAGCAATTCGGCATATCATCAGAGGAAGCATACAACCTTTTAGCCCAGGGGGCACAAAAAGGGTTGAACCAAAACGGAGATTTGGCGGACCAGTTGGCGGAATATTCCGTTTACTATGCAGACATGGGATTGTCAGCAGAGGAAGCGTTTAACATGATAGCCAACGGAGCCAAAAACGGTACTTTTCAGATAGACTATTTGAACGACGCCGTAAAAGAGTTTGGTATCAGAGCGAAAGACGGAACATCAGACGAAGCATTTAAACAGTTGGGCCTTGACGTGGACGATTTAAAAACAAAGTTTGCACAAGGCGGAGAGGGGGCAAAAGAAGCATTTAAAACCGTAAATGAAGCCCTTTTCTCATGTGATGACGAAGTACAAAGAAACCTTTTGGGCGTGGCAATGTACGGGACCAAGTGGGAAGATTTGGGAGAGGACGCCATACGTGCCTTAGTGGACACACAAGGGGAAATATCGGCAACCAATGACGCCCTGGGAACGATAAATGAGAATAAATACAATGACCTGGGAAATCAGATTGAAGAGTTAGGCAGAAACCTTAAAACGGACCTTGTAAAGCCGATAGGCGAGGAACTAAAGCCCGTAATAAGTGACGTAATCAAAGAAGTAAAAGGAAAGATACCGGAAGTTAAAACACTTGTGCTTGCGGTAGTAAGCAAAGTAAAAGATTTTATTTCTTTTATGTCGAGGAATGGGACACAAATTATTTCCATTATTGCCGGAATTGCCGCCGGAATGTTGGCGTGGAACGTGGTAACTATGATACAAGGGTTAGTGGCGGCAATAAAAGTATGGAAAGCAAAAACCGAGGGCGTAACCATAGCACAGAAAATTTTGAATACAGTAATGGCCGCTAATCCGATAGGCATTGTTATAACGGTGGTGGCCGCACTGGTGGCCGCATTAGTAACGCTTTTTGCAACCAACGAAGATTTTAGAAACAAAGTAATAGCGGTATGGGAAGCAGTAAAAGAAGCGGCGTCAAAAGTTTTCGGTGAAATAGCGGATTTTTTTACCGTTACGATACCAAACGCCTTTAACGGTTTTATAAATTTCATAAAAAGTAACTGGCAGGCCCTTTTATTATTGATTGTAAACCCGTTTGCCGGGGCTTTTAAACTTCTCTATGATAATTGCGGTGCTTTCCGTGAATTTGTGGACAATTTTGTGCAAAATATAAAGCAATTTTTTCAAAATTTGTGGAACGGCATTGTATCCATATTCCAGGGTGTGGGCCAGTGGTTTATTGACAGATTTACGGAAGCCTATAACGGTGTGACGGGCGTATTTGCGGCAATCGGCCAGTGGTTCGGTGCCCGGTGGCAGGATATAAAGAACGCCCTGGCAACGGTGGCGTCCTGGTTCCTTACCATGTTTACCAACGCCTATACCAATGTGAAAAATGTTTTTTCCGCAATCGGTTCCTGGTTCGGTGCAAGGTGGACGGAAATAAAAACCGCCCTTTCCGCCGTCCCGTCATGGTTCGGTACGCAGTTTCAAAACGCATGGACGAATATTAAAAACGCCTTTGCCAATGTGACTTCTTTCTTTTCCGGTTTGTGGGAAAAAATCAAAGGCTGTTTTGTAAATGTGGGCGTAAAAATCGGTTCGGCGGTTGGAGACGCTTTTAAATCAGCAATAAACAGTTGCCTTTCTACCATAGAGGGCGTTGTGAATAAGTTTATCGGAATGATAAACGGCGTTATTGACGTCATCAACGAGATACCGGGCGTTTCCCTGGGCAAGATAGGCACGCTTTCCTTGCCGAGACTGGCAAAGGGCGGCGTATTGAAAGAGGGCACCGCCATGGTAGCGGAAGCAGGCCCGGAACTTCTTAGCATGGTAAACGGAAAAGCAGTTGTAACACCGCTTTCCGGTAGTGCAAAGAACCAGGCCATGGAAAACGCAGGAAAGGGCGGCGGTGGGTATGTTCAGAATGTGAACATCACAAGCCCCAAGGCATTAAGCCCTTATGAGATAGCGAGACAGACCAGGTTACAGACAAGAAGCATGATTTTGGCAGTACAAAGGGGGTAAGGGAAAATGTCAGACATTAAAGTGGTTTGCACCAGTGACAAAAACGTGTCCCTTACCTTTACCTGGGACGATTTTACGCCGTTCCACCTGGTAGACATTGAGGGGATTTACGGCATTGAAAGCAATGTGGTAACAAGCGAGAACACAACCACGGACGGCAGCACCTACCAGGGAGCCACCGCAAAGGAAAGAAACATTGTCATTACCGTGGAAATGGATAGCAATTACAAAGAAAACCGAAACCTTTTATACCGCACATTTCCAATAAAGCGGACGGGAACAATGCAGTACATAGAGGACGGTGAAGCCAAGGCCATAGAATACGAGGTTGAAAGTGTTATACCGGGAGCCACAACGGGCGTGGTGCGTGATTACACCATTTCCCTTAAATGCACGGACCCGTATTTTAAGGACCTGGCAGACATTGAAGTGGTTATGGCGTCATGGGTAAGTGACTTCTATTTTCCGGCGTGCTTCCCGGAAGAGGGCCGCATATTTGGACACCGTGAAGCGGATTTGGTAAAGGAAATTGAAAACGAGAGCGGAGCGGACAACATAGGTATTGTGGTTATATTCCGGGCGGACGGAGCCGTGAAGAACCCGGCCATTTACCACACGGAAAGCGGAGAATTTACCAAGGTTGGATATTCGGACAATGATTTTATCATGTCATCCGGTCAGTATGTGATTATAAACACCTACACCGGAAAGAAAAATGCCTACCTTTTGGACGGCGTGACCCAGGCAGAGATTGAGAACCACAAAGACAATTACGGGGTCATTGACTGGGACACTGTTATTGAAAAATACGGGACGGTAATAAACGAGTATTTGGACGAGGACGGGGAATTTATCCAGTTGCAGGACGGAACCAATACATTGACATACACGGCGGACGAGGGCACCAATTACCTTTCCGTGTCGGTATATTACAGAATTTCATATTTGGGGGTGTGATTATGGAAATACACGTTTATGACCGGAACCTTAGACGCCTGGGGCATATCGAAAATCACACGTCTTTACAGTGGCACCGCAAATATTACGAATGTGGCACGTTTGAGTTACATTGTCCGGTAACGGCGGAAAATTTACGGCTATTGCAACCGGGGAACATTATAACCAAGGGGGACAACAAGCAGGAAGCCGCCGTGATACGTGGGGACCAGGCGGAAGAGGAAAGCACCCTGGTAAATGAGATTACCAGGAACGGTTTTTTTCTTCCTGTCTACCTGGGGGACCGGTTGACGGGTCCGCAGTTTAATTTTAACGGAACCGTGGAAGCGGCCATGCACTACATGATTGGACGCATGGAGAAAATACCGCTTTTACAGATAGGAGCCACGACCGGGGACACCACAAAAGTGCAATTCCAGGCAACTTATAAGAATGTCCTGGAATACTTCACGAAGTTGGCGAAGTTTGCAGAAATAGGTTTCCGTATCGTGCCGGACTTCAAAAAAAAGACTATGACCTTTGAAACCTACAAAGGCGTGGACCGTACCCAGGCACAAGGGGAAAATCCCAGGGTCATATTTTCGGAGAGTTACGACAATTTGAACCAGGCAAAACATAATTACAGTGACGCAACCTATAAGACCAAGGTAATTGTGGGCGGAGCCGGGGACGGCCTGGCCCGTATCTTTGTAACCGTGGGCGGCGGAACCGGATTTGATTTACGGGAAGTGTTTTTGGACGCCAAGGACATAAACAAAGAAGCACTTACGGACGCCGAGTATTTGGAAGCCCTTAAAACCAGGGGGCAGGAGTTTCTTAACGAAAACAAAATATTTGAAAACTTTGAAGCGGAAGCGAAAGCAGATGTAAATTTTACCTACGGAAAAGACTATGACCTGGGGGACGTTGTGACCGTAAAGAAGAAAAAGTGGAACACCGCACAGAACCTTAGAATTACGGAACTTTGCGAGGTTTACGAATATGGGGGCATGTATGTGGTGCCTACTTTTGGGGACGCCCTACCCACAACAATAAAATGGGACGAATAGAGGAAAGGAGAGGAAAAAGACCATGGCAGTAAGAGGATTTTTTTACAATGCTACCGACCTAAACGATAAAGAGCATATGTATAACGGCCAGGACATGAACGAGGACAAAGCCCCGTTCTATAAAGAGGGCGTTGCATACGGCCATTTGCAAGTGACGGCACCGGGCGGCACCATGGAAGTGACGGTGGACGGCGGAACCCGGACCGGGTACGCATATATCAATTTACATACTATCCACAATACCGCACCATTGACCATTACATTGAGCCAGGCAAGCGGAACGCTTCCAAGGATTGACCGCATTGTATTAAGGAATGACGAAACCGAAAGAAAGCCGAGTATTTATGTCTTAGAGGGTGCTTTTTCAAGCAATCCGCAGGCCCCGGAACTGGTAAACAATGATGTTATCCAGGAAAAGAGCCTGGCCCGTGTCTATGTGGCCGCCGGGGCGGTTGAGATTACCCAGGCAGACATTACAGACGAAAGGCCGGACAAGACGGTTTGCGGCTTTATCGGTTCGCAGTTTGAAGAACTGGACTTTTCCCAGTGGTCCGCCCAGTTTAACAAATGGTTTTCAAGCGAGAAAAAAGCGGTGGAAAAAGACCATGCCGCTTTCATCAAAGAATATACCGCAATGGTGCAGCAGTTTCAGACGGAGCGGACGGCACAGTGGGACGAATGGTTTGCGGCAAAGCAGGAGCAGCTTGCCGGGGACGTGGCCGGAAAATTGCAGTTACAGATTGACGGATTAAGAACCAAGGTTCACAACATGGCCCACAAAGTCAATGTTGCCTACTTACTGGAAACAATCCAGGCGGCGGTCACGGTAACGCTCACGAACATTACAACGGGAACGGTGCAGACGGCGGCAATTACAGAAAGCGGAATAGGCTTTTACATCACGGAAGCCGGGGACTATACCCTGGAAACCAATATGGAAAGCGTTATGGTAACGCCAAAGCGGCTTTCCATAGATTATATGGACCTTATGCACACAACCACGGTTTCCTTGCGTGAGGGCACCAATATGGCCTATATCGGCAATTACATGGGAACTTATTTATTAAAAGAAAGCGAGGTATAACACATGAAAGGATTTCCTAAAGTAATCAAAACCAAGTCCGACCTGGTAAACACCTTTAAACTGGTGCAGAAAAAGAGACTGAAAAAGGAAGATTGGTTGGCAGCAGTTGAAAAACTGGAAAATCAGAACTGGATTATGTGCCCGGTCATTGAACTGTCAGAGGACAGAAAGACGGTAAAAATTATGTTTTGTGCAGAGGCGGCAGCAGGGCAGAAAATCAAGAATGGAGCCGTTTACCCTACCGTCCAGGCCGTTGAAACGGTGGAAGTGGAGAAAGATACCACCGAAGCGGAAAACGCCGCCACAGAGGGCCAGGAAGCCGCCACAGAGGGAAACACGGTAGCAGGGCAGGGCAACACAATTTCTTTTACGGTGCTTACCCTTTCAAAAGCCGTAAACATTGGCACGGTAACAATCGGTATTCCGGCGGCGGTTACATTCTATGACCGTATGGGTATCACGGAAGAGGAAGTGGAAGAAATGAAAGGAGCGTTGGCATAATGAGCAGACTTTTTATTTATGACGAGAACATGACGGACGAGCGGGCCAAAATCACGGTTGCAAAAATGGCGGCCATTTCCGACATTGTGGCACCGGAAAAAGAGTATATCCAGTACAGTGCCCAGGGAGCCGTCACAATTATGGCCGGGTGCGTCATTGCGGTAGGAGAAAACGCAGTATTTAAGACGGCGGAAACGGTCCTTACCAAAGCCAATTTGGACCAGGGAAGCGATTTTGTACACGGTTCGGACTATTACATTTACATTTGTGACCCTGGGACGGACACCCAGGACGAACTTTATTTGATTTCCTTAAATTCTTCCTGGCCGGACGGGGACGCCTGGGACGATACCAATACCCGTAAAATCGGCGGTTTCCATTATGGCCGTGTAAGAAATACGGACGATTACGGGCGTGCGGTCAATGCGTCCGGGTCCGTAAGGGGCAGCGGTTGGGAGAGCAACACCCGTGTGGATATTCTGCCAAACAGTGTATGGACCACAAAGCACCGTCCGAAATGCGACCCGTCCGGTATGGTGTACCTGGGGAACGCATTATGGGGAGACATTTACCTTTCCAGTGATGACGGGGCGAATGGCTTACAATCCGTGTACGGCGGCACGCCGATAACCGGAACCGAGGGCCTTAACTGGTATATTGCAGGAGAACGGGCCAGACGTGTAGGGAAACGCTTGCCGGATTACATGGAATTTACCGTGGCGGCAGACGGAAGCCCCCAGGGCCTTGACGCTTCCAATGCAAACGGACACACAGCCACCACAAACAAGGCAAGAACCGCAGTTGGAAAGATTGCAAACGCCATAAGTGCTTTAAATATTTGCGACCTGGTGGGTAATGTGTGGAAATGGCTTAATGAACTTTTACACGACCCAACGGCGGCAAGTGCGGCATGGTATGACGTTTTCGGTGGCGGTTACGGCCAGGCGTATATGTATTCAAGCACTGGCTTGCACGCCCTCATTGGCGGCGGCGGCTGGAGCAACGGCGTGCATTGCGGCTCCCGGGCGGTGAATTGCGACAATTACCCGTGGGGCGTGGACACGGCCGTTGGCGTGTGGTGCGTGTGTGACAGTCTGTAATCCCGTAGGGGTGGGCGAAAGCCCAACCCCTACAACGAAGAGGAAAAGAAGTAATGGCAGAGGAAAAAGAACCGGAACAAATAGACGCCTACATGGGCACTATGGAATTATACCAAAAAATTTATGATTTTCTTTTATACATTTACCCTATACTGGCCCAGTTTCCGAAATTTGAAAAGTTTGCGTTGCAGACGCAGATTAAGACGGCAATATTTGAAATGCTAAAGGACGTAATCCGTTTCAAGAAAACGGGGACGAAAAGCCATATTTATGCGGCAGACGTGGAATTGCAGCAGATTAAAACATTGATACGTCTATCCTACGATTTGCAGTATAAAGCAATAAGCAAACACCGCTATGAGGTCATCAGCCGCCACACCAGGGCAATAGGCGGCACCATGAACGGCGTCATTGAAGCGGTAAAGGCCGGAACCTGGAAGCCGGACAAGTAAATGATTTGGGGAAACTGTTAATTCGCACCTGGCCTTTCCTGGCTTGCACGCCCTCATTGGCGGCGGCAACTGGAACAACGGCGTGCATTGCGGCTCCCGGACGGTGAATTGCAACAATTACCCGTGGAACGTGAACACGAACATTGGCGTGTGGTGCGTGTGTGACTAATCGGCATTTTCAGACACAGAAGCCCCTAAAAAGGCCACTGGCAAAGATTTATCAATCTATCTTTATGATAAGTCAGACGGTTTTCCCGTTCCGGCGTTTGTCCGGACAAATTAACAAAGGCACCGCCGTTTGAGTAAAAATTATTTGAAAATTGGTAGGGCAAAAAATGAAAACAGTTAAAGGATTACATGAGAAAATGTACACCTTTGACAATGCCAATATCTCATTCCACAAAGCCGCAGAAAACAAGCGGTTCCATGAAGAGGTATTGGCTTTTTCTATGCCAAAGGAAGATGAACTATTGAGGGCGTGCGAGGAAGTGGAAACACTCACATATTCCCAGGGACCTTATACCGTGTTCAAAGTGTGGGAGCCAAAAGAGCGGCTTATCATGGCCTTGCCATTTTATGACAGAGTGGTGCAGCACATGATTGTAAACGCAATCGGACCGGTATTTGAAGAAAGGTTTTATTGCCATTCTTATGCTTGCCGTGAGGGGAAAGGTATGCACGCCGCAAGCAATCAATTATACAAATGGCTTTATGAACTTATGGTTGTGCAGGGGCTACGGATATACGCCTTTAAAGGGGATATAAGTAAATACTTTGCGTCTATACCGCATGACGGCCTAAAAGATGAAAACAGACGGTACATAGGGGACAAGAAAGCCCTTTACCTTATGGATAACATCATAGACAGAAACGGCATATTGCCGGACGGCGTGGGCATACCCGTGGGGAACCTTACAAGCCAGCTATTTGCCAATGTGTACGGCAACCGCCTGGATAAATTCATAAAACACACCTTGCACATTAAATATTACGTCCGGTATATGGACGATTTTATAATTCTTTCCCCGGATTTAAACCAATTAAAGGAATGGGAAAAGCGGATTGAAGAATTTTTGGAAGAGGAAATGAAATTGCACATAAACCCTAAAAGCACCATTCTATACGCCGGGAACGGTGTGGACTTTTGCGGATATATCCACCACCCAACATATAGGAAAGTGCGTAAGGGGTCCGTCCGGCGGCTGAAAAAGGACGTAAAGCACCTAAAGGCCGGGGAACTGGACCGGGAAACATTTAACCGGAAATATCAAAGCCGCCTGGGACACATGGGGCACGCCGACACCTACCACGTAACAAAGGCCATTGAGTACGATTTACTGTTTTGGGAATTTGAACAGACCCAAAGCGACCTTTTGGTTCCGGTGTAAGTGGGTCAGAATTTCAACACCATGGGGCGTATGATAAGCCCATGAACATTTAAGGAAAGGAAGATAAAGGAATGGATTTACAGACACTTATTATTGCAATGAGTATTCCGAGCGGCGTAACCGCTTTCTGTTTTTGGATGATTGAACAGAAAATAAAGAAGCAGCAGACGGAAGCAGAAGAAAAAGAAAAAATCCGTGAAAAAAACGAGGTCCTTATCATAAAAAGTGTCATGGCGTCTATTGCCCTGGGAGAAGCGGCGGCCACGGCCTTAAAGAATGGACACGCCAACGGAGAGACAGAAGCCGCCCTGGAATATGCCCGTAAGATTAAGCATGAACAAAAGGACTTCTTGACGGAGCAGGGCATAAAAGGGATTTACGAATAATCAGAACCAACAAGCCAAGCGGCTTTTGGAAATATAAGAAAGGAGAAAAGACCACATGAAAAACATTAACTGGACCAGGAAATTGACAAGCCGGAAAATGTGGACGGCGGTAGCGTCCTTTGTTTCCATGATGATTGTAGCCACCGGGGGAGCAGAGAACACCGCCACCCAGGTAACGGCCCTTATCATGGCCGGGGCGTCCGTGGTGGCCTACATCATTGGCGAGGGTTTGACAGACGCCGCCAACGTGGAAACCGAAGTGGAAGTGACAACGGAAGAGGAAGTGTAAACCATGGACAAGCAGGAGTTTATTAAAAGGATTGCCGGGTGCGTGCAGAAATACGCCCCGGCATACGGGATTTTGGTACATAGTCCGATTATAGCCCAGGCGATACTTGAAAGCGGTTGGGGAGAAAGCCGCCTGGCCGCCGTATATCACAATTATTTTGGGCTGAAATGTGGGACAAAATGGACCGGGAAAAGCGTAAACCTTTCCACCATGGAAGAATATACGCCGGGAACCCTTACGCAGATTAAGGACAATTTCCGGGTGTATGACAACATGGAAGAGGGTGTAAAAGGCTATTTTGAGTTTATCCAGTTGTCCAGGTATCAGAATTTACGGGGCATTACGGACCCGGAAACGTACCTTAAAACCATTAAGGCGGACGGGTACGCAACCAGTAGCAAGTATGTGGACAATACCATGAGGATTGTTACACAGTACGATTTGCAGCAGTATGATGTGAAAGGAGCCGGAAGCATGGCAAAATTGGCAAGTGCAGTATTAGCCCAGGCAAGGGCGTGGATTGGCCGAAATGAAGCGGACGGCACCCACAAGGGCATTATTGACGTGTACAACGGCCACAAACCATTGGCGAGGGGTTACAAAGTCAAATATACAGACGCCTGGTGTGCCACCTTTGTTTCCGCCGTGGCTATCAAGTGCGGTTTGACTGGAATTATACCGACAGAGTGCGGTTGCGGCCAGATGATTGCATTATTCAAGAAACTGGGGGAATGGCAGGAAAGCGACAGCAGGACGCCAAGCCCTGGGGACATTATTTTTTATGATTGGGACGATACCGGGGCCGGGGATTGCACCGGGAACCCGGACCATGTGGGCATTGTTGAGAGCGTGAGCGGAGGAAAAATTACCGTTATCGAGGGCAATAAAAACAATGCCGTAGGCCGCAGGACATTGGCCGTAAATGGCCGCTATATCCGTGGTTATGGCGTGCCGGAGTATGACAAGGAAGCCGCCGGGAGCGGGTCCCAGGCAACAAAGAGCGTGGCCGCAGTAGCCAAGGAAGTAATTGCCGGAAAGTGGGGCAACGGAGAGGACAGAAAGAACCGCCTTACCGCCGCCGGGTACAATTACAAAGCCGTCCAGGACCAGGTAAATGCCTTACTGAAAGGCACCGCCGCCGCAACAAAGAGCGTGGCCGCAGTAGCCAAGGAAGTAATTGCCGGGAAATGGGGCAACGGGAAAGAGAGAAAGAACCGCCTGGAAGCCGCAGGGTATAATTACAATGAGGTCCAGGCAAAAGTCAACGCTATGTTGAGATAGTAACTATCAATACCGCCTTTTGGAATACGTCCGCCAGGGACGTGCAAGGAATTTAATATGTCACGAAGAAAGGACACGTCAATAAAAGGCGTGTCCTTTTGCCTAATGTATTTCCAGTAATTCGTCATAGGTTGTTTGGAGCACATCACGAATACCTTTTAATTGGCTCAACTGTATATGTTGTATTCCCCTTTCGATTTTTACCAATGCTTCACGGGTCATGTCTATATCAAGTAATTGTAAATCACGGACAAGAGCGGTTTGCCCTATATTGCGTGATTTTCTTATTCTTCTTATATTTTGGCCTATGGTATTTCCGGTATCGTCTTTTATTTTGACTTGTAACATTGTGGCCCCTTTCTGGACTAATATTAGTCCTTTTTTCTTTATTTTACGGGGAAGTGTGTGTTATAATGGGACTAATACCAGTCCACTATTGAATTACACAATGGGGACACAGTATAAAACCAACAAAAGGAGATTGGAAAATGGGACTTTTCGGAAAGAAAAAAGAAGCGAAAGAACAAAAACCGATTGAAGAGGTAATGGCTCAAAATGTATTTGGAAAAACATTATTGCCTGGGGAAAAGATTGATTATTGTATTCAAGGAAAAGGCCAGGCGGAAAAGCTGATTTTTTCAACGGCAGTTTTGGCGGTAACTGAAAAAAGGTGTCTATATTTTGAGCAGGACGGGAGCCAATCAAAAACGGAAACGCTCATGTATGACAAAATCGTTGCCATATCCCAAAATACGGGATTTGAAAAGAAAATGGGAAATTATATTGGCGTAACCATTACCACGGCGGACGGAAAAGACAGGGTGGTAAGGTGCGTAAGCAATGAAGCAAACCAGGCAAAAGTCAACGAAATTATTTTCGTGATAGAAAGCAGAAGATAAAAACAACCCTCAATGTGAAGCGGAAAGCAGCCACACATTGAGGGATTTTTATAAAAAAATAAAAATATGTCGTAATATGTATTGACATATGCCGACATATGTTATATAATAAAGACAGTTAAGAGAGATACTTAACGAATACATGGGCAAGCATAGAAAGGAGATAACATGAACGAGAACATGACAGACAAGCAAATGGAAGTAATCCTTAACCTGGTAGCCGATAAATTCAGTAATTGCAAGAACATGGAAGAGGTTGCCAAAGCGGTGCAGGAAGTCAGAGACATGGCAAAAAAAGAAAAGCCTAACGAATAGGCTTTAGGGGTACAGAAAGGGCGGTGGACTTGCCAAAGCCGCCCAAACTGTAAAATTATTATAAATCATTTGGCAAGAGAAAGGAAGAGGGAATTTGCCGAAATAGGAAGAGAGGTTGGAAAATGCCAAGAACTAAAACCGGAGAATTTAATCAAATTGCATACCAAAACGAATTTAACAAAAGGAATTATGACCGCATAGAAATAAAGGTGCCAAAAGGTAAAAAAGCAGTAATTCAAGCGGCGGCAACGGCAGCAGGGCAGAGCGTAAGCGAATTTATCAGCCAGGCCATTGACAAAAGAATGGAAAGCGGTGGACAATAGAGCCACCGGGAAAGGATAAGAGTATGAAAACATGGTATTGTGTAACATCTTCATTTGATGATAGGGGCAGAGTGGTGGCAGCAATCACAGCAAGTAAAGAAGCGGAAACGTGCCCGGAAAGCACATACACAAGCACAAGCCGGAAAGATATTTATAATGATTGGTTTGGAAGCACAGAGGAAGCACAAGCATGGGTGGAGCAGGCCCGTTGTGCATAAGAATAGACGCCAGGGCGGCAGCAGGAACCGCCCGGCAATTAAAACGGCCACGCCGACCATGGGCGGCGTGAGGGTCCGAAGCCCCTACAAACAGTTGACGGGTTGCAATGGTGGGCATTGTGGTGTTGGTTGACAAGTTTCTGCCAGGGTTTAATGTGAACCGGGCGGCGTGTAGCAGGACAGGCAAACAGACGGCACGCCTGGACGGTGGGCAATCGTCCTAACCAAAATAAAAGCCGGGAGCCTGGACCCCACAATGTCCACATCATTGTAAATAGAAAAAAGTATAACGCACCGGGCACAATATGAATTATGATTACCATAGGAATTACTTGCCGGGAAGCGATAAAACAACGGCACGGACTTTTTCGTGCCCGTTTTATCAAAAAGCGAGGTAATTTCATGGGAAAATTATTTAAACATTTGAGCCAAAACGATAGAATTAAAATGGAAACTATGTTAAATTCCGGCCATAAAGTAGTAGAGGTTGCGGAATATTTGCACGTTCATAGAAGCACTATTTATAGGGAGATAAAGAGGGGAGAATACACCCACAGAAATAGCGATTACACAGAGGAAACAAGGTATAGCAGCGATTTGGGACAAAAGAAGCATGATTGGAACGCCCAGGGAAAAGGGCGGAATATAAAAATAGGAAATGACCGCCCACTTGCGGAGTATATAGAGGGGAAAATAATAGAAGATAAATATAGCCCGGAAGCGGCATTGGCGGCGGCAGCAGAAAGCGGCATAGAGTTTACTACTTCTATCAGCGTAAGAACATTATACCGATACATTGATAAGGGAATTTTCCTTAAACTCACAAACAAAGATTTGCCAGTAAAGGGAAAAAGGAAAAAGCACAATAAAAGGGTTAAAGTGCAAAAAAGAGCGTCCGCAGGGGAAAGCATAGAGAACCGCCCGGACGAAGTAAAGGACCGGGAAATTTTTGGACACTGGGAAATGGACACGGTAAAGGGCAAACAAGGGGTAACAAAGTCGTGTATGCTTGTACTTACGGAGAGAAAAACAAGAGATGAAATAATAGTGAAGTTGCCGGACCAAAAGGCGGCCAGTGTAGTAGAAGCTATTGACCGATTAGAAAGGAAATGGGGCAATATGTTCACAAAGGTATTTAGAAGCATTACCGTAGATAACGGCGTGGAGTTTTCAGACTATGAGGGATTGGAACGGTCTGTATTACATGAGGGGAAAAAGCGGACATTTGCCTTTTATTGCCACCCTTATAGTAGTTGGGAGAGGGGCAGTAATGAAAACAATAACCGCCTTATCCGCCGACACATACCGAAAGGGGAAGACTTTGACGAGAAGCAGGACCGGGACATTGAATATATAGAAAATTGGATAAACAACTATCCAAGGGGGATTTTTGGCTTTAAGACATCCGCCCAACTCTTTGAAGAGGAAATAAGGAAACTGGCTTAGAAAAAATTCAAAAACTTGTCGCAAAACTATTGACAAAATATATATGTGGAAACAGAAGAAAAAACATGGTATACTGAAACCGATCATGCAGGGAATGGAGGGATCCGATTGACCGGTGCGATTTTAGGAGACATTGCCGGCTCGCGGTTTGAGTTCAGCAAACCGAGCGGGTTCAACTATAAAAAGGTGGAGCTTTTTGGGAACAACTGCTTTTTCACGGACGATACGGTGCTGACCATCGCGACGAAATACGCGCTTTTAAATGACATCAGCTATGCAAAGGCTTATGGCAAATTCGGGCGTATGTACAGAGACGTGGGGTACGGCACGATGTTTCAGCGCTGGCTGGACGGACATGCCGAAACGGGCTACGGCAGCTTCGGCAACGGCGCGGCCATGCGCGTCAGCTACATCGCTTACCACTTTGATACGCTGGAAAAGGTGGAGGAAGAAGCGAAAAACAGCGCCATGTGCACACACAACCACATAGAGGGCCTGAAAGCCGCCGTTGCGACCGCGGGGCTCATTTACCTTGCGCTGCACGGCGAGCGCAAAAAAGACCTGAAAAAATACTTTAACAAAGAGTTTGAATACCCCGTGCATAAGCCGCTGTGGGCGTACCGGCCGAAGGCGAAGTTTGATGCTACGGCGGAGGGGACCATGCCGCTTGCGTTCCGCTGCTTTATGGAAAGCGAGGATTGGGAAAGCTGCATCCGCAATGTGTTCAGCGTGAAGTGCGACACCGACACCGTAGCGTGCATTGCGGGCGGCATTGCGGGCGCATATTATAAGCGGACGGTGGAAAACGAAAAGGATCTTTTAAAACGCTACCTTATCAAGCCCGATAAGCGCAAGGTCGGCGAGTTTGACCGCTTTTTATACGATTGGGCTACAAAGTAACATTTCCGCATATATTTGAATTTCGGTTTTGAAAAACCGCCTGTGTTTTTTGAAGCGGGCGGAGCGACGCAGGGATCGCCGCGATTTTTAAGGGAAAGGGTTTATCAGAACATGATTATTGACACATATCAGTCCGGCGCCGTGATGCGTATTTTGCAAAGCGGCAAAATTTACCGTGCAAGCCCCAGTATTTCGTTTAAGAAGGAGTACGCCGCGCTCATCGATATGCTCGACTTGCACTGCGAGTGCCCCATATTCGGCGTGGTGCGCGGCAGAAAGCAGAATACCGGCGGACGCGTTTCGGGTGCGGTGCGCATCCGTCTCAATGTTCCGCGCGAATACGTGAAGCTGACCGAGTACACCGACTGGGCGGATTTTCTCGACAACTTCAAATACACGAACCCGAACGATTATTCCACCATCATCGTCGGCAGCTTGGATGTGAAGTCTTCGGATCATCTCCGTGTGGTGGAGAGCCTTAAGCACCAGCGGCATCTGTTCCAGTACAAAATGCCGCAGGCGATTTTGGAGTATATTGACCCGAAATGGGTGGTACGGTATAAAGTCATCACAAACACAAGAGAGCAGGAGGACCGCAAGGAGCACCGGCTCAATTTCTTCCGTTGGTAAGGAGGGCTTGAACTTGAAAATCGGTCAATACATTTTATCACTTGACCAGGGCACGACCAGTTCGCGCGCCGTGTTGTTTGACGCTTTGGGCGGCATTGCGGGCATGGGACAGCGCGAATTTACGCAGATTTACCCGCAGCCCGGCTATGTGGAGCACGATGCCGTGGAGATCTTGCAGACGCAGCTTTACGCCATGCGGCAGGCGGTGCATGAGGCGGAGATCACCGCGGAGGACATCGCTGCCATCAGCATCACGAATCAAAGAGAGACCACCGTGGCGTGGGATAGCGAGACGGGTATCCCGATCTGCAACGCCATTGTGTGGCAGTGCCGCCGTACCGCGCCGGAATGCGAGCGGTTAAAAGCCGAGGGACTTGAGGCGTACATTCATAAAACGACGGGACTCATCATCGACCCGTATTTTTCCGGCACCAAAATGAAGTGGATTTTGGATAACGTGCCGAAGGCCAAAGTGCTCGCGAAGGAGCATCGCCTGCGCTTCGGTACCATTGATACGTGGCTCATTTATTCGCTCACGGAGGGCGAAAGCTATGTGACGGACGTGACGAACGCTTCGCGCACCATGCTGTTTGACATTCAAAAGCTTGATTGGGACGAGAAAATGCTGAACGTGTTCGGTATCCCGCGTGACGCGCTGCCGAAAGTCGTGGACTCCTCCGGCGTCGTGGGCATGTGCTCCGAAACGATACTCGGCAGGAAAATTCCGATTGCGGGCATTGCGGGCGACCAGCACGCCGCGCTGTTCGGACAGTGCTGCTTTGATAAGGGCATGGCGAAAAATACATACGGCACGGGCTGCTTTGTGCTGATGAACACGGGTGATAAGCCGGTTTTCTCCGACCGGGGGCTTATTACGACGATCGGTTGGTGCGTGAATGGCGAGACGACCTATGCGCTTGAGGGCAGTGCGTTCAACGCGGGCTCGGCCATCAAATGGCTGCGCGATGAGTTGAAGCTTATCGCGAACCCGCAGGAAGCGGACCTTCTTGCGGAGACCGTAGAGGATGCAGGCGGCGCGGTGTTTGTGCCGGCGTTTACAGGGCTTGGCGCACCGTACTGGGATATGTATGCGCGGGGCGCACTGCTCGGCGTGACGCGCGGTACGTCTAAGGCGCACATCTGCCGGGCTGTGCTGGAAAGCATTGCGTATGAAAGCTATGACCTCGTGAAAGCCATGGAAGCGGGCAGCGGCACGGAAATTTCCGAACTGCGCGTGGACGGCGGCGCATCGAGAAGCCGCTTTTTGATGCAGTATCAGGCAGATTTATTGCACTGCGCCGTGAGACAGCCGAAGTGTCTGGAAACCACCGCGCTCGGCTCCGCGATGTTGGCGGGCTTGGCCGTCGGTGTGTGGGAATCGCTGGATGAGCTTAGGACTGTGTGGAAGCTTAAAAATGCGTATGACCCGCAAACGGCAGCAGGCAGCGAAGCAAAAGCGCTGAAACGCTGGCATAAGGCCGTGGAAAGATCCATGGGTTGGGCGGACGGTTTGGATTAAGCCAAAGTCAAGCACAGCGAAGCGACGTAAAAGTTTTCGCCAGCCTTTTTCAAAAGGCTGTGGAATCCAAGGTTGAAACCCTTGGTCGAGCTCCGCAGAGCTCGAAATCCTTTTGCCTACCATAAAATCAGGACAGGAGAGGGAACAGTCCACTGGACTGTTCCCTCGTGGGAGACCCAATTAGGGGGTCTCCCAAAAGGCGTCCGCAAAGACGCCTTTAAAATACCAAACAAGCTAGCATAGAAGCACGCAGACCAGTTTTTCTGCGTGCTTTCTTTTTGCCCAAAATCAAAGAAAGCCGTTTTGACAGCGGGAAGCGAAAAATCCTGTTGACGGATAAAACAATATGTGATACTATATTATCACGTTAAATCAAAGCAATAGGGAGGCGACGGGATGATCGCAATTATAGATTACGGCGCGGGCAATATCCGCAGCGTGGAAAAAGCGCTTATGCATATCGGCTGCGAGGTCGAAGTCACACAGGACCCGAGCATTCTCATGAAAGCCGACGGCGCCGTGCTGCCGGGCGTCGGTTCGTTTGGCGACGCCATGCACGAGCTGCGCGGGAGAAGTCTGGAAGCGCCGATTAAAGCGTTCGTCGCCTCCGGCAAGCCGTTTTTGGGGATTTGTTTAGGGCTGCAAATTCTGTTTGAGAGCAGCGAGGAATCCCCGGGCGTCTCCGGCCTGTCGCTTCTAAAAGGTAAGGTGCTGCGTATTCCTGCTGCGCCGGGGCTGAAAATTCCGCATATCGGGTGGAATTCGCTTGAAATCAAAAAGGACGGCGGGTTGTTCCGAAGCATTACGGGCGAGCCGTATGTGTACTTTGTGCACTCGTATTATTTAAAGGCCGAAGAGGATGTTGTGACCGCTACGGCGCAGTACGGTGTGGAAATTCATGCGGCGGTGCAGAAAAATAACCTCATGGCATGTCAGTTTCACCCGGAAAAAAGCGGAGCGTTGGGACTGAAGCTGCTCGAAAACTTCGCCGTCATGACGCGGGGAAAGGGGGGCGTGTAATGTACGCCAAACGCATTATCCCGTGCCTTGACCTTAAAAACGGCAGGGTCGTTAAGGGCACAAATTTCGTGAATTTACGCGATGCGGGCGACCCCGTGGAGGCCGCCATCGAATACGACCGGCAGGGCGCGGACGAGCTTGTTTTGCTCGACATCACCGCGTCCTCCGATGCGCGCGGTATCATGCTGGATATCGTTTCCCGCGTGGCGAACAGCATATTTATCCCGTTTACGGTGGGCGGCGGCATCCGTACGGTGGAGGATTTCACGGCGCTGCTGCGCGCGGGCGCGGATAAGGTTTCGGTAAACTCCGCCGCGCTGAAAAACCCACAACTCATTGCGGACGCGGCGTATAAATTCGGCAGCCAGTGCGTTGTGATGGCGATGGACGCGAAGCGCCGCCCGAACGGCGCGGGCTGGACGCTGTATTTAAACGGCGGTCGCGTGGACACGGGCATTGACGCCGTAGAATGGGCAAAGCGCGCGGAGAAACTCGGCGCGGGTGAAATTCTGCTGACGAGCATGGATTGCGACGGCACGAAGGCCGGGTATGACCTGGAGCTGACCCGCGCGGTTTCCGAAAGCGTGGGCATTCCGGTCATTGCATCCGGCGGTGCGGGCAAGATGGAGCACTTTAAGGACGCGTTTACAAAGGGTAAAGCGGACGCGGTTTTGGCGGCGTCACTTTTCCACTTCCGCGAGATCGGCATACCGGAGCTCAAGGGTTACCTTGCGGAAAACGGTATCCCGGTGCGCCGGTGAAATTTAATAGAATGATTGAAGGACACTCCCGCATATCTTTTGGTGCGGGGGTGTTTACTTATGAAAAGACATTTTCTTGGCTTCTGTTTGGCTGCTGTATTGCTGATCGGTGTGTTCTGTCCGCTTGCGCGTGCCGAGACGCCGGATTTCCCCGCGCAGGCTTTGGTGCTGATGGAAGCCTCCACGGGTCAGGTGTTATACGAAAAGTCTGCCCATGTGCAGCGACCTTGTGCGTCCATCACGAAGGTGATGACGCTTTTGCTCGTATTTGAGGCAATTGATGCAGGCACGCTGCATCTGGACGATGTGCTCACGGCCTCGGCGCACGCGGCGGGCATGGGCGGCTCGGACATTTGGCTCAAGGAGGGCGAGCAGATGACCGTAGACGACCTCATCAAAGCGTGCGTGGTGATGAGCGCGAACGACGCGGCGGTCGTTTTGGCGGAGGCAGTCGCGGGCAGCGAGGACGCATTTGTGGAGCGCATGAACGCCCGCGCGGCGGAGTTAGGCATGAACGACACCGTTTTTAAAAACTGCAACGGTCTTGACGAAGACGGGCACATTACGAGCGCCTATGATGTGGCGGTGATGAGCCGCGCGTTGATGCAGCACGAGAAAATATTTGATTACACGCTCATCTGGATTGATTATGTGCGTGATGGGCAGACGCAGCTTGTGAACACAAATAAGCTCGTGCGCACGTATGACGGCATTTTGGGGCTGAAAACCGGCACGACAAGTGCGGCGGGCAGCTGCATTTCGGCTGCGGCAGAGCGAAACGGTATGCGGCTCATTGCGGTAGTGCTCGGTGCGGAAAATACGAAAGACCGATTTTCGGCCGCGTCTTCGCTGCTCGACTACGGCTTTGCAAACTGGAAGCTGACGACACCGGAGCTCCCGGAACTGCCCGAGCTGCTCGTTACGGGTGGCATGGTGAGCGCCGTTTCGCTTGAGTGTGAAGCCCCACGCGGCGTTTTAACAGCCTCGGGCGGCGCGGAGATCGGGATAAAGCTTATTTTGCCGGAAAACGTTCCTGCGCCGGTAGAACCGGGGGATGTGCTCGGTACGGCGGAGGTCGCGCTGAACGGCGACACGGTGCAGTCGCTCAAAATCACGGCGAAAACCGAAGCGCCCGCCATCACATTTTCTTCCGCATTGCAATATTTTTTGGCTTGTTTTTTCGCAGCAGAAGCGGCGTGAAATTCGATTTGCAAAAAAACCTTCGTTAACTTTTCATGAAATCCGCGTTGTGCACTTGCAAAATGCGTCAAATTATTGTATGATGAAAGCACATAGATTTGACTTGTGGTGTACCTTGCATAAAGTGGGGCTGTGAAAACGGTTTCACACGTGCAAAAGCATCATCATGCAAATAGGAGGCAATAGAAATGGCATTGAAATTGGAATGCGGATACTTGAAGGGCTTTATCGGCGAGCACGAATACGCTGCAATGGCTTCTCAGGTTGAGAGTGCACATGCGCTTCTGGCATCCGGCAAGGGTCCGGGAAATGATTTCCTCGGCTGGGTGGACCTGCCCACCAATTACGATAAAGAGGAATTTGCACGCATCAAGGCGGCTGCGGAGCGCATCAAGAAGAACACGGATGTGTTTATCGTCATCGGCATCGGCGGCTCCTACCTCGGTGCACGCGCAGCAATCGAGTTCCTCAAGAGCGAGCACTACAATGCACTGAAGAAAGATACGCCGGACATCTATTTCACCGGCAACAGTATTTCTTCCACCGCGCTGGCGGAGCTGGTTGAAATCTGCGAGGGCAAGGATATTTCCATCAACATGATTTCTAAGTCCGGCACCACCACGGAGCCGGCTATCGCGTTCCGTGTTTTCCGCGAGATCCTCGAGAAGAAGTACGGCAAGGAAGAAGCAAAGAAGCGTATTTTCTGCACGACCGATAAGGCGCGCGGCACGTTGAAGCACCTTGCGGACGAAGAAGGCTACGAGACCTTCGTTGTACCGGATGATGTCGGCGGCCGTTACTCCGTTCTCACCGCTGTGGGTCTGCTGCCCATCGCTGTGGCCGGTGCGGATATCGACGCACTCATGGCGGGCGCACAGAAGGCACAGGCTGCCTACAACAACCCGAACATGGAAGAAAACGATTGCTACAAGTATGCTGCCATTCGCAACATTCTTTACAATAAGGGCAAGACGACCGAAGTGATGGTCAGCTACGAGCCGTGCTACACGCTCATGAACGAGTGGTGGAAGCAGTTGTACGGCGAGAGCGAGGGCAAGGACGGCAAGGGCCTGTTCCCGGCATCCGTTGTCTTCTCCACAGACCTGCACTCCATGGGTCAGTACATTCAGGACGGCAGACGCAGCCTCTTTGAGACCGTGATGCTGTTTGAGAAGCCGAAGCGCGAAGTTGTCATCGGCAACGACCCGGCAAACGTAGACGGCCTCAATTTCCTCGAGGGCAAGAGCATGGCGTATATCAACCGCAAGGCGTTTGAGGGCACCGTGCTGGCACACAACGACGGCGGCGTGCCGAACGTTGTGATCTCCGCTCCCGATTTCTCCGAGGATACCCTCGGCCAGATCATCTACTTCTTCGAGAAGGCCTGCGCCATCTCCGGCTATCTCCTCGGCGTGAACCCGTTCAACCAGCCGGGCGTTGAAAGCTATAAGAAAAACATGTTTGCTCTGCTCGGCAAGCCGGGTTACGAAGGCGAAAAAGAAGCATTGGAAGCAAGACTTTCCAAATAAAAAGGCGTAAATCCGCACCTGCGGAAAAAATACACAGGAGGACTTCACTATGATCACTCTTTTAATCGGCAAAAAAGGCTCCGGCAAAACCAAGAAGCTCATCGAGCTTGCAAACGAAGCGGTTCAGAACTCCAACGGCAACGTTGTTGTTATCGAAAAGGGCCTTAAGCTTACTTACGATATTTCCCACAAGGCACGTCTTGTTGACTCCGACGCTTACGGCATTGAGGGCCTGGACGCACTTGTAGGCTTTGTCAGCGGCATCTGCGCTGCAAACTACGATGTGACGGACGTTTTCGTTGACTCCACCCTGAAGATCACCGGCAAGGGCGTTGAGGAAGTTGAGCCGCTTACCGCGAAGCTCAAGACGCTCAGCGAATCTTCCAACGTGAACATCTGCCTGCTCATTTCTGCTGACGCAGAGGAACTGCCGGCTTCCGTTCGGGAATTTGTCGCGAAGTAATTTCGGCCTCAAAAAGCCTTTGCACCGCCCGAAACAGTAACGAAAAGCAGTGCAAAAACGAAAAAAGCAACAGTGTTTCGGCGGAAACGACCCGCCGAACACTTTTTTTCGCGGCATAATGCCGAATTTTCAAATTTTTCTTGACAAAACCGCGCGTGGTATTTATAATATATCAAGTACGGTATGAGGAAAAACTATGCTTATCGATTTGAAAAAATATTTCTCGGGAGAGGATATTTCACAGGCGATCGATTATACGGTCGATCTGTCGGAGGTGGAGATTGACGGCTGTAAGCCGTTTGTCACGCCGGTTCAGGTCAAGGGCAGCATCCGTTCGTTCGCTTCCAGTGCGGAGCTGAACGTGGAGGTGCGCTATGCGTATTCGATGCCGTGCAACAGGTGCTTGACGTTGACGCGTAAAGAGCTTTGTCACAACATTTCTCACGTGATTGTGAACAAGCTGAATGATGAAGAGGATTTTGAAGATTATATCGTGATTGAAGGCGATGAGCTGGATTTGGACGAGCTGATTTATTCCGATATCATCCTTTTGACGCCGACGAAATTCCTTTGTAAGGAAGACTGCAAAGGGCTTTGCCCCACTTGCGGCAAAAACCTGAACGAAGGTGACTGCGCCTGTGCAAAGCAGCAGACAGATCCCCGTCTGGAGGCTCTGCGGCAGCTGCTACAATAATTCCAGATAACCAAAGTTTTAGTTTAATATAAGGAGGTGCTGACGATGGCGGTACCCAAGAGAAAAGTGTCCAGTGCCAGACAGAATAAGAGACGTTCTAACGTGTGGAAGCTTAGCGCTCCTGCCCTTATGAAATGCCCGCAGTGCGGAGAGTATAAGACACCTCACAGGGTTTGCGGTAACTGCGGTTACTACAACGGCAGAGAAGTTGTTAAGAAGGAAGCATAATTTTGCCTGAAACAATAATTGTGCCAGATAGAGAAGGGGCATTTGCGTGCTCCTTCTCTATTGTTTTGTCGGCATTTTTTGGCGCCGAGCCGTAAAACAGCGGCAAATTTCGCGCATACTACCTCAAAACGGAAGGGAGAAAAGCTGTGGCAGTTGAAATTTTCGGCGTGGATAAAAACAGCCTTGCCGAGCGGGCCGGCATAAAGCCGCACGATAAGCTTATTTCAATCAATGGGCATGACATCACGGATATTCTCGATTTCCGTTTTTACGAGACGAACACCCATCTGCATGTGGTATACGAAACGGCGGAGGGCGAGCGGCGCGAAGAGAAATTCGTAAAGCCGCAGTACGGCGCACTGGGCCTTGCGTTTGAAACGTATCTTATGGACAGGCAGCGCTCCTGCCGCAACAAGTGCGTGTTCTGCTTCATTGACCAGCTGCCGCCCGGCATGCGAGAAACGCTCTATTTTAAGGATGATGATGACCGCCTTTCGTTTTTGTTCGGCAACTACATCACGCTGACGAATATTGATGAGCGTGAGATCGACCGTATCATTGAAATGCGCATCAGCCCCATTAATATTTCCGTGCATACCATGAATCCCACGCTGCGCTGCAAGATGATGCACAACCGCTTTGCGGGCGACGCGCTGCGTTTTGTGCGCAAGCTGGCGGAGCACAACATCAAGCTGAATTGTCAGATCGTGCTGTGCCCGGGGCTGAATGACGGCGAGGAGCTGGAATTTACGCTTTCCGAAATGTACGCGCTCGGCGAGAGCTTACAGAGCGTCGCCTGCGTACCGGTCGGCGTGACGCGCTATCGCGAGGGGCTGTATCCGCTGGAGACGTTTAACAAGGATACGGCGCGCGCGGCGATCGAGATTTTGGAGCGGTGGGGCGATAAATTTAAGGCAGAGCGCGGCTCGAGAACCGTGTTCCCGAGCGACGAGTTCTACCTCATTGCAAAGCGCGAGCTGCCGCCGTATGAATTCTACGAGGACTTCCCGCAGATTGAAAACGGCGTGGGTATGCTGCGCGACTTAGAAGAAGAATTTTTCTGGGCGGTTGAAGACGAGCCGGAGCGCGACATAAAGCGCCGCGTGACGATCCCGACGGGCGAAGGCGTGTATGCGTTTATGGAGCATGTGATGGACTTTGCGCGCGAAAAATTCCCGGGGCTCGAGATCAACCTTGTGCCTGTGCACAACGATTTCTTTGGCGGTACAGTCAACGTGACCGGGCTGCTCACGGGGCGTGACCTTGTGAACCGCTTGAGCCGCGAAAACCTTGGCGACGCAATTTTGCTTGCACCGTCCATGCTTATGGCGGACGAAGATATTTTCTTAGACGATATGACCGTGCAGCAGCTCAGCGAAAAGCTGGGTGTGCCGGCTTACAGAATGCATAAAGACGCCGCAGGCGAGCTCAAGGACATTTTGGGCACTGCGGAGTAAGGAAAAAAGAAGGAGGAAAACCGTATGTCAAGACCTATTGTAGCCATCGTGGGCCGACCGAACGTCGGTAAATCCACGCTGTTCAACAAGCTGATCGGGCAGCGCCTTTCCATCGTGGAGGACACGCCGGGCGTGACGCGTGACCGCATTTTCGGCGAGTGTGAATGGAAAAACAGAAAGTTTTCACTGGTAGATACGGGCGGCATCGAGCCGGAATCGAAGGATGTTATTTTGTCCCAGATGCGCACGCAGGCGCAGATTGCCATTGATTCTGCGGACTGCATCATTTTCGTGACCGATGTGCGCACCGGCATGGTCGCAACGGACCTCAACATCGCACAGATGCTCCAGCGCAGCAATGTGCCGGTCATCGTGTGCGTCAATAAGTGCGATACGCTGGGCGACCCGCCGGCGGATTTTTATGAGTTTTATAACCTCGGCCTCGGCGACCCCATTCAGGTGTCTTCCGTGCACGGACACGGCACGGGCGACCTGTTGGATGCCGTCCTCGAGCATCTGCCGGAGGAAAAGGAAGAGGAGGACGAGGGCGAGATCATCAAGGTCGCCGTCATCGGTAAGCCGAACGTCGGCAAATCTTCCCTTGTGAACCGCGTTTCCGGCGAAAACCGCTGCATCGTTTCCAATATTGCGGGTACGACGCGCGACGCGGTGGATACCACCATCGAAAACAAGTACGGCGTATTTACGTTCATCGATACTGCCGGCCTGCGCCGCAAGAGCAAGGTGGAGGATTCCATTGAGCATTACAGCAACCTGCGCGCCGAAATGGCGGTGGACAGGGCAGACGTGTGCGTCATCCTCATCGATGCCACGGTCGGTTTTACGGAGCAGGACTCCAAGGTTGCCGGCATCGCGCACGAAGCGGGCAAGGGCTGCATCATCGCGGTCAACAAGTGGGACGCCGTTGAAAAAGACGACAAAACCATGCAGGAATATAAGACGAAGCTTGAAAAGGACTTTTCCTTTATGTCCTACGCGCCGATCATTTTCATCTCCGCGCAGACCGGTCAGCGACTTGACCGCTTGTTTGAACTCATCCACAAGGTTGCTTCCAGCAACGCGATGCGCATTACGACCGGCACCTTGAACGACATTCTGGCACAGGCAACGGCACGCGTACAGCCGCCGACCGATAAGGGCAAGCGCCTGAAGATCTACTACATGACGCAGGCTTCTACCAGACCGCCTACGTTCATTTGCTTTGTCAATTCCAAAGAGCTTTTCCACTTCTCGTACCAGCGCTATCTGGAGAACCGCATCCGCGAGATTTTCAGCTTAGAGGGCACGCCGGTGCGCATGATCGTGCGCGAGCGCGGCGATAAGGCAGACTGACGGGGAAGGACTTGATCTACATGGAAAATTTCGGTTCTTTAATTTTGCCGCTGCTGCTTTCGGCGCTTGTGGGGTATCTGCTTGGCAGTATCAGCTTTGCCATTTTGCTGACCAAAGCGTTTGCGCACGAAGATGTGCGCGCGCACGGCAGCGGTAACGCGGGTGCAACGAACGTGCTGCGCGTGGCGGGCAAAAAAGCCTCTGCGCTGACGTTTCTGCTCGATTTCTGCAAGTGTGTTGCGAGCGTTTTGGTCGGCTATTTTCTTGTAAAGCACGCGTGCGTTGCAAACGGCGTGGACCCCGAAATGGCGCGCCTTGGCATGTATGCGGCGGGCTTTTGCTGCATGATCGGCCACATGTACCCGCTGTACTTCGGCTTCCGCGGCGGCAAGGGCGTTGTGACCACGGCGGCGATGATGCTTTTGCTCGACTGGCGCGTGTTCCTCATTTGCTTTGCGGTGTTCCTTTTGGTGTTCCTGAAAAAGCGCATGGTCTCGCTTTCGTCTATTACGGCGGCGGCGATCTATCCCGTTGTGACGTTCTGCATGACGTATTTTGTGGACTGCTGCGTGGGCGGGCTGCCGGCGCTTTACGTTGTAATGGCAACACTTGTGGCGGCACTGATCGGCGCTACCGTTATCATCAAGCACCGCGCGAATATTAAGCGCATCCGAAACGGCACGGAATCTACGATCTCCTTTAAGAAAAAGTAAGTGTAAAGCGCAGTACCTATACAGAAAAAGGCGCGTAAACGGCCGGGTTTGACACTTTTCGTTTACATAATCTTGGAAAAACCTTCCAAATAGCCTGTGGCTTCTTGACAATTTTTCCATTGTGTATTATTATGTTTACTGGTCATACTATATTTTGCGATCACTTTTTCTTTAAATAGATGCGGCAGTGTATGTTTTGTTTTAGACTGCCTTAGTTTTTTGCGCACGGCATTGGGCTTTTTTCGTACCCGCGCTGTGTAGCTGCCCAATCGGCGGCAGCCCGTTTCAGGAATAAATCAGTCGGTCACGGACCGGCGGGCATAACGAAAGATCCTACTTCGTGCAGCGCGTTGCGGCGCTGTGTGGCGGCAGGCAGTGTGCCTTTGACTGCCGAGGATATGCCGCGCCCGCAGAAAGGAAAATTACAGTGGATAAATTTATCATCAAGGGCGGAAAGCGCCTGCACGGTGAGGTTGTCATCAGCGGCGCGAAAAACGCGGCTGTGGCAATCATTCCGGCCGTAGCCATGGCGGAATCTCCCTGCCGTATAGAGAACGTACCGAACATTTCCGATGTGAAGCTCAGCGCACGCATCCTGACCGAGATGGGCGCGACTGTGCGCTGGCTCGGCAAGAATACCGTGGAGATCGACCCGACCACCATCCACACGAACGTGGTGCCGAGCGAGTTGGGCCGCAAAATGCGCGGATCTTACTACAATATCGGCGCTTTGCTCGGCCGTTGCTCCAAGGCCATTGTGCCGCTTCCCGGCGGCTGCGATTTCGGCGTGCGCCCCATTGATCAGCACATCAAGGGCTTTAAGGCGCTGGGCTGCACGTACAGCCTCAACGACGGCATGATCGAGGTCTCCGCAAAGGAGCTGCGCGGTGCGCACATTTACCTTGACATGGTCACCGTCGGTGCAACGATGAATATTATCCTTGCAGCCGTAAAGGCAAAGGGCCTTACGGTTATTGAAAATGCCGCGCGCGAACCGCACGTGGTCGATCTTGCTAACTTCTTAAACTCCATGGGTGCGAACATCAGCGGCGCCGGTACGGACGTCATCAAGATTCGCGGCGTGGAACATTTGAAGGGCATTACGTATTCGATTATTCCGGATCAGATTGAAGCCGGCACGTACATGGCGGCTGCGGCTGCAACGCGCGGCGATGTGCTTGTGAAAAACGTGACGCCGAAGCACCTGGAATCCATCACGGCGAAGCTGATGGAGATGGGTGTGACGGTCGTGGAATATGACGACGCGGTGCGCGTGCGCTGCGACGGCCCGCTGAGTAAGTGCAACGTGAAAACGATGCCGCACCCGGGCTTCCCGACGGACATGCAGCCGCAGATCGCGGCGCTGCTCTCCATTGCGCAGGGCACGAGTATTTTAAACGAGAGCGTGTGGGAAAACCGTTTCCGCTATGTGGAAGAGTTGAAGCGCATGGGCGCACAGATCACCGTAGAGGGCAAGAGCGCCATTATTGAGGGCGTGGAATACCTGAAGGGTGCACCGGTGCGTGCGACTGACTTGCGTGCGGGCGCGGCGATGATCATTGCCGGTCTTGCTGCGCATGGCGTGACGAAGATTGAGGACATTGAGCACATTCAGCGCGGCTATGAGGACATTGTGGAGAAGTTCGTCGGCCTTGGCGCGGACATGTATTTGATGCTCGATCCCACAAACAGCGATACCGCAAAGATCGGTTAAAACCGTATACAGACCGTTTCGCCCCGACAAAACCTTGTCAGGGCGTTTTTTATGAAAACAGGGAGGGTGCAAATGGCAGAGCTTTGCCCGCTGTTCAGCGGCAGCACGGGAAACAGTTATTATATCGGTTCAAAATCTTCGGGCATTTTGGTGGATATCGGACGCAGTTGCAAGCAAGTGACGACTGTCATGCAGCGCTGCGGTATAGACCCGCTTTCCGTGCAGGGCATCCTCATTACGCACGAGCACAGCGACCACATCAGCGGTCTGCGTGTGTTCGCTTCCAAATACCATATTCCCGTGTTTGCCTCTAAGGGCACGCTGGGGGCCTTGGAATCGATGGGGATTTTAAACGACAAATATCCCGCCTACACGATTGAAGACACGTTAGAGCTCGCCGGAATGCACGTAAACGCGTTCCGCACGCCGCATGACTGCGCGGAGAGCTTCGGCTACCGCATAGAAGCCGAAGACGGACACACCGTCACGGTCGCGACGGACATTGGGCACATCACGCCGGAGGTGGAAGAGAACCTGCACGGCACAGACCTCGCGGTCATTGAATCGAACCACGATATCGGTATGCTGCGCACGGGGCCGTACCCGTACAGCTTAAAGCGGCGCATTTTATCGGACTTCGGGCATCTCTCAAACACCGCGTGCGCCGACCTGCTGCCGGAGCTTTTTGAAGACGGCACAAAGCACTTTTTGCTGGCGCATTTGAGCCGCGAGAACAACACGCCGGACATTGCGCGGCAGACCGCCGTTTGCGGCATGCAGATGGCGGGCGTGGAAAATGCGGAGGACTACATATTGCAGGTCGCGCCGATCGAAAACCTGACCGGCGGCGCCATCACTTTTTAACATAGGGAGACAATATGCTGGAGGTAAAGCTGATTTGCATCGGTAAGCTCAAAGAAAAATATTGGCGTGACGCCGTGCAGGAATACGCGAAGCGGCTTTCCGCATTCTGCCGGTTCCAGATCATAGAACTGAACGAAGCGCGCCTGCCGCAGGATCCGAATGCGGCGGAGATTGCAAAGGCGCTCGGCGAGGAATCGAAGGCGATTTTGGCGGCGGCGGGGCGCAGCGCGCTTTACACGCTGTGCATTGAGGGCAAGCTTGTCTCCTCCACGCAGCTCGCGAAGCAGATCGACGCGGCGGCCGTGAACGGGGAGAGCAGCTTAGCGTTTGTTATCGGTTCGTCACACGGGCTGGACGACAGCGTGAAGCAGGGCTCGAAGCGCATTTCCATGTCGCCGATGACGTTTCCGCACCAGCTGGCACGCGTTATGCTGTGCGAGCAGCTGTACCGCGCGTTTTCCATCAACGCGGGCACGAAGTACCACAAATAATTTGAATACGAAAGGTTGAACGACATGATTAAGATCGAACGCACAAGCGTCATGAATTTTGAAAACGCTATCAGAGGCGCACGCAACCCCATGAACAGCTGGGGCCGCATGGACAGCCACACCGAGCCGGACGGCACGTTCGTTTTCGGCGAAAACGACCTGAGCCTTGCAAAACGCTTGTGCAAGGCGGGCACGGATCACCGCAAATTCATCCGACAGATCTTCGTTTCGGTCGACCTCACCGCGCCGATCTATTGGTGGAAGGAATTCGACACGTATAAGGTGGGCACCGTGGCGAACTCCACGAGCACGATGCACAAAATTCAGGCGAAGACGTTTGAAGAAGCGGACTTCAGCTGTGACCGTATGGTGCCTGCGGCAAAGGAGAGCCTGATGCAGACCATTGGCGTGCTGGAAAAGCTGCGCGTGGAATTTGTGGAGAAGAAGGACAAAGACCTTTGGTACAGCCTCATTCAGCTTTTGCCTTCGAGCTACAACCAGATGCGCACCTGTACCATGAACTACGAGAACATTGCGAACATGTATTTTGCGCGCCGCCACCACAAGCTGGACGAGTGGCACGTGTTCTGTGCATGGGCAGAGAAACTGCCGTATTTTAAGACGCTGTTTATTGAAAACGACGCGTAAAAAGGCGTAAAATACAGAAGGTCGGTAGGTAAAATGCGCTGCCGGTCTTCTTTTTATTTCTAAAATGTGAATTTTTTGAAAAAACTGCCTCATCAGTAGTTTTTTTATTCTAAATCCCTTGACAAATTGCAAAAATAAAAATATACTGATATTACTTTCGACAGGATTAGTTGAAACAATATGGGATATGAAAATTGTCAGGAGGATATAGCATGAAAAGAAAAAAACCATATATCCGTTTAACGAATTCCGAATTTGCGATGATGCAGCTCCTTTGGGAAGCCGGCCGTCCGTTGAACCGCGCAGAGATCATGGAGATTGCGCTGCGTGACCCGGAGAATCCGCTGTTTGCGAAGAATTCCTTCCACGTCATCATCAACAATCTGATCGGTTACCAGTTCATTGCAGCTTTCATCAACGACGGCCCCGGCAGAAAGAATGCCCGCCGCTTTGCGCCTTTGCTGACCCGCAATGAATATGCCGGTTTGCAAATTGCTACGACTGAGCACTACAAGGCTTCCGATATTCCGGAGATTGTTGCCGCTATCTTTAAGTACACGAAGGACGCGGATAAGGAAGAGCTTCTCCCGAAGATTGAAGAAGCTGTGCGCCGCTGCAAGTAAACGGAAAACAACATGCGCTATGAAGACGGCAGGGGTTGCTCTGTCGTTTTTCTTTTTTACAAGAATTCGACCGGAAAGCGCCTGAATATACAGAATTATATAATTGTATGCAAATTTGATATAATGAGAAGCGAAATTGACGGAACGGATTTTTAAAAAGGACAATAGTTGTTGCCACAAAAGTACAATCAGTGAGTTTTTATATTACTTTTTCCTGTTATTGTCATAAAGAAAGAAGCGGAGATGCCCTTAAAAACCGGGGCGTCTCCGCTTTTTGCATGCAAGTAGAGTTTAAAGTGTCAGTTTCATGCCGTCGTAGGATATTTCGATGTCGTGCGGCGCGGCAAGCTCCACGAGCTCGTCATACAGAAGATGACCGTTGTGCGAGAAGTGGTTCATCACGCAGTGCGTGTGTTTGTCAACAATACCGAGCGCTTCGAGTTCCTCCTTGAGGCGGATGACCTCCGGCGCGCCCATGTGCGTGCTTTTAAAGCCGCAGTCTTCATAGCCGAGCGTAGTGTCGAAGCTGAAAAGATCGGCGGGCTTTTTCTGCGCCTTGAGGTAATCCCACACCTCCGGAGAATAGTAGCCGCTGTCGTGCATATAGAAGACAGATTTATCCTCGCGTGTATCGACAATGTGGTACACGAACGGCTGGTGCGAGGGGTTCATGTGGTTTGCGGGCAGCGGCGTTACGCGGTAGGGACCGGCTTCCACGGTCTCAAACGGCTTTAAGATATGCCAGTGCATAGCGCTGTCGCTTTTTTCGTCAATTTCCCAATCGGCACAGCGGCGGAAATAGTCGTAGGTTTCCTGTGCGCAGTAGATTTCAAGCTCGGGGCTGATCATCTCAAGGCTGTAAACGGAGCCGCGCACGGTGAGCTCCTGCGGGTAGAAATGATCCATGTGAAAGTGCGTGACAAACAGATACTTCACACGGCTGAGATCGAGATTATTCATGAGCTTGTGCATGTAGGTATCCGGCGGCAGGTCGAGCAGAAGATCGTCGTTGACGATAGCCTGCGAGCGTGTGCGGATGTTTTTGCCGCCGAGGCGCTGCGCCTCTAAGCAATATTTGCAGCGGCAGAATACGGCAGGCCAGCCCTCTGCGGCGGCGGTGCCAAGATATTGAAACTGCATTTTGTACCTCCCAAATCGAGAATAGACTTTTCTATTTGATTATACGGGCGAAAGGACGGAAAAACAAGGGTAATTCCGTACAAGAAAAACGTCGTGCAGTACCGCACATAGCACAATGAAAAACGCCTAAAGCGTTTCAGCCTTAGGCGTTTGCCGGAAAACGGAGATTTTTATGCGTCGATCTTCATGTCGCCGTCCTTGACCCAGCCGATCTTGCGGAAGATGAGGTCAAAGACAAAAGAAAGCACAGCCGGGAGCACGAAGCAGATGAGCACAAGGCCCAGCCAGTCCATAGCGGTGACGGCTGTTTTGGCGCCGGCAGCGATGTCGTTCAGCCAGCCGGTATAAACGCCGATCTGACCCACAAGGCCGCAGGTACCCATGCCGCTGGAGATCGGTGCACCGTTCATCTGCATGCCGAAAATGCATGTCGCGATGGGGCCCGTCACAGCGGAAGCGAGCGTAGGCGCAAGCCAGATGCGCGGATTCTTGATGATATTCGGAACCTGCAGCATGGAAGTGCCGATGCCCTGCGCAAAGAAGCCGCCCCAGCCGTTATCGCGGAAGCTGATGACCGCAAAGCCGATCATCTGCGCACAGCAGCCTGCAACGGCCGCGCCGCCCGCAAGGCCTGTTAAACCGAGCGCCGCGCAGATGGCTGCGCTGGAGATCGGCAGCGTCAATGCAACGCCGACGATGACGGAAACGAGAATGCCCATGAGGAACGGCTGCTGGGTGGTTGCCCACATGATAAGGTTGCCCACGCTGGAAGCCGCCGTGCCGATGTACGGCGCGAATAAGTACGCGAGGCCGCAGCCCGAAAAAATAGTGACGAGCGGCGTGACGATGATGTCTACCTTCGTCTTTTTGCTGACGAGCTTACCGAGCTCTGCCGCGATGATGGCGAGCACGAGCACCGCGAGAGGACCGCCTGCGCCGCCGAGCGTGTTTGCCGCGCCGCCGACTGCGACGAGCGAGAACAGTACGAGCGGGGGCGCCTGCAGCGCGTAGCCGATGGCGACCGCCATAGCGGGACCGGCTGCGGACTTTGCATACCCGCCAATCTCATCGAGCAGCGGAATGTTAAGCTGTGTGCCGAGCGTGGAAATGATGGTGCCGATGAGCAGGGAAGCAAAAAGCCCCTGTGCCATGGCGCTCATGGCATCGATAAAGTAGCGGTGCAGATACACCTTGACTTTGCTTTCTTTTTTGGAAGAAGTTCCCTCCATTTTTGTTCAATCCTTTCTTTTTACGGAGCGCAAAAGGTTCTCCGGCGCTCCTGGGTTTTACGCAAACGTGCGCTGCGCAGAATACGCGAGAAAGAATCTATATTGACTATGTTGCCGTCTGCCTCTGTCCGTTTTCGGAAGAACGCTGCGCCGCCGGGGGATTCCCGGGCTGTTTGGTCACAGCGGCCGCGTAATGGCGGTACATCGGCAGGCGGCCGTTTGGGTTATACGTTAAAGAATACCACAAATTTCCCCTGTTTGCAAGGCGACTGCAAAAAGACGGAGTTTTCCATAGTTTCCTTTGCAATCGGCGGCGAAATATGGTATACTATATTACTAAGCAATTTACGGTTTAGACCGAAAGGAAATTTATACAGACGCGTGTTAAATGCGTGGGAAACCGCGCGCGGAGAGGAGTTATAAAAATGGAAAACAAAAAGTATGTCATCGGCGCCGACATCGGCGGCACGACGGTGAAGCTCGGTTTATTTGAGGAAGACGGTACTTTGCTTGAAAAGTGGGAGATTCCGACCGTGATTGAGGGCGACGGCATGGCGGTGCTGCGTGACATTGCGGCGGAAATTCAAAAGTGCAGAGAAAAGCACAACATTCCCGCAGACGGCATTTTGGGCGTGGGCGCGGGCATCCCCGGGCCGGTGACGGCGGACGGTGTGGTGCACCGCTGCGTGAACCTCGGCTGGGGCGTATTTGATGTGCGCACGGCGCTGGAAGAGACCGTAGGGCTGCCGGTCGTGGTCGTGAACGACGCGAATGCTGCGGCGATGGGTGAAGCCTGGAAAGGCGGCGGCCGTGGCAGCGAGAACGTGGTATTCATCACGCTCGGCACGGGTGTCGGCGGCGCGGTCATTTCGGATGGACGCATGGTGGCAGGCGCAAACGGCGCGGCGGGTGAGTTCGGCCACATGACGATCAACCCCGCGGAGACGGAGACGTGCGCGTGCGGCCGCCGCGGCTGCGTGCAGCAGTACGTTTCGGCCTCGGGCATTGCGAGACTGGCACGAAAATACCTTGCCGAACACGAGGAAGAAAGCGCTTTGCGGAGTGTCGAGAAGCTCACAACGAAGGACGTGTTCGATGCCGCTAAAAACGGAGACAGCGCTGCAAACGCAATCTTAGAGAATGTGTACGATGCGTTCGGCTACGCCATCTCTGCCGTGTGCACGGTGGCAGACCCCGAGGTCGTCGTCATCGGCGGCGGTGTCTCGAAAGCGGGCGAGGTGCTCGTAGAAGGTGCGAAGAAAGGCTTCTTGAAATACGTATTTTACCCGAGCACCGACGTTCGGTTCAACTTGGCCGTGCTCGGCAACGACGCCGGCATTTACGGCTGCTGCAAGCTGCTTTTGGACAGCCTTGCGTGATAAGAACGGAAAGGATAGAGAGAAATGGATAATTCCAAAACAGAGCTATTTGAATCGATGCCGATCCCGAAGGCGGTCGTAACGCTTTCGGTGCCGTCGGTCATCAGCTCGCTTGTGATGGTCATTTACAGCCTTGCCGATACGTTTTTTGTCGGCATGATGAACGACCCGGTGCAGAACGCCGCTGTTACGCTGGCGGCACCGCTTTTGCTGGCGTTTAATGCCGTCAACAACCTGTTCGGCATCGGCAGCTCCAGCATGATGAGCCGCGCACTCGGACGTAAAGACTACGATACCGTGTACCGCAGCTCGGCGTTCGGATTTTACGCGTCTTTGATTTGCAGCCTGCTGTTTTCTTTGCTGTACGGCGTATTGCAGTCGCCAATCTTGGTGATGCTCGGCGCGAATGCCGAAACGATGCAGGCAACGGCGGATTATTTGTTCTGGACTGTGCTGCTCGGTTCCGCGCCGTCCATTTTGAATGTCGTACTGGCGTACCTTGTGCGCGCGGAGGGCTCTTCGCTGCACGCGAGCATCGGCACCATGTGCGGCTGCCTGCTGAACATTGTGCTGGACCCGATTTTCATTCTGCCGTGGGGCCTGAACCTCGGCGCGGCGGGCGCGGGCTGCGCAACCTGCCTTTCCAACACCGTGGCGTGTCTCTACTTCTTCGTGCTGCTGTTCGTGAAGCGCGGCAAGACGTACGTGTGCATCAAGCCCTCCATGTTCCGCCCATCGAAACAGATTGTCAAGGGCGTGTGCGGCGTGGGCATCCCGGCTTCCATCCAGAACCTTTTGAATGTGACCGGCATGACCATTCTCAACAACTTTACGTCCGCGTATGGCTCTGACCCGGTGGCGGCCATGGGTATCGCGCAGCGCGTCAACATGGTGCCGTTCCAGATTGCAATGGGCTTTTCGCAGGGCATTATGCCGCTGATCAGTTATAACTACGCGAGCGGCAATATCAAGCGCATGAAAAAGACGTTTACATTTACGGCGAAAATTTCGCTTGGCTTTATTCTGGCCGTGATGCTGACGTTCGTGGTTGCGGCGGAGCCGATTATCTCCATGTTCATGAAGAACGAGAGCATCGTCGCGTACGGCGCGGCGTTCCTGCGTGGCTTCTGCTTTGCGCTGCCATTCTTATGCATCGATTTCCTCGCGCTAGGCGTGTTCCAGTCGTGCGGTATGGGTATGAAATCGTTCATATTCGCTGTTGTGCGCAAGATCGTGCTGGAGATTCCCGCGTTGTTTGTGCTGAACTGGCTGTTCCCGCTGTACGGCCTCGCGTATGCGCAGTTCGTCGCAGAGCTGATCCTCGGTACCATCGCCGTTGTCGTGCTTGTGAGAATGTTCCGCAGGCTCGAAAGAGAACATGCTGCACCGTATGTGAGCGATTCGGAAAGCGTGAAGTAACACCGTTCTGCCGGGAAGCGTGGCTAAAAGTTTTCGCCAGCCTTTAGAAATAGAATATAAAGCTAAAAAAGGAACGGTTTGTACGCCGTTCCTTTTTGCATACACCGAAAATAACGCTTGACTTTTTGCTTTCTATCCGTTATTATGAAAATAGTAATTATTATTATTTTGATAGGAGGAGCAAAATGAATAACAAAGCGTTTTATAATTTGACATACGGCGTGTTTTTGTTGGCGGCAAAAGCGGAGAAAAAGGCGAACGCCTGCATTGTGAATACCGGCGTGCAGGTCGCGGGGAGCCCTGTGCGCGTGGCGGTTTCCGTGCTGAATACGAATTACACCTGCGCGCTTATTAAGGAAAGCGGGCGGTTTACGTTGAGCGCGTTGGATGACAGCTGCTCGTTTGAGACCATTAAGCACTTCGGTATGCAGAGCGGTCGCGACGTCGATAAGCTGGACAGCCTGCCGATGCCGACAGACGAAAGTGGCGTACCGTATCTGAACTGGAGCACCTGCGCGCGGTTCAGCGGCAAGGTGACGCACAGTGTTGACCTCGGCACGCATACGCTGTTCATTGCAGAGGTGACGGAAGCCGAGGTGTGCAGCGACCGCGCTCCGCTGACCTATGCGGATTACCAGAATAAGCTGAAGCCGAAGTCGGAGAAGGTCGAGCGAGAGCAGAAGATCGTCGGCTGGCGGTGCAAAATTTGCGGGTATGTGTATGAGGGCAGCACGCTGCCGGAGGGCTACGCATGTCCGTTGTGCGGGCACGGAACGGATGATTTTGAGCCGGTTTATGAAGAGTAAAGGAAAAAGGAACGGTTTGCACGCCGTTCCTTTTTGCATGTCCTATTAAAATTTACAGCGATATTTCACGGGCGTGAAGAGCGAACGGTGTAAAGCCCGGTGCTTCCTTACCGAATGGCTTTTTGCTTATCTGCAATGCGCAGGAAGAGGAAGCCGAGCGCAAAGAACACTGCGAGACATGCCACCGCCACGTTGATGGTACCACCTGCAAGCTTTACGGCCGCGATGACCGCAGAGCCGAGGAAGGACGCGCCTTTTGAGAAAATATCGTAGATACCGAAGTATTCGCCGGAGTTTTCCGCCGGGATGATCTTAGAGTAATACGAGCGCGAGAGCGACTGGATGGAGCCCTGGAAGCAGCCGATGAAGAACGCCAGAATCGCAAAGTGCAGGAGACTGCTGAGCATGAGCGCGTACAGCGCGATGCCGAAATAGCCCGCAATACAAACGAGAATGAGCGTGACGGTGTTGTATTTTTTCGAGAGCTTTGCGAAGACGAGCGAGCCGCCGAACGCAACGACCTGCGTTGCGAGCAGGAAGACGACCTGACCGACCGTGTTGAGGTTCAGGTCTGTGCCGATATTGATGGCGTTATCGATGATGGTGCCCACGCCGTCTATGTACAGGAAGAATGCGATGAGGAAGAACAGCACCTTTTTGTCGTGCGTCGCGATGTTTTTGAGGGTGTGGAAGATTTCCGCGAACGCCTTGCGGATATCATGCCCCTCGGTTTCCACATAGTTGCGCTGCTTAAAGCCGCGAATGAGCGGAATGGTGACGAGCAGCCACCACACGGCAGTCACCGTGAAGCCGATGCCTTTAGAGAACATATCCGGCAGCACGCCGACCATATCGGGCCCAAGCACATAGGCGATGAGCGCGATGAGGAACGGGATGCACGAGCCGATGTATCCCCATGCAAAGCCGTAGGACGAAACCTCGTCCATGCGTTCTTCGCTGGTGATGTCGTTCAGCATGGAATCATAGATGGTCAGCGACGCGCTGTAACAAATCTTCGTGAACACAAAAATGATGAGGAACAGCAGCCAGCCGGTGATGAAGCCGTTTAAAATGCAGCCGAAAATGCCGAGCGCTGCCGCGGTGGTGAACAGCACCTTTTTCTTATCTTTGTGGTCGGCCAGCACGCCGAAGATCGGCCCTAAAAGCGCCACGATAACGGTGACGACCGCCACGGCGATGGAATAATACGCCGTTGCCTGATGCGAGTTGATCTGTCCCGGCGCAGTGCCGATGGCGAGGCTCTTGAACCAGATAGGGATGAGCGAGCAGGAGAGCATGGTGAACGCGGAGTTGCCCACGTCGTAGAGCACCCATGCGAATTCCTGTTCCGTCAGCCCGCGAAAGACCTTGAGCCGGTTGAGTGCGTGAAAAATTGATTTCATGTGAAGACCTTACTTTCTTTATAAAATCAGGTGCGTGCTTTCGGTCTTACATTGTAGCGCCGCCCTGTTAAATCCGTGATGTCGGTTTGTAAAGGGGAGGAAAATAATTCACTCCTCTTTGTCCATTGTGCCCCTCTAAGCTTTACAAAAATTATCACTGTGTCTATTTTATCATAGATACGAATAAAATGCTATAAAATTATTTTTGCATCGATAGAAATTCGGGTAGAATATAACACAATATACAAAAAAAGAGCGGGGAGAACCTCGCTCTTTCCGAATTTATATGTATGGTTTATGTATCGAGGCGCTCTAAATCGGCGCAGATGCGGTCGATGATTTCGTTCTGCATCATGTCGGGCGTGAGGGTCTGCTCGTTTAATGCGGGGGCGTAGTCCTTTTCGTTCCACCATCTGCGCATTTCCTTTTCGCCGAACTCCGTGCGTTTGTCCTTCGTTTGGTGGCGGCGGAGCGTCTCCTCAAACGGAAGGTCAAAATAGTACGCGCAGATGTTTTCGCCGTAGAGCGCTTTTGCGGCATCGAAAAGCGGGGTGTACCATCGGCTGTTCAAAATGCCTTCTAAAATGACGAGCTCGTTGTGCGCGTGGCCGTACTCAAGCAGCATGATGAGCACGTCGTTTGCGCGGGTGCCCGCGCCGTCGTTCGTCTTTAAGATGTCGCGGCGGATGACATCTTGGGACAGCAGCATGGTGTTTTTGCCGAACTTTTCCTGTAAAGCTCTTGCGATGGTCGTTTTGCCGCTGCCGCTGTTGCCGCGCAGGGTGATGAGTTTTTTCATGGGGTGTGCTCCTTTTAAATTGCTTTATGATTATGACAGCTTGCGCCTTTACGACCCGGTGGAGCGGTAATGGTGCACGCCGAATTTCCAGAAGAAATAGCACGGCACGATAAACACGCAGGCGATGACGGGCAGAAGCATTGCACGGGCATCGTTGTGGCGGCCGATGAGGTACATCAGCGGGTAATACTGCACGAGCGCGTAGGGCACGATGTAGGTGCAGAACGTCAGTACGCCTTTGCCGTAGATGGAAAGCGGGTAGCGCCCGTGCTCGCGCATACCGTCTGTTAAAATATTGATGAACTCGAGTCCCTCTAATGTGAAAAAGCATAGCCCGGCGAAGATCAAATACACGCCTGCAAAAAGCACGATGCCGCCTAAAATCATGAAAATGAGCGTCATAACGCGCGCGGCGCACCAATCGATTGGGCAGTTTTGAAGCGCCCAGATCAGCAGGAAAATCGCCATAATGCCCTTGCCGAAGCGCTCTAAATCCATGCGGCTGCACAGGACGAGGAAAACCTCATTGCGCGGGCGCACCAGAACGCGGTCGAACTCGCCGTTCCCGATCATGCGGTTAAACGTATCAAACCCACGGAAGAACAGCTCCGCGAGCGAGAATGATAACAGCACGATGGCGTAGCAGAGCGAAACCTCGGTGTACGTGAAGCCGTCCACCTGCCTAAATCGCATGAACATGAACTGCACGCCCCAAAAGCATGTGAGCGGTATAAATAGCTGCGCCAGTGCGGAAAGCAAGAACGAAGCCTTGTACTGCATTGCTTTCTTGATGTGGATAGACAGAAATTCAAAGTATAGTTTCATAGATGACCCCTTTCTTTGTATACTGCAAAACACGAACGATTTGCCGGGCAGCGGAACGACTTGTCGTTCCGCTTATCCTCCCTGAATCACTACCCGCTTCAGCGCATTTTTCATGAGGGTGTGACCGCCGAGCACCAGGACGAGCAGCCAGAAGATTTGTAAGCCTACGGCGAAAGCGGCGTTCGTGCCGGCAATATCGCCGCTGTACACGCGGTACGGCACGTTGCTTGTGGCAGCGAAGGGGGTCAACTCGCAGATTCTGCGCAGTGCGGGCGGGAAGAACGGCAGCGGCACTACGCCGCCGCAGAGAAAATCTGCCAGTGTGAGCAGCAGGGAGCGCAACCCGGTGGAAGAAAGGGTATACATGGTGAGGACATAGATGAGCAGCGTGAACGCCGTGCTGTTCAATGCGCCCAGCACCATGGTGAGCAAAAATAGAAAGAAGGTGGGTAAATCTGTCGGTGCGGTCAAGTTATAGCCTGCGGGCAGAAGCACCGCAACGACTAAGATTGGCACGGCACGCAATGCAACCTTGGAAATACGACCGGAGAGAGATTTCGTGTACCACATGGCGTAGAGGTCGACGGGGCGGCACAGCGAATACGAGATGCTGCCGGAGGTGATTTCCTCCAAAATGTCGCCGTCCAAGACCCACGAGGCGAACATAGCTAAAAACGCCTGCTGTATCCATGTGTAGTTGACGGTCGCCTGCAAGGTCATCGGAAAAGCGGTGGGGTCACTGCGGTAAAACGCGTGGTAGGCGAAGATGATCAAAAAGCCCCACGCAAATTGCGTGGAGATGCCTGCCAATGCCGCTGCGCGGTACTGCAAGCCCGTCACACAGCGCAGGCGGAAAAACGAAATGTATTTTTTAAGTTTCACGGCGCACCTCAAATATCAAACTGTTTGTAGAGCGCCGCGAGCGTTTCGTCAATCTGCCCGCTGTCGCCGCGCCGAATATCGTCGAGTGTGCCGTCTAATAAAATGCGCCCTTTGCCGATGAGCAGGACACGCTGCGCCAAGGCTTCCACGTCCTGCATGTCGTGCGTCGTTAAAATGACCGTGGTGCCGCGGCGCTTGTTCATATCAAGCACGAATTCGCGCACGGCGATCTTCGATACCGCGTCGAGCCCGATGGTGGGTTCATCCAAAAACAAGATGCGCGGGTCGTGCAGCAGGGAGGCGGCGATCTCGCACCGCATACGCTGCCCGAGCGACAGGCTGCGCGCCGGGGTCTTTAAGATCTCCGATAAATTCAGAAGGTCGGTTAAATCCCGTAAATTTCGCTTGTAAACATCTTCGGTCACGGCGTAAATGTCGCGGATAAGCTCGAATGAATCAATGACGGGCACATCCCACCATAATTGACTGCGCTGCCCGAACACAACGCCGATCTGCGAAACATGCGCGCGGCGGTCTTTCCACGGCACGCGCCCGTCGATGACGCAGGTGCCGCTGTCCGGCGTTAAAATGCCGGAGAGAATTTTGATGGTGCTGCTTTTTCCGGCGCCGTTCGGGCCAATATAGCCCACGGCCTCGCCGTCTTCAATACGGAACGAAACATCGTTTAGGGCGTGAATTTCTTCGTACTCGCGGCTGAAAAATGCTTTTGCGGCGTTTTTAAAGCCTGCGTTTCGTTTTCGCACGCGGAAGGTCTTTTGTAAATGCTCTGCCTGAATCATAGTTTACTCCTCTTTTCCGTTAACGGTACGGACTTTCGGGCTAAAGCAAACACAGAAACTGAAACACGGGCTATCAGTTTAATACAATTTTTGTAAAATGTCAATAATTTGCACAAAAAATCCTGAAATTCTATTACAAAAAGTGAAATTATAGCGAAGACGCTTTTTTTCGGTATCTTTATATATAAACAGGAATTTGGCACTGTGGAGCCGGAAATGCTAAAAGAAGCTTCAAAACGGATGTCGACCGGGAAGAATTCGCACATTCACAAAGTATTTACAAATTTTGGTGTTGACATTTCCTGACCTTTGCAGTATAGTATAGACAAGGGTTAGCACTCGGGAACATAGAGTGCTAAAACCTGAGAGGTGCAAGTATGGAACTGACAAAACGCAAACAAAATATACTTGCCTCGATCGTAGACGGATACATTCGCACGGGCGAGCCGGTGGGCTCCAAGTCCATTGCGGAAAAAGCAGGTGTTTCTTCCGCAACGGTGCGCAACGAGATGGCAGAGCTTACGGAGCTGGGGCTTTTGGAACAGCCGCACACCTCCGCGGGGCGTGTGCCTTCACAGGAGGGCTACCGCGAGTTCGTAGATGCGCTGATGCAGCCGGAAACGTTAACGGAAGCCGAAAAGCTTACGATAGACGCGATGCTTGCAAAGAGCGCGTTTGACCCGGAACGATTATTGCGTGGCGCGGCGAAAACGCTGGCGGCTTCTACGCGGTACCTTGCGTTGAGCACCACGCCGAGCGGCGCGGATGCAAAGATTAAGGCGGTGCAGTTCGTGCAGACGAGCCGCCGCACCGCAATGCTCATTATGATGAGCAGCGCAGGTACCATGAAAAACAAGGTGTTTCACTGCGACTTTGATCTTTCAAACGAGATTATGCGCATTTTCTTCCGCGTGCTCAACGAGCGCGTGACAGGGCGCGACGTGGCGGAGATTAACCGGGCATTTGTGCAAAGCCTTGCGATTTCGCTGGGGGATATGGCAATTTTGATGTCGCCGGCGCTGGCGGCGCTTTTGGAAGTGGCGCTTGAAACGATGCAGACGGAAATTTCCGTAAGCGGTCAGATGAACCTGCTGTTCTACCCGGAATACAAGCTTGGCGGTGCACGCCGGGTGATGGATATTCTGGAAAGACGGGAGCTTTTGACAGAACTTCTTGCAGGCAAGCAGAACCGCACGCAGATCAAGATCGGCACAGAGACCGGGCAGAACGCCTTGGCGGAATCGTCGGTCATTTGCTCACGGTACAGCGTGAACGGCAGAGATGCCGGCGCGGTCGCCGTGATCGGCCCGATGCGGATGCAGTACGCACACGTCGCGGCACAAACAGCATATGTCGCAGATCGTGTAGGCGAAATGCTTACGCGCATCATGCGGGAAGAATAGAGAAAGGAGCGTTGCCAGATGGCAGAGGAAAAGAAGCCTGTTCAGGAACCTGAGCAGGAAGCGAATACCGAGCCGGCAGAGGAATCTGCAAAGGCTGCGGAAAAGGAGAAAAAGAAAAAGAAGAGCGAGAAGATTCCGAAAGAGGATTACGACCGCTTGCAGGCGGAGTTCGACAGCCACAAGCAGCAGCACCTGCGCGTGCTTGCCGAGTACGATAACTTCCGCAAGCGTTCCGCAAACGAAAAGAACGCCGTTTACAATAACGCCGTTTCCGATACAATCAACGCGATTTTGCCGGTGGCCGATAATATCGACCGTGCACTGGCACAGGAAAATGTCTCCGCAGAGGATATGAAAAAAGGCGTTGAGATGATTGCAAGCCAATTTAAGGCGAGCTTTGAAAAGCTTGGCATCCGAGAAGTCGGTCAGGTTGGCGAGCCGTTTGACCCGGCGCTGCACAACGCGGTGGCGCACATTGAAAGCGACGAGCTTGGCGAAAACGTCATTTCGGCGGTGTTCCAGAAGGGCTACATGCTGGGCGATAAGGTCGTAAGACACGCCATGGTACAGGTAGCAAACTAAATCAGCAAATATCCATTTATATAGTAATTCAGAATTCACACACTCATTTGAGTTAAAGGAAGGTAATTGATATGGCAAAGACAATTGGTATTGACCTTGGTACAACAAATTCTTGCGTAGCGGTTATTGAAGGCGGCGAGCCGGTCGTTATCGCAAACGCAGAAGGCGCAAGAACCACCCCGTCCGTCGTGGCATTCTCCAAGACAGGCGAGCGCATGGTCGGTCAGGTCGCAAAGCGTCAGGCGATTACGAACCCGGACCGCACGATCTCCTCTATTAAGAGAGAGATGGGCACAGACCACAAGGTGACGATCGATGGTAAGAGCTACACCCCGCAGGAAATCTCCGCAATGATCCTCCAGAAGCTGAAGGGCGACGCGGAAGCTTACCTCGGCGAGAGCGTTACGAGCGCAGTTATCACCGTTCCGGCGTACTTCACGGACGCACAGCGTCAGGCAACGAAGGACGCGGGCAAGATCGCGGGCCTCGATGTAAAGCGTATCATCAACGAGCCGACGGCAGCAGCATTATCCTACGGTATCGATAAGGAAGACGACCAGAAGATCATGGTTTATGACCTCGGCGGCGGTACGTTCGATGTTTCCATCATTGAGATGGGCGACGGCGTGCAGGAGGTTCTGGCTACGGCCGGTAACAACCGCCTCGGCGGCGACGACTTTGATAAGCGCGTCATGGATTGGATCATCAACAGCTTCAAGGTTTCCGATGGCATCGACCTTTCCGGCGATAAGATGGCTATGCAGCGTATTAAGGAAGCGGCAGAGAAGGCAAAAATCGAGCTTTCCGGCATGACGAGCGCTTCCATCAACCTGCCGTTCATCACGGCGGATGCGACCGGCCCGAAGCACCTTGACCTCACGCTCTCCAGAGCAAAGTTCAACGAGCTCACCGCAGACCTCGTTGAGAAGACTATGGGCCCGGTTCGTCAGGCACTGAGCGACTCCGGTCTCTCCATCGGTGAGATCAACAAGGTTCTCATGGTCGGCGGTTCCTCCAGAATTCCGGCTGTTCAGGAAGCGGTTAAGAAGCTTATCGGCAAAGAGCCGTTCAAGGGCATCAACCCGGACGAATGCGTTGCAATCGGCGCCGCACTTCAGGCAGGCGTTCTCGGCGGCGAAGTTCAGGGCTTGCTGTTGCTTGATGTTACTCCGCTTTCTCTCGGTGTTGAGACCATGGGCGGCGTGATGACGAAGATCATCGACAGAAACACCACGATCCCGACCAAGAAGAGCCAGATTTTCTCCACGGCGGCTGATGGTCAGACGCAGGTTGAGGTCAACGTTCTGCAGGGCGAGCGTGAATTTGCACGCGATAACAAGCAGCTGGGTCTCTTTAAGCTCGACGGCATCGCTCCGGCTCCGCGCGGCATCCCCCAGATTGAAGTTACATTTGACATCGACGCAAACGGCATCGTAAATGTTTCCGCTAAAGATCTCGGCACCGGTAAGGAACAGCACATTACGATTTCTTCTTCCTCCAACATGAGCAAGGAAGACATCGATAAGGCTGTTAAGGCGGCTGAGCAATTCGCAGAGGAAGACAAGAAGCGCCGTGAAGAGGTTGAGACGAAGAACAACGCAGAGAACCTCTGCTACCAGGCGGAGAAGCTCGTAAACGAGAGCGGCGACAAGCTGGAAGAGGCGGACAAGACCGAAGTGAACAACAAGGTTGCAGCCCTGAAGACCACCATGCAGAACGGCACGGTCGAGGAGATCAAGTCCGGCATGGATGAGCTGCAGAAGGCGATTTACGCGGTCAGTGAGAAGCTGTATAAGGCAAGTGCACCGCAGCAGGGCGAGCAGGCAGCCCCGGGCGCAAACCCGCAGCAGGGCGGCCAGAACCCGAACGGTGACGTCTACGACGCAGACTACAAGGACGTTGATTAAGTTTTATAAATGACACGTTCAAAAGTGCAAGGGGAGCCGAAAGGCGTCCCTTGCCTTTTGGAGTTTGCGAGGAGATGACAGCGGATGGCGGACAACAAAAAAGATTATTATGAAGTGCTTGGGGTCGATAAGAGCGCATCAGACGATGTGATTAAAAAGGCGTACCGCAAGCTTGCAAAGCAATACCACCCGGACTTGAATCCCGGAGATAAAAATGCGGAAGCGAAGTTTAAGGAAGTCAACGAAGCGTATGAGGTACTTTCTGATAAAGACAAGAAGGCGCGCTACGACCAGTTCGGCTTTGCGGGCGTAGACCCGAACTTCGGCGGCGGCGCGGGCGGCGGAAATCCGTATGCCGGCGGCGCAGGCGGGTTTGATTTTACCGATATTTTCGACAGCTTCTTCGGCGGCGGTTTCGGGGGCGGCGGACGCCGTGCGAACCCGAACGCACCGCGCCGCGGCAGTGACGTAGAGGCAAGCGTCACCCTTTCGTTTGAGGAAGCGGCAAAGGGCTGCAAGAAAAATGTGACCTACCACCAGATCGAAAATTGCCCGGATTGCAACGGCTCCGGCGCGGCTAAGGGCACAAGCCCCAAGACCTGCCCGAACTGCGGCGGCTCCGGCCAGGTGCGCATCAACCAGCGCACACCGTTCGGCGTGGTGCAGTCCACAAGCACGTGCGACCGCTGCCACGGCAGAGGCCAGATTGTCGATACCCCGTGCAAAACGTGCGACGGCAAGGGTAAGATCCGCCGCCAGAAAACGATCGAGATTTCTGTTCCGGCGGGTATCGATGACGATCAGATTCTGAATGTCGGCGGCAAGGGCAATGCCGGCTCCAACGGCGGTCCGAACGGCGACCTGCACGTATACATTACAGTTCGTCCGCATGCCATTTTCACGCGCCGCGGCAACGACGTTTGGTGCGATATGCCAATCACGTTCACGCAGGCTGCACTCGGCGCGGAAGTCACGGTGCCGACGCTCGACGGCAAGGTGAGCTACACCGTACATGAGGGCACGCAGCCGGGCGACGTGTTCAAGCTCAAGGGCAAGGGTATTCAGAGCATCAACGGCAGAGGGCGCGGCGACCAGTACGTGCGCGTAACCGTTGAAGTGCCGAAAAACCTGAGCAAGCGCCAAAAAGAGCTTTTGCAGGAATTTGAACAGAATGCCGACGAAAAGAACTATCAGAAGCGTAAAAGCTTCTTCGGCAAGATCAAAGACCTGTTTGAAGACTAGACACATGAAAGTTTAAAGTATCCTCCGTTCTGTACAGAGCGGGGGATATTTTGCTATATAAGCTCTTTACATTTTCAACTTTGCGTTTGTTGTGCAGCTTGGTATCGGCATTTTGGTGCCGCCCGACAATTTTCGTGCATTTTTTGTTGCAATTCGGTGCGTTTCGGACTATAATAAATAGCAGAAATCAACAAATGGAGGTTGATAAAATTGAAAAAGAGAATATTTGCGCTGTGCAGCGCCTTGCTGCTCAGCCTGACTGTGTTCGCGGGTTGCGGATCAAAACCGACGGAGGAGAGCGCCGCAAGCGAGCCGGAAGCGACTGCCACGGCTGCTCCGACGGCAAAGGCGGAATCTTCCGCAGCAGAGAGCACCGCAGAACCCACGGAAGCACCTTCTACGGAACCGGCGAATGTGAACCTGCTCACCGGCCTGCCGACTTTGACGGACGGCGCCATCGGCAAACGTCCTGTCGCCGTAATGGTGAATAACGTAGACGCCGCCCTGCCGCAATATGGCATTTCCGCCGCAGACCTTATTTTTGAGTTACCGGTGGAATACGATCTGACCCGTTTGATGGCGGTTTATGGGGATTATACCCAAATTCCCGAGGTTTGTTCCATTCGCAGCTGCCGATACTATTATCCGATTTTGGCAGTTGGTTTTGACGCAATTTATGTAAACTGGGGCATGAATGAGTCTGTTGCGCGCCCTACAGTCAACAGCATGGATATTGATCAGTATGACGGCGATGAATATGGCCTCGGTGATTGCTTCGGCAGAGATAAGGCGCGTTATGAAAGCGGTTATGCGTGGGAACACACCGGTGTATTTCATGGGCCGAATTTCCCGAGTGTTTTGGAAAAAGATAAAGTGCGCACCGATTTAAAAGAGGACAAAACAGGTACAGCTTTTAATTTTGTTGAAATGGATAAAAATGCCGCACCGAACGGCGAAGATGCCCAAAAGGTACGTGTGGATTTCGGTGCAAATTACAGTGTTTTTACTTATGATGAAGAAAATCATGAATACCTCAAGAGCTTTAAAGATAGCCCGCATATGGACGGCATTTCCAAAGAACAGCTCAAGTTTGAAAATGTGATCGTTCTTGAGACGGAGATCAAGCCATATCCCGGTGACGAAGTGATCAAGTATGTGGATTGGGAAGGCGGCGAAAATGCAAAGGGCTACTATATTTCCGAGGGCAAAATGGTGCCGATTACTTGGTCTAAGGCCGGTATGTATGACCCGCTGAAGTTCTTTGACGCGAACGGCAACGAGTTGCAGCTCAATCGCGGTAAGTCCTACATTGCGTTCACCTATGCGGGAAACTGCAAGGTTGAAGGGTAAAAGTTAAGAAAACAGACAAAAAGAGCTATCTGACTTCTCTAACAGAAATCAGATAGCTCTTTATTCTTGAATAATCTAAATTGTTGCCATTTTGTTGTCACGGAGCAATTCCCGGGCGCAAAAGTCCAGCTTTTTCAAGGCTTTTTGGCCTTTCGGGTATTACTCAAATTCGATCGTTGCCGGGGGTTTGCCGGTGCAGTCGTAGAGGACGCGGTTGACGTGCTGGACCTCGTTGACGATGCGGCTGGTGACGGTTTGGAGCAGGCTCCACGGAATCTCGGCGGCTTCGGCCGTCATGAAATCGGTGGTGGTCACGGCGCGCAGGGCCACGGCATAGTCGTAGGTGCGCTCATCGCCCATAACGCCCACACTGCGCATGTTGGTCAGCGCGGCGTAGTACTGGCTGATGCACTTATCGAGACCGGCTTTTGCGATCTCCTCGCGCCAGATGGCGTCGGCTTCCTGCACCATCTTGACCTTATCCGGCGTGACTTCGCCGATGATGCGGATGGCAAGGCCGGGGCCGGGGAACGGCTGGCGGCTGACGAGGTATTCCGGCAGACCCAGCTCACGGCCGGCTTGACGTGTCTCGTCCTTAAAGAGGTCACGCAGCGGCTCGACGATCTCCTTGAAATCGACGTAATCCGGCAGACCGCCTACGTTGTGGTGCGACTTGATGACGGTGCTTTCGCCGCCGAGGCCGCTTTCCACGACGTCAGGGTAGATGGTGCCCTGCGCGAGGAAATCGACGGCGCCAATCTTCTTTGCTTCTTCTTCAAAGACGCGGATGAACTCTTCACCGATGATCTTGCGCTTTTTCTCCGGTTCGGATACGCCGGCGAGTTTATCGTAGAAGCGCTGGCGAGCGTTGACGCAGACGAAATTGAGTTCGAACTGGCCGTTCGGGCCGAAGACCTCGCAGACTTCTTCCATCTCGTTCTTGCGCAGCAGGCCGTGGTCGACGAATACACAGGTGAGCTGCTTGCCGACGGCTTTAGAGAGCATGGCTGCCGCAACGGAGGAATCAACACCGCCGGAAAGGGCGCACAGCACTTTGCCGTCGCCAATCTTCTCACGCAGCGCCTTGACGCTCGTCTCGACGAAGGAGCCCATTTCCCAGTCACCTTTGCAGCCGCAGACGTTGTAGACAAAGTTGTGCAGCATCGTCTTGCCTTCCGGCGTGTGGAGCACTTCCGGGTGGAACTGGAAGCCGTAGAGGTTCTTTTCCGGCAGCTCGATGGCGGCGACCGGGCAGTTATCGGTATACGCGGAGATTGTGAAGCCTGTGGGCGCGGTCTCGGCGTAGTCGTTGTGGCTCATCCAGCAAATGGTCTCCGGGCTGACGTTTTCAAAGACCTTGGACTTGGTATCGACGTGAACCAGCGTTTTGCCGTATTCACGCTCCGGCGCCTTGCAGACATGACCGCCGAGCAGATGCGTCATGAGCTGGAAGCCGTAGCAAAGTCCGAGCACGGGGATACCGAGATCGAAAATCGCGGGATCAATGGTCGGCGCACCGTCGACGTAAACGCTGTTCGGGCCACCGGTGAAGATGATGCCCTTGGGGTTCTGCGCGCGAATGGCGTCAAGACCCACGCGGTAGGACACGATCTCGCAGTATACATTGCACTCGCGGACGCGGCGTGCGACCAGCTGGTTATACTGTCCGCCGAAGTCCACTACGAGCACTTTTTCGTTTTGTGGCATATTACACCCTGCCTTCCTGAATTTAAAACGTTGGTTCAACGATTGAATACAATTCTATTTTACTCCACTGTGACAGATTTTGCAAGATTGCGCGGCTTATCAATATCGCAGCCCTTCATGGAGGCGACATAGTACGCAAACAGCTGCATTGGGATGACTGAGAGGGAGGGGAGCATGAACGATGCGGTCTTCGGAATGTAGAACACCATATCTGTCTGCCCGGCAATTTCCTTTTTGTCCTCCGTTGCGACGCCCAGCACGACAGCGCCGCGTGCTTTTACCTCCTTGATGTTCGACATCATTTTATCAAAGAGGCGGGCGTCGGTCGCAAGCGCGATGACAAGCGTGCCGTCTTCGATGAGGGAGATCGGGCCGTGCTTGAGCTCGCCCGCGGCGTAGGCCTCGGAGTGAATGTAGGAAATCTCCTTGAGTTTGAGGGAAGCCTCCAGAGACGCGGCGTAATCGACATTGCGGCCGATAAAGTACATGTCGCTCGCGTTGAAATACTTGGAAGCAAAGAACTGAATATTCTCCTTGTGCTTCAGCATTTCGTCAATCTGCTCCGGCAGCTTTTCGAGTGCCGCGATGTATGCACTGAGCTGCTCCTGCGTGAATTTGCCGAGCTGCTCGCCGATGTACAGCGCCAGAAGATAAATGACCGCAAGCTGCGTGCTGTATGCTTTTGTGGACGCGACGGAAATTTCCGGGCCTGCCCACGTATACAGCACGTCGTCCGATTCGGTTGCAATGGTGCTGCCGACAACGTTCACGACGGAGAGCACACGACAGCCCGCACGCTTCGCTTCGCGCAGCGCCGCCAGCGTATCGGCGGTCTCGCCGGACTGGCTGATGATGATCATGAGCGTGTTTTCGTTGAGAATCGGGTCGCGGTAACGGAACTCAGATGCAACATCCACTTCGACCGGGATGCGCAGCAGTTCTTCAAACGCGTACTTTGCCACGACGCCCACGTGGTACGCCGTGCCACACGCCACGATGTTGATTTTTGTGAAGCGGCGCAGCTCCTCGGCGGTCAAGGTGATGTCATCAAGCACGATGTGCCCGTTGCGGATACGCGGTGTGATGGTATCACGCACGGCTTTCGGCTGCTCGAAGATCTCCTTCATCATGAAATGCTCAAAGCCGCCCTTTTCGGCCGCTTCAATATCCCACTCGATGTGCTCAATCTCTTTTTCGACCGGCTCGCCGTCTGCGTTATAGAACTTCACGCCGTCGCGGGTGAGCTCTGCAATTTCGTTATCTTTTAAGCGGCAGATCTCACGCGTCTTTGATAAGATCGCGGGAATGTCGGACGCGATGAAATTTTCGCCCTGCCCGATGCCGATGATAAGCGGGCTGTCCTTGCGTACCGCGTAGATGCAGTCCGGATGGTCGGCACTGATGATGCCGAGCGCATAGCTGCCCTCCACCTTGGAGATGACCTTTTCAATCGTCTCCAGAATGTCGCCCTTATCGTAGTATTCGAGCATCTGCGCGACAACCTCCGTATCGGTTTCCGATACGAACTGTATGCCGCGGCGCATGAGGTGCTGCTTGAGGTAGAGATAATTCTCGATGATGCCGTTATGCACAACGGCAAAACGACCGCCCTCGCTCACCTGCGGGTGCGAGTTCACATCGCTCGGTGCGCCGTGCGTCGCCCAGCGCGTGTGGCCGATGCCGAGCGTACCGGTCAGTGCTTTGCCGCCGTCCAACAGGTCGCTCAGCACGCGCAGCCGGCCTTTCGATTTTACAACTTTCAATCCGTCTTCCGAGAAGACCGCTACACCTGCGGAGTCATATCCGCGGTATTCCAACTTTTCCAACCCCTGCAAGAGAACGGGTACTGCCTGATCGTTACCGATATAACCGACGATTCCGCACATATCCTAAACCATCCTTTCAGAATTTACAATTCAAAATTGGTTATTCTTTGTACAGTGGAAATATAACTGTATTTAATGATTTGTATGCAAAGTAGGGGAAAGCAGGCGGCTTGGGGCTGCCTGCTTTCTTAGAATATCTTAAATTAGCGATACATGATGTCTTCGCGGGCAGGGCCGTTCGAAACCATGCAGACCGGAACACCGAGGTGCTTTTCGGCAAACTCGACGTAATGACGTGCGTTCTCCGGGAGATCCTCGAACTTCTTGATGCCGCGGATGTCGCATTTCCAACCCGGGAGCTTCTCGAAAATCGGCTTGCAGCGCTTGAGCTCCGTAGTGGTCGGGAAGTAATCGATCTGCTTGCCGTCGAGCTCGTAGCCGACGCAGACCGGAATCTCATCGAGATAGCCGAGTGCATCAAGTACGGTCATGGCAACGCCGGTTGCACCCTGCACCTGGCATCCATAGCGGGCTGCAACGAGGTCGAGCCAGCCGACACGACGCGGACGGCCGGTGGTAGCACCGTACTCGCCCTTATCGCCGCCGCGCTTTCTCAGCTCTTCCGCTTCATCGCCGAAAATCTCGGAAACGAACTCGCCTGCGCCGACAGCGCTGGAATACGCCTTAACGACCGTGTAAATCTCTTTGATCTCATACGGCGGGATGCCACCTGCACCGACAGCGCCGAAGCCGGCGACCGGGGAGGAGGAGGTGACCATCGGATAAATGCCGAGGTCCGGGTCCTTCAGGGAGCCGAGCTGACCCTCGAGCAGAATGGTTTTGCCTTCTTTAACGGCGTTGTGGAGAATGGTGAATGTATCGGCCACATACGGCGCGATGAGTTCCTTGTACTCCATGAGCTTTGCGTAGATCTCTTCGCGGTCGAGCGGCTCTACCTTATAAAGTTCGGTGTAGAGTACATTCTTGAGATCGAGCACATGGTCAATTTTCTCCATCAGGTCCTCTTTGCTGCCGAACAGCTCGCTGACCTGAAAGCCGATCTTTGCGTACTTATCGGAATAGAACGGTGCGATGCCGCTCTTAGTGGAACCAAAGGACTTAGAAGCCAGACGGGCTTCTTCCATGCCGTCCAGTGCTTTGTGGTACGGCATAACGATCTGGCAGCGGTTGGAGATGAGGATGTTCGGCATCGGAACGCCCTGTTCCGTTACAGCCTTGAGCTCGTCGATGAAGTTTTCAACGGAGAGCGCAACGCCGTTGCCAATGATATTGAGGATGTTCTTTCTAAAAATACCGGAGGGCAGCTGATGCAGAGCAAAGCGACCGTAATTGGTGATGATCGTGTGGCCGGCGTTGCTGCCGCCCTGAAAACGAACAACAATATCGGAATCTTCCGCCAGAATATCGGTGATTTTGCCTTTTCCTTCGTCGCCCCAGCAGGCGCCGACAATTGCTTTTACCATAATAGTTCAAGCCTTTCTAATATATTATATATATTTATTTCCTCCCAAAGCCGTTTAAAACGGCGGGGTGAATTACAGATTGATCTCTGCGGTCTCTGTTTCGGTGTCTGCATAGCGATCGAGAATCGGCTTTACGACATCGTGAAGGAAAATTTCGGTCTGGCGCGGTGCGCGGCCGACATACTTGTGCGGGTCTACGATGCCCTTGAGCTCGTCGAGTGTGACGCCGAAGATCGGGTCGTTTGCGATGCGCTCCAGAAGGTCGTTTTCACCGCCTTCTTCCTTAATGACCTTAGAGGCTGCCATGGAGTGCACGCGCACGTGCTCGTGCAGCTCCTGACGGTCTGCGCCGCGCTTTGCGGCGTCCATCATGATGTTTTCCGTCGCCATGAACGGCAGCTCGCGGCGGAGGTGCTGCTCGATGACCTTCGGGTAAACCACAAGGCCGTCCGCAACGTTCATTACAAGGTTCAGGATCGCGTCGGTCGCAAGGAAAGCTTCCGGCACGCTGATGCGCTTGTTCGCGGAGTCGTCCAGTGTGCGCTCAAACCACTGCGTAGAAGCGGTAATCGCCGGGTTCAGCGCGTCTACGACAATGTAGCGTGCAAGGGAGGCGATACGCTCGCTGCGCATCGGGTTGCGCTTATACGCCATGGCGGAGGAACCGATCTGGTTCTTCTCAAACGGCTCTTCCACTTCCTTCAGGTGCTGCAGAAGACGGATGTCGTTCGAGAATTTTGCGGCGCTCTGCGCGATGCAGCTCAAAACGTTCAGCATCTGGCTGTCAAGTTTACGCGGGTAGGTCTGTCCGGAGACGGCAAAGCAGCTCTCATAGCCCATTTTCTCGGCGATTTTCGCGTCGATCTTTGCGGCCATTTCATCGTTGCCGTCGAAAAGCTCAAGGAAGCTTGCCTGTGTGCCCGTGGTGCCCTTGGAGCCGAGCAGCTTCGCTTTGCTGAGCTGATACTCCACGTCTTCAAGGTCCATCAGAAACTCCTGCATCCACAGCGTGGCGCGCTTGCCCACGGTGGTCGGCTGTGCCGGCTGGAAGTGGGTGAAGGCGAGCGTGGGCAGGTCTTTATATTCTTCCGCAAAATGGGAAAGAATGCGGATGACATTGACGAGCTTCTTCCTAACAATCTTCATGGCTTCCGTCATGATGATGATGTCGGTGTTGTCGCCGACATAGCAGCTTGTTGCGCCGAGGTGGATGATGCCGGCAGCCTTCGGGCACTGCTGGCCGTAGGCATACACATGGCTCATCACGTCGTGGCGCACAAGGCGCTCGCGCTCTTCGGCGACTTCATAGTTGATGTCCTCGGCGTGTGCCTTCAGCTCATCGACCTGTTCCTGCGTGACCGGCAGACCGAGCTCCATTTCACTCTCTGCAAGGGCGATCCAAAGGCGGCGCCAGGTCTTGAACTTCATGTCCGGCGAAAACAGGTACATCATCTCTTTGTCGGCATAGCGGGAGGACAGGGGGGATTCATACGTATCTCTCATGTTTATCTTTTCCTTTAATCTAATAAATAACAAACGGAGAATGCGGCAATAAACCGCGTAAACGGAGCCTCCGCGTTTTCGGGGACTCCGTTTCGTTATATGCTTTACAGTCAGTTCAGGCCGATGCGCTTCATCATTTCGGCATAAGCCTCTTCCACACCGCCCATGTCGCGGCGGAAACGGTCCTTATCGAGCTTTTCATGGGTATTGATGTCCCAGAAGCGGCAGGTATCCGGGGAAATCTCGTCTGCGAGGATAATCTCGCCGTCGGAGGTCTTGCCGAATTCGATCTTGAAGTCGATGAGGTCAACGCCGATGCTCTTGAAGAACTCCAGCATGAGCTCGTTGACCTTCAGAGCCATCGAGCTGATCTTATCAATCTCCTCCTGCGTTGCAAATCCGGCAGCGAGGATATGGTAATTGTTGACCATCGGGTCGCCGAGATCGTCGTTCTTGTAGCAGAACTCCAGGACCGGTACGCGCATGGGGGTGCCTTCCTCAAGGCCGAGGCGCTTAGAGAGACTGCCGGCTGCCTTGTTGCGGACAATAACTTCGAGCGGAACGATGCTGACCTTGCGCACGACGGTGTCGCGGTCGGAAAGCTCTTCTACAAAGTGGGTCTTGATGCCGTGCTTTTCAAGCAGCTGGAACATGAAGTTGGACATACGGTTGTTGACAACGCCTTTGCCGACGATGGTGCCCTTCTTGAGGCCGTTGAACGCGGTCGCGTCATCTTTATAGGAAACGATGCAATAATCCGGGTTCTCCGTTGCGTAAACTTTCTTTGCTTTGCCCTCGTAGAGTAATTCGGTCTTCTGCATAATACATTACCATACCTTTCTTCATTGAGCGTTTGGCGCGGGCGAAAAGCCGAAAACGGCAAAATTTTCTCCCGTGCATTATCATACACTTTAATTCTATAGAAAAGTGCACCGAATGTCAATCTTTTTCCGAAAACCGCCGTGCAAGAATTCGTACAATTTCAGGGTATGAGACGAAAGAATACTGGTGCTTTTACAACAAAAGAAAGTGAACTTGCAGAATTGAAACAGGTTTCCTTCAAAATTCATCGCTTTGCGGTGCTGAAACTTTTTTGAAATTTTTCGCAAAAACATATTGAAAACACGAAAAACCTGTGGTAAAATGTAAGCGCTTTCAGGAAACGGGCAAAAAGGCCCAAAAGACCGAAGGGAGATCTTTTTGCAGGATTTAAAGGTAAAAACTGCGTTTCCTGTGCTTTTCTTATTTTTCAATCTATTTTCTAAGGAGCGATCGTTATGTCTTATGTAAGCGAACAGCTGGAACACCTTAAAAAGCTGAATTCCAATGAGCCGGAATTCATTCAGGCTGCAACGGAAGTTCTCACCACTTTGGAGCCGGTCATTGAAGCAAACCCGCAGTATGAGGCTGCCGGTATCTTGGAGCGTCTCACTGAGCCGGAGCGCCAGATCATGTTCCGCGTGCCGTGGGTCGACGATAACGGCAAGGTTCATGTGAACCGCGGCTACCGCGTACAGTTCAACTCTGCGATCGGTCCGTATAAGGGCGGTCTGCGTCTGCACCCGTCCGTTAACCTTGGCATCATCAAGTTCCTCGGCTTCGAGCAGATTCTCAAGAACTCCTTGACCGGCCTGCCCATCGGTGGCGGCAAGGGCGGCTCCGATTTCGACCCGAAGGGCAAGAGCGACCACGAGATTATGGTGTTCTGCCAGAGCTTCATGACTGAGCTTTACAGACACATCGGCGCTGATACGGATGTACCGGCGGGCGATATCGGCGTAGGCGGCAGAGAAATCGGCTACCTCTACGGCCAGTATAAGAGAATCCGTAACTGCTATGAGGGCGTTCTTACCGGCAAGGGTCTCACCTACGGCGGCTCCCTCGCCCGTACGGAAGCGACGGGCTACGGCCTGCTGTACTTCACCGATGCGATGATGAAGAAGAACGGCATGGATATTAAGGGCAAGACGGTTGTTATCTCCGGCGCCGGCAACGTTGCAATTTATGCAACCGAAAAAGCACAGCAGCTTGGCGCTAAGGTTGTTACCATGTCTGATTCCACCGGCTGGATCTACGACGCGGAGGGCATCGACCTCGCAGCTGTCAAGGAGATCAAGGAAGTTAAGCGTGCACGTCTCACCGAGTACAAGAAGTACAGACCGAACAGCGAGTACCACGAGGGTAAGGGCGTTTGGACGGTTCCGTGCGATGTGGCTCTGCCGTGCGCAACGCAGAACGAGCTGAACGAAGAAGACGCGAAGACGCTCGTCAAGAACGGCGTACAGGTCGTTGCCGAGGGTGCGAACATGCCGTCCACCATTGAGGCTACGAATGTCTTCCAGCAGGCCGGTATTCTGTTTGCACCGGGCAAGGCTGCAAACGCAGGCGGCGTTGCGACTTCTGCTCTTGAGATGAGCCAGAACAGCGAGCGCCTCTCCTGGAGCTTTGAAGAAGTTGACGCAAAGCTGAAGGGCATCATGGAGAACATCTTTGCGAACGTAGACGCGGCTGCCGAGAAGTACGGCCACCCGAAGAATTATGTCATGGGCGCAAACATCGCGGGCTTCGTGAAGGTCGCAGATGCTATGCTCGCACAGGGCATTGTCTGATCCTGATTTGATTTAAAACAGAATAAAGCTTAAAAAGGCGCTGTGTGGTTTAAAACCTGCACGGCGCCTTTTGCTTATTAAGGAAGTCATTCTAAACGATGGAGGATGGAATAACACAAACAAAATTTTTCACAGCGGGATGAAAAAGTAAATACGGAAAATAAAAAAATGGACACCGAAACGATGTCCATAATTTTATCGACCAGTTTTTTTATACTGCTCTTGTAACCTTGCCGGAACGCAAGCAGCGGGTGCAGGCGTATACACGCTTCGGTGTACCGTTAACAAGTGCCTTTACTCGTCTGATATTCGGTTTCCAAGTTCTGTTGGAACGTCTGTGGGAGTGGGAAACCTTGATGCCGAAGGATACGTCCTTTCCGCAAATTTCACATTTAGCCATCTATCTGCACCTCCTTAAAGTGCCTAATTCTTCATTGCAACGTTAGTATTGTAGCAGAAACGAACGCAAAATGCAAGATTTATTTTTAAAAATGGGAACTAAATTTTGAAAAAACTCGCTTTTCCGCATCTTTTGCTAAAACGAAAAGTTGTTCACAGAATGTTTTTACGGAAAAGAATTGTTTTTTCGCCCTCTATGCTTTATAATTCTATAAGGTATATCCGAAACCGTTTTCGGGTGCACCCCACAGAAAGAGGTGTTAGATTTGCTTTTTAATTCGATCATGACCTTGCTGCGCGGCGGCTCTGTTGATCCGCTCAGTGTTATCATTCAGATTTTAGCCACGCTCGTCATCGTTTTCCTTGCGCTGCCGCTGCACGAGCTTGCGCACGGTTGGGTGGCGTACAAACTCGGTGACCCTACCGCAAAGTATGAGGGTCGCTTGACGCTGAACCCGCTTGCAAGCATTGACCCGATGGGTGCGATGTTCCTTTTGCTTTTCGGCATCGGTTGGGCAAAGCCCGTGCCGATCGACAGCCGGTATTTTAAAAATCCGCGCTCCGGCGTGGCACTCACGTCCCTTGCGGGTCCGGCGGCTAACCTGCTTGCATCTTATGTCGGCTGCGTTATTTATTATGCTATTGCGGCTTTTGCGCCGTACAACGCGTTTATGCATTACATTTTACTGTTCTTCAGCTATTTTTCGTTTATCAACGCGGTGCTGGCGGTCTTCAACCTTGTGCCGCTGCCGCCGCTTGACGGCTCCAAAATTCTGGCGGCGCTGCTTAGCGACCGCGCACGCTACAAGTTCTACCAGTACCAGAACATGCTCTCCATGATCGGCATGCTGCTCATTGTTTCCGGTGCGCTCACGGGTCCGCTGAGTGTGCTTGAAAACGCCGTATACGGCGGTGTGAGCTGGCTTGCAGCGTTGCCGTTCCGTCTGACCGGCGTATTGTGATCGTGTATGAACATGGAAAAAACGGAAACACTTTCCTATAAGCTCGATGTGTTTGAGGGTCCGCTCGACCTGCTGCTCAACCTCATCGCAAAAAACAAACTCAATATCTACGATATTCCCATCGCAGAGCTTTTAGAGCAGTACATGGCGCAGATTCACGAGATGCAGGCGGCAGATATGGACGTTGCGAGCGAATTTCTTGAGATGGCGGCGCGTCTTGTGCATATCAAAAGTGTTTCGCTGCTGCCGAAAAAGGAAGAGGAAGCGGCATTGAAGCAAGAACTGACCGGTCAGCTGCTCGAATATCAGCAGTGCAAGGAAGCGGCCATGCGTCTGCGCGAGCGATTTTCGCTCGACGGCATCGTGCGTGCGCAGGCGGATATTCCCGCAGATCTCACCTATAAGCGCCATCATAAGCCGCAGGAGCTGCTTTCGGCGTATTTGTCGATGCTCGGCAAAAAGAAGCCGCCGGAGCCGCAGAAGCCGGAGGACACCATTTCAAAGCTCATCACGCGCCGTGTGGTCTCCGTGGCTTCGCAAATTGTTTTCGTGCTGCGCAGCCTGTGGAAAAAGCGGCATGTGTCGTTAAAAGAGCTGTTCCGCGGCAAAAACGACCCCTCGGAGCGCGTGGCGGCGTTCCTCGCCGTTTTGGAGCTTGTCAAGGACAAGCGATTGCGCGTGGACGGTGACGGCGAAGACTGCGAGATCAAACTGACGAACGGAGGCGAGTAAGCTGAATAAAAAGAAAATGCTCGGCATGATGGAGGCAATCTTATTCGCGTGCGGCGACCCGATCGACATCGATAAGCTGGCGCAGGCGCTTAACACCGAGGAAGAGAACGTTCTGGAGCTCAGCCGAACGCTTCAGGCGAAATATAACAAGGAAGAAAGCGGCATCCATTTGCTGCAATTAGACCACACCTTGCAGTTTGCCGTGAATCCCGTGTTTTTGGCACCGGTGCGCACAGCGTTAGACCTCAGAAGCAGCGCGCCGCTCTCGCAGGCGGCCATGGAGGTGCTGGCGGTCATCGCATATAATCAGCCTGTCACGAAAGCGTTTGTGGAGCAGGTGCGCGGCGTGGATTGCTCGGGCGTCATCGGCAGCCTGGTCCAGAAAGCGCTCATTGAAGAGCGCGGGCGACTCGACCTTCCCGGTAAGCCGCTATTATACGGCACGACGGAAAATTTCCTGCGCTGCATGGGCATCCGCTCGCTTTTGGAGCTGCCGCCTTTGCCGCAGGAGGAAGAAACCGAAAACGCACCTCAAAACGACGGGGCAGACAAAGCATGATCGTTTTATGGATTCTGCTTGGGCTCATCGCGCTGATCTTTCTCCTGCTGTGCATCCCTGTGCGGTTCGATCTGAACTATAACGGAGAGGCGACCGTTTTTATACGGTATCTCTTTTTAAAATACCGCGTGCTTCCTGCACCGGAGCCGATAAAAGAGAAGAAACCGAGCGAAAAAAAGTCTGAAGAACAGGCCAAGGAGAAAAAGCCGAACCCGCTTTTGCAGCAGGTGAAAAAATATAAGGAAGCCGAGGGACTTACGGGGCTTTTAACGCTCGCGAAAGATTTGTTAAAGGCCACCGGCGCGCGCTTTGGAAAGCTTTTAAAGCACATAGAGCTGAAAGATTTCGACCTATACGTGCTCGTCGGCGGCGGGAAAGATGCCGCCGAAATTGCTATCCTGTACGGAGAGGTGTGTGCGGGCGTGTACCCGGCTGTGTCGGTCTTGTTCGGCTTAACAAACTGCAAGTCGCCGCATGGACGTGTTTCCGTTGATCTCGATTACAGCGTAAAGGAACCGAAGGTTTTATGTACGGCAAGCGGCGCGGTGCGTCCGCTGTTCGTCGTGCACCACGGGGTGCAGTTTATACTGCGCACGATATTGCCGTTTTACAATAAATTTCAAAATGCCGGAAAGCCTGTCGTAAAATCCGCAGCGCCGGCAGCAAATAAAAAGGAGAGAACAACATGAATGAAAATAAGGTCAACAACCTGCTCGGCGTTTCCATGGATAAAATCAAGGAAATGGTGGACGTGAACACCGTTATCGGCGATCCCATCACCGCGCCGGACGGCACCACGGTCATCCCTGTTTCGCGTGTGAGCTACGGCTTTGCAGGCGGCGGCTCCGACCTGCCTTCTAAAGCGCAGCCGGAAAAGGGCCTCTTTGCCGGCGGCAGCGGCGCGGGCATTACCATTCAGCCTATTGCGTTTTTGGTAATCTCGAACGGCAATGTGCGCATTTTGCAGATTGAGCCGTATGTTTCGTCTGTCGATCGCGTTGTGGCGAGTGTGCCGGACGTAGTGGACAAGATCGCCGGACTTTTCAACAAGGATAAGAAAGACAAAGAGGACGAGGATATTTCCCTGCCCCCGCAGTATTGATTGTATAATCCAGCCGCCTGCCGCGTATACATGCCGTGGCAGGTGGTGATTTTTGCGAAAGATACTTTGTGTTTTGCTGGCGGTCGTTTTTGTGTGGGGCAGTCTGCCGGTTTCGGCAGAGACGGCGGAGTCCGTAAGCGTTTCGGCGTATGCCGCCGTACTGTATGAGCCCGTGAGCGGCACGGTCTTATTTGAAAAGAACAGCCGCGAGGTACTGCCCGTTGCGAGCACGACGAAAATCATGACGGCGCTGTTGGCATTTGAAAGTGAGCATAGGGGTGATCCCGTGACGATCACGCCGGAAATGATAAGCGTGGAGGGCTCCTCGATGGGGCTGCGCGCCGGGGAGGTGCTTGCACTCGGCGACATCGCCCGCGGCATGATGATGGCCTCCGGCAACGATGGTGCGAATGCGATAGCGCTGTATCTGTCCGATTCGACGGAAGCATTTTCCGAGGAAATGAACGCGCGCGCCGCAGAGCTTCATATGATGCAGACGCATTTCGTCACACCCTCGGGGCTTGATGCCGAGGGGCACGGCTCCACGGCGTATGACATGGCGCTGCTTGCCGCAGAAGCGATGCAAAATGAAGAGTTTGCCGCGGCGGTGGGGCAGACGACGCTTTCCGTGCCGTTTATTTCGCCCGAAAAAACCGTGCGGTATGAAAATCACAATCGTTTACTAAAGCTGTATCCGGACTGCACGGGCATCAAAACGGGCTTTACGAAAAAGGCCGGGCGCTGCCTTGTGTCTTCCGCAGAGCGGGACGGCGCACGGCTCATTTGTGTGACATTAAATGCCCCGGACGACTGGAACGACCACATGAATTTGTACGATTACGGCTTTGCACAGCTTGCAGAGCGAACATATACGGCGGGTTTTCAGTTGATTTCGCTTCCTGCTGTCGGTGGTGAAAAAGAGTGCATAAGTCTCACGCTCCAAACGCAGGAAAGCGCCGTTTTGCCGAAAGATGTGACGGTCACGGCGGGGTGCATTCTGCCGCAATTTGTGTATGCGCCGGTAGAAAAAGGCGACGTAATCGGCTGCGTGCGATACAGCGTGAACGGCAAGGTTCTAAAGGAAACACCGCTTGTTTCAAGCGAAGATTGTGCTTTGCAAAAGGACGAACGCACGTGGCTTCAAAAGTGGTTCGCCCGCTTTTTGAGAAGCACAAGCTTTATAAATTGAGAGATACAGAGAAAGGTTTTGAACTATGGCTAAAGATACAAGACTGCAAAAGATGCTTGCGGAGTGCGGCATCGCTTCGCGCCGCAAGGCAGAGGAGATGATCGCGGCGGGGCGCGTTGCGGTCAACGGCGTCCGCGCGCAGATCGGCGACAAGGTGGACGTGAAGAAAGACAAGGTTACCGTAGACGGTCAGCGCGTGCAGACCGTGGACGAAAAGGTGTACATAATGGTGCATAAGCCGCGCGGCTATTTGACCTCCATGTCCGACGACCGCGGCAGAAAGTGCGTCAGCGAGCTTGTGGAGGAGCTGCCTGTGAGATTATTCCCCATCGGCCGTCTCGATAAAGACTCCGAGGGCTTGCTGCTCATGACGAACGACGGCGATTTTGCAAATCTCATTGCGCACCCGTCTACACATGTGCCGAAGGTGTACCGTGTTACGGTGCGCCCCGGCGTAACGGAAGAACAGCTGACGCGCCTTGCGGTCGGTGTGGAAATCGACGGCAGAATGACCGCCCCGGCTTCCGTGCGTGTTTTGGAGCAGCAGCCCGGCCGCGTGGTGCTGGAGTTCGTGCTGCATGAGGGCCGCAACCGCCAGATCCGCAACATGTGTGAAGCAGTGGGCCTTGAAGTGGCCAGACTGAAGCGCACGGCCATCGGCGCGGTGAAGCTCGGCATGCTGCCGCAGGGGCGCTTCCGTGACCTGACCCCGGACGAAGTGCGCAGATTACGCGCCGCCGCACAGAAAAAAGGAAACGCGCAGAACACACAGCGCGAGGAGGAAAAACAAAATGCTGCAAATCGTACCAATGGCGGAAAAAACAGAAGAAGCCGCCCTGCTGGCAAAAACAGAGGGCGCACCCGATAACGGCCGTGTGCTTGTGATGACGGATGGCGAAGAAACGCTCGGCTATGTCGTCGTCGCGCTTGAAGATGACACGCTTGTGTTCTACGGCTTTTCCGTCTCCGGGCAGACCGATTTCACAAAAGCAAAGCCCGATCCCATGACGACTTTTGTGCTCGATACACTTATGCGCTCTGCCGCGTCGTTTGGCGAAACGAACGGCATGAATCACATCCGCACCGCGTTCCCGGATTTTTTTGATTTCTTCAAGCAGCGCGGGTTTACGGTTGCGAAAGATCACGCCGAAGCGCCGATGAGCCTCATCGTGCATTACGAATAACCCCCAAAATGCCGCAAAGCGAAACCTCTTTATGCGGTATTGCCTCAAAATTGCCGCGGGCTGCTGCCTGCGGTGTTTTGTTTTTTCCGAAAATTCCGATTTTCGCCCGCGATAGGTTGCATTTTCCGGCTTAAAATGGTAAAATATCTTGATAGAATTAAAGTCGGGTACTATGTCCTCTGTGAGGAACACAAAATATCCCGAAAAACATAGACAGAATTTTAGAAAAGAGATGATCCTATGCTGAAAAGCATGACCGGGTACGGCCGCTGCGAAGAAACCGTCAACGGCAGACACATTACGGCGGAGCTGAAATCGGTCAACCACAAGTATTTTGAGTTTTCTCCCCGTGTGACGCGCGGCTACGGATTCCTTGAGGATAAGCTGAAAACCTACGTGCAGAGCCGTGTGGCACGCGGCAAGATCGATTTTTATTTGAGCATTGAGACACTGGAGGACACGGATGTCGTCGTCAGTGTGAACCACTCGCTTGCCGCGGGTTATATTGCGGCGTTCCGCGAGCTTTCCGAGCGCTACCATCTGCCGGACACCGTTACCGTCAATTCTCTTTCGCGCTACCCCGATATTTTTTCCGTGCACAAGGCGCCGGAGGATGAGGAAGCCATTTGGGCAGACGTGAAACAGGTTGCTGAAAAAGCGGTGGACGCGTTTATTCAAATGCGCGAGACGGAGGGACAGCGCCTTTACGAGGATGTCATGTCTCGTGCAGAGACGATTTTAAACATCGTCGGGCAGATTGAAGAGCGCTCCCCGGAGACCGTCACGGAATACCGCGAGCGCCTGGAAGCAAAGTTGCGCGAGGTACTGAATGACACCACGATCGACGAGCAGCGCATTTTGACCGAAGCCGCCATTTTTGCGGATAAGGTCGCCGTGGCGGAAGAAACCGTGCGTCTGCGCAGCCATTTCGACCAGCTTAAGGCGTTCTTGAGCGCCGAAGAGCCCTCCGGTCGAAAAATGGATTTTCTTGTACAGGAAATGAACCGCGAAGCGAATACGATCGGCTCGAAGGCCAGCGATTCCAAGATCGCCTACATGGTGGTGGATATCAAGGCCGAGATTGAAAAGATCCGCGAGCAGATTCAGAACATCGAGTAAGGAGCGTTTATTATGCAGCTTGTGAACATCGGCTTTGGCAACATGATTTCCGCAGAGCGCATGATCGCCATTGTCAGCCCGGAATCCGCGCCGATTAAGCGCATCGTGCAGGATTCAAGGAAACGCGGCGCCTTGATCGATGCCACGTGCGGCAGAAAAACGCGCACCGTCATCATCATGGACAGTGACCATGTGGTGCTTTCCGCTTTGCAGCTGGAGACCGTTGCAAACCGCTTTAACACCGGCGAAAAAGCAGAAGACCCCGTTGAAGCGGAAGCCCCGAATGTATAAATAACGGAAAAGAAAGGAATGTTTCCGATGAAAAAAAGAGGACTGCTTGTTGTCGTTTCATCGCCTTCCGGCGGCGGCAAGGGGACCATTTTAAAAGAATTGTTCCGCCGCAATGAGAATCTTAAAATGTCCGTTTCCGCCACCACGCGCGCCCCGCGCCCGGGGGAGGAACACGGCGTGCACTATTACTTCATCACAAAAGACGAGTTCAAGACGAACATCGAAAACCATGCGATGCTCGAATACGCAGAATATTGCGACAACTTCTACGGCACGCCGAAAGCGCCGGTTGAAAAGTGGCTTGAGGAAGGGCACGATGTCGTGCTTGAGATTGAGGTGCAGGGCGGCAGACAGATTAAAAAAGTCGCGCCGGACTGCGTGAGCCTTTTCATCCTGCCGCCGTCCTTAAAGGTGCTTGAAAAGCGTCTGCGCGGCAGAGGCACCGAAACAGAAGAAGTTATAGAGAAGCGCCTCGCTGCCGCGGCAGACGAGATCCGCTGCGTAAAAGATTACGATTACGCCGTCATCAACGACACGGTCGAACAGGCCGTGCTTGATATAGAAGCCATTTTAGCCGCGGAGAAGCTGCGTGTTTCCCGCGAAAAAGATATAGCAGAAAGGATCCTGAACCATGCTTAAACCGTCCTGTAACATCATTAAAACCCCGCACAAGAGCTATTATTCCGTTGTCATCGCCGTTGCAAAGCGCGCAAGAGAAATTACACAGGAAGCGGAAGACAACAATGAAATCATCGTTGAAAAGCCGGTTGATCTGGCCGTGCAGGACTTCGTCGATGAGAAGTATAAGATCATCGAGCCGGACGAGATTGACGGCTAATTTACCGTAAAGGGAGTTTTTGCTTTGCTGGCGCAGTTGGCCTTGGAGAATACCACATATCGGTTTGATAAGCCGTTTACGTATAGTGTGCCGCAGGCATTGGAAACGGCGGTACGTCCGGGCGTACGCGTTACTGTGCCGTTCGGTGCAGGCAACCGCACGCGCGTTGCCATGGTGCTCTCTACATCGTATGAAAGCGGCGCCGGGCAAAAGCTGAAAGCCATCGCGTCTGTTTTGGACAAAGAGCCGCTTTTGGATGACGAAATGCTGGCGCTCATCCCATGGATGAAAAGCCGCTGCTTCTGCACACTGTACGATGCCGTAAAGGTCATGATTCCCGCCGGCATCGGCTATAAGCTCGTAAACCGCTATCGCATGAATGCCGCGTTCAAAAACTATGACCGCGAAGCGTTCACGGATACCGCGTGGCAGATTATCGTGGCGCTGACGGCGGCAAAAAACGGACTTACCGGTGCAGAACTCACCGAAAGGCTCGGCATAGAAGAAAAAAGCAGCGATCTGCTTTCGCTGCTCGAAAACGGCACGGTCATACGCGAAAATGCGGCGTCCCGCAATGCGGCGGATGCCACTACGCGCATGGTCTGTGCCGTGCCGGATTTTTCCGGCAAGCTGACTCCGAGGCAGCAAAGCGCGTTCGATACGCTGTGCGCCATCGGCACCGTAACCGTGCGCGAGCTGAGCTACTATACCGGCGTGAGTGCGGGCATCATCCGCACGCTTGCCGATAAGGGCGCAGCGGAGATTTTTGAAGTCGAGCGCTTCCGACGCCCAAAGCAGGAAATGGCAGACATCAGGCTGCCGCAGACGCTTTCGGCAGAGCAGATGAATGTGGCAAATGACATTCTGCGCGAATGCGATGCGGCAGAACCGATGGTCGGTCTGCTCTACGGTGTGACGGGCTCCGGTAAAACCGCCGTGTTCCTGCATGTCATTCGCCATGTGCTTACTGTTGGCAAGGGCGTCATCGTCACGGTGCCGGAGATTTCTCTTACCCCGCAGACGCTTGCCGTGTTTACGGCGGTGTTCGGCGATACCGTTGCGGTTTTCCACAGCGGGCTTTCCGTTGGCGAGCGCATGGATGAGTGGAAGCGCGTGCGCACCGGCAGGGCGAAAATTGTCGTCGGCACGCGTTCTGCCGTGTTCGCGCCTGTGCAGAATCTTGGGCTCATCGTCATGGACGAGGAGCAGGAGAGTACGTATAAATCGGAGAGCACGCCGCGCTACCACGCACGGGACATCGCGAAGTTTCGTGTGAATTATAACCGCGCTTACTGCCTTTTATGCTCCGCTACGCCGTCTGTTGAGTCCTACTACATGGCGCAAAGCGGCAAGTACCGCTACCACGCGCTGCACCACCGCTACGGCGATGCCGTTGTGCCCACGGTGCAGCTTGTCGATATGAACAACGAAGATCTCTACCGCGGCAAGCCGATGATCAGCATGGCGCTGGCGCGTGCGGTCTCCGAAAATATCCGCGCGGGCAGGCAGTCCATTTTGCTGCTCAACCGCCGCGGCTACCACACGTATGCCGTGTGCAAGGACTGCAAAACGGTCGCCGCGTGCCCGAACTGCTCCATTTCCATGACATACCACGCGGCGAATAACCGCCTGATGTGCCACTACTGCGGCCATTCCGAACCTGCTTACGTGCGCTGTAAGGCGTGCGGCGGTGAGCTGACCTTTTCTGGCGGCGGCACGCAGAAGGCGGAGGATCAGCTGCGGGAGGCGTTTCCGGAGGCGCGCATTCTGCGCGTGGATACCGATACCACTGCGAACAAATACGCACTTGAAAAGAAGCTCAACGCATTTGCAAACGGCGAGTATGACATCATGATCGGCACGCAGATGGTTGCAAAGGGGCTCGATTTCGAGAACGTCACGCTTGTCGGCGTACTTTCGGCAGATCAGTCCTTATACAGCGATGATTACCGCAGCAACGAGCGCACATTCGACTTGCTTACACAGGTCGTGGGGCGTGCGGGGCGCGGGCGCTACCGCGGCACGGCGCTCATTCAAACGCATGTGCCGGAAAACCCGTACCTGCACCTTGCCGCCGCGCAGGATTACGAAAGCTTTTTTGAAACGGAAATTCGTTTCAGAAGGGCCATGCTGTATCCGCCGTTTGCGGATCTTTTGCAAATCGGCTTTGTGGGCGAAAAGGAAGATACCGTGCGTGCGGCAGCGGAGCATTTCTCCGCGCTGCTTGCAGAGACGTTCCGCCGGGACTATCCCAACTTGCCGCTGCGTTTATTACGCGCCTCTGCGGCATCCGTGTCACGTATGGGCGGCAAATACCGATATAAGATTATCATGAAATACAAGAATTCCAAGGCGTTTCGGGATGCCATTGCGATGCTTTTGAGCGCGTTTTCAAGCGATAAGCGTTTTTTGAGCGTCACCGCGTATGCAGACCCGAACCCCGATGCGATTTTGTAACCGAAATTTAAATTCACAGGAAAGGAGTGCCGCAAATGGCGCTTAGAAATATTGTGAAAAAGGGCGACGACGTGCTGACCAAAATGTGCCGCCCGGTCGAAAAATTCGACGAGAAGCTTTGTACGCTGCTTGACGATATGTACGAGACGATGGAGGCCGCAAACGGCGTCGGCCTTGCTGCACCGCAGGTCGGTTTGCTGCGCCGCATCGTCGTTATCGATGTCGGCGAGGGCCGCATTGAGCTTATCAACCCGGAAATCATCAAAACCTCCGGCGAGCAGGACGGCGCAGAGGGCTGCCTCTCGTTCCCGGGTGAGTTTGGCATGGTCAAGCGCCCGATGAACGTCACCGTCCGCGCACAGGACAGAAACGGAAAAACGTTTGAAATCAGCGGCACAGAGCTGCTGGCCCGTGCGTTCTGCCATGAAATTGACCACCTGAACGGCGTATGCTTTGTCACGCGCGCCAGCCGCATGCTGGAGCCGGACGAACTGGAAAGCTAAGACAGAATTCAGAGAAAAAGGAGGAATTTCCATGCGCATCGTATTCATGGGCACACCGGATTTTGCCGTACCGAGCCTCAACGCGCTTCTGGAGCGCGGCCATGAGATTTTGGCGGTCTATACCCAGCCGGATAAGCCGAAGGGCAGGGGGCACAAGCTGCTGCCGCCGCCCGTAAAAGAAACGGCAATGGCACACAACATTGAAGTGCGTCAGCCGACGACATTTAAAAATAATGAAGACGAAATAGCGTATTTGAAGGCGCTTGCGCCGGAGCTTATCGTTGTTGCGGCGTATGGAAAGATTCTGCCGCCGCGTGTGCTGAACATCCCGCTACGCGGGTGCATCAACGTGCACGGCTCTTTGCTGCCGAAGTACCGCGGCGCCGCTCCGATCCAGTGGGCGGTGCTGAACGGCGATAAAATCACCGGTGTGACCATCATGCAGATGGCAGATGGCATAGATACCGGCGACATGCTGGCGAAAGCGGAAACGCCTATTGGTGAAGACGAGACTGCAGGCGAGCTTTTCGACCGCCTGATGGTGCTCGGGGCTGAGCTGCTCGTCGATACCATTGATAAGCTCGACACCATCACCCCGCAGCCGCAGAACGATGCGGAAGCAATCCACGCGCCGATGATCCGTAAGGAAATGGGCGCAATCGATTGGACACAGCCCGCCGAGCGCGTGCACGACCTTGTGCGCGGTTTGAACCCGTGGCCGTCCGCGTTTTTCACGCTAGAGGGCAAGCGCATGAAGCTGCACAGGACGAAAGTCGTTGTCGGCAAAGGCGAACCGGGAGAAATTGCGGTGATCGGCGGCGAAATGGCCGTTTGCTGCGGCGAAAATGCCGTGCAGCTTATTGAAATTCAGCCGGAAAACGGCAAGCGTATGCGCGGCAGCGATTATCTGCGCGGTCACGCGATAGAAGCAAAGGCGAAGGTTCAGTAATATGGTGACTTCTTCCCGAAAAACGGCGCTTACGGCGCTTTCCGAGGTGACGGAAAACGAGGGCTACTCGAACATCGTCATCGATAAAGCCATTCGCGCGGCGGAGCTTTCTCCGCGCGACGCGGCGCTGGCCTCCACCATTTTCTATGGCGTTTTGGAAAAGCGTCTGACGCTCGATTTTTATATTCGCAAGTTCCTCGCAAAACCGAAGCAGAAGCTGGACGGCACGGTGCTCAACATCTTGCGTATCGCCGTGTACCAAATGATGTACCTTGACCGTGTGCCGGATTCCGCCGCCGTGAACGAAGCCGTTTTGTGCGCGGCAGAATATCGGCGCGGGCAGTATAAAAACTTCGTGAACGGTGTGCTGCGCAGCTTTGCGCGCGGTTGGCATGAGGTAATCATTCCCGAAGATGACCTCAGCGTTCACTATAACATTCCGCAGCCGATCATCGAGAACTTTAAAAAGGATTACGGCGAGACCGTTTGCATAGATTTGTTAAAGGCTATGTCCGAGCGGGCGGAAACGTATATCCGCATAAATCCGCTAAAGACCACGGTGGACGATTTGATTGAGTCGCTGCCGGAAAACACCGCGGAGAAAGCGGTGCTCCAAAACGCCCTTTGCGTGCACGGCACGGGCGATGTTACCGGTTTGCCGGGCTTTGCGGAAGGCAAATTCCATGTGCAGGATCTTTCTTCGCAGCTTTTGTGTGCGTTTGTTTCACCGCAACCCGGAGAGCGGCTTGCGGATGTCTGTGCAGCGCCGGGCGGCAAGAGCTTCACGCTTGCGGAATACATGGAAAACACAGGCGTGCTCGATGCGTTCGATTTATACAAAGGCCGCGTGAACCTCATCAAAAAAGGTGCGGAGAGATTAGACTTGAGCATCATTCACGCCGCCGTGCGCGATGCCGCGATCGGTGTGTGTGAAAAGCAGTACGACCGTGTGCTGTGCGATGTGCCATGCTCCGGACTCGGGGTTATTCGACGCAAGCCGGAAATCCGCTACAAAAAGCAGGAGAGCTTTAAAGAGTTGCCTGCGTTGCAGCTCAAAATTTTGGAGCATTCCGCACAGCTTGTACGTCCGGGCGGTATGCTGTTTTATTCCACGTGCACGTTGCGAAATGCGGAAAACGGCGCGGTGGTGACCGAATTTTTAAAGTGCCATCCGGAGTTTGAACCGTATGATCTGCCCGAAACGGAGGGCATACCCCACACGGTGAACGAACCGAAATTCATGCGCACCATGATGCCCATAGACCACGGCGGAGACGGCTTTTTCGCCGCCGCCATGCGCAGAAAAACAGAAACAGGGAAGGAGACGAAGCGTTGACCGATATAAAATCCATGCTGCTTTCGGAGCTGCAGGAGGACTTTGCCTTGCGCGGCTTGCAAAAATTCCGCGCAGCGCAGGTATACCGCTGGCTGCATCAGCGCGGCGCGACCTCGTTTGACGAGATGACGGACCTTTCCAAAGATCTGCGCGTTGCTTTAAAAGAAAGCTTTGAAATACGAAATACGGAGATCGCCATTCGGCGCGTTTCCAAAATAGACGGCACTAAAAAGTATCTTTTCCGCTTGAACGACGGTGAGATGATTGAATCCGTCCTCATGAAATATAAACACGGCTACTCCATTTGCATTTCCACACAGGTGGGCTGCAAAATGGGCTGCACGTTCTGTGCCACGGGCAAAAGCGGCTTTTCGCGCGATCTTTTGCCGAGTGAGATGATTTCGGAAATCCAAACGGCGCAGAAGGACATCGGCGAGCGCATCTCGAATGTCGTTTTGATGGGCATGGGCGAGCCGCTCGACAATTATAAGAATGTTTTAAGATTTTTGGAGCTTGTTTCGTCAGAAAACGGGCTTAATATAGGTATGCGGCATATTTCGCTTTCAACTTGCGGGCTTGTCGAAAAAATTTACGACCTTGCCGACCGCAAGTTGCAGCTGACGCTTTCCGTTTCGCTGCATGCGCCGAACGACGAGATCAGAAGCCGCACCATGCCGGTCAACCGCAAGTGGAACGTGGAGCAGCTCTTAAAAGCCTGCCGCTATTATTCCGACGTAACGGGCCGTCGCATCTCCTTTGAATACGCTATGATCAGCGGTGTGAACGACAGCGATGCCTGCGCAAACGAGCTTGTATCCCGCCTGCGTGGCATCATCGCCCACGTGAACCTCATTCCGGTAAATGACGTCACCGGCACGGGCTACCGCAAAAGCGGGGAGGAGAGACTCAGAAAATTCACGGCGATCCTCGAAAAACGAGGCATCACCGCTACCGTCCGGCGCACGCTCGGATCGGATATAGAAGCGTCCTGCGGACAGCTCCGTCGACGCAATGAACAGGGAGGTACAGTCTAATGTACGCGGTATGCAAAACGGATATCGGACAGGTGCGCAGCTCTAACCAGGACATCTGCCGCTGTGGCACTTTTTCGGACGGCAGTGCGTGGACCGTGGTTTGCGACGGCATGGGCGGCGTAAACGGCGGCAACATTGCAAGCAGTGTTGCCTGCGACGCCATCTGCAAAGCGATCACGGAAAACTACACGCCGGATATGGAAGAAGACGCAGTGCGCGACATAATGCTGCATGCAATCAATGACGCGAACGCGGCGGTGCTGCACCGCGCGCAGGAAGACCCGGCCTTAAACGGTATGGGCACCACGGTTGTCGTCAGCATTGCGGCGGGCGGCGTGCTGCACATTGCCCACGCAGGCGACAGCCGCTGCTACTTAAAGACGGCGCTTGGCGTAAAACAGGTTACGACCGACCATTCCTTTGTGCAGCAGCTTGTGGAAAGCGGCGCCATCACGGAGGACGAGGCGCGCGTGCACCCGCAGCGCAACCTCATCACGCGCGTTGTGGGCGTGCACCCCGAGGTGGAGTGCGATTACGGCTGCTATAAATTCGAGCCCGGCGATCTGGCGCTTTCCTGCACAGACGGCCTGAGCAATTACTTAGAGCGCGACACGCTGCTGCTTTTCATCAGCAACTATCAGGGAGAAGAGCTCGCCGATGAGCTGATCCGCTATGCAAACAGCAAGGGCGGCAGCGATAATGTGACCGTCGCGGTGATCGAGAACCGCTGAGAAAGGATGAAAAAGAATGGATAAATATATTGGTAAACGTTTAGACGGCCGCTATGAGATCCACGAGCTTCTCGGCGTAGGCGGTATGGCGTATGTGTACAAGGCGTATGACAACATTGAAAAACGTTGGGTTGCCATTAAAATTTTAAAGGAAGAGCTTGCGGGCAACAGCGATTTTCTGCGCCGTTTCCGCAATGAATCGAAAGCCATTGCGGTGCTTTCGCATCCGAATATCGTCAAGGTCTATGATGTCAGCTTTGGTGACCGCATTCAGTACATCGTCATGGAGTATATCGATGGCATTACCTTGAAGCAGTATATTGAGCAGCAGGGCGAGATCAAATGGAGAGAGGCGCTGTACTTTACGGTGCAGATCCTCCGCGCTTTGCAGCACGCCCACGAAAAGGGCATCATTCACAGAGACATCAAGCCGCAGAACATCATGCTGCTCGAGGACGGCACCATTAAGGTGACGGATTTCGGCATCGCACGCTTCTCGCAGGCAGAAACGCAGACCATGACCGACAAGGCCATCGGCTCTGTGCACTATATCGCGCCGGAGCAGGCGCGCGGCGGTTATATCAACGATAAGGCCGATATTTATTCCGTGGGTGTCATGCTGTATGAAATGCTCACGGGTCAGCTGCCGTTCGTTGCGGATAACGCGGTCTCCGTCGCCATCATGCAGATGCAGGCAGAGCCCACACCGCCCTCGCGCATCAACCCGTCCATTCCGAAGGGCCTCGAAGAGATTACGATGCACGCCATGGAGAAAAACCCGGCGCAGCGCTTCCCCTCGGCAGCGGATATGCTGGAGGACGTGGAGCGCTTCCGCCGCAACCCGGAAATTGTGTTCCACTACGGCGAGCAGGTAGACCGCGCGTATGCGGGCACCTCTGCGGATATTTACGGCAACGTGCAGCAGAACGCAGCGCCGCAGAAGTATAACGACAACTACGAGTACGAAGAAGAATATGTGCGTTCACAAAACAGTAATCGTGCATCTAAAATCATTGTGGGAATTGTGGCTGCGGTTGTATTCGTAGCTATTGTAGCTGCTATTGTTGGCGTTAGTTCTCTTATAAATAGAGCAAATTCCGGTTCTGGATTTTTGAGCTTCTTACCGGGATTTTCAACGTCCAGCACGACCTCTGATGAGATCGTCCTGCCGAACTTTGTCGGGAAGATTTATGCGTCCGACATAGAGAGTAACAGTGAATATGCGGACCTCACGTTTGAGATCACCTATGGCAACGTGCCCAGCAAGCAACCGGGCGAGGTGCTGCACCAGACCCCGGCGGCCGGCATGACCGTGAAAAAGGGCAAGACCGTTTCGCTCACCGTTAACGGCGAGGCCGAGCAGGTCGTTGTGGAAGACGTGAAGGGCTACAAGCAGCAGGATGCGTATGACGCGCTGAAGGCACTGAACCTTTCGCCGAAGATTCAGGCAGTCGCCGATGACGACACCGCAGTCGGTTACGTCGTCAAGACCGACCCGGCGGCAGGTTCTACCGTTTCTACCGGCACCACGGTCACAATCTACGTCAGCTCCGGCCCGTCTACGGAAAGCGCCGTGATCCCGAACATCGTTGGCTACCAGTACAGCGCCGCGAAAGAGGAGCTGGAGGCCGCAGGCTTTGTGGTCACAGCAGAATACGACGACGAGAGCGACAAGGACGAAAACACCGTGCTTTCCGTTTCCCCGGACGAGGGCGAAAAGGCGAAGAAGGGCTCGGTCGTCACCGTAACGGTCAGCTCCGGCAAGGGCGCACAGAAAGATGTCTATTACGATATTCCGTTGCCCGGCGGCGTATCGGATGATCTTACGATGAAGATCTACGTGGACGGTACACTCGTTGAGACACGCACGGTGAACCCCTCGACTTCTCCGTACTCCAACATGACGTTCACGGGCAAAGGCCGCGCGAACCTCGTCATCACGCTGAACGACCAGCAGTATATCACGGCGGAGATTGATTACACCACGCAGAGCATTAACGTGACCTCGCAGCAGTCGTATGCAACGCCGGAGCCGGAACCGACCCCGACGCCGGACAACGGCGGCGACATGAGCGGGTCTGACGGCTCGGTCACGGCGCACGAAGATTAATATGGGCGAAATGAAAGAAGGGCTGGTCATCAAGGGCATCGGCGGGTTCTACTACGTGCAGTGCGGCGATGTGCTGCACGCCTGCCGCGCAAGAGGCAAGTTCCGTAAAGATAAAATTTCGCCGTATGCCGGCGACCGCGTCCGCATTGAAGTGGACGCGAACGATGAGGGCTACGTGCAGGAGATTTTGCCGCGCAAAAACTTTCTTGTGCGCCCGCCGCTTGCAAACCTCGATAAGCTGTTTGTCGTGTCTTCCGTCTGCGACCCGCAGCCCAGCACCCTCATCATCGATAAAACCATCGCCGCGGCGGAGCTAAAGGGCATCGAGCCTGTGCTCGTGTTCACAAAGACCGACCTAAGCGATACGACGGAGCTGAAAGACATTTACGGCAGCATCGGCATTCGGTGCTACTTCGTCTCGGCGGCGGATGGCGTGGGCGTGGATGACCTGCGCCCGGAGCTTACGGGCTGCATTTCCGCGTTTACGGGTAACTCCGGCGTGGGCAAATCCACGCTTTTGAACCTGCTTGTGCCGGAGCTGGAGCTTGCAACGGGTGAGACCAGCAAAAAGCTCGGCCGCGGCCGCCACACCACGCGTCACGTGGAGCTGTACCCCGTGGAGGGCGGCTATGTGGCCGATACGCCCGGCTTTTCCACCATGGACATCGAGCGTTACGAGTTGTTCCGCAAGGAAGAGCTGCCGGAGGGATTCAGGGAGTTTGCGCCGTACCTCGGCGAATGCAGATTTACCTCCTGCTCGCATACCTGCGAAAAAGGCTGCGCGGTATTGAAGGCTGTGGAAGAGGGGAAAATTTCCCACTCCCGCATAGACAGTTACATTGCAATGTATAATGAAGTGAAGGACATAAAGGAATGGCAGTTATCAAAGACAAAAAATGTATGATCATCGGCGCGGCTCCGCTGGCGTCCGGCGCCGTTTTTGAAGAATTCGATCCGAAAGAGCACTACGTCATCTGTGCGGATGCGGGCTATGACACCGCTGTGCAGTACGGCGTTCGCCCCGACCTTGTCATCGGCGATTTTGACTCCGCCGCAAAGCGCCCGCCGGAGACAATCCGCACCATTAAGCTCCCCGTTGAAAAGGACGTTACCGATATGATGGGCGCCGTCATGGTGGGACAGAAGCTCGGCTACAAGACATTTGTGCTTATCGGCGGCCTCGGCGGCGACCGCTTCGATCACTCCATGGCGAACCTCGATGTGCTTTTGTATATCTCCAAGCACGGCGGCAGCGCGGTGCTGTGTACGGAAGACACCAAGGTGTTCGTTGTGCGCTGCGGGCGTATTGTGCTGACGGAGCTGAAAGGCGCCACGGTCTCCGTGTTCCCGTTTGACGGCTCTTCCTGCAACCTGACGTATGAGGGCCTTCAGTATCCGTTGGAGAAAAAAGACCTCACTGCGGGTTCGTCTTTAATGGGCGTGAGCAACTGCATCATCTCCGATCGTGCGGAAATTCGCGTGAACATCGGCTGTGCGCTCGTCATTGTCTACACGCCGAAGGATATGCCGGCAGAACCGCCGCAAAGCGAGATTCAAAGCCGCCTGCCCGAAGCGGAAGACAAAAAAGATACCGAAAAATAATCCGTAACCAAATGATGCACCTCCGTATATACTGGAATGACCCCGTAAGGGAGCTTCGGTAAACGGAGGTGCTTTTCTATGCGAATGCCGAAATGCTGCAATAACCCATGCTTTCGGGACCGAAAACTGCGCGCACTGTGTACCGTTTCATTCGGGCTCGGCATGGTGCTTGCACAGATCTCCCCGGAGGGGCTCGTGCTGTTCATCGCCGCCGTGATTCTTGTCGCACTCGGCGTAGCGGTGCTGCGCACATTATGATCTCGGAAAGGAACGGTATTTTATGAAGGTCGTCATCGTCAACGGCAAAGGGTTCATCGGCTTCATGCTGCGGCATATGTTCGGCATCAGAAAGCTGCCGCAAGAGACATAACACAAAACTGCACATAACAAAAAGGCTCACTGCGGGGAACAGTGAGCCTTTTGCGTATTACGTTATGATTGAATTTAAGAAAGCTTAGATCACGTTATATTCCTTGAGCAGCTTTTCAATGTCCGTATGCTCAATTTTCTTCAGCGCTTCTTTCAGAACAAGGCGCTCGATGAGACCGAGGTCCATATCGGTCACTTTCTTGCCGTCGCGGAGTTTAACGGTGGCATCCAGTAGTGCGCGTAAATCGTATACGCTGCCCCAGACCTCCGGCACGCCACGGTCTACGTTCAGCAGCGTGTATACGGCCTCCATGCCGGTACGCATGGAGTATTCCGTCGTGAAAATGGTGTCGCGCTTCGTTTCGGCGAACTGACCGAGGAACGCGAAGTTCACAGCGCCCGCAGGCACAACGTCCGGGCGGTCGCCGTATGCGCGAGGCATGAAGAATGCGGTGATATACGGCATCATGCACGGCACGGTGTTGGCGCTCGTCTCCGCAAGCTCTTCAATCTGATCCTCCGGTACACCGATGTGATACAGCCATTCCATGCAGATCTCCTTGCCGGTGCACTCGCGCATCGGCTTTTTGACGTAATCGCCGGGCTTGTCGGAGAACAGGCCATAGACCCACACAAGGCAGTGACCCTTCGGCTGTGCTTTGAACTGCGGCTGGCGGTTGATGGTCCAGCTTAAAAGCCAGGAGGAGTCCTTTACGGAAACAATGCCGCCGGTGACAACCTTGCCGGTGAACGGGTCGCGCTTGCAGATGTTCTTGATATACGGAATGATGCGGTCGTCAAGCGTCTCAACGGTGGCGCTCATCCAGTTCGTCTGCTCAGGATCGCTGCAGAACTTATCCGGGTGACCGAAAGCGGGGTCCTGCGCGGCAATTTTGCGCCACATATCCCAGCCGCCGCTCTCGCGGATTTCGGTATTGAACTTAGCCGGCGTGTTCTGGTCACCGATAGAGGAATTCTCCACGCAGCCGCCGTTCGTGATAAACACAAGGTCGTTTTCGGTGAGGTCGATGTGCTCTTCTTTGCCGTCGCGCAGCGTGTCGATGCGCGTTGCAAGCTTGCGCTGTTCGTTACAGTCAAACTCGACGTTTGTGACCTTCACGCCGAAGTGAAACTGCACGCCGTAGCTTTCAAGGTACTTCACCATCGGCAGAATCATGGACTCATACTGGTTGTACTTTGTAAAGCGCAGTGCCTTGAAATCCGGCAGACCGCCGATGTGGTGGATAAAGCGCTGAATGTACAGCTTCATCTCGAGTGCGGAGTGCCAGTTTTCAAAGGCGAACATCGTGCGCCAGTAGAGCCAGAAGTTGGAGTTCAGCACCTCGTCGTCGAATACGTCCGTAATGCGCTTGTTCTGCAAATCTTCGTTCGGCGTAAAGAACAGCTTCATGATCTCCATAGCGCCCTTATCGGAAATATCAAACTTACCGTCCGTGTGGGCGTCCTCGCCGCGGTTCACGGTCGCGCGGCACAGGGAGTAGTTCGGGTCTTCTTTGTTAAGCCAGTAGTATTCGTCCAAAACGGAAACACCCTCGGTCTCCATGGACGGAATGGAACGGAACAGGTCCCACATGACTTCAAAGTGGTTGTCCATTTCACGGCCGCCGCGCATCACATAGCCGACGTTTTCAAACTTCCAGCCGTCGCATGCACCGCCCGCGAGCTGCTCTTTTTCGAGGATGTGCACATGCTCGCCTTTCATCTGGCCGTCGCGCACCAGGTAGCACGCTGCTGTAAGGGCTGCCAGACCGCTGCCGACGATATACGCCGATTTCTGGTCTACGCCCTCCGGCTTCTTCGGTCTTGCAAATGCTTCATAGTTGCCGCTTGCATAATACATATAAAAAACCTCCTAAAGTGTTTCTTTCGTTTTTGTGTCTACATCTTAGCATGTCTTTTTGTGCGAAACAATATACAGAAAAGCCGCCGTGTTCAGTTTTTAAACACGGCGGCAAATGCGTATAAATTTTTATCACGAACGGCGTTTTGATAAAAAAGGGCAGCGCCATACTCTCAAACAGCGCTGCTCGTATGATTTCAAATTTAAGCGTTTCTGTACCGTTCCAGCGCGGCAGAGACACTGCCGTGTATTGCAACGGAAAGATCGGCGACGATTATATTTGGGTCATCCTTCATGTCGTGCTTAATCCAGTCCAACACAAGCCCCACAAAGGCGTATTTATAGAAATTTGCAAGGAACTTCTTGTCTTCGTCGCGCACGTTCATGCCTTTGGCTTTTTCGTTTATCACGTGTATAAGAAGATCATAGGTGATGCGGTACAGGTAGTTTTCCACCTTTTCACGGCTGATGGAACGGTAAACATTCATGATAAACGGTTTGTTTGCGTTCAAATCTTCAAAAATGCGCAGGTAGCCTTGCTGCCAAGTATCATAGTCCTTTTTGCCCTCCAAAATGCGACTGGCTTCTTCCTCAAATGCCCATTCAATGAGGTCGTAAATATCCTTAAAGTGATAGTAAAACGTCATGCGGCTGATGCCGCAGTCATCTGTAATATCGCTGATGGTGACTTTATCGAGCGGCTTTTTAAGCAACTGATTTTTAAGCGAAGCGACAAGCGCACGCTTTGTGACCTGAGACATAGTAAACCTCCGGCAGTTTTTTCTTTCTTCTACACGAATATACCACGAAAGGTCCTTAATTTCAAGGAACAGACTGTGAACTTTCCGTTTAAAGGGGCGGTCATATTGTCCGCTTTCCGCTCATACAATGTAGCGAAACAAAGGGCAGCGAAAGGAAGGTTACAGAGCTTATGCGGATGGAAACAAACACAGAGCGCTATGATGGCTTTGAACAGATTTTTGACGGCGTGCAGGAGTGTCCCGTAGATACGGAATACACCCTGCCGGATTACTGTGCGGATATCCAGAAGATTTTAAAGTGTATCGTCACACCGGAGGTCACGTCCGTTTCGGCGGCAGGGGACAGCCTTACGATCGACGGCTGCGCTTCCATGCATGTTTTATATCTTGATGCAAAAGGCGGCTGCGTGCGCGGATTCGATACGAAAAAGGAGTTCACCTGTTCGGTGCGGCTGCGTGCACAGGCGGAAAACGTGACGGCGGAAGCGGAGCCGTTCGTGCAGCACATGACCTGCCGCGCCATGAACGCCCGCAGGGTCGATCTGCACATTACTTTGGGACTTTCCGTGCGCGCTTACGCCGTGCGGCAGCTTGAGATTGCAGACTGCATTTCGGATGACCGTGTGGAAACAAAGTGCGAAGAATACGATGTTACCCGCGCCGTGGGCTGCGTGATGCACGCGTTTATTTTGGAGCAGAACGCAGAGCTGCCAAACGGCAAGTCGCCTATTGAGACCGTTTTGCGCTGCAGTGTGCGGTATCAGATCGATACGGTGCAGCCACAGGCGGGCGGCGCGGTCGTCACGGGAAAGGCGTGTGTGGAGATCTTATACCGCACGTTTTCCGATACCGCCATGCCGGAGCGCTTTTCGTGCATATTGCCGTTTACGCAGACGGTGGAGTGCGCCGGTGCGGGGGAGGACTGCACCGTACAAATCTCCGTGCTTGGCGGCGAATGCACCGTGCAGCCGCGTGAAGACAGCGTGGGCGAATATACTGTACTGAATCTTTACCTAAAGCCCACATTCTGCGTGCAGTTTACAAAGTCGTGTACCGTGCGCACCGTGTGCGACGCGTATTCCATAAAGGGCGCGTGGGCGGCGAAATACAAGAATCTCTCACTGGAGCGCTGTGAGGTGCTGCCGCCGCGCAGCGTGCGCGTGAAGGAGAACGTACTCGTTCCCGAAAACGACCTCGAGCAGGTGCTCGACATTTGGTGTGAGGGCCTCACGCTGACGGCGTTTACCGAAAAAGAAAACGCCGCCGTGCGCGGCAAATTCACCGTGTGCCTTTTATACCGCACGAAAGAGAAGCAGATTGCCTACACGGAGCGTATGCTCGATTTCACCGATGTCCATACCGCAGAAATCGTCGGACGCCGCAGTGTGCGCGGCGAGATTACATCTGTGCAGTATGTCATTACGGACAGCAGCACGGTGGAGTGCACCGCAGAGTTGCGCATGGAAGAACAGGTGCGCGTGGTATACGCCGCGCGGTCACTCGAAAGCGCGGAGCTCGATGAGACCACCGAGCCGGAGCCCTGCTGCGCGGCGGTGTATTACGCTTCAAGCGGCGAAAAGGTCTGGGACATCGCAAAACGCTACCACGCCCGCGTCAGCGCCATCCGCACGCATAACGACTGTATGGAAGACGTTTTGAGCGAAGACCGCCCCGTGATCATCTGCCGAAAATAAGACAGCGGAAAGGATATGGCTATGGAAGCATTCAGCGTATATAAAGATATGCAGTCGCGCACGAACGGCGAAATTTACATCGGCGTCGTCGGCCCAGTGCGCACGGGCAAATCGACCTTCATCAAGAAATTTATGGATACGACGGTCATCCCGAACATCGAAGATGAGGCCGCGCGCGACCGTGCCGTCGACGAGCTGCCGCAGTCCGCCTCGGGCCGAACCATCATGACGACCGAGCCGAAGTTTATCCCCGAACAGGCCGTTACCGTAAAAATGGACGATACGGCGGAGTTTAAGGTGCGGCTCATCGACTGCGTGGGCTTCATCGTGCCGAGCGCCCTCGGATACATAGAAGAGGAGCAGCCGCGCATGGTGCGCACACCGTGGTTTGAGGACCCCATCCCGTTCAACATGGCGGCGGAGATCGGTACGCAGAAGGTGATCACGGAGCATTCGACCATCGGGCTCGTCATCACGACGGACGGAAGCATCAGCGACATACCGCGCGAGGAATACGAGGAAGCGGAAGCGCGTGTCATTGCAGAATTAAAGTCCACGAACCGCCCGTACATTGTGCTTTTAAACTGCGTTTACCCGAATACGAACGAAGCCCGTGCGCTTGCAAACGAGCTTTCCGAGCGTTATAACGTGCCGGTTCTGCCCGTGAACTGCATGGACATCACGGAGCAGGACATTCAGGGCATTTTGGGGAAGCTTTTATATCAGTTCCCCGTGCGGGAAATTCGACTCGACATTCCCGGCTGGATCATCGATCTTGACGATGACCACTGGCTCAAAAAAGAGATTTTCGATACCCTGAAAGGTGCATGCGATATCCATAGGGTCTGCGAGGTGCAGCAGGTCTCGGGTAGTCTCGCCGCATGCGAGGACCTCAAAACCGTCCGCTGCGCGCGCATGGATCTCGGCAGCGGCGCGTGCGTGCTGGAGCTTACCCCCATGCCGTCGCTGTTTTTCAAAATTCTCGGCGAAAAGACCGGCATGGAGGTCACAGACGAAACCGCCCTGCTCACAAAGCTCATCGAGATGAACGAGATCAAAAAGAAATTCGCAAAGCTGCAAAGCGCCTATGACGACGTGATGCAGACGGGTTACGGCATCGTCATGCCCGATATGGAGGAGCTGACGCTCGAGGAGCCGGAGATCATCAAGCAGAACGGCAAGTTCGGCATTCGCCTGAAAGCGGCCGCACCGTCCATCCATATGATGCGCACATGCATCCGCACGGAGGTTACGCCCATCGTCGGCTCGGAGCAGCAATCCGAAGATCTTGTGCTGTACTTGCTGAAAGAATTTGAGGAAAATCCGTCGCAGATCTGGGGCTCCAACATTTTCGGCAAATCACTGCATGAGCTTGTGAACGAGGGTATGCACAATAAGCTCGCCCGTATGCCTGAGGATGCGCGCGGCAAGGTGCGAGAGACCATTGAGCGCATCATCAACGATGGCTGCAACGGACTTATCTGCATCATTTTGTAGCGGAGGGAACCATGCAGTTTTACGAAACGCCCGCACCAAACGACGAGGAAAAGCCGTCCGAGCCGATACCTGCCGAAGCAGAAGCGCAAGCGCCGAAGGACAGAGCCGCCGCAAAGAAAGCCATAAGCGGCGGCTTTTGCCTTACCGTGTTCCAAACGCTTGTATGCGTGCTCATTTTGCTTGCGGCGTTTTTCCTGCGCGGCTTTCTGCCGGAGCTATACGGCGAGCTGCGTGCCATATACGATGCGGAGTTGAACCGCTCTGTTTTGATTTTGCAGGATGACGTTCCGTATTCATAATACGGTACTCACGCTGCGCTTCGGCTTTTTTGCGGTGCTGGCCGTGCTGCTCACATTAGACGGCGGTGTGCATGTGCTGCCCGCGCTTTTGGCGGTGGCGGTGCATGAGACAGGGCACATTCTGGCAGCAAAGCTGTGCGGCATGCAGATTAAATCGGTCACGTTCGGCGCACTCGGCATTCACATGGCGGGGGAGACGGCAAGCGTCGGCGATTTTCGTCGCGCCGTCGTGTCGCTTGCGGGGCCGTTTGCAAATCTATTTAGCTTCCTGCTGCTTTTGCCGCTGCCGCGCGCCTATTCTGCCGTGCAGCTCACGCTGTTCGCGTTCCACGTGCTGCCCGCCGTACCGTTGGACGGCGGCACCGCGCTTTACTGTCTGCTGCGCGGCACATTTAGTGAAAAAACGGCCGAGCGCACAATAACCGTGTCGTCCGTCCTTCTGGCGCTTACCCTCGGCACGCTCGGGTTTTCGGTTTTGATTTCTACGGGCTACAACTTTACGCTTTTGTTTTTGGCGGTTTACATCTTATTTTACTTAATTCTGAAACAGCGGGGGAACATGTGTTGAAATTCCCCCGCTGTTCGGTTATAATAAAATAGATAAGTTATGCAAAGGTCAAAACGAAAGGTAATTTTATGCTGAATAAAAAACTGGACAAGATCCTGCCGAAGGTGCAGAAGCCGGGACGTTACGTCGGCGGCGAGCTGAATTCGGTCATTAAAAATAAAGAGGACGTGGACGTACGCTTTGCGTTCTGCTTTCCCGATACGTATGAGATCGGCATGTCACACCTCGGCATCAAGATTCTGTATTCGATCTTCAATAACGTCGATTACATTTGGTGCGAGCGCGTGTTTGCGCCGTGGATCGACATGGAGCAGGCGATGATCGAAAACAACATTCCGCTCTACGGCTTAGAGAGCGGCGACCCCGTCAGCGAGTTCGATTTCATCGGCTTTACGCTGCAATATGAGCTGAGCTTCACAAACATCCTCAATATGTTAAAGCTTTCCGGCGTGCCGCTTTTGAGCCGCGACCGCACGGAACTCAAAAACATTGTGGTCGGCGGCGGCCCGTGCGCCTGCAACCCGGAGCCCATCGCAGATTTCTTTGACATTCTGTTCCTCGGTGATGGCGAAGAGGTGGATTTGGAGGTCATCGAGCTGTTCCGCAAGTGCCGCAAAGAGGGCAAAACGAAGCAGGAATTCTTAATGGAAGCGGCGCAGATTGAAGGCGTGTACGTGCCGTCGCTTTACGATGTGGAATACAACGAAGACGGTACCGTGAAAGCCTATATCCCGCACCCCGGCGTGCCGAAGACTGTCCGCAAGCGCGTTTGCAACGATGTGGACAACATGTATTTCCCGGAAAATTTCGTTGTGCCGTTTCTCGACATCGTGCACGACCGCGCCGTCGTTGAAGTGCTGCGCGGGTGCATTCGCGGCTGCCGCTTCTGCCAGGCAGGCTTCCTCTATCGCCCGTTCCGCGAAAAGAGTGTGGAGACCATCAACCGGCAGGCAAAGCGGTTGTGCGAAACGACCGGCTACGATGAAATCTCCCTTTCCTCGCTCAGCACCAGCGATTACAGCCGACTTTTCGAGCTGCTCGACACGCTGCACACGTGGTCGGAGGACGAGCGCGTCAGCGTTTCTCTGCCGTCCCTGCGCGTCGATAACTTCTCCACGGAGCTCATCGATAAAATTGCGTCCGTGCGCAAAAGCGGTCTGACGTTCGCGCCGGAAGCCGGCACGCAGCGCATGCGTGACGTCATCAACAAAAACGTCACGGAAGAAGAACTCAAGCGCACCGTGCAGATCGCGTTCAACAACGGTTGGTCGAAGGTGAAGCTCTATTTCATGATCGGCCTGCCGACCGAGACCGATGAAGACGTCGTGGGCATTCCGGGCCTCGGTCAGAAGGTTGTCGATTGGTACTACGAGACGGAAAACCGTCAGAAGGGAAGAAAGGTCGCCGTTACGGTCAGCGCCGCGGCATTCGTGCCGAAGCCGTTCACGCCGTTTCAGTGGTTCGGGCAGGATACCATCGAAATGCTCGAGAGAAAGCAGAAGCTCCTGCGTGAGTCCACATTCTCCCGTAAGCTTACAGTCAACTACCACGGCGCGGAGACAAGTTTTCTCGAAGCCGTGTTCGCGCGCGGTGACCGCAAACTGAACGCCGTTATTCTGGAGGCCCATAAGCGCGGCATGCACTTTGACGGCTGGGCGGACTGCTTCGATTTTGACGCGTGGATGCAGGTCTTTAAAGATCTCGGCATAGACCCTGCGTTCTACGCAAACCGTCAGCGCAGCTTTGATGAGGTCTTCCCGTGGGATCACCTCGATTACGGCATTAAAAAGGAATTTCTCATCGAGGAATGTAAGCGCGCCTATGCGTCTGAGACGACGCCGAACTGCCGCGAAAAATGCTCTGCCTGCGGTGCAGCCTGCTTTAAAGGAGGTCTTTGCGTTGAGAAAAGATGTTAGAGTCTGGTTTTCCAAAACCGGCACGGCACGGTACATTTCGCACCTTGATTTAAACCGCTGCATGTCCCGCGCGTTCCACAAAGCAAAGCTGCCGCTGTGGTACACGGAGGGCTTTAACCCGCACGTGTTCTTGACGTTCGCGGCCCCGCTCTCGCTCGGCTTTGAAGGCCGTCATGAATCGATGGACATTCGCCTTATCGAGGACATGCCGTATCCGGAGCTCATCGAAAAATTGAACGCCGGCCTGCCGCATGATATCCGCGTGTGGGCGGTGACGGAACCCGAAATGAAGGGCAACGACGTCGCAAACGCCGAGTACATCCTGCGTCTGGAGTGCGAAGACCCGGCGTTTGAAAAAAGCGAGATGCAGCGCGTGCTTGCCGAGCCGGAGCTTACGGTAAAGAAGCACTCCAAAAAGGGCGAAAAGATCGTCGATATCAAGCCGTACTTTGAAAACATGACGTTTGAAGAAAAACCAAACTGCCTTGAAATGACGGTGCGCCTGCCCGCGGGCAACCAGGGCGGTATTAACCCGACGCTCTTTGTGGACGCCGCAGAGCGCGTACTGAACCGCGAGTTGCTCGTCCGCGTGGAGCGCACGCGGCTTTTCGACAGCGCATTCCGCGAATTTAAGTAAAACGGCGGAAAATCACGTCTGTTTTTCGCATAATGCGCAGTTTATCTGCATTTTTTCGCGATCTTTGTGCGGGTTTCCGTTAAAAAACACTTGCTTTTTTCCGCATGTTGTGATAAACTATTTAAGCATTTGAAATCCGTTGGCCCTCAAACGCTGCCAATGGGGATCAATGCACGGTGCAAACCGCGTCATTGAAGCGGACAGTCCTCTGCGGCGCGTACCGCATGAATGTCTGAAAAATTATCAGGAGGAAGATCAAATGGACGCATTAAAGCTTATTGCTGCCGATTCCGTTAAGGAGCAGGCACCTGAGTTCAACGTTGGCGATACCATCCGTATCGACGTAAACATCCGCGAGGGTGAGCGTGAAAGAATTCAGCAGTTCGAAGGCACAGTTATTGCCCGCAAGGGTTCCGGTGTAGGCGAGACCTTCACGGTTCGCCGTGTTTCCTACGGCGTAGGCGTGGAGCGTGTATTCCCGCTGCATTCCCCGAACGTGAAGAACATTGTCGTTGTTCGTAAGGGCCGTGTTCGCCGTGCAAAGCTCTACTATCTGCGTGACCGCGTCGGTAAGGCTGCTAAGGTCAAGAGCCAGGTTCGCTAAATCGAATAGCAAACGGAGTAAAAGGGGCAATGCTTTGTCCCTTTTTTACTTTATATAGAAATAATACACTGTAAAAACAGAAATTGGTGAAAGCTGCATGGAAAAAAACATCAAAACCGCGTCTAAAGGCGTCCGCTCCATGTATGAATGGCTGGAGGAGATTGTCTTTGCGCTTGTGGCCGTCATCCTTGTGTTCACGTTCCTGTTCCGTGTTGTTACCGTCACGGGCAAGTCGATGCTGCCGAATTTTGTAGAGGGCGAAAAGGTCGTTGTCACGAACCTCGGGCACGACATAGAGCAGGGCACCGTGGTCGTTGTCACGAACGTTTTGGAGGAACCCATCATCAAGCGCGTCATCGCAACGGAGGGGCAGACGGTCGATATCGATTACGACACCGGCACCGTGTATATCGACGGCGAAGCGCTGAACGAAACGCAGTTCGGCATTGAAAACGGCATCACATTTCATCCGTATGACGGATATGAAGCGCTCGTGTTCCCGCAGACCGTGCCGAAGGGCTGCGTGTTCGTTTTGGGCGATAACCGCACCGTATCAAGGGACAGCCGTTATGCGGAGATCGGCATGATCGACACGCGCCATATCATGGGCGAAGCCGTGTTCACGCTTTACCCGTTCGATCGCTTCGGTTTTGTAAAAACGAATGAGAACAACTAAGAAAACAAGATACCCAGAGAGGATACAGTATGAGTGAAGTACAATCGGTACAGTGGTTTCCGGGCCACATGGCGAAAACGCGCCGCGCCATCCAAAGCAGCCTAAAGCTTGTGGATCTTGTCGCGGAGCTTATCGATGCCCGCATCCCCGTCAGCAGCCGCAACCCGGTGCTGAAAAGCATCATCGGCAATAAACCCAAAATCGTGCTGCTGAATAAATCCGATATGGCAGATCCCGCCCGCACGGCGGAGTGGGTGGATTATTTTAAACAGCATAAAACGGTCGCCATTCCGATCGACTGCAAGACCGGCAAGGGCCTAAACCGCCTGCTGCCGGAGATCAAAAACATTCTGCGTGAGCAGATTGCTGCGTGGGAACGCAAGGGCATGGTGGGCAGACCCATCCGCATCATGGTTGTCGGTGTGCCGAATGTCGGAAAATCGTCGCTCATCAACCGCCTTTGCAAGGGCGGCAACGCAGGCAAAGCTGCCGTGCAGGATAAGCCGGGCGTGACGCGCCGCAACCAGTGGTTCACGATTGGCAAGGGTCTTGAGCTGCTCGATACACCGGGCGTGCTGTGGCCGAAGTTTGAAGATCCGGTCGTCGGCGAACATTTGGCGTTCACCGGTGCCGTGCGCGACGAAATTCTCGACATTGAGGGACTTTCTTACCGCCTGTTGGAGCTTTTGCAGGACTTATATCCCGAAGCCGTCAACACGCGTTATAAAACGGATATTCGTCCCGAAGAAGAACTTAAGGGCCACGAAATTCTGGAGCGCATCGGCAGAAAGCGCGGTATGCTCATTTCCGGCGGTGAAATCGATACCGAGCGCGCAGCCGTAAACGTGTTGGACGAATACCGCGGCGGCAAGCTCGGGCGCATTACATTAGAGCCCGTCGGCCGCCCGTTAAAGTAATATCGGAAAGGAAAATTCCATGGATTATTCCTTTGAACACGAAGCCTATTTAAAAGGCTATACCGCCGTCTGCGGTATCGATGAAGCCGGCCGCGGCCCGCTGGCTGGCCCCGTTTACGCAGCTGCCGTGTGGTTGCCGGAGGGGCTTGTCATCGACGGCCTCAATGATTCCAAAAAGCTAAGCGAAAAAAAGCGTGAGGCGCTCTTTGACGTCATTAAAGAAAATGCCGTCGCTTACGGTATCGGCTTTGCGGACGAAAAAGAGATCGATGAGATTAACATTTTACAGGCGACATATCTCGCCATGCGCCGTGCGTATGACAATATGCAGAAAGCGTGCGATTATGTGCTCATCGACGGCAACCGTATGCCGCCCATGCCCGTGCCGGGCGAGACCATCGTCAAGGGCGATGCAAAAAGCCCCAGCATCGCGGCAGCATCCATCTTGGCGAAAGTCAGCCGAGACCGCGTGATGCTGGAATACGCAAAGCAATACCCCGGATATCATTTCGAGAAGCACAAGGGCTACGGCACCAAAGTGCATGTGGAAGCACTGCACGAATTCGGCCCGTGCCCCATCCACCGCAAGACGTTTTTAAAGAAAATTCTGGGCTGAGGAGGTGCGCACATGCCAAACACCGGTTCCGGCCGCCTCGGCGAGCAGCTGACGGCGGAATATCTGAAAGAAAAAGGCTACGAGATCGTGGAGCGCAACTTCAAGTGCCGCTTCGGCGAGATCGATGTCATCGCGCAGAATGACCGTTACCTTGCGTTTGTGGAGGTGAAGACCCGCAGCGCAGACGGCCTCAGCCATCCGTTTGAACCCATTACGCCCTCTAAGCGCGCGAAGGTTATCAAAACGGCACAGTATTATCTCATCAACCACGAAACGAATTTGCAGCCGCGCTTTGACGCCGCTGCCGTGTTTACCGAAAACGGAGCGTTAGTCAAGATCGAATATCTCGAAAACGCTTTTTATTAAAATCAAATTCGCTTTCAAAGGCGAAAAATGACGAAAGGGTGCTTTTCATGCGCTATTTTGACCTGCACTGTGACACGCTTGTAGCGTGCCTTGACCAAAACAAATCTTTGATCGACAATGACCTGCACGTCAGCGTAAAGAAGGGTGACCGCTTTGCGCCGTATGTGCAGTGCGCCGCCGTGTGGCTGCCCGATTCGGTGCGCGGCGCTGCGGCTTTGCAGTATTTTGATCGCCATGCGGCCTATTTCCGCAAAATGGCCGAGACGGGCGCGTTCACCGCGCTTGAGACCGGGGAAGACCTCGAAAAGCTCGGCAACAAACAGGGTACAGCGTTTATTTTGACCGTAGAGGGCGGCTCTGCCGTTGCCGGCGATCTCAAGAATATTCACCACCTGCGCGAAAACGGCGTGCGTGTTATGACGCTCACATGGAACGGCAGCAATGAGATCGGCAGCGGCGTCATGTCCGGCGATAAATTCGGCCTTACGCCGTTCGGCAAGCTTGCCGTGAAGGAAATGGAAAAAGAGGGCATCGTTATTGACGTTTCTCACGCTTCCGAAGCACTCTTTTATGATGTGGCCGAAAACACCGAGCGCCCGTTCATCGCGACGCACTCGAACTCCAAGGTGCTCTGCAAGCACCCGAGAAACCTCACGGACGACCAGTTCCGCATCATCTGCAACCGCGGCGGCCTTGTGGGTCTCAACTATTTCAAAGCATTCTTGAACGATGACCCGGCAAAGGCGGACATTGAAGACTTGTTTGCGCACGCAGAGCACTTTTTGTCCCTCGGCGGCGCGGACGTCGTCGCCATGGGCAGTGACTTCGACGGATCCGACATGCCGCATGGCATTACGGGTCTCGAATCCGTAGAGGACATTGCAAACGTTTTCCTGCGTCATAATCTGCCGGAAGCGCTTGTGGATAAAATTTTCTTTGAAAATGCGGCGTCTTTCTTCAAACGCTTTGACAGGAACGCCTGAATACAGTATAATACGACTGATTTGATTTAGGAGGCGGATGCCATGAATTACAACAGCACACGAAACGCCGCGCTTCAGGTGACGGCGGCGCAGGCCATCGCACAGGGTATCTCCGAGGAGGGGGGCCTTTTTGTTCCGCAGAGCTTCCCGAAAGCGGACTTAAATGACATGCTCGGGCTCGACTATATCGGCCGTGCCGAGTACGTGCTCTCGCGCTTTCTGACGGATTTCACCTCGGAGGAGATTAAAGCGTGCGCCGAAAGCGCTTACGGCGGCGGTAAGTTTGACGATAACACCCCCGCACCGGTCGTGTCTCTCGATAAACACGGCGAAAATAAACATATTTTAGAGCTGTGGCACGGCCCAACCTGCGCGTTTAAAGACATGGCGCTGCAAATTCTGCCGCACCTTTTGACCCGCTCGCTTAAAAAGACGGCGGATGGAAAAACGGCGGTCATACTGGTCGCAACATCCGGCGATACCGGCAAGGCGGCGCTCGAGGGCTTTAAGGACGTCGCGGGCACGGAGATGATCGTGTTCTACCCCGAAAACGGCGTCAGCCCCATGCAGAAGCGCCAGATGAACACGCAGGAGGGCGAAAACGTCTGCGTGTGCGCTATCCACGGCAACTTTGACGACGCACAGACCGGCGTGAAGAAAATTTTCACCGATCCCGCGCTCAAGGCCGAGCTTGCGCAGCACAACAAGATGTTCTCCAGTGCGAACTCTATCAATTGGGGTCGCTTGCTGCCGCAGATCGTCTACTATTTCTCCGCGTACCTCGACCTTGTGAATGCGAAGAAGATTAAGATGGGCGATGCAATCAACGTCGTCGTGCCCACGGGCAACTTCGGCAACATCCTCGCTTCCTACTATGCAAAGCGCATGGGTCTGCCGGTGCACAAGTTTATCTGCGCGTCGAACAGCAACAACGTGCTGACGGATTTTATCCGCACCGGTACGTACGACAAAAAGCGCGCGTTTTATACCACCATTTCGCCGTCTATGGATATTCTGGTCTCCAGCAATCTGGAAAGACTGCTCTACCACTTGTGCGGCGAAGACACCGAAAAGCTCACGGGCTGGATGAACGCCCTGCAAAGCAGCGGCGCATACACCGTAGACGCCGCAACGGCCGATGCCGTACGCGCGCTGTTCTACGGCGGCTGCTGCGATGATAAGGAAACCGTTGAAGTCATCCGCAATACGTTTGAAAAAGACGGCTACCTGTGCGATACGCACACGGCGGTCGCGGTCGGCGTTTACGAGCAGTATTTGAAAGAGACCGGCGACAACACGCCCGCCGTCATTGCTTCCACTGCAAGCCCGTATAAATTCCCGGACAGCGTGCTCGACGCGTTCGATTGCGAAAAGCCCGCAGATCCGTTTGCGGAGGCCGAGCTGCTCGCGAAGCTTTCCAACACAAAGATCCCTGCGCCAATCACAGCGTTAAGGACGAAGCCCGTCCGCTTTGAAAACACCTGCGCCGCTGCCGATATGGCAGATTTTGTGCGCGAAACGGTCAGAGTGTAAAATGGCGCTGTACGCGATCGCCGATCTGCACCTTTCCCTTGGTACAGATAAGCCGATGGATGTGTTCCGCGGCTGGGAAAACTATGTGGAGCGGCTGGAGAAAAACTGGCGCGCCCTCGTTACCGAAGAGGATACCGTCGTCATCGCCGGGGATATTTCCTGGGGCATGCGGCTGGAAGAGACCGGAAAGGATTTCGCGTTCATCGAAAGTCTGCCGGGCAAAAAGCTGTTGTTAAAAGGCAACCACGATTACTGGTGGTCCACGCGCAACAAGATCGAGACATTCTTTGCGCAAAAGGGCTTCAAAACGATGCAGCTCGTGTTCAATTCCGCCGAGCGTGTGGGGGACATTACGGTCTGCGGCACGCGCGGCTGGCTCTATAACGCCGAAACGGCAGAGGATAAAAAAATCGTCGCGCGCGAAAACGGGCGTCTCATCGCGTCCTTAAACGCCGCAAAAGCCCTCGGCGGTACACCCGTCGTGTTCCTGCATTACCCGCCGGCGTACGATACCGCACAGTGCCGGGAATTGCTGGATACGATGCAGACATACGGCGTAAAGGAGTGCTACTACGGGCACATTCACGGCGATCACGCCGCAAAAAAAGCGCCGCTTGGTGAATATGGGGGCATAAAAATGCACCTTGTCTCGTGTGATTATATCCGTTTCACCCCGAAATTGGTGCGAAAAGACGCAGAAATCGGCTGAATTTTTAACAAATTATAAAATATCAAAAAATTCAAAGGTTTGTCTGGAATATTCGGCACAGGTGTGCTATAATGTCAAAAGGTATCGCGCATTACGGGTATATCTGCCCGCGTGTTCCAAATAAAATTGTAATTTATTTTTGAGAGGATAGAAGGAAATGAACTTAAAGGCAACCAACAAAACCGAAACCAACAAGTATGAGCTGGAGGTCGAAATCTCCGCTGAAGATTTCAACAAAGCACTCTCCGAGGTCGCAAAGACCGAGGGCAAGAAGATGTCTGTTCCGGGCTTCCGCAAGGGTCATGCTCCGAGATCCGTCATCGAGAAGATGTACGGCGAAAACGTGTTCTTTGAAGCTGCTGTGGACAAGCTCTATCGCCCGGCTATGCAGGACGCTATCGAAGCTTCCGGTCTGGAAGTCATCGCGGTTTCCAATGCGGACGTTACCTCCGTTTCCCGCGAGAACGGCATCGAGCTGAAGCTCACCGTTGTTGTGAAGCCGGTGATTACCATTGAAGGCTACAAGGGCATCGAGGCTACGAAGAAGAATGTCGAAGTTACGGATGAGGACGTCAGCGCAGAGCTCGTAAAGGTTCAGGACAGAAACTCCAGAATGGTCGACGTCGATAACAGAGGTGCGCTTACGGGCGACACCGCAGTCATCGATTTCGAGGGCTTCTGCGACGGCAAGGCTTTCGAGGGCGGCAAAGCGGAAGGCTTCGAGCTTTCCCTCGGCTCCGGCCAGTTTATCCCGGGCTTTGAAGATCAGATCGTCGGCCATGAGGTCGGCGACGAGTTCGAGATCAGCGTGAAGTTCCCGGAGGACTATCAGGCAGAAGAGCTCAAGGGCAAGGACGCGACCTTCAAGATCAAGCTGCACCAGATCAAGCGCAAGGAGCTCCCGACCCTCGACGATGAGTTCGCAAAGGACGTAAGCGAGTTCGATACGCTCGACGAGTACAAGAACAGCCTCCGCGAGAAGCTGCAGAGCGACCGCGAGAAGCAGGAAGAGATGAACGTTGAGAACCAGATCTTTGATGCACTCATCGAGAAGGTACAGGGCGAGATTCCGGAAGAGATGTACGAGCAGGAAGTTGAGGAGAGCATCAACAACTTCGCATACCGCCTCCAGTCTCAGGGACTGAACCTCGAGACCTATCTCAAGTACACCGGCATGGACGTCAACGCCATCAAGGAGCAGTTCAGACCGCAGTCCGAGAAGCAGCTTAAGCTGAGACTCGCACTTGAGAAGATTGCTGAGCTTGAGAACCTTGAGGTTTCCGATGAGGCTGTTGAGGAAGAATACGAGAAACTCGCAAAGCAGTACAATATGGAAGTCGCGCAGATCAAGAACCTCGTTGCAGAGACGCAGATCAGAGCAGACCTCAAAAATCAGAAGGCGATCGACTTTGTTAAGGAAAACGCTTCCGTAAAGGCAGAAAAGCCGGCAAAGAAGACCACCAGAAGAAAGAGCACCAAGAAGGCAGCGGAAGAAAAAACCGAGGAAACAGCTGAAGCTAAGACCGAGGAATAATTTACCGCCTTTACGGTTAGTATTATAGTAACAGCATATCATATATCGCTTCTTTCGCCCGCTGTCCCTGCATCGGACAGCGGGCGAAGCAAAAGAAGCGCGAAAGGAGTTTGTACGATGAGTTTGGTACCTTATGTTGTGGAGCAGACGAGCAGAGGAGAGCGTTCCTACGATATTTTCTCCCGTCTTCTCAACGATAGAATCATCATGCTGAACGACGAGGTGAACGACACCACGGCAAGCCTTGTCGTAGCACAGCTTCTGTATCTCGAGGGTCAGGACCCCGATAAGGACATCAGCCTGTATATCAACAGCCCCGGCGGCGTCATCACGGCCGGCATGGCGATTTATGATACTATGCAGTACATCAAGTGCGATGTTTCCACCATCTGCATGGGCATGGCGGCTTCCATGGGCGCGTTCCTGCTGGCTGCCGGCGCAAAGGGCAAGCGCTATGCGCTGCCGAACGCCGAGATTATGATCCATCAGCCGTCCGGCGGTGCGCAGGGTCAGGCTACGGATATCCAGATTCAGGCAGAGCGTATTCTTCAGAAGAAGAAGAGCCTCAACACCATCCTCGCAGAGCGTACGGGTCAGCCGTACGAAGTCATCTGCAAGGATACGGAGCGCGATAACTTCATGACCGCACAGCAGGCCATGGAGTACGGTCTTATTGATAAGGTCATCGCAACGAAATCGAAATAACGAAAGGGCGTGTTTTCATGCCGAATAATTTCGGAAATGATAACGAAGTGCGCTGCTCCTTCTGCGGGAAGCCGCAGTCGCAGGCAAAGCGCCTGATCTCCGGCAACGGCGTGTATATCTGTGACGAATGCGTAGAGCTCTGCATGGACATCATCGCGGATGAAGATTCTCTCCACCGCGGCCGCCCGCAGCCGAAAAACGAGCCGCGCGCCGAAATGGTGCTGCCGAAGCCGCAGGAGATCAAAAAGCAGCTCGATGAATACGTCATCGGGCAGGACGAAGCCAAAATGACGCTCGCGGTGGCGGTCTATAACCACTATAAGCGCATTTTCTTCAGCGGTGAAGACGGCGGCGTGGAGATTGCAAAGAGCAACGTGCTGCTGCTTGGTCCCACCGGTGTCGGCAAGACCTATCTTGCGCAGACGCTTGCAAAGCTTTTGGACGTTCCGTTCGCCATTGCGGACGCAACGACTCTGACGGAAGCCGGCTATGTCGGCGAAGACGTCGAAAACATCCTGCTGCGTCTCATTCAGGCAGCAGATTACGACATTGAGCGTGCCGAGCATGGCATCATCTATGTCGATGAGATCGATAAGATCTCCAGAAAGTCCGAAAACCCGTCCATCACGCGTGACGTCAGCGGCGAGGGCGTGCAGCAGGCACTGCTCAAAATTCTGGAGGGTACCATTGCCGGTGTCCCGCCAAAGGGCGGCAGAAAGCACCCGCAGCAGGAGGTCATCAACATCGATACCTCGAACATCCTCTTCATCTGCGGCGGTGCGTTCGACGGCCTTAAAAGCGTCATTCAGCGCCGCACCGAAGCGCAGACGCTGGGCTTTAACTCGGTCATCAAGAGCAAAGACGAGCTTGACAACACGGAGTGGATGAAAGAAGTTACCCCGCACGACCTCGTCAAGTTCGGCCTCATCCCGGAGCTTGTCGGTCGTCTGCCGGTCATCACCGCGCTGAGCGACCTCGACAAAGCCGCACTTGTGCGCATCCTCACAGAGCCGAAAAACTGCCTTGTCAGCCAGTATAAGAAGCTCTTTGACCTTGATAAGGTCGATTTGGAGTTCACACCCGAAGCGCTTGACGCCATTGCGGAAAAGACCATTGCCCGCAAGACCGGCGCCCGTGGCCTGCGTTCCATTATGGAAGATACGCTGAAGAACCTGATGTTTGAGGTCCCGAGCGATTATACGATCGAAAAGATCACCGTTACCAAGGATTCGGTAGAGAACGGCGCTGCGCCTGAAATCGTGCACAATCCCGACCGCGTCCCGGTAAAGATCAAAATGACACAACCCAAACGGCGCGCTCGCAAGGATTCGGCATCATAGTGATCATCATACAGGCTGTGCAGCGATCCCTGCTGCGCAGCCTTGTCTGATTTATAAGGATTTGATAATTTTATGAAAGAAACCATACTTGAGGAAGAGAGAGTTCTGCCGGTACTCGCCGTACGCGGACTTGTCGTGTTCCCCGGCATGATCGTGCAGTTTGATATCGGCAGAAAAAAGTCTGTTCTGGCCGCCAAAGCGGCGCTGGATACGGATAGCCGCGAGCTGTTCATCGTCACGCAGACTGACCTTTCGGAAAGCGAGCCCATGGCGGAAGACCTCTATAAAATCGGTGTCATCGCCCGCATCAAGCAGGTGGTACACACCGCAGATAACGGCATCAAGCTGCATGTGGAAGGCATCGAGCGCGCGGAGATTATGTCCGTTGTGCAAAATGAGCCGTACCTCACGGGCAGCGTGTGCGTGTGCAAGCCGATCGCCGCACGCCACACCGCAAGAACGGAAGCGCTCAGCCGCATTGCACAGGAGAGATTTGAAGAGTACATCCGCTGGTTCCGTCAGGTGCCGCCGGATATTCTGCTCGGCGTTATGCAGCAGAAGGACTGCGGTGATTTGGCCGACTTTATCGCAGCGAACATCTCGCTCGATTTCGAGCAGAAGCAGTGCATTCTCGACGAGCTCCACCCGGAAAAGCGCATTGCAAAACTCAATGATATTTTGAGCGATGAAATCAAAGTCTTATCGCTCGAACGTGAGATTTCGCAAAAGGCGCAGGAGCAAATGGATGAAAATCAGCGCGTTTACATGCTGCGCGAGCAGATGCGCGCCATTGCAAGCGAGCTTGGCGAAGAGGATAACCCGCAGGAGGAATCCGATGAATTTCGCCAGAGAATAGAAAAATTAAACCTGCCGCAGGTCGCGCGCGAAAAGCTCTTAAAAGAGTGCGATCGCCTCGCCAAAATGCCGTACGGTTCGCATGAGGGCTCCGTCATGCGCGTGTACCTCGAAACGTGCCTTGAGCTGCCGTGGAACACGAGCTCCAAAGAGCGCTTGGACCTAGACCGCGCGGAGAAAATTCTCAACCGCGACCATTACGGCATGGAAAAGGTTAAAGCAAGATTTTTGGAGACGCTCGCCGTGCGCAAGCTCTCTGACCAGGCGACGGGGCAGATCATTTGCCTTGTCGGCCCGCCGGGCGTTGGCAAAACGTCCATTGCACGCTCTATCGCCGAGGCGACCGGCCGCAAGTACGTGCGTGTTTCCCTCGGCGGCGTGCGCGACGAAGCGGACATCATGGGCCACCGCCGCACCTACGTCGGCTCCATGCCGGGCCGCATCATGGCGGCTGTGAAGCAGGCGGGCACGAATAACCCCCTCATCCTGCTCGATGAGATCGATAAGCTCGGTCAGAGCTTTAAGGGCGATCCGTCCGCGTCGCTGCTTGAGGTGCTCGATCCCGAACAGAACAGCGCGTTTCAGGACCATTACATTGACCTGCCGTTCGACCTCAGCCACGTGCTGTTTGTCACCACGGCAAACGACGCTTCCGCCATTCCGGGCCCGCTGTATGACCGCATGGACGTCATTACGCTCGGCAGCTACACGGCGGAGGAAAAGTTCCACATCGCCTCGAAATATTTGGTGCCCAAGCAGCTGAAAAAGCACGGCATCAAGGCGGCGCAGCTGCGCTTCACACCGAAGGCACTGCACGCAATCATCGAAGACTACACCCGCGAAGCCGGCGTGCGCACATTGGAGCGCACCATCGGCACCATTTGCCGCAAAGTCGCGCGCCGCATCGTCACGGAGGAAGATTTCAAGTCTTATTCCGTGAAGCCCGCCGACCTTGAAGACCTGCTCGGCCCGGCAAAGTTTGCGAAGGATAAAGAAGAGCGCCGCGATGAGATCGGCCTTGTGAACGGTCTTGCGTGGACAAGCGTCGGCGGCGAGCTGCTGCCCATCGAAGTTGCCGTGATGAACGGCACGGGCAAAATTCAGCTCACCGGCTCGCTCGGCGATGTGATGAAGGAATCCGCCACAACGGCGATCACCTGCATTCGCACCCGCGCGGAAACGCTCGGCATCAGCCCGGATTTCTATGCGAAAAAGGATATCCACATCCACGCGCCGGAGGGCGCCGTACCGAAGGACGGTCCGTCTGCCGGTATCGCCATGGCAACCGCCGTCACGTCCGCGCTGTGCGAAGAGCCCATCGCGCACGACATCGCCATGACGGGTGAGATCACGCTGCAGGGGCGCGTGCTGCCCATCGGCGGCCTGCGCGAAAAATCCATGGCGGCGTATAAAAGCGGCATGAAGACCGTCATCATCCCGCACGGGAACATCGCGGATCTCGCCGAAGTCGATCAGGTCGTCAAGGATAACGTGCGGTTTGTGCCGGTGCGCCGTATCGATGAGGTGCTGCCCATCGCCATGCCCGGACTTTTAAACAGAGAAACCAAGCCGAATACGCCTTGCCCGGAGCCCGCGCACGGCGTACAGACACTCAGACAGTAAGGGGAACACCGTGAATTTTCAGTCAGTAGAATTTGAAGCTGCCGCCGGCCGTGCGGATCAGCTCAAAAAGTCGGACTTGCCGGAGATCGTTTTTTCCGGTAAATCCAATGTAGGCAAATCCTCGCTCATCAATAAGCTCGTCAACCGCAAGGCGCTTGCACGCGTCAGCGCCACGCCCGGCAAAACGGCGACCATCAACTTTTTCCGTCTGCCGGAGTGCCGCTTTGTAGACCTGCCGGGCTACGGCTACGCCAAGGTTTCACAAAGCGAAAAGCAGCGCTGGGCAAAGCTGATGCAGGGATATTTTGATGCAGAGCGCAACGTGGCGCTCGTCATCCAAATTCTCGATATGCGCCATGAGCCGACTGCGGACGATTTCGATATGATTAACTTCCTTATCGAGCGTGACCTGCCGTTCCTCGTCGTCTGTACGAAAAGCGATAAGCTGAACAAAACGCAGTTCAACACGCAGAACGCGTATTTTGAGGACCTGTTCCGTGAGCATGAAATCCCGTTCATCCCGTATTCCTCCCAGACCGGTTTCGGTTTGGAGACGCTGAAACAGCACATCGAAGCTGCCGTTTTGGGTAACTGAGCAACTGCGAAGTATAGATCCACCACTTTTTGAAGGGAATGAAAAATATGTTTGTATCCGATTGTTACAATGTCAATGAAAAAGGCCACCTGACGATCAGCGGCTGCGACACCGTGGAGCTTGCCGAAAAGTACGGCACCGCGCTGTATGTGATGAGCGAAGATGAGATCCGCAGCGTTTGCCGCCGCTATAAGTCTTCGTTTGAGCGCCACTATAATGGAAACGGCACCGCGCTGTATGCCAGTAAGGCGTTCTGCTGCAAAGAGATTTGCCGTATCGTGACCGAAGAAGGCTTAGACCTTGACGTCGTCTCCGGCGGCGAGCTGTATACCGCCCTTGCGGCGGGTGTGGATGCAAAACACATTCATTTCCATGGCAACAATAAAACAATGCAGGAACTCCGCTATGCGCTTGAAAGCGGCGTAGGCGACATTGTCGTTGATAACTTAAACGAGCTGCACCGCATTGAAAAGCTCTCTGCGGAAAAAGGCGTCGTTACGTCCATTTCCATGCGCATCAAGCCCGGCATTGACGCCCACACGCATGAGTTTATCCGCACGGGTCAGATCGATTCCAAGTTCGGCTTTGCACTTGAAAACGGCGAGGCGTTTGAAGCCGTAAAGGAAGCCGTCGCGTGCGAAAATGTAGGGCTCATCGGTCTGCACTGCCACATCGGCTCGCAGATTTTCGACAAAGCCCCGTTCGTGCTGGCGGCGCAGGTCATGCTGAAGTTCTATAACAAGATCCATACAGAGCTCGGCAAAACGCTGACACACCTCAATCTCGGCGGCGGCTTCGGCGTAAAGTACAAGGAAGCCGATGCAGCCGTGCCGTATGAAGATTACATGAGCGACGTTTCCGAAGCCGTGCATGCTGCCTGCAAGGAGTACGGTATTCAGGTGCCGTATATTTACATTGAGCCGGGACGCTCCATCGTGTGCGAGGCCGGCCTCACGCTGTACACCGTCGGCGATATCAAGACCATCCCGAATGTGCGTACATATGTGGCTATTGACGGCGGCATGTATGAAAACCCGCGTTACGCGCTCTATCAGTCGGATTACACTTGCCTCATCGCAAATAAGGCGAACGAGCCCGCAGACTTTACGGCGACCATTGCCGGAAAGTGCTGCGAAAGCGGCGACCTCATTCAGGAGAACACGCTCATTCAAAAGCCCGAGGTCGGCGATATTCTGGCGGTGCTCTCCACCGGCGCGTACAACTACTCCATGGCATCGAATTACAACCGCAACACGCGTCCGCCGGTCGTCATGGTTCGCGGCGGAGAATCCCGGGTCATCATCAAAGGGGAGACCTATGAAGACCTCGTGCGCAACGATGTGTGATTTCACGCACTGCTGTGCAAAAATTTCTTGATTTCGGTGTTTACTTTTGTGCTTTTGTATGTTAAAATAAAAAAGTAAAGAACCTCGTTGACGAAAAGACGGTGCATTTGGTGCTTTATGGCATAAATGCGCCGTTTTCGGATGCAAACTCATAAAGAAAGGAACACAGAAACAATGAACACCAAACTGCATGATGAAAACGTTGATTTCCTTTTTGATGCTATTCTCACGTTGAAAAACCGCGAGGAATGCTATAAATTTTTTGAAGATCTCTGCACCGTGCCGGAGCTGAAAGCCATGTCGCAGCGCATTGCGGTTGCCAAAATGCTCAGCGAGCGCCACGTGTACAGCGACATCGTCGATAAGACCGGCGCTTCCACTGCGACCATCAGCCGTGTCAATCGCTCTTTGAATTACGGCAGCGACGGCTACACGCTGATTTTTGAGCGCCTGTTGACCGGCGGCGGAAAAGAGGACTAATGGCCGGCTACGACGTTTTTGCGCGCTATTACGATGCGTTGACCGCGAACGTGGATTATAAGGGCCGCGCGGCGTATTTAAAGAAGCTGCTCGAGCATCTCCACCATGAACCGGGCATCGTCTTAGACCTTGCCTGCGGTACCGGCAGCCTTACGCTGGAGCTTTATAAGCTTGGCATGGATGTGTACGGTGTGGACGGCTCCATCGCCATGCTGTCCGAAGCGAAGGACAAGGCTTACGACATGGAAGCCGATGTGATGTTCCTTTGTCAGAAAATGCAGACGCTCGACCTGTTCGGCACGGTCAACACGGTGTTCTGTTCGCTGGACAGCATCAACCACCTCTCCGGCGAAGCGCAGGTGCAGGCGGCATTTGACCGCGTGGCGTTTTTCATGGATAACGACAGCTGGTTCATTTTCGACGTAAACACGCTCTATAAGCACGAAAAGGTGCTGGGCAACAACACCTATATTTACGACCTTGCGGATATTTACTGCGCATGGCAGAACCGCTATAATCCGCAGGATCACAGTGTGGCGATCTCTCTCGATTTCTTTGAGAAAGAGGGCAAGGTCTATACGCGCAGCAGCGAGCATTTCTTTGAGCACGCATACAGCGTGGAGAAGCTGACGGAAATGCTGAAAAAGTCCGGTTTTGATAGGGTGGAGGTCTTCGGTGACCTCTCTTTCGACGCGCCGAAGCCGGAGGAACAGCGCATTATTTTCGCCGCACACATCACAAACTCACAAAACGGCGTTTTTAAGGACGATATTGCTCCGTAAAACGCTCCGAAAGGAAGAATTTCATTGGATAGGATTATTCGCTGCATCACATCGGACGGTGCGCTTATGGCCTCCGCAATCGATTCAAGCGATACGGTATATACCGCACAGAGGCTGCACGGCCTCAGCGCCACGGCTTCCGCTGCGCTTGGCAGACTGCTTACCGCGGCGTCCGTCATGGGCGCTATGCAAAAGCAAGAGCATGCCACGCTCACGTTGCGCATAAACGGCGGCGGTCCCATCGGCACCGTCACGGCAATTTCCGACAGCCACGGCAATGTGCGCGGCTGTGTGGACAATCCGAACGTAGACGTGCCCCTGAAATCGAACGGCAAGCTGGATGTCAGCGCTGCAGTCGGTACAGACGGCCGCCTCGGTGTCATCCGCAGTTACGGTACGGGTGAGCCGTATATGGGCCAAGTAGAGCTCGTCAGCGGCGAGATCGCCGAGGACATCACGAATTATTACGCCGTGAGCGAGCAGATCCCCACGGTGTGCGCACTCGGCGTGCTTGTAGACCCGAACACGAACGGCGTGCTGCTTGCAGGCGGTTTGCTTATTCAGGTGCTGCCCGGCGCGCTGCCGCAGGACATTGAAAAGCTGGAAGCGAATATCGCGACGCTGGAGCCCGTCACCACCATGCTTGCAAAGGGCATGACCGTGGAGCAGATGGTCGACACGGCGCTCACGGGCTTTGAAGTCGAAAAGCTGGAGGAAATCCCCGTGCACTACGCCTGCACATGCAGCCGTGAGAAGTATTATAATGCCCTTGCGACCTTGGAGCCGGATGAAATCGATACGCTGCCGGCTGTGGACGGCAAGGTGGAAGCGGTGTGTCCGTACTGCTGCCGCAAGTATTACTTCACAAAGGAGGAGCTGCACGAGCTTGCCGAAAGCGTGCGCGAAAAGCGTAAAAATGTCTCGAAATAACTTTTTTGAAAAAGTTTCGGAAAAGGTATTGACTTTTTAATAAGCATGTGGTAATATATACAACGTCGCTGGAAGACATAAGACTTCAAAAGAACCGCAAGTTCTGTTGAAAGATTTCTGAAAAGCGATGCTGTTTGGGGGTATAGCTCAGCTGGTTAGAGCACCTGCCTTACAAGCAGGGGGTCATAGGTTCGAGTCCTATTGTCCCCACCAA